>Ga0256404_1000129_pt1 | contig 177704 bp, 152 predicted proteins | sample RumenRJG_01DNA_FD_185990 | JGI IMG/M metagenome (GOLD analysis project Ga0256404, IMG submission 185990) | Bovine rumen microbial communities from Lethbridge, Alberta, Canada - RJG_01 | ecosystem: Host-associated > Mammals > Digestive system > Stomach > Rumen | place: Canada: Alberta...
AGCGAGCCGATACGCCAGCTTTTCGAGCAGCTTTACGCCTAGGAATTCCGTTTTAAACCCCTCTTGGGCAATTCAGACCCCACTTTTTCCGATTTGGAAAGGTGGGGTTTTCCATGTCTGGGGTTGTTCGTACTTTTGCCGACGTAAACGGTAATGATATGGACTTTAAAAGTACATCATTGTCAGGTGTTTACCCCCCCCTCGCGATTGTTTCCAACCCCTGGAGAGGAGCAAAAGCCTCCGATGCCTAGCCTAAGGATGCGGTGAGCATGGCTCACTACGGTTGCTCATTCCATACCAGACTGTTTCTAGGACTGATTAAAGTAAACAATTAACAAGTCATAGTAACAACTAAAAAACCATTGACATGAAAAAGCATGTGTATCAACAACCGCAACTTACCATTGTGAGTTTCAAGGTGGAACGTGGATTCGCCAGCAGTGGTGATCCGGGGGCAGAAAAAACCTTTGGTTTGAGTGCCCTGTTTGACCGCGATAGCGGTTCCGGATTCGAGGAGCGTTCCTGCGAGTCGTCCGGTTCCTGGGGTTCGGGCTGGTAGACCTCCAATCCTCACCCGCGTCTTTATATAATTAATATTAATGTACAATGTATAAAACAAGCAATATGAAACTGTACAATCGATATAGCCGCTTGTTTGCGGCAAGCCTGGTGGCCCTGTCAATGGCGGGCTGCATGAAAGAGAGCGACAATATGCTGCAGCTGGTGGCCGAGGGTCATCAGGGCGGCGCCAAGACCTCCGTCTCCGGCGCCAACATCTACTGGGTGGACGGCGACAAGGTGAGCATCAACGGCTCCGAGTACACCCTCCACACCACCGCCAACACCACCGCCACCGTCGAGGTTACGGCCAACGAGAACGCCGACCTCCTGGCCATCTATCCTTCCAGCCTGGGCACCGTGTCGAACAGCCAGGTCAATGTAACGCTGCCGTCCGTCTATTTCTATTCCGAGGCCGACGGCCGCCAGCAGGTGGCCTTCCCCATGGTGGCCAAGGGCAAGATGGAGCAGGGCGGCTCGTTGCGGTTCAAGCACCTCAGCGCCGCCATCGAGGTGGTGGTGAAAAACACTTCGGGCCATAGGCTGATGGTGCGTTCCATCGTGGTCAAGAGCGACCAGTCGCAGCTGTGCGGCACGCGCAGCATCGCTGTCGGCGACTGGGGCTCGGGCTTTGCCGTCGAGCCCGTCCAGGCTGCCACCGCCGCCGACCGCATGGTCTCCTTCGCGCTCGACGAGGACGACTGCGTGCTGGACAACGGCGCCTCCAGGGCTTTCCAAATCCCGGTCTATCCCATCCTTCCTGGCGACAATCTCAACTTTACTATCTATTCAGGCGAGAAGGAAATCGACGGTGTGCTCGTAACCGCCCTCTATACCTACCGCAGTGGCGACATCGCGGTCAGTGGTGGCATTGCCCGTGCCGTGGTGGCCCAGACCCCTGATATTGAGATTGCCGAGGGTGCGAAGGTTTCACGCACTCCCTCCAGATTCTCGGTTGGCCCCAATGGGGAGAAGGTCTATTTCTCGCAGGGCATCCTGCAGTACAGCAAGGTGGACCGGCAGTGGAGCTTCGCCGACCATCAGTATAAGGGCTTCGGCGCGGACAACATGAACAGCACCGACCTGATTGACCTTTTCTGCTATGGCCAGACCAACCCCAACGCCAATTACACAAAGGTGGTGGACAGTGTGTCGGGGACTGACAACGACTGGGCCCGCCATGCCGGCATCACCTACGACGGGGTTACCAAGCAGGTGGACAAGTGGCGCACCTTGACATGGGCCGAGTGGAAGTACCTGCTCCACCGCCAGACGGGCATCACCATCAATGGCAAGCATGATGTGAGCTATGTGCTGGCCAACATCAATAACCACGACGGCCTGCTGCTGCTGCCCGACGACTTCAACCCTGCCGATGAGTCGCCCTGCCTTTCGAAGCCTCTCGACAGTTGGCTGACCACCTCGATGAATGTTGTGAGCCAGGATGCCCATGACAACCGATTCGATTATGACACCATCAGCCTCTCCGACTGGGCGGTGCTGGAGGCTGCGGGCTGCGTGTTCATGGTGGCCGATGGATGGCTTAATTATTCCAACGGTTCCTTCGGGCACAAGAACCCCAATGATGGAGTGTACTGGATTGGGTCGGAGTATAATGCCGACAGGGGCTATGTGATATACTTTAACAGCAGGGGTATCCCGACCGATGACGCTGACAGCCGTCCGAACAGCAATACACTTTGGGCCAAGGCGAAGTATACCTCGAATAACCGCAGCAACAAGATGGCCGTGCGCATGGTGCGCGACGTTACGGTAACAGACTGAAATATGGTGTAACTAATTCAAACACAAGGGTGCGGGACTTGCCGAGGCAGGTCCCGCACCGCTTGGTTTTCAATCTAACGTTCCATATCCTTCCATATCCTTCCAGTGCCTTTGTATTCCCCTACCATTCCCCTACCGTTCCCCTAGGAGGTGGCTAGTCGCTCGACGACGGTGCCGAGCAGTTGGCGCATCTGTGGGTGGTAGTCGTTGAGGAAAGTGCCGCGGGGACGGTTGGCGATGATGAGGCATGCGGTGAGTGCCTCGTGCCCCAGCAGGTGGGCGAAGCCGTAGATGGCCGAGGTCTCCATCTCGAGGTTGGTGATTTTCAGTTCTGAATATTCCGAATAATCAGAATTTTCAGAATTCTCTGAAAGGCGGAAGGAGGCCAGTTTCTCGTTTAGATTGTCGATGGAGGGGTGCAGGCGTATGGTGCGCCCCTGGGGGCCGTAGAAGCCGGGTGCGGTGGCGGTGATGCCGTGGTGCATGTCGTGTCCGATGTGTTGGAGCAGGTGTTGGCTGCCGGGCACGCAGTAGGGGTGTGCGAGGGTGGGTGGCAGCTGGAGGTGTGCATCGAGGGCGCGCTCCATTTCGGGCAGTGGCGGTTGCCATTCGCGGTAGTAGTTCATGAGGCCGTCGAGCCCCACGGCGCAGGCGGCGGCGACGTGGCTGCCGCAGTCAATGTCTTCCTGCAGGGAGCCGCTGGTGCCGATACGGACGAGCTGGAGGTGCCTCTCGCTATCTTCTCTCCATTTTCCGTTTTCCACTCTCAGGGCGGCGTCGAGCTCGGTGAGGACGATGTCGATGTTGTCGCATCCCATGCCGGTGCTGAGGGCGGTGAGGCGTGTGCCGTGGTAGGTGCCGGTGAGGGCGTGGATTTCGCGGTTGTCGCTTTCGAATTCTATCTGTTCGAAGATGTCTTTGAACATGTTGACCCGCGCGGGGTCACCGACAAGCAGCACCTTGTCGGCCAAGGTGCTGCTTTGTAGACGTATGTGGTACAGGGTTCCGTCGGGTGCCAGTACCAGTTCGCTGGCTTTCATTGTGTGTGCTGTTTGGTTATCGGGTGGTGGTGCGGGTGCCGCGGCTGTTGGTTGCGTTGCTGTTGGAGGTGTTGCCCTTGCTTTCCTTGTCGTTGGTGGTGGTGCGGGTGGCGGTGGAGCGGCTGCTGGCGACGGGGGTGCGGGTGGCAGTGGAGCGGCTGTTGGAGGCTGGGGTGGCGGTACTGGTGCTGCGAGTAGTGGTGGTGGCGCGTCCTTCAGTGGCGGTGCCGGTGTTGCGGCTGCTGTTGGCGGCGCTGCGTGTGGGTGATGCTTCGGAGCGGCTGGTGGCGGTGCTGCGGGTGGGGGTGGTGGAGGTGCTGGTGCGCGAGGTGGCAGTGTTACTGCTGCTGCGGGTGGTGGGGGTGGTGGCGGTGCTGCGGCTGCCGTTGTTGCCGGCGGGCGAGGTGGCGGGGGTGCCGCTGCCGCCGCTGCGGGAGGTGGCGCGGTTGGTGCTGCTGTTGCTGGTGGTGGAGTGGCTGCTGCGCACCTGGGTGCCGGTGGTGGGGTTGTTGTCGCGTGTGGAGGCGGCGGCGGGTGTGGGGACGGTGGGGCGGTTGACGCCGGGGGTCCAGGCACCGGCGGGCATGGGGGCGGGGTGGTGGGGTGCGCGCATATAGTAGTAGGGGAGGGGGGGAGGGGGTGCACCGGGGCCCCAGGTGTAGGCGGGGGGCATCCAGCCGTGGCGGTGGATGTGGTAGTGGTAGGTGCGTGTGTAGCCCGGGCGGTGGGAGACGCGCACGAAGGAGTTGTAGGCAGGGATGTGCCAGGTGAAGCTGGGCTGGACAACGTTGACGTGGAAGCGCAGGTACTGGGCGGCGTTGTAGAGGCGGCTGCCGCTGAAGAGCCATACGCACTGGAGGTCGAGGGGCATGTAGATTTCGTCGCCGGTGTAGGCGTCGTAGCCATAGACCCATATCTCGTAGTAGGCGGAGTTGACGCGTTCCATCCATACTTCGTTGACGAGTACGTAGGTGGGTATTTCGTAGTCGAAGCCGCAGTGGATCATGAGCTCTTTCTGTGCGTTGAGGTGGGCGACGGTGCGCGAGGCCTGGCTGAAGGTGAAGTAGTGCACGGAGCGTGCGGTTGCGGCGAGGGTCATCAGCAGCATAACTGCTACAATTGCAATGCGTTTCATAGGGCTTTATTGTTTAAATGTTCATTAATTCTGTACTGCAAAGATACAAAAACTTTTGTAATTGGAGCAAAAAAAGCAATATTTCAGGCAGTTCGGCGTTAGGTGGTGCGTATGGAAAACCGCACAGAGAGATATTATGATTTGCGCCGCCGCTACCCGATTTTCGAGTATGCGGGCTATGAATATGTTGCTGATGCCGAGGGTCTTCACCTGGCTTTCGACTTCCGCATGGGGGATGTCCGCTTCCGCCCGACGGCGTTGGTGGAGCGTCGCCATTTTCTTGATTTCGACCTTCCGCGCGAGGTGTTGGACAGGCTGGTGTTCGACATCGGGATGGTGGAGCTGGTCAGCTACTGGAAATGCGCCTGCCCGCCGAGGGTGCTGGTGTCGTGCGGCAGCCTCACCGAGGCGCAGACGGCCTTCTGGAGGAAGCTCTACTGGCACGGCCTGGGCGAGTTTTTCTACACTAACGGCATTGCAGAAAGCCAAGATGGCTTTCTGCAAGTGGAAAGAAGAAAGTGGAAAGTGGAAAGTGAGGCTGCCGCAGATGAAAATTTCAATTTTCAATTTTCATTTTTCAATTCTTATCTTGTCCCTGTGGGCGGCGGCAAGGACTCGGTGGTTACGCTGGAGCTGCTGCGCCGTGCTGGCAAGTCCATACGCCCTTTGATTATGAATCCCCGCGGTGCTACGGTGGAGTGCGCGCGCGTGGCGGGGTTCCCGATGGAGGAGGTGCTGGTGATACGCCGCACGATAGACCCCACGCTGCTGAAGCTCAATGCTGAAGGCTATCTCAACGGCCATACGCCGTTCAGCGCGATGCTGGCTTTCTATACGCGCCTGGCCGCTGCTTTGAGCGGTGTTCCCAATGTGGCTTTGAGCAACGAGAGTTCGGCCAACGAGCCAACTGTTCTCGTGCGCGACCGAAGTGGAGCGAACGAGAATATTTGGAGCACCAGCGTCAACCACCAGTACTCGAAAAGCCTGGAGTTCGAGGAGGACTTCCGTGAGTATTGCGTTAATGCGTTAATGCGTGATGGCGTTAGTGATGCTGCGCCAGCCACTGACACATTAACGCAATCACGCAATGACGCATTCAATTACTTCTCTTTCCTGCGACCGTTGAGCGAGCTGCAGATAGCCATGCTCTTCAGCCGCTTCTCGCAGTACCACGACGTGTTCCGCTCGTGCAACGTGGGCAGCAAGCAGGATATCTGGTGCGGCCACTGCGCCAAGTGCCTCTTCGCTTATATCATATTGTCGCCGTTCATAGAGCCGGTAAGACTTAACCGGATATTTGGCAAGGCGATGCTCGACGACCTCACGCTGCGGCATGAGTTCGAGCAGCTTATCGGCGAGGCGGAAACCAAGCCATTCGAGTGCGTGGGCACCGTCAGCGAGGTGCGCCAGGCTTTGGCGATGGCTGTGCGGCGGTGGTATCAGGCTGGGCAGCCTGCCCTGCTGGAGCTAGTAGATCTAGATAACCTAGAAAAACTAGATAGTCTAGAAAATCTAGATAGTCTAGAAGAGCTAGAAAATCTAGGAAATCTCACTGAGGAAGAACGCCAAATCCTTCAAGCCGCATGTACAGAGAAGAACAGCTGAAGACCCTGCTCGCAGGGCGCAGGATACTGATTGCCGGCTACGGCCGCGAGGGTAAGAGCGCCGAGCGCCTTATCCAGCGCCTTGTGCCGGAGGTGCAATACAGCGTTGCCACGCAGGTGGAAGGTGGAAAGTGGAAAGTGGAAGGTGGAGAGTGGCGCGAAGACTGGCCGTTTGACATGGTCATCAAGTCGCCAGGCATCCCTACTTTTCAATTTTCAATTTTCAATATTCAATTAACGTCGTTGACCGACCTCTTTTTGCAGGTATATGGCGACATGACCATCGGCGTTACCGGCACCAAGGGCAAGTCCACCACCGCCAGTCTGATACACCATCTGCTGCCAGGCAGCATTCTGGCCGGTAACATAGGCATCCCGCTGTTCGACATCCTCGACGACCTCCGCGAGGACAGCATCGTTGTGGCGGAGCTCTCCTGCCACCAGCTGGAGAATATCCATCGCGCACCCCATATCTCCGTGCTGCTCAATCTGTTCCAGGAGCATCTGGATCATTATGAAAGCTATATGGGCTACAAGATGGCCAAGATGCAGATTGCCCTCAGGCAGCAGGCGGGCGACCATTTCTTCTACTGCACCGACAATGAGGAACTGCGCATTTTAATTGAAAATTTAAAATTTAAAATTGAAAGTGCGATGCATCCCTATACTCTCAACGACATTTCGGACGAGGAACATGAGTTGCTGAAATCCTGTCCTTTGGCTGGCGAGCACAACCGCAGCAACGCCCTGGTGGCCTGCCGCGTGGCTTCCCTCGTCGCGTGTCAGCCCATTTTCAATTTTCAATTTCCAATTTCCAATTTCAAGGGTCTTCGCCACCGATTGGAGAAGGTGGGTGTCTATCATGGGATTACGTGGTACAACGACAGCATCTCCACCATCCCCGAGGCCACCATCAACGCTGTGCGCGCCCTCGGCCGCGTTGACACCCTGATCCTTGGCGGCTTCGACCGTGGCATCGACTATACGCCGCTGGTCGACTTCCTGCGGGAACATCCGATACAGAATCTCGTCTTTGTAGGCCAAGCCGGTAGAAGAATACACTCCTCACTCCTCACTCCTCACTCCTCACTTGTAGAGAACGACTACACCAAGATAGTCCCCTGGTGCGCCGCCCATACACCGCAGGGGGGCACCGTGCTGCTCTCGCCGGCCGCCGCCAGCTACGACGCCTTCAAGAATTTCGAGCACCGCGGCGATTTCTACACCGAACAGATAATGAAACTATGACTGACTACAAGGAGATACGACAGCAGCTCCATGAGCACCCACAAACTGCCGGCAACGAGCGGTTTGCCCACGACATGATAGTCCGCCATCTGCAGGGGCTGCACCCCGACAAGGTCTACACCCATGTAGGCGGCTGGGGAGTCATCGCGGTCTGGGAGGCCAAAGACTCACGCACTGACACATTAACGCATTCCCGCGTTCCCACCATCGCCTTCCGTGCCGACACCGATGCGCTGCCCATCGGGCACCGCTGTGGCCACGACGGCCACACCACCATCCTTTTACGCTTGGCCGAATTGGTTGATGGGAACGTATCATCATATCAACATATCAACATCCTCCTTCTTTGGCAGCCCGCCGAGGAGACTGGCGAGGGTGCCCGTGCGGTGCTCGAGAGCGGCATCCTGCAGCAGTACAACATCCTGGCTTTCTATGCGTTGCACAACCTTCCCGGCTATCCGCTCGGCACCGTGGTACTCTGTCCGAGGACTTTCGCAGCCGCCTCGACGGGCGTGGTCTACCGCCTCGACGGTCGCGAGACACATGCCTCCACGCCCGAGATGGGCATCAATCCCGGGATGGCTATCGCTGAGATAATACAACGGTTTAACGGCGGGGGTGAGGCCGGGTTTCGACAATGCACTTTGATATGCGTCCGCGTCGGGCAGCCGGCCTTCGGCACCTCCGCTGGACACGGCGAGGTGATGTTCACTCTCCGAGCCTTTACCAACAGCGAGATGGAAAAACTGCTCTCCGAAGCCAATCAAGTAGTAGATGAGGTGTCGGCTCGTTATGGCTTGAAAGTCAGCCGCTCGCTCGTGGAGCCTTTCCGCGCCACCGAGAACCACGAGGAATGCGTCAATGCGCTAATGCGTCAATGCGTGAGTGCTGGCGCGACAAACACTAACGCAATTACGCAATCAAGCATTAACGCAATTATTAAAGAGGAGCCTTTCCGCTGGAGCGAGGATTTCGCCGAGTATCTGCAGCACTTCCCAGGTGCCATGTTCGGCATCGGGGCAGGGGAGGAGCACCCCGAGCTGCACCATCCCGACTACGATTTCCCCGATGACATAATAGAACCAGCCGCAAGACTCTTCCTGCGGCTGGCACAAGGTTTTAATGCTTGACTTTTAGCTTTTTCCGGTCTTCTTCTCCAGCGTGATGTAGTTGGGGAAGGGCACCTGGGTGGTGCCGACCGACAGCTGCGGGCGGATGCGCAGGCCCACCTTCGAGGAGACACCCTCGCTGGTGAAGCTCGAGGCGAAGTTCTTCAGGCTCTCCACACCCTTCTTCGAGAAGAGGTTGCCCAGGTCGGTGTTGACGCCCAGCGGCACGGTGGTGGTGGTTGAGGGTCTGACGGTGAAGCCCTTGTTGCTCACGCCGTTGGCCACGTCGCTGCCGTCGATGGCCAGTATCCAGTCCATCGCCGTCAGGGCGGCCTGCTGGGTGGTGGGGTTCTTCACGTTGACGTTCACGTCCATCGCCAGCGGCACCTGCTTGGTCTGATAGGCGGCCACCAGCTTCACCACGTCGGTCGCCGTCAGGTTGCCCTGCGTAAGATTTTTCACATTGACGCCCGCCACGCTCACATTGGAGACGTTTTTGAGGTTGAACTCACAGTTGGCGAGGTTGGCCACGCTCTGCACCTGGCTGGCCAGTTGGGTCAGGATGTCGCAGGAACTCAGCAAGATAGAGCCTGCCAATACGAATGCTAAGGTTATCTTTTTCATGGTGCAAAGGTACAAACTTTTTTCCATGTGTGGGAAATTATTTTTTAGCAGTTCAGAATCAATCTCTTATGTCAATCGAACAGCTCGGCTGGATTAATCTTGAATTGAAGCATCTTGGCGGTGTCTCGCCCGTTGTCGCCGCCTTTGCGCTGCATGGTGATGCGCCCGATGTGGAAATTGCCCCGGCCGGTAATCTCCACCTCGCCGTTGCCGAAAAAATTCATGCAGTAGTTCATCGGTCTCAGCACCCAGCGGGCATTCCTTTCAGTTTTCTGGGCCACAAGTATCCATTCGGCCGCGAATTCGCCCCGACCTTTCAGAATGTCGCTCACAATCATAAACTGGTTTTTCCGCAACCAGTCGAGCATCAGGTTCTGCTCATTGATGGGAAATTCGTCCGCAAACATTCTTCTTTTGTCTCTCGGATTGTGGATGGAGGGTGGCGTTTCGCCCGTGTACCGTTGGAGTATTGTCTTGATTTCTGCCGGAATATTCCACAACTCGACGTAGGCATCAATCCAGCGTTTGTCTATCTGGTTGAACCCATTCATATTGCTGACCAGCTTCACCTGTAGGTTCCGTACATCGATTGCGGATTTGAGGTAGATGGTTACCTGCACCTGTACATCGGTCTTATAGCCCGATAACACAACGGCTTCCACATGCTCAATATCTTTGAGGTCGTAGTTCATCACCCGCAGCCAGTGCTGGGCTTCCTCGTCCAGTCTCCAGTTGTTGAACTTCTCGGCGACCTCTTTCTCATTCTGAAACCCATGCCTGGCAGTGAGGCTTCCTCGTTCAATGGCATTGATTATTGTCGACATAAGCCCAGCGTTATTGCAATTTCGGAGACTATGTATTGCAGCACATTGATTGTAACACTGTTGCCAAACTGCTTGTAAGCCTGCTGCAGGTTGGGGTGAATGATAAAATCGTCGGGAAAGCCTTGCAGCCGGGCGCATTCGCGTGGACTTAACTTTCTGACCTTATTTCCTATAAGATACAGCCCGGTTTTTGCTCCGGCACCACCTCCGTAGGCACTCAATGTGATGGCATGCCCTGAAGGGTCGTAGATTCGCTCGCCTTGCCCGCCCTTGTTCACGATGCCGATTTGCAGCGGGCGGTTGGGCAGCACCTTCTCAAACATGCCGTCTTGCCGTTGCCCCGGCTGGCGATATATCTGTATGTCAGGGCGCTCTATGATTTTTGCATCATTCGGATTTTCTTCCAGCACCTCCGTGAGCGATGACGTTAGCGTGATGTCGGGGAACCTGAATGTACGGCTGTCAAGAATGTCGTTCCTGAAACACACCATATAGATGCGCTCTCGGTGCTGGGGTACGCCAAACAGGCCACTGTTCAGAACCTTGGAAAACATTGTGTAGCCGAGTTCCTGCATGGTGTTCTCCACCACACGGAACGTCCTGCCATTGTCGTGAAGCACGAGGTTCTTCACATTTTCCATGAACACCACCTTGGGGAGGTGGTGCTTCACGATGCGGGCAATGTCGAAAAACAGTGTGCCGCGTGTATCCTCGAATCCCAACTGTTTCCCGCTGATAGAAAATGCCTGACAAGGAAAGCCGCCACACAGAATATCGTGAGGTGGAATTTCTTCGGCGGATATCTTTGTAATATCGCCTGATGGCATAATGCCATGATTGGCGAAATATGTTTCTTGTGCGGGTTTGTCCCATTCGGACGCATACAAACATTCGGCTCCATAAGATGAAAGTGCATAATGGAAACCGCCTATTCCAGCAAATAGGTCAATGAATGAGAACCCTTTAAGGTACTTTTCTTTTACTGCTATCATTTTCGTGATTGATTAGCGCATTGCTATCAATCACGAAATCGGCAATGAAAAAGGCGTGAGCCTCTATTTGCGTTCAGGGAAAGCCTAGGAAGAAACCCCTGTAATGTTGCAAAGCCCACGCCAGATGGCGGCGGCTACCAGCAACATTACTTGGCTTACCTAATATGGCTTACCTTGAACTAACTACTCCGATTTTGTCAAAATCAGTTTCCTAGGCTTATTTTGAACGCGAAATGGTAGTCAATGCTTTGTGTATGTTTAAAGATGTGTGTTTAACTCATAAATCTCTTTAGTGGTTTGTTCTTTAACTGTCAAGTTGGTTATATATCGGCAACGCCCACTGCGGGATTGCTTCGGTATATTGCTTGGTCAGGTGTCCCTCGCTGGCACGGAAGCCGCCTGCATCTTTGCCATAAGACTGGCAAAGTATTGGGCATGCGCCTGCCGGTTGCTTTCGGCAGCCTCCTCGGCGGCTTCGCGCATGATGGCGGAAAGCATCTCGTCGGTCGGCTCCTCCAGCGAGGTGAGGCGGTAGGCGTTCAGTTCTTCTGTGCTCATGTCGGTTATCTGCTTATTATCCAGTGTGTTGCTCCGAAAATAGAGCGGATTCTTTTTTGCAAAGATACATATTTTTTCTCATTCTGCAAAATGAAAATCCTGCCACTCGCCACCCATCTCCCCTTCGCCTCCCAAGAGAGGAAGAAGAGGGTAAAAAGGGGAGAAAAAGGGGAGCGTAACAGAGTGCTGACAATCAGCCTGTTACGGATGGGCGATTTTGGACGTTTTTTTGGCTTTTTTCCAGTTTTTTCGCGGTTTGTTTCGCTGTTGTGCAGTTTATTGGTATTCAGTGTGTTGCTTGGAAAATGCAAGATTTTCGCCCGGTGTTGCCGAAAATGTCGTATCTTTGTAGTTCCGATTTATTATATATATTGTATCTATAATTTGAATAATCAGCCACTTATGGAAGAAAACACCACCGAGCGCCAGCTCAACTTTCTGGAAGAAATCATAGAGCGCGACCTCGCCGAAGGCCGCTGCGACGCCATACAGACCCGCTTCCCGCCCGAGCCCAACGGCTACCTCCACATCGGCCACGCCAAGAGCATCTGCATCAACTTCGGCCTCGCCAAGAAGTACGGCGGCAAGACCAACCTCCGCTTCGACGACACCAACCCCGTGAAGGAGGACACCGAGTATGTCGACTCCATCCAGGAGGACATCCACTGGCTGGGCTTCGACTGGGCCAACAAGTACTACGCCAGCGACTATTTCGAGCAGCTCTACGACTGGGCCTGCCTGCTGATACAGAAAGGGTTGGCCTACGTGGACGACCAGACCCTTGAGGAGATGCGCGCCAATCGCGGCACCGTTACCACCCCCGGCACCGACAGCCCCTACCGCAACCGCAGTGTCGAGGAAAACCTCGACCTCTTCCGCCGCATGAGAAATGGGGAGTTCCCCGACGGCAGCAAGGTGCTGCGCGCCAAGATCGACATGGCGCACCCCAACATGATGTTCCGCGACCCCATCATGTACCGCATCCTGCATGCCCACCACCACCGCACGGGCGACAAGTGGTGCATCTACCCGATGTACGACTACGCCCACGGCCAGAGCGACTCCATAGAGCATATCACCCATAGTATCTGCACGCTGGAGTTCGATATCCACCGCCCGCTCTACGATTGGTTCATCGAGCAGCTGGGCATTTGGCCGAGCCATCAGTACGAGTTCGCACGCCTCAACATCAACTACACGGTGATGTCCAAGCGCAAGCTGCTGCAGCTGGTCAAGGAAGGCCACGTCAGCGGTTGGGACGACCCCCGCATGCCGACCATCTGCGGCTTCCGCCGTCGCGGCTACACGCCCGAGAGTATCCGCGCCTTCTGCGACCGCATCGGCGTGGCCAAGCGCGACAACATCATCGACTACAGTTTGTTGGAGTTCTCGCTGCGCGAGCACCTGAACAAGGTGGCCCAGCGCCGCATGGCCGTGCTCGACCCCGTCAAAGTTGTCATTGACAATTATCCCGAGGGACAGACCGAGATGCTGACGGCCGTCAACAATCCCGAGTGCGAGGCCGACGGCACCCGCGAGGTGCCCTTCGGGCGCGAGCTGTGGATTGAACGCGAGGACTTCATGGAGGTGGCCCCCAAGAAATACTTCCGCATGGCCATCGGCCAGGAGGTGCGTCTGCGCTACGCCTACTTCGTCACAGCGCAGAGCGTCGAGAAGGACGCCGAGGGCAACATCACCTGCATCCACTGCACCTACGACCCCGCCACGCGCGGCGGCGACGCCCCCGACGGCCGCAAGGTGAAGGGCACCATCCACTGGGTCAGCGCCCAGCACGCCATCGACGCCGAGGTGCGCCTCTTCGACCGCCTCTTCGCCGTCGAGGCCCCCGACGACTGCGAGGAGGGCAAGACCTTCCTCGACAACCTCAACCCTGACAGCCTGAAGGTGGTAACCGCCAAGTGCGAGCTCGCCCTGGCCTCTGTAGGGGCAAATAATCATTTGCCCGCCCAATTCCCCGACGGTATTGAGAGATACCAGTTCGAGCGCATGGGCTACTTCTGCACCGACCGCGACTCCACACCCGACCACCTCGTCTTCAACCGCACCTGCACTTTGAAGGACAGTTGGGCAAAGATAAAATAAGTAGAACTCCTTCTAAACAATCAAAAAAAGAATAATGAAAAGTAGACTGCTATTTTTCCCGGTCTTGCTTGCATCAATGCTGTACTTTGAAGGTGCGGCAGTGATGGCTCAGAGTATCAGCCCCTACCCCGGCGCACCCACTGTTGGTGTCACCTTGTATGACACGCTGGGGCTGCCTGTGGGCGACACTTTCCATGTAGCTAATACGGGTGGATGCCTCGAGGCGCGTATTACCGCCCCCATGAGAGGTTTCAACGGCACCTACCGTGTGGAGCAGATTCCATATAACCCTGCCGACACTTCGTTCTGCATGAATGGCACTGGAACGCAGCTCCCTACAACCTTTGATGATTTCTTTTCCTTTGAGGACTTCTCCTCCCTGTCAGCAGTGTCCATCCCGTTTGATTTCTACTTCTTCGGAATACAGAAAATCCAGTTTCGCGTCGGAGATAACGGAATTGTGACGTTCACAGACAATTATTTGTCCCCATCTACGTCGCCGGCATATCGTTGCCCCTGGTCCTTCGACCATCCCATACCCTGGAATGCCAGCACAAACCCTGGTGGAAGCGCTACCTTTAACCGCATGCACGATGCCGTGTACGGAGTCTATGAAGACACTTACGGCGGTTATAACGGAGCTTATCTGTCCGGGAATCAGGGCATCTTTTACGGCATTGCAGGCGAGGCTCCCAACCGCAGGATTGAGGCCACATGGAACGAGGTTCCCGTATATGGCGATACTAGTAACCGGCAGTCGTATCAGATTGTGTGCTATGAGGGCACTAACATCATAGAGGTGCATGTGAAGCGTCGTGGCTGTTGTTCGAATACCAACAATGGCAGGGGAATCATCGGCATCCAGAACGCCACTGGCGAGCCACAGGTGGCCTCGACCGACCCGACGGCGCCGAACGGCAACCCAGCCATCACAGGCAAGCCTGCGGCCTTCTGGCCCGATGGATACAACAACACCCAGGCGGCGTTTGATTCAGTGTCGTTCCGCTTCACGCCCGAAGGGTCGTCCACCTACCTCTTCCAGTGTTACCGTATCTTCGACGACGGTAGCGACTCGGTGGCTCTTACAATGAACGCCAGCGACACCAACGGCCACTACAGCTATGTCGGCAGCGACTCATCGCGTGTAAGGCTAGTGCTTCCAGCCAATTGTTTTGGGAGATATGTCTTGAAGGTCAGCGCAATGACGCTGGACAGCAGTTGGGTTACGGTAAGCGACACCGTAACGGTGCTGCCGTTGACCGATTTCTCGGTCACAGTTCTAACGTCGGACAGCACGATGGGTACCGTTCATGGTGGCGGGGTGTATTCGGAAGACAGCGTGGCCACGCTGATGGCTTTGGCTCACAGCAACCATTCCTTCATGGGTTGGGACAACGGTTCAGACGAGAACCCCTATATGCTGTCGGTGCAAAGCGACACCACCGTGACGGCCATCTTCTCGGCCAACACGACGGAGATTGAATACATCCATGATACTGTACATGATACTATCTATATCCACGATACTATAGTTGTCGGTGTGGACGAAGTGGATACGATAAATGCCAAGATATATACAAGCCACGGGCAGATAGTGGTGGAGAGTGGCGACGGGATGCCGTTGGGCGAGGTATATGTGTTTGATATGATGGGACGCATGACACACTCCTCAGTCAGCCATCCGGCTGCCAGCTCCCCTAACTTGGGGGAGCATCCAAGATACCAATTCGATGTTCCTGCCTCAGGTACATATCTTGTTAAAATCGGCAACCATCCTGCCCGGAAGGTGGTGGTGATAAGATAGATAATTAGAAGTATTATCCCCCCAAAGAAGAGTATATCTTTTGCGCAAGAAGATATACTTTTTTTGTATGATTGGGTATATGTTTTTAGGTCAGAAAAATGACTGTGCGACGACCGCCGACACACCGTCGAGGGATCATCGAGAGGTTGTAGGGTGATGGTATTGGAAATCAGTACCTTGTGTATTCAGTATGCTGTTTTGTATACAGGGCTGGTTTTCAGTGGTTTTGTTGTTGACGCAAAGAAGGCACAAAGAATGGGCGAAGAAGGAAGTTAGTCTGGAATAAATAATGTTATATTTTTATATCATAATAAAAAATTCTTATAATTATTTTTTAGTATAATTAAAAAAGTTTGTATCTTTGCAGTCGATAACATATAGGTAATCCAGACCACACTTTTACTGTGGTTACACCGGAAAACTATCAGGACTTTGTAAGAGGATTGTAAAAAAACTCTTTGCTGTGTTCGGAATAATTTGTATCTTTGCAGATTGTAGCAAATAGTATATTTTATTGGTAATAAACTGATACATATATGAATATTTCTTTCGATTGGCTTAAAGAGTATGTGGATATTGAGGATATGACTCCTCAGGAACTGGATGACCTGCTGACTTTCTCCGGCTTGGAGGTGGACAGCATGGAGAAGGTGGAGACCATCAAGGGCGGTCTGGAGCATGTGGTGATTGCGCAGGTGCTGACCTGTGAGCCGCACCCCGACAGCGACCACCTGCACCTGACCACCGTCGATGTGGGCGGCGAGCGTCCGCTGAACATCGTCTGCGGCGCCCCCAACGTGGCCGCCGGACAGAAGGTGGTGTGCGCCCAGATAGGCACCAAGATCTACACCTCGGACACAGAATACTATGAGATTAAGAAAGGCAAGCTGCGCGGCGCTGTCAGCGAGGGCATGCTCTGCGCTGCCGACGAGCTGCAGCTCGGCACCGACCACGCCGGCATCATGGTGTTGCCCGACGATGCCCCCGTGGGAATGCCCGCCAAGGAGTACTTCCACGTGAAGGACGACTGCCTGCTCGAGGTGGCCATCACCGCCAACCGCATGGACGCCATCTCGCACATCGGCGTGGCCCGCGACGTGGTGGCTGTCCGCAACACCCGCGAAGGCAAGCAGCTGAAGATTAAATGGCCGGAGGTTCAGAATAATCTGAATGCTCCGAGTAATCAGAATACTCAGAATGCAATCAAGGTCACTGTCGAAGACCCTGACCTCTGCCCACGCTATACCGGCATCACGCTGCGCAACGTGAGAGTAGGGGAGAGCCCCGAGTGGCTGCAGAACCGTCTGCGCACCGTGGGCCTGCGCCCCATCAACAACGTGGTCGACATCACCAACTTCGTCATGATGGAGGTGGGTCAGCCGCTGCACGCCTTCGACGCCGACCAGATTGCCGGTGGCCACGTCATCGTGAAGCGCCTGCCGCAGGGCACCAAGTTCGTCACCCTCGACGGCGTGGAGCGCACGCTCGACGCCCGCGACCTGATGATATGTAACGAACAGGAGGGCATGTGCATCGCCGGTGTCTTCGGTGGCCTGAAGAGCGGTGTTACCATGGAGACCACCAATGTGTTCCTCGAGTGCGCCTTCTTCAATCCCGTGAGCATCCGCAAGACCAGTCAGCGCCACGGCCTGAAGACCGACGCCAGCTACCGCTACGAGCGCACCTGCGACCCCAACATCACCGAGTGGGCCCTGTGCCGCGCCGTGAAGCTCATCCAGGAGCTCGCCGGCGGTGAGATCTGCGGCCAGATGATTGACATCTACCCCAACAAGATAGAGCGCCCGACGGTGGAGGTCAACTTCCGCCGCATGTTCGACCTCATCGGCCAGGACATCCCGCTGGAGGCCGTCCGCACCGCGCTGACCTCGCTCGACATCGAAATAGTCAACGAGACCGCCGAGGGCATGTCCCTCCGCGTTCCCACCTGCAAGGCCGACGTTACGCGCGAGTGCGACATCGTGGAGGAAATCATGCGCATCTACGGCTACAACAACATCACCTTCGACGAGCGCCTCAACAGCTGCCTCTCCTACGGCCGCAAGCCCAATCCCGCCAAGCTCAAGAATGCCGCCGCCGACTACCTCACCGACAACGGTTTCTCCGAGATAATGAACAATTCGCTGACTAAGGGCGAGTATTATGAGGACAACGCCGACTTCCCGGCCGACCGCTGTGTGCAAATCATCAACCCCCTCTCCAAAGAGCTCAACGTCATGCGCCAGACGCTGCTCTACAGCGGCCTGGAGTGCGTGGCTCGCAATATCAACTACCGCATCCTCGACCAGAAGCTGTATGAGTTCGGCAGGAGCTATCAGAAAAATTCAGAATACTCCGAAAATTCCGATTATTCCGAAATACCTGTTACAAAAAGATTCAACGAGACCGAGCATGTCAGCATTTTCATGACCGGCAACATGACGCCCGAGAGCTGGAAGATGAAGCCCGCCGAGGTCGACTTCTACTACCTCAAGTCATACGTGTTGACCCTTCTGCAGCGCATGCGTGTCAATATGGGTCGCGTGGAGATGGTGCCGACGCAGTACAAGCTCTTCGCCGAGGGCCTCGACATCATCCAGCGCGACAACAAGAAGCTGCTGGGCACCCTCGGACGCATCGGCCGCGAGACGCTGAAGAAGATGGACATCAAGCAGCCCGTCTTCTATGCCGACCTCAACTGGACGCTGCTCCTCAAGCAGTACCCCACCAAGGAGGTGCTCTACCAGGAAGTAGCAAAATTCCCCGAGGTGCGCCGCGACCTGGCCCTCGTCCTGCGCAAGGACGTCACCTTCGCCCAGGTCGAGCAGGCCGCCCTCCAATGCGAGAAGAAGCTGCTCAAGAGCGTCAGCCTCTTCGATGTCTATGAGGGCAAAGGCATCACCGAGGGTATGAAGTCCTACGCCGTCAGCTTCATTCTGCAGGATAAGGACAAGACCCTCAACGACAGGCAGATTGAGTCCACCATGGCCAAGATCCAGAAGACCCTCGAGACCCAGCTGGGCGCGAAAATCCGTGGATAGTTATGGATACGCAAACTGACACCTACCGCAAAGTGCATTTCGCCGTGATGGCCATTGAGGCCAGCGCTCGCAAAGCGCACGTCTCCGGGAAGGAGATGCACGACCGCCTGCAGGCGCAAGACTTGATACGTCGTCGACTCTTCCGCTATTATGACATGCTGCATACACAGAGTCTCGATTGGGTGGTCGACGACACATTGGAAACGCTATCAAATTGGGAAAAGGAGGCTGCCTTATGATGACTCTCTATCATGGTTCACACACCGCCGTACCACAACCATTGGTTAAGGTGGGTCGCAAAAATGTTGACTTTGGCCAGGGGTTCTATCTCACTCGTCTCGAAGAACAGGCTTCCACATGGGCTGAAATCATTGCCAGCCGCCGTGGCCGCAATGCTATTCCTGTGGTGAGCACATACACATTTGACAGGGAAAAGGCTGTTGCTGACGGAGTCCGTTTTTTGGTGTTCGACACCTACGATCTTGATTGTACTGGGAGCAAGGAGGTCCAAGTATGAGAGACAATGTACTTTGGCGCAAAGAAAGTCATATCATCATGATGCTTGCCGAAACGTTGCACATTGATGCCGAGCGAGCACTCAACCTATTCTATGGAACTGAAACTTACCGTCAGTTGTCAGACCATAAATATGGACTCCAGCAAATGAGTGATCAATATATTGTTGACAACATCATAGCAGAACTACACTGAATTATGAGGCCCGCGACGGAACGTCGCGGGCCTCATCTTTTTTTTTATTGCCCTTGTCGCAAGCCGCGAAACCGTGTTTTAATTTTGAAACAGCCTGGCAACACTCATTTTGGCCGTTTTCAAAGAGGGTGCCAGCGGCGATGCGGACACCCTCGGTGCAGTGGTCGGTTTGCGGGTTATTGTTTTGTCAGGGAATAGGTGATGCCCTTGAATTTGAGGGTCATCGTCGTTCCGCTGATTGTGAAAGAAATGTTGACGGGATTATAATCATCATCGTGTAAGGACAATGTACCCGTACCATTTGAATATTTGTAAGTCCCCATCAATACATCTGACTGCATAATGCCCGTGCTCATATCCGTATAGGTTAGGTCTGCGAGTCTTGGACCATTGAACTCAACCCGGATGGAAATCACTCCGGGGACGCTATTGGGGTCTTCGGCCACCCACCTCCACTCTGTGTCTGCCACCGCTGTAGAATCATCTGTTGTGTTGGTGTTCGGGGTAACCTCATTGTCCTTGTTGCAGGACGCGAAGGTGAACATTGTGGCTGCTACGAAGAACAGCATTGTTACTTTTTTGATGTTCTTGAACATGTTTTGTTTTTTTATACCGCTCTCCCGCGCCCCGTCGAGCATTAATAATAAAAGAAGCGTGGCGCCATATGCCGCTTCCTGCAAAGAGGTCCTAGGAATAACCCTGTAAAGAGAAGATGCAATAAGCCCACGCTATAACAGCGAAAGCCATTACACTGATTCTGCTTTACTGTGGAATTTAAAAGATTCCTTTACACAGAACGCGTATAACGCTTCACGATTTCCTTTGAAATCGACTGCAAAGATACGACAATTCTGCGATGTGGCAAAATTTATTTTCCGCAGAGGGTGATAATTAGGCAATAATATGTAGCGCTTTGCGTTCATAAATGTGCATGCAAGGCTTGGAACAATATGACGTGAAGCTGCTGCTGGCGCTGGTGAAGAGTGTCGGGGGAAGGACCGACTTCTTCAAGGTGCTGGTCGAAGGGCCGCACCCGGAGCTGGCGGCCTTCAGCAACGCCATCCGCGGCGACGACGACGCCATGGTGTGGCTCTTCAAGCACGACTTCGCCTGGCTGGCGATATTGAGCAATGCCTGCGACGGCGACGAGCGTGCCATCGACTGGGTGCGCAACGGCCTCACCGAGGTCAACCTGCGTTTCGCCCTGGCCTGCCGCCACGACGTGGACTCGCTCCAGTGGCTCTACCGCCGCAAGCTCGGCGTGCTGCTGCTGCTCACGCGCGAGGTGGAGCGTTTCCTCAAATACCAGGAGAAAGAGTACACCTGGCCCTATGTGATGCACTTCGGCGGCCACTACCGCGCCAAAATGGAGCTGGAAGATTGGAAAAATGGCCTCACCCCCAGCCCCTCTCCGAAAGAGAGGGGAGTGGAATGTAACAACGAAAAATTAAACAATCATGATAAAGAAAGACAACAAGACCAACCGAGAGAATAAGGAAGAGAAGAAGCCTAGAGCGGCTAGGGAATCTAGAGATTCTAGAGGTTCTAGAAATTCTAGAGATTCTAGAAATTCTAGAGGTTCTAGTGATTCTAGAAATTTTAGAGATTCCAGGCCCGCTAGAGGCGCTCGCCCCGCAGGCCCGCAGAAGCCCAAGGAGAAGCATCCCGAGGGTGCCATGCGCCTCAACAAGTACATCGCCCATGCGGGCATCTGCTCGCGCCGCGAGGCCGACGAGCTCATTGCCGCCGGCAGCGTGAAGGTCAACGGCAAGGTGGTAACCGAGATGGGCTACCAGGTGATGCCCGGCGACGAGGTCTCCTACGGCGGCGAGAAGCTCCGCAGCGAGCGCCTGCGCTACTTCCTCCTCAACAAGCCCAAAGGCTTCATCACTACCACCGACGACCCGCAGGAGCGCCGCACGGTGATGATGCTCATGGACGGCTGCTGCGCCGAGCGCATTTATCCCGTCGGCCGCCTCGACCGCGCCACCACCGGCCTGCTCCTCTTCACCAACGACGGCGAGCTGGCCAAGCGCCTCACGCACCCCAGCACGCAGGTCTACAAAATCTACCAGGTGGAACTCAACAAGCCCGTTACCAAGGAGGATATGAAGCGACTCCTCAACGGCGTGGAGCTCGACGACGGCCCCATGCACGTCGACGACATCCAGTACGCCGAGGTGGGTGGCAAGGTGGACAAGCGCATCGTGGGTGTGCAGCTCCACAGCGGCCGCAACCGCATCGTGCGCCGCCTCTTCGAATCGCTCGGCTACGAGGTGCACAAGCTCGACCGCACCGTCTTCGCCGGTCTCACCAAGAAAGACCTTCCCCGCGGCCGCTGGCGCGAACTCACCGACAAGGAGGTGGGATTCCTGAAGATGATATGATGCATAGTTTTATTGCCACCATCGAGCGCAGCGGCGACATGGATGCCGCCTACGTGCGCGTACCTATAAATATAAAGAAAGAGTACGGCAAAGGGCGCCTGAAGGTGCTGGCCACCTTTGGAGGCGAGCCGTACAGCGGCAGCGTGGTCAACATGGGTGTGAGGAACGCCGACGGCAGCGTATGCTACATTATCGGCCTTCCCCAGGCCATACGCAGGAAGACAGGCTTGTCGTTCGGCGACAGGGTGGCGGTAACGATAACTCCGATATTATGAGCACTTTGGAATTCCATACGTTGAGCCTCGCCGACCGCGCAGCCTATCAGGCCGTCAGCCTCCGCAGCGGGCGGCGCAACTGCAACTTCACCTTCGCCAACCTCATCGGCTGGCAGTTCTGGTTCCAGACCGAAGTCTGCATCCTTCCCGACGCGGTGGTGCTGCGCTTCCACCTCGACGGTGCCCTGGCCTACATGCTCTGCATGGCCGGCACACCCTCCTGCGAGCTGTTGCAGGCACTCTGCGAGGACAGCGGCCACCGCCTCACCCTCCTCGGCCTCGAGGACGATGCCGCCCTGCAGCTGCAGCAGAACGCCTGCCGCGAGGGCATCATCATCACCGTCGAGCCACGCCGCAACCAGTACGACTACCTCTACCGCCGGGCCGACCTCGCCGCGCTGGCGGGGGGCAAGCTCAAGGCCAAGCGCAACCATGTCAACAAGTTCCGCTCCGAGCACCCCGACTTCGAATACCGTCCGCTCGAGCCCGCCCTCTTCGACGAGTGCCGCCGCCTCACCGCCCTGTGGCAGGAGGAAACGCACCACGACAACCCCGACTACGGCGACACCCTCGCCGCCGAGCATCGCGCCATGGAGAACGTCTTCGCCCGCTGGGACGAACTCGGCATGGTGGGTGGCAGTATCTTTGTGGAAGGCGCGATGGTGGCCTTCACCTACGGCAGCCTCGTTACCGACGACACCCTGGATGTCTGTGTCGAAAAGGCCGACCGCACCGTCGACGGCGCCTTCAGCACCATCAACCAGCAGTTCGCCGCCCACCTGCCCGAAAGCATCCTCTACCTCAACCGCGAGGAGGACATGGGGCTGCCCGGCCTCCGCAAGGCCAAATTGTCGTATCACCCCGATATATTATTGACTTACAATGCAGTATACTTTGCATAGGATGACTGCCGCCGATGCGCCGCTCACCGTCGAGTGGATGGTGCGGCAATATGGGTTCGACCGCGCCGAGGTCGAAGACTGGGTGCAGCATCTGCATTTCAACTGGCCGTTGAGCGTCAAGGCCGTGGACGGGCAGGGCAGGGTAGTGGGGCTGCTCAACATGAGCGACTACCGCATCGAGGAGGAGACGCCGCTCATCGCCACGGAGCGCCCCGACCTGCTGGCCTCCATGAATGCCCGCCGCTACACCGCCGTCTTCTCCTTTATCGTCTCGCCCGACTACCGCGGCACACGCCTCAACTACGACATGCTGTCGACAATCCTGCCCGAGCTCAAGGCCGGCTACGACTTCGTTTTCATTCCGGTGCTCCACCGGCTGAAAACCCATCAGTACTGGCAGCGCTGGGGCGCCACGGAGTTCTACCGCGACGCCGACTGCGTCTACTACCAGCTGCCCCTGCACCAGGCAGCCGCTACATCCGAGTGAAAATATACGTGTCGGAGCCGAGCGACCGCTCCATTTGGGGGTTGTCGGTGTCTAGTATGATGCGGTCTGTGTCGGTGTCGTAGGTGTATTCAGCCTCATCGATGTACGCCTCGCCCGTCTCGTCATCCGTTAACTCGATGGCAACCAGGATTTTGTTGTCGTGGACTGAATAGCAGAAGGCGTATGTCGTCTCCACCTCCTGATTGTAGTCGGGGTAATCCGGCAACTCGATGACGCCTTTTTCATAGTATTCGCCCTTCTCCGTGTCCATGAAGTTCAGTCGGCATTCGAGGCTGGTGTTCATGGTGATTCCTTGGCGCTCAGTGCTTTGCTCGAACAGGCACCGCCACACGGTGCCAGCCAGGTCGTTGGCCGTCAAGGCGGCGGGTTCAACGGTTGTCGTGGAGGGCTCTTTCTCGCACGAGGCAAGGCCGATGCCCATGGCCGATGCCATCGTCAGCATCGCAAACAGTTTGAGTGTCTTTTTCATCTTCTTGGGGTTTAATGCGTTTGCAAATATAATACCCGCAAAATGGATGAAATCTGACATGGGGCGAGAATTTATTCTGTCGCCCTGCTACTCGCCGAGGAGGAATACGGTGTTGCGTTTGTGGAGGTTCACTTTGGCGCGCTCTTTCTGCCACTGCTTGGCGGTGAGGGTGCGGATCTGCTGGGTGGGCAGCGTGAGGTCGCAGGCCACGCAGATGGAGGTATTTGGCTGCAGCACAGTGCTTAGCGCCTCCAGCAGCTGGTTGTTGCGGTAGGGCGCCTCGATGAATATCTGCGTCTGGCGCTCGCGGTGGGCGCGCTCCTCGAGGCGGCGTATCGCGCCGGCGCGCTGGTTCCGCTCCACCGGCAGGTAGCCGTTGAAGGCGAAGCTCTGGCCGTTCAGGCCGCTGGCCATCAGCGCCAGCATGAGCGACGAGGGGCCCACGAGCGGAACCACCTCGATGCCACGCCGTTGCGCCACGCGCACAATCATCGCCCCCGGGTCGGCCACGCACGGCAGCCCCGCCTCGGAGAGCAGGCCCACGTTCTCGCCGCGGTCGATGGCGTCTAGGTAGCCGCCGATCTCACCGTGCGTGGTGTGCTCGTTCAGCAGGTGGAATTCCGTGTCGTCAATCGCGTGCGGGTAGCCCGCCTTCTTCAAAAAACGCCTCGCCGTGCGCAGCTCCTCCACGATGAAGGTGCGGCACGTGGGCAGCAGTTCATGGTTTCCCTCTGGAAGCGAAGTCGTTAGCGCTTCTGCCCCGATGGGTACCGGAAACAGTATCAGTTTTCCCTTGTTCATTATTATTTATGTTGTTTTTTCTTTCTGTAGCGTTCTCATCCTCAACGGGTTCGCTGATGGGTGCGAACGAGGTGCCGAGGTACGAGGTGGGCGAGGCGGTGCCGTCTTCGGCTATGGTAAAGCCGTAGAAATGAACCTCTTGTCCGGCCCACTGGTCGGGCAGCACAAAGGCCAGGCGTTTGGCGCGGCGCGTGGCGGCGGCGCTGAGGATGCCGTGCCCGAGCGAGGGCAGGTAGGCGTAGACATAGACGCGGTCGTCCATCTTGGCGCGCGACGAGCGCCTATTGGTCTCGTAATCAACCTCTACGCGCACGCCACCATCCACCTGCAGGCGGCTGAAGAGGACGCCCGGCAGCGTGCCCTGGGAGAATTGCAGGGCGCTGTAGTCGATGTTCACGGCACCGTCTATATGTTTGAAATTCTTGCAGTTGTGTCGGATGAAGTAGTTGCACTCCGTCAGCTCCTCCTGCCGTGCCGCCTGGCGCAGGCCCATGCGCATGGGTTCCAGGTTGCGCGAGGCGAACTGGATCATCTCTTTGAATATGCTGCGCTGTTGAAGCTGTGCTTCAGTTTTAGCATCGTTAATCGTTGGCTGATAGGCGCGTACACACCACTTGCCCATGCGGTAGTAGCCTACCACTCCGCCCACGCGGCCGCTGTAGCCGCCCAGAATTCCTTGGTCTATTTTTGCCATATTATTTCGGTTTTGTTTTTCCTTCCTAACGCACTTTCTCCGGATTTATTATTAGAGTAATAAGAAAATAAAAAGCATGGAAAAAGAGGAGCCAAGCAAAGTGCTAGGAGCCAGCCGTTTGGTCAGGGTGCGTTTTGGCACGTTTTTTGCAAAAAGAGGCAATAAAACACCGCTTTTCGAGTTACATAATACATATAAAAATACATCGCACATGAAACGAACCCTCATCACCGCCCTGGCTCTTGCCTCGCTCGCCCTCCAGTCGTGCCACGCCCAGCGCGGCGACACGCCCAAGGAGAACCCTTCGCAAATCACTGTGGCGCAGGCTACTGCGCCTCCCACCCGCCTGACGCTCACCGACTTCACCGATGTGGCCGCCGCCACCATCGACGGCGTGGTGCACATCAAGACCGAGATGACACAGGTAACGCCGCTCTACCAGTCCTTCTTCGGCTTCATCATTCCGCAAGGTACTCGCCGCCAGGTATATAACGCCTACGGCTCGGGTGTCATCATCACCTCCGACGGCTACATCCTGACCAACAACCACGTGGTGCAGGATGCCGAGCGCATCTTCGTTACGCTCAACGACCGCCGCGAGCTGCCGGCCCGTCTGGTCGGCAACGACCCCGCCACCGACCTGGCAGTGGTTAAAGTGGAGGCTGAAGGTCTGACATATATCCCATTCGGTAACAGCGACAAAGCCCGCATCGGGGAGCCCGTGCTGGCCATAGGAAACCCCTTCAACCTCACCTCCACCGTTACCAGCGGCATCATCAGCGCCAAGGCGCGCAATATGAACATTATAGAGAACCCGCGCGGGCAAGAGACACCGCTCGAGTCGTTCATCCAGACCGACGCCGCCGTCAACAGCGGCAACTCCGGCGGCGCGCTGGTCAATGCCCACGGCGAGCTCATCGGCGTGGTTACCGCCATCGCCTCGGGCAACGGCTACTACACCGGCTACAGCTTCGCAATTCCCTCGAACCTAGCGGTTAAGGTGGCCGCCGACCTGCAGCACTATGGCTACGTGCAGCGCGGTTACCTGGGTCTGCATGTAACCGAGGTCGACGCCAAGGTGGCCCGCCAGTCGGGTGCGCGTGCCGTCAAGGGGCTCTACGTGGTCAAGGTAACCCACGACTGTGCCGCCGACCGCGCCGGCATCCGCCAGGGCGACATCATCCTGCGTGTCGCCGGCGTCGAGGTCAACACCTTCGCCGAAATGATGGAAGAGCTCGGCCGCTTCAACCCCGGCGACAAGGTGGAGGTCGATTTCGAGCGCAACGGCCACACCCAGACAGTTGAAGCAACCCTCCTCAACTCACAAGGAAATACCCAAATCATCCGGCGTTGACGCTCGATGACAAATACATAGAGATGACACAGAAGCCTGTCAGGCTTCTTGTTTGCAAGATGGCGGTGCCGACGATTATCGCCATGGTTACCACTGCGTTGTACAACGTGGTCGACGCCGCTTTCGTCGGGCGCCTCTCTACCGAGGGCACCGCCGGCATCGGTGTGGCTTTCGCCTATATGACTTTCATCCAGGCACTTGGCTTCTTCTTCGGCCACGGCAGCGGCAACTACATCTCTCGTGCCCTGGGCGCCAAGGACCGCTCGTCGGCCTCGGTGGTGGCAACGGTGGGTTTCATCACCCCGCTGTTCATAGGACTTGCCGCCGCACTGCTCGGCATCTTCAATCTCAGCGCGTTAAGCCGTCTGCTGGGTTCGCCGCCCGACGTGGTGCCTTATGCCAACGACTACCTCCGCTACATCGTCCTGGCCACCCCCTTCATGATGTCGGCCCTCACGCTGAACAACCAGCTGCGCCTGCAGGGCAACGCCCGCTTCGGCATGGTGGGCATCGTCAGCGGCGCCCTGCTCAACATCGTCCTCGACCCCATTTTCATCTTCACGCTCGACATGGGCGTGAGCGGTGCCTCGCTGGCCACGGCCGTCAGCCAGTTCTGCTCCTGGGTGCTGCTTTTGTATGGAACGTTCAAACCTGAAAGCGTGCATATTAGTCTGCGCAACTTCAAGCCTTCATTTAAGGTATATTACGAGATACTTCGCGGCGGCTTGCCGTCGCTTTTCCGGCAGGTGTTCAACTGTTTCGCCGCCGTGCTCCTCAACTACAGCGCCGCCCTCTACGCCGCCCCTGGCCAGGCGGCCTCGGCCGTGGCGGCCTTCGCCGTCGTAACCCGCATCATGATGTTCGCTTTCAGCGTGGTGCTGGGTTTCTGCCAGGGTTTCCAGCCTGTCTGCGGATTCAACTTCGGCGCGAAGAAATATGACCGCGTTCGCGAGTCGTGGCTCTTCGCCACCTGGGTCGGCACGGCCTTCCTGCTTTTCATCTCGCTGGTGGGCTTTCTCTTTGCCCCACAGATAGTTGCACTCTTCCGCGCCGAGGACCCGGTGCTTGTCGAGATAGGTGCCGTCACGCTGCGCTGGCAGTGCGCCGCATTCCCCTTGGTGGGCCTCTTCACCGCCACCGGCATGCTCTTCCAGAACATCCGCATGACCGGCCCCGCCACCCTGTTGAGCATCACCCGCAACGGCCTCTTCTTCCTGCCGGCGCTCCTCCTGCTGCCCCTCTCGCTGGGCATGACCGGCGTGCAGATGGCGCAGGCCGTGGCCGATGCTCTGACCTTCCTCCTGGCCGTCCCCTACGCCGTGTGGATTGACCGCAAGCTGAGGCGCGGAATGAAATAAATTTGGCCACGTCAGAAATTCTTCGTATTTTTGCAGCCGAAAAGAGATATCAATCATTTATACCCCAGTACATTATGACTGCAACCGTACACAGCACCGAGTCAGCCCTCCGGCAATGGAAAGAGGGCATGGAGAAGGGCGACCGCGCCTGCGCATTCAAATATTGCGCCCACTTCGTCGACAGCAACAAGGCCGACGACCGCATCGTCGAGATACTCGAAGGGCTCGTCCGCGACGAGGAGGACCCCTGCGCCGATGCCTGCGCGCTGCTCTACAGGCACTATGCCCGCATCGGCGACGACGACATGGCCGCCGAGTGGCTCGAATGCGGCCTGGACATGCGCAGCGAGATGTGCCTTGACATCGTGGCCGACGAGCGCGACGAGGAGGGCGACGACTGGTAGCCCCTCGCCGACATTTCCGCACAACCCTGCATTAGCCGTGGACACCCCTCCACGGCTATTCTTATTCCCTCCCCATCGCCACCCGCTCCCCACCCATTCCCGAAGAGGGTTACTAGTTGAGAAAAAGATGGTAAAAAGGGGAGCGTAACAGAGTCCTGTTTATCAGCCAGTTGTGGATGGGGAATTTGGGGCCGTTTTTCGGTTTTTTTCCAAAAAAATCGTTGCTTTTCAGTGGGGTGAAGTTTATTTGGCCAAGTCGTATTATTTTTGTATTTTTGCATTCGCGTACAACGTATATATAAAACTTATGGAAGAGAACGAAAAGGATATAATTCAGGAAGTTACAAACAAGGACTACGAGTTTGGCTTCACCACCGATATTGCCACCGAGACCATCCGCAAGGGTTTGGACGAGGACATCGTGCGCCTCATCTCGCAGAAGAAGGGCGAGCCGGAGTGGCTCCTGGAGTTCCGCCTGGCGGCCTTCCGCCGCTGGCAGACGATGAAGGAGCCCGACTGGGCACACCTCGAGTACGAGACCCCCAACTACCAGGACATCATCTACTTCGCCGCCCCCAAGCCGCAGCAGAAAAAGAGCATGGACGAGGTGGACCCCGAGCTGTTGGCCACCTTCGACAAGCTGGGCATCCCGCTGCGTGAGCGCGAGGCCCTGGCCGGCGTGGCCTACGATGCCATCATGGACTCGGTCTCCGTCAAGACCACTTCGCAGAAAGCCCTCGAGGAGAAAGGCATCATCTTCATGCCCATCAGCGAGGCGGTGCAGAAACACCCCGACCTGGTGCGCCAATACCTGGGCTCGGTGGTGCCCGCCGCCGACAACTTCTTCGCCGCCCTCAACTCGGCCGTCTTCTCCGACGGCTCCTTCTGCTACATCCCCAAGGGGGTGCGCTGCCCGATGGAGCTCTCCAGCTACTTCCGCATCAACGCCAAGGGCACCGGCCAGTTCGAGCGCACGCTCATCGTGGCCGACGAGGGCAGCTACGTCTCCTACATGGAGGGCTGCACCGCGCCCCAGCGTGACGAGAACCAGCTGCACGCCGCCATCGTCGAAATCGTCGTCATGAAAGACGCCGAGGTGAAGTACAGCACCGTGCAGAACTGGTACCCGGGCGACAAGGAGGGCAGGGGAGGCATCTACAACTTTGTCACCAAGCGCGGCATCTGCAAGGGGTCGCGCTCGAAGCTGAGTTGGACCCAGGTGGAGACCGGTTCGGCCGTTACGTGGAAGTACCCCAGCTGCATCCTACAGGGCGACGACTCGACGGCCGAGTTCTACTCCGTGGCCGTTACCAACAACTACCAGCAGGCCGACACCGGCACCAAGATGATACACGTGGGCAAGAACACGCACAGCACCATCATGTCCAAAGGCATCAGCGCCGGCAAGAGCCACAACTCGTACCGCGGACTGGTGCAGATTGGCCGTGGTGCCGAGAATGCGCGCAACTTCTCGCAGTGCGACTCGCTGCTGCTCGGCGACCAGTGCGGCGCCCACACCTGGCCCTACATCAAGGCTGACAACCGCAGCGCCATCCTCGAACACGAGGCCACCACCAGCAAAATCTCCGAGGACCAGCTCTTCTACTGCCAGCAGCGCGGCATCTCGCCCGAGAGCGCCGTGGGCCTTATCGTCAACGGCTATGCCAAGGACGTACTCAAAAAGCTGCCGATGGAGTTTGCCGTCGAGGCGCAGAAACTGCTGTCTATCTCATTGGAAGGGAGCGTAGGATGAAGAAACTCAGCACAGAAGAGATGAACCGCCTGTCGGTAGGCGAGTTCCACCGCAGTCCGAAGCTGCCGCTCACCGTGGTGCTCGACAATGTGCGGTCGCAAAACAACATAGGCTCCATCTTCCGCACGGCCGACGCCTTCCGGGTGGAGCATATTGCCCTCTGCGGCATCTGCTCCACGCCGCCCCATCGCGAGATACACAAGACCGCCCTCGGCGCCGAGGAGAGCGTGGCCTGGTCCTACCACGAGGACACCGACGCCTGTGTCCGCGAACTGAAGGAGCGCGGCTACAAGGTCTTCGCCATCGAGCAGGTCGACGAGAGCATCAAACTGGGTACGCAGGCGTCCCGCCTGCATGGAATCCCGGGTACGCAGGCGTCTCGCCTGCAAGGCAATGACGTATCGGGTACGCAGGCGTCTCGCCTGCATGCAGCCGGGACGGCTGCGCACCCAGTGGCAGGCGAGACGCCTGCCCTCCCTGACGTGCGCGACCGTGGCTACTTGCCTCATTTTGAAAACAGGGCCATACAGTTCATCACTTTTCGTCTGTTTGACTCCGTACCCAAGGAACTTATCGAGGAGTGGAAGTCGGTTCTCTCAGTGGATAATAATGCCGAAGAGCCTACCGATGTTGCACGACAGATGCATAAGTTGATCGATAGGTTTGAGGATTCCGGCCATGGGCAATGTTTTTTGGCCGATAGCCGAGTGGCTGATATGATGGAGCAGACATTGAGACACGACGATGGCCGGAAATATGACTTGATTAGTTATTGTGTCATGCCCAACCATGTCCATGTGATGATAAGGGTGTACGAAGGAGTCTCATTGTCGTCCATTCTTCATACATGGCGGTCTTATTCAGCCCATGAGGCGAACAAGATACTGGGTCGCAGTGGGGAATTCTGGATGAAGGACTACTACGATCGGTATATCCGTGATGCACAACACTATGCAGCGGTGGTACAATACATTAAAGATAATCCTGCGAAGGCCGGACTGGGTGCGCAGGCGTCCCGCCTGCATGTTGCATCACCAGTTGCAGGGCTGGGGTCGACCGTTGGATATATAAATGGTACGCAGGCGTCTCGCCTGCATGCAGCCGGGACGGCTGCGCACCCGGTGGCAGGCGAGACGCTTGCGTACCCAAAGGTGGCCGTCGTTTTCGGCAATGAGGTCGAGGGTGTGCAGGACATAGTACTCGAGCTATGCGACGGTGCCCTGGAAATCCCGCAGTTCGGCACCAAGCATTCGCTCAACGTCAGCTGCGCCGCCGCCATCGTTATATGGGAGATGTACCAGACGCTCCGCAGCCCTATGGAGGAGTAGGAATATAGCCGTGTCAGATAATAGTAAACAAGCCCCATTGGGGCGACAGTAATAAAGAACACAATGACAAAGGAAGAACGTATAGACAACGCCCGTGCGTTGCACAAGCAGGGCTGTAACTGCTGCCAGTCGGTGGTGATGGCCTACGCCGACAAATTGCCGATAGAGGCTAAAGATGCCATGAATGTGGCCGCTCCCTTCGGTCGCGGCCTCGCCGGCACACGCGAGGTCTGCGGCTGCGTCAGCGGCATGGCCATGGTCTGCGGCCTGACCGGCCGCGCCGACCAAACCCGCACCCTCATAGAGCAGTTCCGCCAGGAAAACGGCGACATCGTCTGCGGCCGCCTCCTAGCCAGCGGCAAGAAACCCTGTCCCGACCTCGTGGCCGACGCCGTGGGATTTATGCACGACATCATTATCAACCCATAATACCTGTTTCACATGAAAAAATCAATTCTGGCCATTGTGGCGTTAGCCTGTATGGCAACACTGGCCTCCGCCCAGCGCATTAACTTTCAAATGGGCGACAAGTCAAACAAAAAAGCCTACCACCCCGCCAAGATTCATATCGCCGAAGGTCATCAGCCAGGGCAATTGCTGGTAGTGGAGCCTGAGTTTAAATCCATAGCCATAGGTTCAGAACTCCCAACAAAAGCCTTAAAGGTGCGCCTCTGCGACATGGAGTGGAACGACATTGTCCGAAGCGTTAGCATCCCCAATACCAAGAAGACCTCCATCGGAGAAGCCTTCCGCTCGGGCGACCACATGCACCTTGTCCTCAATTGCGACGAAGACAATCGGCTCGTTGTGCGACATATAAAGCTTGATGCTCGCAGCCTCGAAATATCTGCCGACCAAGCGCTGGTAGACCTCCCACTGCAGAAAGGGAGCGAATCCAATGTGTGGTCGCTCAGCTCCCCCAATGGACAATACCACGGCGTGGTTTATGCCGTATGGCCCAAGAAAGGGGAAGGTCAGGCCGTAGCCATGATGTTTGACAAGGACATGAACAAATTGTGGGAGCGCCGACTGGTCTATGCAGATGTGTTCAATGTGCTTGTAACCGATGCCGGTGCCATTGCCACCATGCGTATGGGTACCGTGGAGGGAAACAACGACATCACCGCCTTCCGTGTCAACCTGGCTACTGCCGAGGGTGAGAAACATGGTGAGTATGTACTCGATGCCGACGTGAGCGACGTGGCCTTGCTCAAATGCGAAGGAAGCAGAGTGCTGGCTACCGCCCTCGAAGGCAAGGGGGGCTACGGCCTGCTTCGCATCGGAACTTTGGGTCATCGTCATTATACAGGTGTCTGGGGACTGGTGTTTGACCTGGATAGCCAAAAGATTGTCGTCGGCAACCGCCATCCTTTCACCGACGACGAGATGCTCGCTCTCTGCAACGAGGAGTCGGGACAGAAGTTTGTGGGCAAAGGAGTGCAGTTTGTACAGAAAGTGGATGACTGCTCAACACCCCAGGGAGGGGCTGTACTTTACCAGCGGACATGGAAAGAAACGGTACGCGATATGAAGACTGGCATGACCAAGAGCGAGACAGTATACCACAAAGGCATCCTCCTGGTGCAGGCAGATATTCAAGGGGGACTCGCCATCAGTCGTATACCGCAGAATAATCAGAACGCCAGCGAGAACCCTGTCGGTTCGAGTCTTTTCTGCCGCAACGGAAAAGTGTATGTGCTCACCAATGAGTCGAAGCATGGGACCGACGAATATACTCCCGATCGTCCGGCCGAGCGCAGTCGAAGCCTCATCATGGCCAATGCCGCATTGGCCATCTACTGGTTCACTCCCGACGGCCAGGGGGCCAAACAGATGCTTGAGACCGACCGCAAAGCCATACTCTTCTCTCCTGCCTATGCCGGCACAGAGGGGCGTTTCTATTTCCTCGCAGGCAGCATGAGACCCTGCCTGAGCAGCATCACCATTCCTTAAATCCACATATGACCAAGCGAAAGATAATCAACGACCCGGTCTATGACGGATTCCTCTCGGTGGACGACCCGGTGATATTGAGTGTCATCGAGCATCCTTATTTCCAGCGTCAGCGGCGCATCAAGCAGTTGGGGCTTACCTATCTGGTTTATCCCGGCGCCATGCATACGCGTTTCAGCCACATGCTTGGCGCGCTGAACCTGATGAAGCGAGCGTTGGATGTGCTGAAGCTTAAAGGAGCGGAGATTACCGACGAGGAGTGCCGTGGTGCCAAGCTGGCCATCCTGCTGCACGACATCGGCCACGGTCCTTTCTCCCACACCTCCGAGCGTGTGCTGGTGGATGTGCCTCACGAGGAGATTACCCTCCTTATGATGCAGCGCATAAATGAAGAGATGCGTGGTGCGTTGGATATCGCCATCGCCATATTCTCAAATACCTATCACAAGCATTTCCTGCATCAGCTGGTGAGCAGCCAGCTGGATATGGACCGCCTCGACTACCTGGGTCGCGACAGTTTCTTCACCGGCGTGAGCGAGGGTATCGTGGGTACCGACCGCATCATCTCCATGCTCAATGTGCACGACGATGAACTGGTGGTCGATGAGAAGGGCATCTACAGCGTGGAGAAGTTCATTATATCCAGGCGCTTGATGTACTGGCAGGTCTATATGCACAAGACCGTCATCGCCGCCGACCAGGTGCTGCTCAATATCTTGCGACGAGCGCGTGATATAAATATTTCCACCTTCAACTTTCCACTTTCCACTTTTGACCTCGACTGCTTCGCCGAGCTGGACGATGACGACATCATGGTGGCCATCAAGCATTGGCAGCACTCGGACGACGAGATATTGAGCACCCTCTGCCGCAACTTGGTGAACCGTCGCCTGCCGGCTATCCGATTCAGTAGCATGCCGTTCGAGGGTGTCGAGTGCGACTACTTCCACGGTACCGGCGAATTGCACAACCGCTCCTACGACTTTAACGACCAGGAGATTAAGGTCCTCTACAAGGACGGCCGCTGCCTGCCTATCAGCGAGGCCAGCGACCAGCTCGACCGCCACTTTCTGGAAAAGCAAGTGACCAAATATTATCATTATTATCCGAAGAAGGTATGAGAGTACATTTTATAGCCATTGGCGGAAGCGCCATGCACAATCTGGCCATTGCGCTGTGCCAGAAAGGCATCACTGTCACGGGGAGCGACGACGAGATTTTCGACCCGGCGAAGAGTCGCTTGGAGAAGTACGGTCTGCTGCCAGAGGAGTTCGGCTGGTACCCGGAGCGCATCACGCCCGACCTCGACGCCGTGGTGCTGGGCATGCATGCCCGTGAGGACAATCCCGAGTTGCTTCGCGCGCAGGAGCTAGGGGTGAAAATCTATAGTTATCCCGAGTATCTCTACGAGCAGAGCAAAGACAAGCTGCGCATCGTGGTGGGTGGCTCGCACGGCAAGACGACAACCACGGCCATGATACTGCACGTGTTGGCGCACTGCGGCATCGAGGCCGACTATATGGTGGGCGCGCAGCTGAAGGGTTTCGATGTCATGGTGCGCCTCTCCGATACGGCCAAGGTGATGGTCATCGAGGGTGATGAATACCTCACGTCGCCCATCGACCGTAGGCCCAAGTTCCACCTATACAAGCCCAATGTGGCCATCATCACCGGCATTGAGTGGGATCATATCAACGTCTTCCCGACGTTCGACATTTACCGAGAGCAGTTCAGCAAATTTATTGATTTAATTGAACCAAATGGTACGCTGGTGTACTGCGACGAGGACAATGAGGTGCACCGCGTGGCGGTGGAGAACCGGCGCACCGACATACAGAAGCTGCCGTATGTGTGCCCGGAGCATCGCGTGGAAAACGGGGTGACGTATTTGCTGGGTACGCAGGCGTCCCGCCTGCATGCAGCCGAGACGGCTGCGCACCCGGTGCCCTTGCAGGTCTTTGGCCACCACAACCTACTCAACCTAACCGCCGCACGTTTGGCTTGCCGGCAGGTGGGCGTCAGTGATGAGCAATTTGACGAAGCCATCAGCACCTTTGAGGGTGCATCCAAGCGCTTGGAGCTGGTGAAGAAGAATGACACCTGCGCCGTCTATAAAGACTTCGCCCATGCGCCGTCCAAACTCCGCGCCACCATCCACGCCATGCGCGAGCAGTACCCCGACCGCCGTCTGGTGGCCTGCATGGAGCTGCACACCTTCAGCTCACTCACCGCAGAGTTCCTGCAGCAGTACAAATGTACGATGGACGAGGCCGACGTGCGCTGCGTCTACTTCAGCCAGCACGCCCTGCAGCTTAAGAAACTTCCGCCTCTCGATCCCGAGGAGGTGCGCAAGGCTTTCGGCGGCGATGTGGAGGTCTTCACCGACAGCAAGAAACTGGTGGAATGCGTGATTGCGTTAATGCGTAAATGCGTTAGTGCTGACGCGCCAGCCACTGACACAATAACGCAATCCCACAATAACGCAATCAATCTGCTGATGATGAGCAGCGGCAATTTCGACGGCATAGACTTTGCCGCCTTGGCCGACTGTTTGATATGATTTTTGCATGGAAATTATTGCCATAAACGATTGCCGTCAACGCAGAAGAGACATGCGGTTCTCTTTTAGCGTTATTCGTGCAGTTGTATGTGCCTCTGTTCCTCTAATTTATCTCTACCTTTTATGTACAATTAGGTTGTTGCCGCCAGGGGTGTTTTATCTTCTTGTCATAGCGGGTTGTTTCTTCTTCTTCTTCCTATCGCTTTGGGCTATTGATATTTGTATGCGATGGAGACGAGCGGTCGAAACGATTTCGGTTCAAGGGAAAAACTTGGTTATTGAATGTCAGGGTGGTATTTTTAGGAGAAAGAAAATAATTCCGTTGTCGACCATTCGACGTGTAGGCATTCCCCGATGGTTCTATGTATATGACGTTCCTGAGACTCTCCGAGTTTACTACTCCGGCTGGCGTTTTTATGACTTCGGCCTTTGTGTGGAAAATCCTGATGCTCTTGCAAAGAAAATAATGAATCTGTTGTAATTCGATTCTGGAGCGAAGAGTTCCAATGCCCACACGGAAAAATAAATTTCCGCATGTCGCGAAAAAGATGTATTTTTGCAGCCAAAAATATTAAGCTATGACACAATTCAAGATAGGAGACAAAGTGAAGTTCCTCAACTCCGTGGGAGGGGGAATAGTAAAGAAAATACAGGGTGGCCTGGTGTATGTCGAAGACGACACCGGCTTCGATATGCCGATGCAGCCCTCCGAACTCATCCGCATGGCCGACCAGGAGGGCAAAGCCAAGGCTTTCAATGATGACACCATTGGCCGTCGCCCCAAGCCTGCACCCGAACCTGAGGAAACTGGCCTCGCATTCCCCACCATCGACGAGCTCGAAGCCGAGGTGCGCCGCCTCAAAGGGCAGAACGCCAACCTGCAGGACCAGATAAAGCAGCTCAAAAGCCAGGTGCTCTCGTTGCAGCGCACCATCGCAAGGATTTCATAATAATGACAAAAAAGTTCACACGATGAAGAAGATAGTGATGACATGTGTGGCAATGCTGACTTTTGCAGTTATGACAGCCTGCGACCCAGGATTCGATGACAATCTTTGTATTGACAATCAGAGCGGATATGATTTAATTATTGATTACGGTGGATTCCATCGCTATTGTGAACAGCAAGGAACTTGTTTTGTTAGAGACGGAGAGACCGTAACAATACCCTACGACGGCGGTATTGGCTGCACAGACAAAGAATCGTCGGAAGCTGGTATGCGCTATCTCTTCTGGGGCGATAGTGTCACATTTTTGGATGTGGACAGTGTTCCTCTTAAAACATACTATGCTACAGATACCACATCCGATGACAGCCCTTATAATTTCAATTCTTCGCACTACAAGTACGAAGAGAAGGTGGCAAGAAACGGATGTCCCGCATATTATACGAAGCATACCTTCACTCTGACAGAAGGGCAGATTACTCCAATGCCACAATAAATAACCATTATTGACTATGAGCAGACAAATCAAGATAGGAAACCTTACGCTCGGCGGCGGTGCGCCGATAAGGGTGCAGAGCATGACGAATACCGACACGATGGACACCCGCGCCACTGTGGAGCAGGCACTACGCATGGTGGAGGCGGGCTGCGAGCTGGTGCGCATCACGGCTCCCGACGTGAAGGCGGCGGAGAACCTCGGCCGCATCAAAGAAGAGTTGTTGAAGCGCGGCTGTGAGGTGCCGCTGGTGGCCGACATACACTTCAACCCCAAGGCCGCCGAGGTGGCCGCCACGCTGGTGGAGAAGGTGCGCGTCAACCCAGGCAACTACACCGACCGCAATACCGGCAAATGGATGGCGTGGGCGAATAATGATTCGCCCCTACAAAACCATACCGTAGGGGCGAATTATTATTCGCCCGAAATGGAGCGTGAATATCAGGAGGAGCTAAAGCGGATAGGGGAGAGGATGGCCACTCTCATCGACATCTGCAAGACGCACCACACGGCGATGCGCATCGGCACCAACCACGGTTCGCTGTCGGAGCGCATCATGAGCCGCTACGGCAACACGCCCGAGGGCATGGCGCAGTCGGCCATCGAGTTCGCCGAGGTCTGCCGCCAGCAGGACTACCACGACCTCGTTTTCTCCATGAAGGCCAGCAACGTGAAGGTGATGGTGGACAGCACACGCCTCTTCGTGCAGAAGATGCACGCCCTCGGCATGGACTACCCGATACACCTGGGCGTTACCGAGGCGGGCGACGGCATGCAAGGCCGCCTGAAGAGTGCCGCCGGCATAGGTGCCCTGCTGCTCGACGGCATCGGCGACACGGTGCGCGTCAGCCTCACCGAGGACCCCGAGAAGGAGATGCCGGTGGCCTACGACATCCTGCAGGCCGTCGGCGCCCGTATCACGCAGTGCGAATACATCGCCTGCCCCTCCTGTGGCCGCACGCAGTACGACATACAGACCGCCCTCAAGGAGATAAAGGAGAAGACCAAGCATCTGGTCGGTGTCAAGATAGGCGTGATGGGCTGCATCGTTAACGGCCCGGGCGAGATGGCCGATGCCGACTACGGCTATGTGGGCTCCGGCCACGGCAAGATCACTCTTTATAAAGGCAAGGAAATCGTCAAGCGCGACATCGACCAGAAAGACGCCGTCGACGAGCTCGTCAAACTCATCACTGACACACTGACACACTAACGCATTAACACACTAACGCAATAAAATATGAAGTGGACCTATCTCATGTACCTGCCCGCCCTTGTTTCGGCGCTTTGGGCACTGGTGCTTCTCGCAACGAAAAAGCGCCCCACGCGCGCCCAGCTTTTGCTCGGCGCCACGATGCTCATCGTTGCCTTCGCCGAGGTGCTGGCTACCTTTTTTTTCCGAGGCCACAGCCGCAGCCTTTTCATCTACCAGTACCTCTTCCAGTTCGCCACCATCCTGGCCGGCCCGCTCTACTACATATCGGTCTGCGCCCTCACCGAGCCCCGCGGTTCGTCGCTCCGCCAGCGCCACAGCCTCATCCTGCCCCTGCTGTTTATTCTGGCGCTCACCATCGGCGTGTCCCTCCTCGGCCCGCGGCGCTACGAGCACCTCTGTCTCCTCTTCCGCTACGACAGCCTCTTCCCACTCGAAGGCGACGCGCGATGGAACTTTGTGGCCGTAATGACCCTCCCCGTCTTCTCCGCCGTCATGGTGCTGATGAACCTGGTGCTCTTCTTCATGGCCTCGCACAAGGCGCGCATTTTCCAGAGGCGGTTCAACAGCTACTACGCCGACACCGTCGGAGCCCCGAAGCTCAACAGCCGCCCCATCAGCCTGATGGCCTGGATATGCCTGCCGTTGGCCGCCACCGCGGTCGCTCTCATCGCCCTGCGCCCGGCCTATGCCAAGTACGGACTCATCATCGTGTCGTCGCTCATGGCGGTGCTGCAGTTCCTTGTCGGCCGCTACGCCTACTCTCTCAACTACGATGCCCGCCACCTGGCCCAACTGGTAAAACATAAATAACGCAACACAATAACACAATAACATGACCCCCACAGCCACCATATACCTTGTCCTCGGCCTTTCCATTCTTCTATGGCCGTTGGCCACCGTCCTCACCCGCCGCCGCATCCTCGGCGCGCAATGGCTCCTCCTGGCCGCCATGCTCATGATGGGCCTCACGTATATACTCTACAGCTGCCTCTTCAACAGCTTCCTGCGGGGCGAGTACCTCTTGCTGGTGCTCTACATGACCTTCTCGCTCTTCACCCCGCCCATCGCCGTTAGCGCCACGGCTCTGCTCACAAGGCCCGACGGAGCCACCCGCGTCTCCCGCGCCGCCGTCATCCCTGCCGCGCTCACCGCGCTCTTTATGCTGGTGTCCTTCTTTATCGGCGGGGCCGACATGTACCGCCTGTGGGTCAACCGCGGCATCCTCGGCGAGTCCGACCTCTTCTTCGCCAACTCGTGGCGCTACAACGTCATCGTCTCCATCCACTACTACCTCTACTCCTTTGTCCTCACCCTCGAGGTGGCCTTCCTCGCCCTGTACGCCATCGTCCACCTGCGCCGCTACAACCGCATCCTGGCCGAATACTACACCGCCGAGAGCCACTCCATCGTGCGACACCACGCACTCTACGCCCTCATCCTCATCGTCTCCCTCACCATCGTCCTCCTTACCATACTCTACCCCCTCAACGAGCCGCGCCCGCAGGGATTCACCCTCGCCACCTCCATCATCATCGGTGTTGCCTCCTTCGTCCTCGGCTACGCCTTGTACCACATCTCCTACACCGCCGAGACCCTGAGCGAGCACCTCGACCCGGGCGCCGCCCGCTCGCGCCACGACCTCGGGCAGCTGAGCCGCGAAATATCGGCCTACGTCGAGTCTTCCGCCTACACCAACCCCGACCTCTCGGTCTTCCTCCTCGCCTCGCACTTCCACGTCTCGCAGGACCAGGTGGTCGATGCCATCCACCGCCTCCACGGCACCTCCTTTGCCGACTACGTCGACACCCTCCGCATCGAGCACGCCGCCACACTCCTCTCGCACGCCGCGCACCCCGACGACGAGGAGACCCTCACCCGCATCGCCCACCAGTGCGGCTACCACACCCCCGAAGCCCTCGAGGCCGCTTTCGAGAAAGTAATGCACACCCCCATCCACAAATCGGGTCTCCTGTAGCCGTCGGAAGGCTATGGTAGCATAACCTACCATAAGCTTCCAGTGCCTTTGTATTCCCCTAGAGATCCCCTACCATTTCCCTACCGTTCCCCTGGGTTTTTGGTTCTTTGGTGGGGCTATTTGTGCCAGAATTGCGAGGTGATGTCCTGCAGCTGGCCGCCGCGGACGCGGTAGAGGCGTTGGTTGGTGGTAGGCTTCTTCAGCGGACCCAGGTGGGCCAGGTAGGGACCCAGCTTGAGGTAGTCCAAGTGGTTGAGGCAGATGTCTTTGGAGAGCAGTGTGCGGCCGCTGTACCAGGCGGTGTGGATGCCCTGTCGCCGCTGGCGCAGCCGTGCGAAGAGTGCGTCGACTTCGGCCGGTGCAGCGTCGCCGCCCATCAGGGCGAGGCAGGTGATGTGCCCTTTGTGTTGGTCCAGCAGGCGATCCACCTCGCTGTCGGTCAGCTCGTTGCCGGTGTCGTTCCAGAGGTGCTTGGAGTGGCACCCAGGGCAGCGGCAGGGGCAGCCCGAGAGGTTGACGGCCAGCGTTACCTCGTCGGGTATCTCCTGGAATACCACGGCGCTGTCGGCGTACCTGAGCATCAGGCCTCCATCTGTTGGGGGGTGGCGTAGAAGCGGCGTGCGGCTTCCTGCTGGCGGGGCTGGCTGAAGTTGGATACGCGCTTGAGGTAGCCGATGATGCGGGTCATGTAGTCCACATTCTTCGAGTGGCAGTGGGGGCACTCTTTGAGGTTGCGCTTGTCGATGTGGCCGCAGTCGTTGCAGATGGTGTTGGGCACGTTGAAGGTGAAGTAGTTGCAGCCTTCCTTGGCGGCCACCTGCAGCAGCTGGTAGTATTGCTCCTGGGTGAGGTGCTCGTCGAGGTTCATGTGGAGGGCGCTGCCGCCGGTGAGGTGCTCGATGTAGGGTGCGCCGTGCAGGCGGAACTTGTCGATGATGCTCAAGGACTGGTCCTCAACGATGTAGAAGTAGGAGTTGTAGCAGTCGCGCGGCACGTAGTAGCCGTCCTCGCGGTCCCACTTGGCGTGCTTGACGCCCACGTTCTCGGCGGGTATCATCTCGCAGTTGAACATCAGCTCCTTGGTACGGTATTCCTTGTTTTTGCGCTCGACGAGGCCGAGGACAGTCTGCACAAACTCGCGGTACTGCGGGTTGTCGGTGATGGGGATGCCCATGAACTCGGCGGCCTCGACCAGGCCATTGACGCCGATGGTGAGGTACTGGCGGTTGATGTTGATGTAGCCTGCGTCGAAGAGGGGAAGCATGCCGTGGTTGAGCAGCTCTTTGAGGTTCTCGTTGTAGGCGGTCTGTACCTTGTGGCAGAGGTCGATGATGTCGAGCAGGTACTCGCGGTAGTCCATCTCGTGGTTGACGGCGTACTGGATGCAGCGGTTGAGGTTGATGGTGAGTACGCTCTTGCTGCCGGTGCTGACACCTCCGGCGCCGAGGGTGTAGCTGAAGCCGTTGTCGGTGATTTCGTTGCGCAGGCGGCAGCAGCTGGAGAGCGAGTCGGCGTTATCGCTCATGTATGTGAAGAAGGAGTGTCCTTCGGCATACATCTCGGCTGTGAACTGGGCCATGTCAGGGTCGGCGAAGGTGTGGTCGGGGTTGTGGAGCAGGGCCATGGTCTCCACGGGGAAGGTGAGGACGGCCTTGGTACGTTCTTCGTTGAACCAGCGCATGAAACGCTTCTGCAGCCAGCAGAGGCCGTTCCAGTCGGGCGCGCTGCCGTCAGGGAAGCGGAACTCGCCGAAGAGGCTCTCGAAGTAGGGGCGGTCGTAATAGGCTATGTTCCAGAAGACAGCCTGGTAGTTGCGTGCGCCGGTGGGCTGGTTGAGGCTGTAGACGATTTGCTCGAAGCAGTCGGTGATGACCTTGTCGATGGTGCGCTGCTTGAGGCTGAGGTCCACCACGCGGGCGGGGTCTTTCCAGTAGTCCTGTCCGTAGTCTTTCTGGATGAAGTAGTTGAGGTACATCAGGAACTCGGGCGTGGCGCAGGCGCCGCTCAACATGGAGGAGACCATGAATACCATGTTGATGAATCCGCCGCAGAAGGATTTGAGGTTGGTGGGTGCCGTGCTGTTGCCGCCGATGCTCATGGTGCCGCCCAGCAGCCAGGGGTACATGGTGATGGAGGCGCAGTAGTTGGCCAGGCTGGTTTCGTCGTTCTTGTAGATGAAGTGGTGGGTGAGCAGCTCGATATACCTGTCGGACAGTTCCTTGCCGTACATCTTCTTGATGCGGTCGGTCAGCAGGCGGCGGTTGAGGCGTATGAAGCCGCTCTTGGGCAGTTCGCCGATGAGGGTGGCGATGTTCTTGTGCTCCACGTTGGCGTTGGCGTCGTACTTGGAGCCCGTGGCGGCGTTGGCGGCGTCGCAGTAGTCGGAGAGGAAGCGCAGTTTCTCCATCGTCTCGCGGTCCTCGGTGTGCCGCTGGCGGTAGAGCATGAAACTCTTGGCCACGGCGTAGTACCCTTCGCGCATCAGCGCCACCTCCACCTGGTTCTGTATCTCCTCGATGGTGATTCCGTTGTGGATGTCGAGGTGGGCCAATATCTTGGAGAGCGACCCCAGGTCGATGGGCTCGCCCAGCGAGTTGAACGCCTTGAGGATGGCGTTCATGATTTTGTCCAGTGAGAAGCGTTCGGTCTTACCGTCGCGTTTGGTGATGCTGAAACTGTTGGTCTCCATGTGTTATTGTTTCTTATATTGTTCTATATATTATATATAAATCGCGCGGAGCCGACAGCAGGGGGTGTCGATACGGCCGGCCTTATTACGCGAAAGCGGCATTGTCGTTTTTTGTCCGTGGCAGGTCTCCTGGCTGGTCCGCTCCGCCGGTGCGCCTTCTCGGGCGGCGTGGCCCAATGGCATGTGCATCGGCGGCAGGATGCGGAGTAACAGTTGCGCGACAGCCCGCGATTTCCACGCGGTTCCCTCTTGGTCCCCATCGCAATGGGTTTCGACCACGGCAATTTTCTAGATTTCAAGGTACTTACAGCACTCACATTTCCCCTTCACGACGCTGCAAAATTACAACCATTCCGCCGAATGGCCAAATAATGTTTTGAACATTTAGCTGTTGAAAATGCGGCTGTGCGAGAGATAGAAAGAAACTACTCCATGGCCAAATATATTTTTGCGGCAATTGTGTCAGCGCAGCAGGAGGACGGTTCCCGTGTGGCGTTGGGTCGCGCCGCCGCGGAGGCGGTAGCGGCAGGTGTAGGCGTAGGCGCCCTGGGGCAGGGGAGAGCCGTGGCGGTCGGTGCCGTCCCAGCGCGCGGCGGGGTCGTCGCTGTGGTACACCAGCAGGCCGGCGCGGTTGTAGATGTGCATCTCGCACAGCTCCACCTCGGTCGTGGCCACCATGCCGAAGTGGTTGTTGCTCTCCGCCGAGGGGGTGAATGTGTTTGGGAACCAGGCGGCGATGGCCTCGATGGGGAAGGCGAGCAGGGTGTCGCTACAGCAGCCCTGGGGTGAGCAGACGATGGCTCGCACCCATACGCTGTCAGCCCTGTTGATTTCGAACAGGTGCCTGGTTTTTAGTCCGTTGGCGCTGTCGCCGTCGCTGAAGTGCCAGTGGACGGTGCTCACCTCGGGCGAGCATTCTTCGAGCGAGAGCACGGGGTGGTCGAGGTTCAGTGCCTCGCGGTCGGCCACGATGCGGCTCTCGGGGGCGGGTGCCACCACCACCGTCAGGCTGTCGGCCACGCTCCCGTTGGGTGCCAATAGGTGGTAGGTGGTTGTCTGCGAGGGGCTTATCGTGATGATGGCCTGCCCTTGCTGCGACGCGAGGGTGCTGTCGTAAGGACGCGAGTGCCAGCGATAGGTGTCGGTTTGTATGGCCCGCAGTTGCAGGCTGTCGCCCAGGCAGATAGCTTTCCTCTCGGCCACGATGAGGGGGCTGACAGTGTGGGCGCGCAGCACGACCGAATCTTCCGCGCGGCAGTAGCGCCGCAGGCTCAGGTGGGCCATGCGCACCGCCTCGGGGCTGGTTAACGAGAGGGTGATTTGGCGGTACTGGTAGGTGAAGAGTTCCAGTTGCATGCGTTGCATCGTGCTGTCTATCAGTAGCGTGTTGTCCCGATACACCTGTATGGGCACTGGGCTTCCGTTGCCGAGGGTGGCCTCGAGGCGGTAGCGTGTCTGCGGCTCGACGGGCACGGTGAGTTTCAGCAGCGTGGCGGTGGTGTCTATCGCGTCGCCGCGGTGGATATGATTCACGGTGTCAATGCGTTCCACTTCGAGCCACACCTGCTGTTCGCTGTCGGGCTGCAATATAATATAGGTGTCGCGCGTTGTGCTGTCGCCATGTGCCGAGGGCGGCCGCCAGCGGTAGGCGGTGGCCTCGTCTGCGGCGGCCCAGAGGTGCACCTCGGTGGGTTGCGAAATGTACCATTCCGTGCGCTCCACCCCGATGTCGGCACTGCAGTCCATGGGCGGCAGGGGGCGGATGCTGAGTTCCAAGGAGTCCTTGATGGGGCAGCCGTAGGCGTTCAGACCGTGCTCCAGCGCGTAGCCGCCGGCAAGGGTCAGTTCTTGGTCGCCGAGGATGTATGCGTCGCCGGGCAGGATGCTGTCCTGCACTATCGTGATGTTGGATGGCAACACCTTCAGTGTCAGCACCCTTACGTGCAGCACCGCGTTTCCGTTGGGCAGGTACTCGTAGTCATGCAGCACGCGCGTATGTGTGCCCGTGTCGGCCGTCTGTTGCGAGGTGAGGGTGATGCCGTGGCCATGGTAGGCGGTGTGCTGGCACACGCTGTCCCGGAGGTATACCGTGTCGGTCGTCATGGCTGGCTGGCACACCTGCGTGCTGGCCTCGAACCGTTTGAACCACAGTTCGTAAAGAAAACCGACTATGTCTCCGCACCCGTTGGGGTGCGGCCAGGGTTGCAGTTCGGTGCGCATGCGCATGGCGAAGCGGTAGCCGCTGGGTATGCTGTCGTGCACCGGCAGGCAGTAGTCTTGCCAGGTGATGGTGCGCTCTGGGTAGGTCCACACGCACATCGAGCCGGTCTGCATGAATGATTCGTTGGGTCTCGCCATGTCGCGCACCCAGCCTACGTCCACGAAGGCATAGAAGTTGGTGCACACGGGGTGCCCAAAGCGCTGGACTTTCTGCAGCAGCATGGTCAAGTTGATGCTGGCGGGCTGCTGCGCGAACTCGGGCGCTATCAGCATCGCCACACCATCGTTCAGCGAGTCGCCCACGCCAATCATGGCGTAATGGGTGTACTGTCTGTCGTCGTTTTGGAGGGGGTTGACTACGACGCCGAAGTTCCCTTCAGCGTCGCCCGTGTTGCTTGACATTCGTTCGAGGTAGCCGGTCCAGCAGTTGGCGTGGTTCACCCCGGGGCTCCATCTCGTGTAGGAGTAACCATACGGAACATAGTGCCACTCGGTATTGAACCCGGTGATGAAGTCGGTTGAGTAGGGCAGCGACAGGGGGGCACACTGGCTCTGCGCCGCCATCGGAAGCAGCGCCAACCAGATACCGACCGTCAGGATATGTTTCATGTGCATCATCGTCGCGTTTCGCTTATACCCTATAGACGGAGAAAAACCTTTTTCGGCTCAAATATTAACAAATTTTATGATATTTCCAGCCGCCATCCCAGCCGCTCGCCCCCCTCTCCCTTTTCGAGGCCGAAGAGAGGAAGAAGAGGGGAAGAAGAGGATGCATTTTCAACCTTGGTAATCAGTCAGTTGCAAACGGACGATTTTGGGGTGTTTTTCCGTTTTTTGACAAAAAAAATCGCAGTGCGCAATAAAGCGTCCGCTACAACGTTAGGGTGTTGTAAATGAAAGAAGTATATCAGATGGACAGCACAAATGCCCTCTTCACCCGTACCGAGATGATGCTTGGCGCCGAGACCCTCCGGCGGATGGCGGCGGTGCGGGTCATATTGTTCGGCGTGGGCGGCGTGGGGTCGTGGTGTGCCGAGGCACTGATACGCAGTGGCGTGGGGCACCTCACCCTGGTGGACTCCGACTGCATCGAGCCCACCAACATCAACCGCCAGTTGCCGGCCCTCTCCACTACCGTAGGGATGCCCAAGGTTGCCGTCATGCGCGACCGCCTGCTGGCTGTCAATCCCCAGGCCGACATCGTGGCGCGGCAGGAACGCTACACGCCGGAGTCGGCCGAGTATTTCGACCTGCAGTCGTTTGACTATGTGGTGGATGCGATTGACAGCCTAAAGGATAAGTTGAACCTTATCCTGCGTGCAACGCAGCTTAGAGTGAGGTTCTACAGCTCGATGGGGGCGGCCCGCAAGCTGGACCCCCTGCAGGTGCAGGTCAGCGAGTTCTGGAAGGTGAACGGCTGCCCCCTGGCGGCCACGCTGCGCAAGCGTATGCGCAAGGCTGGTATTTATCCGGGCGGCAAGTTCCTCTGTGTGTGGAGCCCCGAGCGCAACGAGCAGTCGCAGCCCAAAGGCACCCTGATGCCGGTTACCGCCACCTTTGGCCTTACGCTGGCCAGCCTGATAATCAGGGATATCGCTCAGCAGCAGGTCTGACTGTGGCAGTGGCTGCCGCGGGTCTCCAGCTCGAGGGTGCTGTGGCGGATGCCGAGGTGTTCCAGTTCATGCTTGACGCGGTGGGTAACCTCCTCGAGCATAGCTGCTTCGGGTATCACGATATGGCAGGTCAGCGCTGTCTCGGTGGTCGATATGGCCCAGATGTGCACGTGGTGCACCTCCAGCACACCCTCCTGCGATTCAATCTTTTGTGTAATCTCGTCCACGTCGAACCCCTCGGGCACTGCATCGGTGCTCATGCGCAGGCTCTCGGCCAGCAGGCTCCAGGTGCCGACGAGGATTACCGCCGCTATGACGAGGCCCACGATGGGGTCGACGACAGTCCATCCGGTATAGTGGATGATGACGCCCGAAAGCACCACGCCGACGCTCACCAGCGTGTCGGCCAGCATGTGGAGGAATGCGCCGCGGGTGTTGATGTCGTGCTGCTGCTGGCGGCTCAATGCCCAGGCGGTCAGGCCGTTGATGACGATGCCCACCGTGGCGGTCCAGATGATGAGGGTGCCGCTCACCTCGGTGGGGTGGAAGAATTTCTCGACGCTCTCCACGATGATGGCGCCCACGGCCACCAGCAATATGATGGCGTTGAGCAGCGAGATGAGCACCGATGCCTTGCGGCGTCCGTAGGTGAAGCGCTTGGTGGCGTGCGAGGAGGCCAGCTTGAGCGCTATCATGGCCAGCAGCAATGAGAATACGTCCGAGAGGTTGTGCCCGGCGTCGGACATCAGGCCCAGCGAGCCTCCGATGAAGCCTGCCGCCGCCTCGACGACGACAAACAGCAGGTTCAGCGCGACGGCTATTATATATATAGTAGAGAGCCGCTCGAGGGTGTGGCTGTGATGATGATGGCCATGGTGGTGGCCGTGCTCGTGTGCGTGTTCGTGATGGTGTGTGTGTGCCATGTTTCTGTTTGATTTTCGATTTGCAAAAGTACGAACATTTTCCGACATGGCCGCCTCACCACTAATGGTGATATACAAAAAAGCCACCCCGTCGGGATGGCTTCCGGTGTTTGATGGCAGTGCGTTTAGGCACCGATTTTGGCCTTGTAGGCTTCGGCATCCATCAGGGCGTCGATGTCGGCCATGTTCTCGGGCTTGATTTTGATAATCCAGCCGTTGCCGTAGGGGTCGGCGTTGATGGCGGAAGCATCTTCGAGGGCGGTGTTGAACTCCACCACTTCGGCGTTGACGGGCATCAGCAGGTCGGCCACGGTCTTCACAGCCTCGACCGAACCGAAAGCCTCACCGGCGGCGATGGTTTCGCCCTCGGTGGTAACGTCCACGAAAACAATGTCGCCAAGCTCGTGCTGGGCATAGTCGGTAATGCCAACAATGGCAAATTCGCCTTCAATGCGCACCCATTCGTCGTCCTGGGTGTACTTCAGGTTTGCAGGAATGTTCATAATTGTAACTTAATTGTTTATATTAATTATTCATCATTTATTCGGCTGCAAAAGTACGAAGATTTTTCCATGTGGCGAAAAAAAAGATTGAGAAAAATGCATTTTTTTTTCGCTACATAAAAAAAAAGTACTACTTTTGCACCATCAAAAACGGACAGTATAGTGAGGGTGAGTCTCTGTGAACATTTGATAATCAGCAATTTTATTGTTTTTTCAAAATTCCCCATCCCAACCGACTGGAACAATACATATAATATGTACAACAAAACCGAACTGACTGCCAAAGCCCACATCGAACTAATGGATATTGCCGAGAAAATGGGCATTGCCAAAGCCAAGCGCCTCGATGCGCAGGAACTCATCTACAAAATCCTCGACCACCAAGCCTCCAACCCCGAGAAGGGCGCCCCCGAACCGCAGGACGACCCCGACGCGCAGCAGCGCAAGCGCCAGCGCCTCAAACCCAAGCTCCTGGCCGAGTCGAAACTGAAAAACCCTGAACTCCACAAGAGTGTCAAGCGCAATCCCGACCCTGCCGACCGCAAGGCGCAGGTGGTGGCCAAAATGGCCGAGGCCGAAGACCTCTCGGGTCTCAACTTCCAACTCTCTTCGTTGGAGATGCCCACCGTGCCTACCGTGCCCGAAGTGCTATCGCCCATGGGACGCCCCCTCTTCCGCTCTGCGGAAAAGCCGGACTCTGAGCCCCAGCCGGAGGCCCGTCCCGCAGAGCAGGTTCCGCAGCCAGCCCCTGCCGCTGACAGTGCGGTGGCTCCTGCCGCCGGGGAGGCTCCCGCGAAGAAGAAGCGCGGCCGCCCGGCAAAGAAGGCCTCCCAGCCCGCCGAACCCCAGCCCGAACAGCCTGCCGCTCAGCCACAGCCTCAAAAGGAGGAGCCCCAGGCTATGAAGGAAACCCCGAAGCCCGAGGAACCCAAGCAGAAGGAGCATCCCAGGCATGACCATCCGCAGCCCCAGCACAAGGAGTTCCCCTCCGAGCACGAGGGCGTCATCGACGCCGAAGGTGTGCTCGAGATGGTGCCCGACGGCTACGGCTTCCTCCGCTCGAGCGACTACAACTACCTCTCCAGCCCCGACGACATCTATGTCTCGCCCCAGCAGATACGCCAGTACGGCCTCAAGACGGGCGACACCATCCGCGGCCGTGTGCGCCCCCCGCGCGAGGGCGACAAGTTCTTCCCCATGGTGAAAATCCTCGAAATCAACGGCCTCACGCCCGACCAGGTGCGCGACCGCATCCCCTTCGAGAGCATGACGCCCCTCTTCCCCAACGAGAAGTTCAAGCTCACCGGCCATCCCCAGGAGACCCTTTCCACCCGCATTATCGACCTCTTCACCCCTATAGGCAAGGGACAGCGCGGCCTCATCGTGGCCCAGCCCAAGACCGGTAAGACCACCCTCCTCAAGGAGGTGGCCAACGCCATCGCCTACAACCACCCCGAGGTATACCTCATGGTGCTACTCATCGACGAGCGCCCCGAGGAGGTTACCGACATGCAGCGCTCGGTCAAGGCCGAGGTCATCGCCTCCACCTTCGACGAGCCCGCCGACCGCCACGTGCGCATCGCCAACATCGTGCTCGAGAAGGCCAAGCGCCTCACCGAGTGCGGCCACGACGTGATGATAGTGCTCGACTCCATCACCCGCCTCGCACGCGCGTACAATACTGTACAGCCCGCCAGCGGCAAGGTGCTCTCCGGCGGTGTGGAGGCCAACGCCCTGCAGAAACCCAAGCGCTTCTTCGGTGCCGCCCGCAAGATTGAGAACGGCGGATCGCTCACCATCATCGCCACAGCCCTCACCGAAACCGGCTCCAAGATGGACGACGTCATCTTCGAGGAGTTCAAGGGCACCGGCAACATGGAGCTGCAGCTCGACCGCAAGCTTTCCAACAAGCGCATCTATCCCGCCATCGACCTCTCCGCCTCCAGCACCCGCCGCGACGACCTGCTGGTCAAGCCCGACGTGCTGACCCGCACCCTCGTGCTGCGCAACCACCTTACCGACCTCAATCCGCTGGAGGCCATGGAGTTCCTCAAGCGCGTCATGGTCAATTCCAAGAATAACGAGGAGTTCCTCTATACCATGGACAAGTAGATGAAACGGGGATTCGGTAGCGACAACCATTCGGGCATCAGCCCCGAGATACTGCAGGCCATTGCCGACGCCAACGTGGACCACGCCCTGGCCTATGGCGACGACGAGTGGTGCCAGCGCACTGAGGCGCTCTTCCGCGAGCACTTCGGCCCGCAGGCCAGGGTGTACTTCGTCTTCAACGGCACCGGTGCCAATGTGTTGAACATCGACGCCATGTGCCGCTCGCACGAGGCGGTGGTCTGTGCCGAATCGGCGCATATCAATGTCGACGAGTGCGGCGCTCCCCAGCGCGTGGTCGGCTGCCGCCTGCTTACCGTCGACACGCCCGACGGCAAGCTCACACCCCAGCTGGTGCGCACACGCCTCCACGGCTTCGGCTTCGAGCATCACTCCCAACCCAAGGCCATCAGCATCAGCCAGCCCACCGAGCTCGGAACCCTCTACACCCTCGACGAAATACGCGCCCTGGCCGACCTCGCCCACTCCTACAATATGTACCTCCACGTCGACGGCGCCCGCCTGGCCAATGCCGCCGTCGCCCTCGGCTGCTCGTTCAAGGCGATGACCGCCGACCTGGGTGTCGACTGCCTCTCCTTCGGCGGCACCAAGAACGGCATGCTCATGGGCGAGAGCGTGGTGCTGCTCAACCCCTGTTTGTGGGAACGCGACCGAAGTGGACTGAAACCGCAAACAGACGACATGAAGTACCGCCGCAAGCAGATGACGCAGCTGTGCAGCAAGATGCGCTTCATGGCCGCCCAGTTCGAGGCATACCTCACCACCGGCCTCTGGCGCCGCAATGCCGAGCATAGCAACCGCATGGCGCAGCTGCTGCACTCCGAGTTGCAAGGTGTCGGCGGAGTGAGGGTGATGTACCCCGTGCAGGTGAACAGCGTCTTCGCCCAGCTGCCAGCCGACGTGTGGCACGCCCTGCAGGAAGAATACTTCTTCTACGACTGGGACGAGGCCAACGACGTGGTTCGCTGGATGTGCAGCTTCGACACCACCGAGGAGGACATCCGTGCTTTCGTCGCCACCCTCCGCCGACTGGTTTGACGCTTGCTGCCGGTCGCCCTTTTTAAGATTTAAGGTATCCCTGTTTTCTCCATCCGAGGATAGCCTCGTGGCAGCCATTGTACCATAAGCTTCCATATCCTACCAATGCCCTTCTATTCCCCTAGAGATCCCCTACCGTTCCCCTAGCGTCTAAATGCCGAAATTTGGACGACAAGGGGTAGGGTAGGATGCTTTTGACAGTGCTTTTGGAACTCTTTTATAAAATTTAAGTTGCTGATATATAATATAGTGAAACTTTTTTACAAAAATATTTTGCCAATTCGGAAAATGTTCGTACTTTTGCACCCGATTTCGAACGAGAAATCACCACGCTGCCAAGGCGCGGTTGTCAGCAAAGCTGACACCATAAATGCCGCATTCGTCTAGTGGTCCAGGACATCTGCCTCTCACGCAGAAGATCACGAGTTCGACTCTCGTATGCGGTACGAAACCTCCCCATCCAAGGAGGTTTTTTTTATTTGGGGACTTTTACACAAAAATTGATTAATGGTAAATCCCTGGTAATTCGCATTATATGTTTTTTTTCATGCGTCTGTATTGAAATCCGGATTTTTTGTGTAAATTTGCATTTTGAATTATGGCACGCTATTTTATCCATCTGGCCTATAATGGAGCGAGTTACTGCGGTTGGCAGACCCAGCCGGGGCTCCCCACGGTGCAGCTCACCCTCGAGCAGGCACTCTCCACGTTGCTGCGCCAGCCCGTGGCCGTCGTCGGCTGCGGCCGTACCGACACCGGCGTCCACGCCAGCGACTTCTATGCCCATTTTGATGTTGATAGGTTTAATGTTGATAAGTTGATTGGTTCGCCAACAAATCAACCTACCCAACTATCAACGCTTATTTTCAAACTCAACAATGTATTGCCGCCGGATATAGCCGTCTTCGACATCTTCCCCGTGGCCGACAACGCCCATGCGCGCTTCGATGCTACGGCCCGCACCTACCAGTACCACGTCTCCGACCGCAAGCTGCCCTTCAGCCAGGGTCTATGCGCGCGTATCTATTATAATCCTGACCTCGACCTGATGAACCGCGCCGCCGAGGTGCTGATGGAGTACGACGACTTCACCTCCTTCGCCAAGCTCCACACGCAAGTCAAGACCAACATCTGCCACCTCACCCACGCCCGTTGGGAGCGGGTAGGGGAGGAGCTGGTGTTCACCATCCGCAGCAACCGCTTCCTGCGCAACATGGTGCGCTCCGTTACCGGCACCCTGCTCGACGTGGGGCGCGGCAAGCTCTCCATCGACGGCCTGCGCGAAATCATCGAGAAGAAAGACCGCTGCGCCGCCGGCGTCAGCATGCCGCCGCAGGGGCTGTTCCTCACCAAGGTGGAATATCCTTGTTTGGAGTTAAGAGTTAAGAATTAAGAGTTAAGAGTTATGAAATATATTGAGGTAACATTTACTATGGACGACACCAGCCTCTGGCGCGACATGCTCGTCGACACCCTCGGCAACGAGGGACCCTATGAGAGTTTTGTTGAGACTCCCGGTGGTCTCAAGGCTTACGTGCAGGCTCCGCAGTACGACCCCGCGTGGCTTGCCGCCACCGTGCAGGCATTCCCCGTCGCGGTGCAGTACCAGGCCGCCGAGATGGAGGACCGCAACTGGAACGAGGAGTGGGAGCGCCAGCATCAAGCCGCCTTGGTGCACTACAACGGCGGCTCCGTATGGGTGCGTGCACCGTTTCACCCCCACCGCACGGATGTTGACTACGAGCTGATTATAGAGCCCAAGATGAGCTTCGGCACCGCCCACCACCCCACCACCGCCATGATGCTGGCCTATGTGGCCGAGCTGCCTGTAGTGGGCAGGCGGGTGCTCGACATGGGCTGCGGCACCGCCGTGCTGGGCATCCTGGCCAAGATGCGCGGCGCTGCCTACGTGGAGGGTGTCGACGTGGACGAGTGGGCCTACCGCAACGCGCAGGAGAATGCCGCCGCCAACGGCGTGGAGCTCACCCTCCGCCTCGGCGACGCCTCCTCGCTCACGGGCGCCTTCGACCTCGTCATCGCCAATATCAACCGCAATATCCTGCTGGCCGACATGGAGCGCTACGTCGCCGTCATGTCGCCCGGCGCCACGCTGCTCCTCTCCGGCTTCTACGAGGCCGACGAGGGCGCGCTGATAGCCAAAGCCAACGACTTGGGTCTCACCTTCAAAGACAAGAAATCAATCGACGGCTGGTCGGCTATTCAGTTAAGAGTTATGAGTTAAGAGTTTGGTATGATAGTTTGCATCGCAGAGAAGCCCTCGGTGGCGCGTGAGATAGCCAAGGTGCTGGGAGCCAATGCCTCGCATGACGGATACATGGAGGGCAACGGCTACCAGGTTACCTGGACCTTCGGTCACCTCTGCACCCTCAAGGAGCCGCAGGACTACACCGACCAGTGGCGCCGCTGGAGCCTCGGCTCGCTGCCCATGATTCCTCCGCGGTTCGGCATCAAGCTCATTGACAACCAGGGCTATGAGAAGCAGTTCCACACCATCGAGCGCCTGATGCAGGCCGCCGACGGCATCATCAACTGCGGCGATGCCGGGCAGGAGGGCGAGCTCATCCAGCGCTGGGTGATGCAGAAGGCCAAGGCCACCTGCCCCGTGCAGCGCCTGTGGGTCTCCTCGCTCACCGAAGAGGCTATCCGCGAGGCATTTGCCAACCTCAAGCCGCAGGAGGAGTACCAGTCCCTCTACGAGGCCGGCCTCTGCCGTGCCATCGGCGACTGGCTGCTCGGCATGAATGCCACGCGCCTCTACACCCTCCGTTTCTCGCAGCAGAAAGGGCAGGTGCTCTCCATCGGCCGTGTGCAGACCCCCACGCTGGCCATGATAGTGAAGCGCCACTTCGAGATAAAAGACTTCAAACCAGAGAAATACTGGGTGCTCTCCACCGTCTACCGCAATGTCGTCTTTTCCTCCACCAAGGGCAAAATCAAGAAGCCCGAGGAGGGCGAGGCCGCCTTGGCGGCCATCCGTGGCAAGGAATTTACCGTTACCGACATACAGCAGAAGAACGGCACCGAGGCGCCGCCCAGGCTCTTCGACCTCACCTCGCTGCAGGTGGAGTGCAACAAGAAGTTCTCCTTCTCGGCCGACGACACGCTGAAGCACATCCAGAGCCTCTACGAGAAGAAGCTCACCACCTATCCGCGCGTCGACACCACCTACCTCTCCGACGACATCTACGCCCGCTGCCCCGGCATACTGCAGGGTCTGCACCCATACGCCTCTCTTATCCAGCCGCTTATGGGCAAGAAGCTCAAGAAGAGCAAGAAGGTGTTCGACAGCAGCAAGGTAACCGACCACCACGCCATCATCCCCACCGGCCAGGACCCCTCGCAGGCTGGCCTCACCATGGCCGAGAAGCGGGTCTACGACCTGGTGGCCCGACGCTTCATCGCCGTCTTCCACCCCGACTGCAAGTTCAGCACCACCACCGTCCTCGGTGCAGTTATGAGTGATGCCGATGCAGAAAAAGAACCCATAACTGAATTCAAGGCCACCGGCAAGCAGATACTCGACGAGGGCTGGCGCATCGTCTTCGGTGGCCAGGCATCCACGCCCGACGACGACGCCAAGAAGCCCGACGACGAGGAGCAGACCCTGCCCGCCTTCACCCAAGGCGAGCACGGCCCCCACGAACCCACCCTGGCCGAGAAGCAGACCTCGCCCCCCAAGCCCTACACCGAAGCCACCCTGCTGCGCGCCATGGAGACCGCCGGCAAAAGCGTCGAGGACGAAGAGCTGCGCGACGCCCTCAAGGCCAACGGCATCGGCCGCCCCTCCACCCGCGCCGCCATCATCGAAACGCTCTTCAAACGCCAGTATATCAGCAAGGTGCGCAAGAACCTCGAGCCCACGCCCATCGGCATCGCCCTCATCGGCGTCATTCAGGAGGACCTCCTCAAAAGCGCCGAGCTCACCGGCCAGTGGGAGAAGAAACTGCGCGACATCGAGGCCCGCAAATACGACGCCCGCCAGTTCCTCGACGAGCTCAAGCAGATGACCGCCCAGATAGTGCAGCAGGTCCTCGCCGACGGCACCCGACGGCTGGTCAGCCAGTAGAACCCCTATGACCTCGTATGACCGCCCAATACCCGCTTTGGAACGATATAGTGCCATAAGCTTCCATATCCTTCCAGTGCCTTTGTATTCCCCTACCGTTCCCCTACCATTCCCCTAGAGAACCCCAGGGCACTTTTTGCCCCTTCGGGAGGCGTTTTTTACTTTTTGTTGCCGGTTTTTAATTTTTTTTGTATCTTTGCAGACTGAATCCAAACCGTTTACTCGAATGTAGCATTCTGAATGTCAATTAAAAAGGAGGTCCGTTATGATAGAAACCATCCAGCATAAAGGGGTCCGTTGGCTCGATATTACCAACCCCACCGAGGACGATTACCGTCTGCTTTTAGAAGACTATCATTTCCACCCCCTTGACATTGAGGACTGCCGCGGTACCACCCAGCGCCCCAAGATTGACGAGTACGACGATTATTTCTTCCTCATACTCCATTTCCCCTATTTCGACCGCGACAACAAGACCATCCGTATCCGCGAGGTGAAGCTCTTCTGGGGGCGCGACTATATCATCACCGTCGGCAAGGCCCACTGGGTTGTAAAGAAATTCTTCGACGAGATACAGGAAGACCTCACCGAGGGCGACGAGGATACGCAGCGCATGCTCGCCACCAGCGACCAGCTGCTCTACCACATACTCAACCGCCTCATGCTGGAGACCAACACGCTGGTGCAGCGCGTGGGTGCCGAGGTGGACCTCATCAACTACGACATTTTCAACAAAAAGGCGCGCTCTATCATCGAGCAGATTTCCATCACGCGCCGCAATATCATCCTGCTCAACACCACGTTCCGCCCGCAGCTGCGTGTGCTCCACATGTTCGAGAGCGGCGGCATCAAGGGTTTTGTGGACCCCGAGGTGGTCGATATGGAAGACTACTGGGGCAATATTCTGGACCAGTACCAGAAGATGTTCGACTCGATTGAGGATTTCGGCGAGTTGATCGAGGGTCTTTCGCAGACGTTCGACTCGTTGCTGACCAACCGCACCAACGAGATTATGCGCGTGCTTACCTACTTCTCCACCATCATGCTCCCGCTGACGGTGGTTACGGGTTTCTTCGGTATGAACGTCGATTTCCCCTTCACCCCAAACACCACCGCCTTCTGGATTATCCTGGGCGGTCTGGTGCTGCTTACAGCCTTGATTATCGTATACTTCCGCCGCGTTACCGGGCGCTAGCCACCTCGTCCAGCTCCAGCCAGCGCAGCTCTTTCTCGTCCAGCAGGGCGATGATTTCGCCTATGCGGTGCGAGGCTTCGGTGATGGCGCCGGCATCGGTCATTGTGCCGTCGCTCAGCTGCCGTTCCAGCGTTGTGCGCTCGGCGTTCAGCCGGTCGATTTCTTCGGTCAGCGCCTCGTATTCCTTCTGCTCCTTGTAGGTCAGCTTCTTCTTGGGCTGCAGGTCGGGTGAGGGCTTCTGCTGCGGCGCGAGGGTGGCTTTCTCGCGGCGGCTTTCCTCCTTGAGCTTCGCCTCCTTGGCCTCGCGCTCCAGCCGGTACTGTGTGTAGTTCGAGTGGTAGTCGCGTATCTTCCCTTCGCCCTCGAAAACGAGCAGGTGGTCGACGATGTGGTCCATGAAGGAGCGGTCGTGGCTGACGATGATGAGGCATCCTTTGTAGCCCTGCAGGAACTGCTCCAGAATCTGCAGCGTGTAGAGGTCGAGGTCGTTGGTGGGTTCGTCGAGGATGAGGAAGTTGGGGTTGGCCATGAGCACCTGCAGCAGGTAGAGCCGGCGGCGCTCGCCGCCGCTGAGGTTGCCGAAGTAGTTGAACTGTGTGGTGCCGTCGAAGCCGAAGTAGGTGAGGAACTGGTGGGCCGTCATGCGCTTGCCGCCCTCGATTTCGATCTCTTCGGCGATGTCCTTCACCAGGTCGATTACACGGCGGTCCTCGGGTGCCTGCATACCGGCCTGGGTGTAGTAGCCGAACTGGATGGTCTGCCCCACCACCACGCGGCCGCTGGTGGGCCTCAGCTTTTCGGTGATGATGTTGAGGAAGGTGCTCTTGCCCACGCCGTTGGGACCCACGATGCCTATCTTCTCGCCGCGCTTGAAGACGTAGCTGTAGTCGTCGATGAGTGGCCTCACCCCCGACCCCTCTCCTGATAGGAGAGGGGAGTGGTTGGATTTATCCCCCCCTTCGCCTTCTAGTAGAGGGGGCTGCGGGAAGAAGCTTATGTTGTAGAGTTCCAGTATCTTGCCGCCGATGCGCTCGGTCTTGACGGTGAGTTGCGGGCGGCTGTCGTCGAAGCGCGTGTGGGCCTTAGCTTCCAGTTCGTAGAAGGCGTCGATGCGTGCCTGCGCCTTGGTGCCGCGGGCCTGGGGCATGCGGCGCATCCATTCCAGCTCGGTGCGGTAGAGGCTGCGGGCCTTGGCCACCTCGGCGCGCTCGTTGGCTTCGCGTTCGGCCTTCTTCTCCAGGTAGTAGTCGTAGCGCCCACGGTAGTGGTACAGGCGTGCGTTGTCCAGCTCGTAGATGTTGTCGCATACGTTGTCGAGGAAGTAGCGGTCGTGCGTTACCATGAGGATGGCCAGCCGCTGGCGTGAGAGGAATCCTTCGAGCCACTCAATCATCTCGATGTCAAGGTGGTTGGTGGGCTCGTCGAGGATAAGCAGGTTGCAGTCGTCCATCAGCAGCCGGCACAGCGCCACCTTCTTCTGCTCGCCGCCGCTGAGGGTGTTCATCGGGCGATCCAGCAGGGTGTCCACCTTCATGCGGCTCAGTATCTCGGCCATCCGCTGCTCCGTCTCCCACGGCTCCTCGGTCTCGGGGCGCTGTATGTTGAACACGTAGTCGCGCACGCGGGCGGTGCCGGACAAGCCAGTGTCGCCGCCCTGCGGCAGGTAGGCCAGCCGCACGTCGCCGCTGAAGGTAATCTTGCCGCTGTCCTGCAGCGTGTTGTAGCCTCGCTGCCCGGCGGCGGTCATGAGGATGTTGAGCAGGGTGGACTTGCCGTAGCCGTTGCGCGCTATCAGCGCCGACTTCTGCCCGGCGTTGATGCCGAAGCTGATGTCCTCGAAGAGCAGCTTGTCGCCGAAACTCTTGGTCAGGTTCTCTATGGTAAGCAGTGCGTCAGCCATTGGCGGTGGATTGCTTTAGCAGTTTCTCGGTCTGTTCCTTGGCGCGGGCGCTGATTTCGGGCGTGATGTACTTGTAGAGGTTGCGCAGCACCACCATCAAGGCCGTCAAGTCGTCGGTGAAGCCCAGTGCAGGGATAAAGTCGGGGATGAGGTCGGTGGGCAGTATCAGGTAACCCAGCGCACCGATAATCAGTGTTTTGGATTTCGTCGGTACATCCTTTGCTTGAAGCAGGTAGTAGAGCTGCAGGGCAGGGTAGATCACCTTGGAGCCTACCTGGGCCGCCACCCGCTTCAGCTTCGTCCAGAAGCCCTTCTCGTCATAATGCCGCTCAAACTGCGGCGCAGTTTCCATGTCGAATTTCATGCCCCACCAACGAGGAAAGTATGAAAATATTGCCCATAACTGTTCTTTTTCCACTTCGCAGACCTCCCCATTGCCAGTGGATTTTGGCCCTCTGTTTTTCGATTCCCCAAGAGAGTAAGAAGAGGGTAAGAAGAGGAGAAAAAGGGGAGCGTATGAATACACTGACAATCAAGCATGTACAAATTGACAAAAATGGGTGTTTCCAGCGGTTTTCTGTCTGTTTTTTGAGCGTGGTGTAATATTCTGTGTATCAGCATTTATGCGATGTTTTGCAACTTTTATTTGGCTGTGTGCGATTTTATTGGTACTTTTGCATTTTAAAATTTAATACAATACTCTTATGAAAAGCATAGCAATACTTACGGGCGGCGGCCCCGCCCCGGGAATGAATACAGTGGTGGCCTCGGTGGCCAAGACCTTCCTCCGCGACGGTTTCCGCGTCATCGGTCTGCACGGCGGCTACAGCGCCCTCTTCACCGACCAGCCCCGCATGCAGGACCTCGACTTCCTCACTGCCGACGAAATCTTCAATAAGGGTGGCAGTATCCTCAAAATGAGCCGTTTCAAACCTACGGCGGAGGACTTCGAGCAGCGTTTCAACCTCAAGTTCTTCACCGACAACGAGGTGAAGCTCCTTGTAACCGTCGGTGGCGACGACACCGCCTCCACCGCCAACCGCATCGCCAAGTTCCTGGCCGACAAGCAGTATCCCATCGCCAACATCCATGTCCCCAAGACCATCGACAATGACCTGCCGCTGCCCAACTCGAGCCCCACCTTCGGCTACAACAGCGCCAAGGCGCAGGGTTGCGTGCTGGCCACCGCCGTCATGGAGGATGCCCGCACGAGCGAGAACTGGTTCGTGGTCAGCGCCATGGGTCGCTCGGCCGGCCACCTGGCCCTCGGTATCGCCGGCGCCTGCCACTATCCGATGGTCATCATCCCCGAGTTCTTCAACAAGACCGAAATCACTGTCGACAAAATCATCAATATGGTGGTCTCCTGCATCGTCAAGCGCAAGCTGATGGGCATCAACTACGGCGCCGCCATGATCAGCGAAGGTGTCTTCCACTCGCTTTCCGACGAGGAGATTCGCAACTCGGGCATCCACTTCTCCTACGACGAACACGGACATCCCGAGCTGGGCAAGGTCTCCAAAGCCCACATCTTCAACGACCTGCTGGAGCGTAAAGTCAAAGAACTTGGGCTCAAGGTCAAGAGCCGTCCCGTGGAAATCGGCTACGAAATCCGCTGCCACACCCCCATCGCTTTCGACCTCACCTACTGCTCGCTGATGGGCATGGGCGTGCACAAGCTGTTCAACGAGGGTTGCACCGGCTGCATGGTCTATGTGGACCACCAGGGCAGTGCCGCGCCGCTCTACCTCAAGGACCTCCAGGATCCCGAGACGGGCAAGATACCGCCGCGCCTGGTCAACGTCAACAGCAACAAGGTGATGTCCTATGTCAACGACATCATGGACTACATCACCCCCGCCGACTACGAGGCCGCGAAGAAGTACCTCGCCAACCCCGAGCAGTATGACTTCAAGAAGATTCTTAATTGGTAGTCTTGAACTGAGAAGCAAGAACCATGAACCAAGAGGTGCGCGCTGGTTTGTCTGCGTCTGCTTGGTTCTTGGTTCTTGCCTCTTGCTTCCTTCGACGGCATCGGCGCAGTCCAAGAGGCAGCTGGAAAAGGACAAGGCCAAGGTGGAGCAGGAGATCAAGAAGCTCAACAACGACCTGGCCAAGGCCAAGAAGAGCAGCCGCTCCAGCCAGCAGCAGCTCAACCTCCTGGAGAAGAAAATCGCCGAGCGCACCAAGCTCATCAATAACATCAACGGGCAGGTGAACCTGCTGAATGTCAAGATGTCGCAGACCGAGGACAGCATCGCCCTCATCCGCACGCAGATTGACAGCCTGAAGTTGGAGTACGGCCGTGTGGTGCGGGCGCTCTACAACGAGCGCGGCAACCTGGACAAGGTGGTGCTGCTGCTCGATACCAAGAGTTACAACTACGCCTACCTGCGCACCAAGTACTTCCGCGACTACAGCCGCTACCGTCGCCGCCAGGCCGCCCATATCCAGCAGAAGGAGCAGGAGTTGGGCGACATCAGCCTCGACCTGCAGCGCCAGCAGCGTGAGCAGACCGACCTCCTGGCCCAGCAGCGCCGCCAGAAGGACCAGCTCTCCAAGGAACAAAAGGAGAAGCAGCAGTCGCTGAAAGCCTCCAAGCAGCAGGAGAAGACCCTCCAGCAGCAGATTGCCAAGAAAGAGCAGCAGAAGAAGCAGCTGCAACAGCAGATACAGAAAATCATCAACGAGGAGATTGCCAAAGCGGCACGCAACAAGAAGGGCAGCACCGGTACAGGCAGCAGCGGCTCGAAGACCTCGACAGCCTCCAGTGCCGAGGTGGCTTTGAGCAACGACTTCGCCTCGAACAAGGGCAAGCTGCCGTGGCCGTGCTATTACAATAAAGTCTCGCGCGAGTATGGCAAGTACACCCACGCCTCGGGCGGGCAGAACATGAACAACGGCATCGACCTGCTCTGCAAGGCCGGCGCGCCGGTGAAGGCGGTGTTCAACGGTACCGTCAGCCGTGTATTCACCTGCCCCAACGGCACGCAGGGCATTATCGTGCGCCACGGCGAGTACATGACCGTCTACGCCAACCTGGCCACCGTTACCGTCAGCGAAGGCAAGTCTGTCAGCACCAACCAGAACCTGGGCACCGTATACACCGCCGAGGACGGCACCGCCGAATTCTCCTTCCAGCTCTGGAAGGGCACCACCTCGCAAAATCCGCGCCAATGGCTGAGGTGAAATCCATCTATTTCCTCTCCGACGCCCACCTCGGTTCGGGTGCCGACAGTGCGGAGCGCGAGCGGCAGCTGTGCCGGTTCCTCGACTCCATCAAGGCTGACTGCGCCAAGCTGTTCCTGCTGGGCGACGTGTTCGATTTCTGGTTCACCTATCGCCACCTTGTCCCGCGCGGCCACGTGCGCCTGCTGGGCAAGTTGGCCGAGCTGGCCGACAGCGGCGTGGAGATTCATTTCTTCGTCGGCAACCACGACATGTGGGTGTTCGACTACCTCACCGCCGAACTGGGCATCGCCACCCACGAGGAGCCCGAGGTGTTCCTTCTGAACGGCAAGCGCTGCCTCGTCGGCCACGGCGACGGGCTGGGGCATACGGACCGCTGGTTCGACTTTGTCCGCCTGTTCTTCCGCAGCCGTTTCTGCCAGCGGCTGTTCAAGATGCTGCCCTCGGCCTTCACTTTCGGCATCGCCCACCGCTGGAGCGACGGCAACAAGCGCCGCCACGCGGGGCGCGACATGCTCCGCTACCTGGGCGACGACCGCGAGGGTATCGTCATCCATTGCAAGCAACTGCTGGAGACCGAGCATTTTGACTACTGCATCTTCGGCCACCGCCACACGCCGCTCACCCGCGACCTCGGCCACGGGTGCACCTACCTCAACACGGGCGACTGGATGCACAACCGCAACTATGCCGTCATGCATCCCGACGGCTCGTTGGAGCTTCTGGACTGGAACCTCGAAAATAAAAAGTAACCCTATTTTCCCATGGATGGGAAAATAGGGGAAAGTGCCTATGTATTCCCCTAGGGAACCCCTACCGTTCCCCTGGGGAGTGGGTCATTTCTTGCCTTTCACCTGGGCGTATTCGGCGTTGAGGCCATCGAGGATTTCCTGGGTGATGTCCATGGCGGGGTTGACGTAGAGGACGGGGGTGTTCTCGAAGGTTTTGCGGAGGATGACGTCGAACTGCTGGTTCTGCTCGTTGTATTCGCGGACGAAGGCGAAGATGGCGTTCAGGAGCTTGGTGTTCTCGGTCATCTGGCGCTCCATGATTTTGGCGGTGAGTTCCTGCTCGAGGGTGGCCATGCGCTCGGCGCGCTGCTTGAGTTCGGCCTCCTTGGCCTGCTGCTGGCTGAGGGTCATGGTGGAGCCGTTCTGGAGGTAGTCTTGGTAGTCTTTCTGGAAGCTTTCCATTTGCTTGCGGCCGGTGGCTTCCTGCTGGTTTTTGTAGGCGAGGAGTTCGGCTTCGAGGTCTTTGGCGTACTGGTAGTGTGCCAGGAGTGTGTCGGTGTCGACGTAGGCGATTTTGAGTCCGCCTTCGGCCACGACGGGTGCGGTGGCGTTGGGGTTCTCCTTGGTGGCGGGGGCGTTGTTGCAGGCTGCGAGGCCGAGTGTGAGTGCCGCTGCGGCGGCGATGACGGTGGTTTTGTTCATGTTATTTTTCAATTTTCAATTTTATTTTCCGATTACTTCGATGGCGCGCTGTACGCGGCGGATGGTTTCGTCTTTGCCGAGCATGAGGACGAGGGTGAGCATGTCGGGTCCCACGGTGCGGCCCACGACGGCGAGGCGGAGGGAGTTCATGATGGCGCCGGTGTTGAGTTGGTTGGCTTTGATGTAGTCTTCGAGCAGGGCCTGGTGGAGGGCATCGTACTCGAAGGGGACGGTCTCCAGTATCTCAATGACCTTGGCCATGTGTCCTTCCATTCCAGGTTGCCAGCGTTTGGCGACGTCTTTTTCGTTGTATTCGGTGGGTGCCTGGAAGAAGTAGGAGCAGGTGTCCCAGAGTTCGCCGGGGAAGGTGATGCGCTCCTTCATCATGGAGGCTACCTTGACCACGTACTCATGTGGTGCCTCAATGCCGTGGCTCTTCACCTGCATGTCCAGCATGTCGGCCACGGTATCGTCGCTCAGCTGCTGGAAGTATTCGTGCTGGAACCAGCGTGCTTTGTCGAGGTTGAACTTGGCGCCGTTCTTGCTGATGTGTTCGATGGAGAAGAGGCGGATGAGCTCGTCCATGGTCATGAGTTCCTGATCGTTGCCAGGATTCCATCCGAGGAGAGCCAGCATGTTGACTACGGCCTGCGGGAGGTAGCCCTGCTCGCGGTAGCCGTTGGAGGTCTCGCCGCTTTTGGGGTCGTGCCATTCGAGGGGGAAGACGGGGAATCCGAGGCGGTCGCCGTCGCGTTTGCTGAGTTTTCCGTTGCCGTCGGGTTTGAGGAGCAGGGGCAGGTGTGCGAACTGCGGTGCCTGCCAGCCGAATGCCTCGTACAGCATGACGTGCAGGGGTGCCGAGGGGAGCCATTCTTCGCCGCGGATGACGTGGGTTATTTCCATCAGGTGGTCGTCGACGATGTTGGCCAGGTGGTAGGTGGGCATGCCGTCGGACTTGAAGAGCACTTTGTCGTCGAGCAGGCGGGAGTTCATGGTTACGTCGCCGCGGATGAGGTCGTGGACGGTGATGTCGGTGTTTTCGGGGAACTTGAAACGCAGCACGTAAGGCTCGCCGCTGTCGAGGCGGCGCTGCACCTCGTCGGCAGGCAGCGCGAGGCTGTTGCACATGCCGAGGCGGGTGGTGCAGTCGTACTGGAAGGTTTTCTTTTCGGCTTCGTATTCCTTGCGTTTGGCGTCGAGGGCTTCGGGGGTGTCGAAGGCGTAGTAGGCCCAGCCTCTGGCCAGCAGCTGGTCGGCATACTGGCAGTAGAGCGCCTTGCGGTCGCTCTGGCGGTAGGGTCCGTAGGGGCCGCCGATGTGGACGCCTTCGTCGAACTCGATGCCGAGCCACTGGAAGGCTTCTATTATGTATTGTTCGGCGCCAGGGACGAAGCGGGTCTGGTCGGTGTCTTCGATGCGGAGTATCATTTTGCCGCCCTGCTGGCGGGCGAAGAGGTAGTTGTAGAGGGCGGTGCGGACGCCGCCGATGTGGAGGGGGCCGGTGGGTGAGGGGGCGAATCTTACTCTAACCATTTCAATTGTTTATTTTGAATTTCAATTCAGGAGGTTTCCCAGTTGGTAGCTCAACGAGAGCATGTAGGCTATGTTGTGTCCGTTGGGTATTTTGACGTCGACGTTGGTGCCTTGCGATTGCATGCTTTGGATGATGCGGAGGATGTCGTCGCCGTCGGAGGTGGCAAGGAAGCCACGGTCGATGAAGAACGAGAGGGTGAATTTCTGCCGTTCGTAGGTGAGACCGAAGGTGAGGCCGACATCCAGGCGGTTGATGTGGTTGAATAGCTGGCGGTCAGCATTGGAGCCGTTGAAGTTGATGTCGTAGTTGGCCGATGGAGAGGCCACGCCCGGAGTGATTTTGCGGTCGCCATAGCCGCCGAAGAGGCCAAAGCTGACGGTGGGGCCGAGGTATAGGCCGACGATGTGTCCCGACTGGCGGATGGGCAGTTCATAGTGGAGGCCAGCGAGGATGGGCAGCTGGATGTAGTAGGAGTGGTAGTAGCCGGTGCGGATGCTGATATTGGTCCCGCGGTCGAAGATTTCCTCGAAGTTGCCGCCGCGGCGCACCAGGTTGAGGCCGGTCTGCAGGTAGAGTACTTCGGCGAACAGGCTTTCGCTGTTTTGGAAGGTGTAGTTGATGTAGCCGCCGAGGTTGGCGGCGAGGATGGGCGATTTGCTGGCCAGGTCGTCGCTGATGGTGGCGGCGCCGAGGCCCGCCTTTACGCCGTATTCGCTGAACTGGCCGTGGGCCATGCTGCCCATCAGGCCGATTAATCCCAATAAAAGTATCTTCTTCATATTCTATTATAATTTTCTGAGTATAAAGTCGGTCATCAATTGGTAGAGGTTGAGGCGGGTCTGACCCGTGTAGTCGTAGATGGAGTGGTTTTTGTTGGGGTAGATTTGGAACTCGAAGTGCTTGCCGGCCTGCTGCAGTTTGTCGACCATCTCGGCGCTGTTCTGGAAGTGGACGTTGTCGTCGCCCGTGCCGTGGATGAGGAGGTAGTTGCCCTGCAGGCGGTCGGCGAAGTTGAGGGGCGAGTTCTCGTCGTAGCCTTTGGCGTTGTCTTTGGGCAGGGCGAGGAAGCGCTCGGTGTATATGTTGTCGTAGTAGCGCCAGTTCATCACTGGTGCCACGGCGATAGCGGCCTTGAAGACGTCGTTGCCCTTGAGGATGCTGAGTGTTGAGAGGTAGCCGCCGAAGCTCCAGCCCCAGATGCCGATGCGGTCTTTGTCGGCCCATTCCTGGTTGCCTAGCCAGCGGGCGGCCTCGATGGCGTCCTCACATTCCATGCGGCCCAGGTCGCGGTAGGTCTGCTTTTTGAAGTCAGCTCCACGGCCACCGGTGCCGCGGCCGTCGAAACAGAAGACCACGTATCCCTGCTCGGCCAGCATGTGGTACCAGTAGTAGTCGGCACCGCCGTAGCTGTTGGTTACCTGCTGGTTGCCGGGGCCGCCGTATACGTAGATGAGCACGGGGTGTTTTTTAGTGTTGAGTTCTTTCGGTGCGATCATGTAGTAGTTGAGTTCGGTGCCGGTGGAGGTTTTGAAGGTGCCGAATCTTTTCTGCAGGGTGCCGTAGTCCGCCATCTTCTGTTGCAGCTCGGCGTTGTCCTGCAGGGTCTTGATAAGCTTGCCCTTGGCGTCGTGGAGGGTGTAGACGGGGGCTGAGTTGGCGCTGCTGAAGGTGCAGATGTAGTATTTGCAGCCGTTGCTGAAGGTGGCGTTGTAGGTGCCTGTAAAGTAGGGGTGGTTCAGACACTGCTTCTTGCTGCCATCGAAACCGATGACGAAGAGGCTCTTGTTGATAGCGCCATGCTCGCGACTGGTGTAGTAGAGGCGCTGGTTCTTAAGGTCAATGCCGGGCACGTCGCAGACCTCCCAGTTGCCGGAGGTTACCTGCTTCACAAGCTTGCCGTCCATGCCGTAAAGGTAGATGTGGCGGTAGCCGTCGCGCTCGCTGGTAATCAGCATCTGCTCCTTGGCTTTCTTCCCTTTTCCCACGGTGATGAACTGCCAGGTGTCGGGCACGTCGACGTAGGTGCCGCACTGCTCCTCGTAGAGCATCTTGCCGTCGCCGGTCAGTATCTGCATGTGGTTCTGAAGGCGGTTCATGCGCATGAAGGCCAGTGTGCCGCCGGGTGTCCACTGGAAGCGGGGGATGTATTCCCATGTCTGCTTGTCGGTGGCGGCGCAGCGTTCTTTCTTGCCGCCCTCAAGGGCGTAGATCCATAGCTCGACTGTGCTGTTGTCCTCGCCGGCCTTGGGGTATTTGAAGCGGTAGTCCTGCGGGTAGAGGTCGCCCCAGGTCTGCATATTGTATTCCTTCACCTGGCTCTCGTCAAAGCGCATGTAGGCAATCCGCTTCGAGTCAGGGCTCCACTGGAAGCCATGCGTGATGGAAAACTCCTCCTCGTACACCCAGTCGGTGGTGCCGTTGATTACCTCGTTCAGCTTGCCATCGGTGGTGATGGCGTGCTCCTCGAGGCTCTCGAGGTCCATCCAGTAGAGGTTGTTGTCGCGCACAAAGGCCACCTTGGTGCCGTCGGGCGAGAGGGTGGTGAGGCGCTGCTTGCCGTTGTTGCTTATCTTGGTGAATGTCTTCTCTTTGACATCATAGATGTAGTAGTCGCTAACGCCGCTGTGGCGGTACAGGGGTTCGAAGCCGCTGCTGAGCAGTATCTTCTGCTCGTCCTGGCTGAACTCGTAGCCCTCCATCGGGGGCAGCGGTTTGGCCTTTTTTTGCATGGCAGGGCCGCCGAAGAGGCACACGTCCGCCACCTTCTCGCCTGTGGCATAGCTGTATTTGGCGATGCCCGTGCGGCTCATCGTGCAGTAGTGCTCGCCGTCCTGCATCGAGCGTAGGGCGCCGATGCCTCGCGGACTGAATGTGCGCTTGGTCCAGATGTCCTCCAGCGTGATATTCTGCTTTTGGGCATAGGCTCCACCTATGCCCATTATCACTGCAACTGTCATAAATACAAGTAGTTTCTTCATGCTTGGTAGTTCGTTTTTATATTAATATAGAAGTGCAAATATACGAAAAATATATATTTGCGGGAATAAAAATGAACGCAATGGTGCAAAAAAATCAATAGGGGTCCACGTCATAGTGGATGGAGACGCCTGACCAGCCTTCCTGTTTCACCATATCGTCGCCCACCTGCAGCAGCACGCGTTTGGCGTCGGCGATGGGTTCGGTGCGCTCGAAACGGAGGGTCAACACCTTGAGGTACAGGGCGCGGACACGGCTTACCAGGGGATATTCCGGCCCCATGACGCGGCCGGCGAAGGTGGCGCGCAGCTGGGCGGCCATCCAGTCGGCGGCCCCGTCCAGCACATCGGCGTCGCGGTGCTTGAGGGTAATCTCTATAAAGCGGTGGTACGGCGGGTAGCGGAAGACGCGGCGCTCCTGTATCTGCTCCCGGTAGAGGGCTTCATAGTCGCCATCCACCACGTTCCCAATCACTTGATGGTGAGGGTTAAAGGTCTGTATTATCACCCGTCCGTCGTCGCCGTGGCGGCCAGCGCGCCCACTGACCTGGGTCATCTGCTGGAAAGCGCGCTCGTAGCTGCGGAAACTGGGATAGTTGATGATATTGTCGGCATTGACGATGCCCACCACGCTCACATGCTCGAAGTCGAGACCCTTGGTAACCATCTGGGTGCCAACGAGTATGTCGATGCGGCGATGCTCGAAGTCGGAGAGCAGCTCCAGGTATTGGTTCTTCTGCAGGGTGCTGTCCAAATCCATGCGGGCCACACGGGCATTGGGGAACATTATTTGAAGGTCTTCCTCGATGCGCTCGGTACCTATACCGGTCATTTTCAGGTGGGTGGAGTGGCACGCCGGGCATTCGGCAGGCACGGGGATGGAGTAGCCGCAGTAGTGGCAGCGGAGCGAGGCGGTGGCCTTGTGGTAGACCAGCGACACATCGCAGTGGATGCATTGGGGTATGTGGTGGCAGTCGTCGCACTCCAGCCGCAGGGAGAAGCCGCGGCGGTTCTGGAAGAGAATGGCCTGTTTGCCAGCCTTCAAGGCGCTGCCTATGGCGTCGAGCAGGGCGGGGGAGAAGTGCCCCTTCATGCGGCCGGCGCGGTACTCCTCCTTCATATTGACCACCTCGACCCGTGGCAGGCTGAATCCGCCGTAGCGCTGGCGCATGGTGGCGAGGGCATACTTGCCCGTCTGGGCGTTGTAATAGCTTTCCACCGAGGGAGTTGCGCTGCCGAGCACCACCTTTGCACCCCACATCTGCGCCAGCACGATGGCCGAGTCGCGGGCATGGTAGCGCGGCGCAGGGTCGTACTGCTTATAGGAGGGGTCGTGTTCCTCGTCTACGATGACCAAACCCAGGTCGGAAAAAGGGAGGAATGTGGCGCTGCGGGCGCCGAGGAGCACTTGGTAGCGTCCCTCGCCGGTGGCCATGGTGCGCTGCCACACCTCGATGCGTTGGCTGGTGCTGAAGCGCGAATGGTAGATACCGACCCGTTCGCCGAAGTAGCGCCGCAGGCGGTTGATGAGCTGCGCCGTGAGGGCTATCTCGGGCAGCAGGAAGAGTGCCTGTTTACCCTCTTGTATAATTTTGTGTATCAGTTTGATATATACCTCTGTTTTACCTGATGATGTAACACCATGCAGGAGCGAGACGGGGCGGTCGGTGGAGGCGAGGAGGTCGTAGACGGCCTGCTGTTCGGGGTTGAGCTGTATGCTGTCGGGCGACTGCAACTGGCTGGCGTCAAAGGTCTCCAGTCTGCTTTCGAGGCGTTCCTCCACCACAAGGATGCCGTTTTTGATTAAGGATTGCAGGGGGGAGCCCTGCGGGAGGTCGCGTTTGGGGAGCAATTCGTGGCCGAAATGCGACCGTTGGAGGTACTGCATCAGCAGCTCCACCTGCTTAAAGCGACGCTTTTGCTCAAGCGTTTCAAACAGCTCTTTTTGAGTATTTTCATCCAGATATTCATCGGCCAGGCGCAGGTAGGCAGTCTTGCGGGGGGTGAAGCGCTCGCGCAGCTCTTCGTCCATCATCACCACCTGCCGCTCAATCATGCCGCGGATGATGGGCATAATCTTCTGGACGCCGATGGCACGGCTGATGTCGACGACACGCATCACGGGGTGGTCGGACAGGAGCTGGACGATTTGCAGTTCGTGTTTGGAGAGTTCGGAGAGCTCGCCGCTGAAGTCGGGATGGATGGTGAGGGCCGACTCGCTGGCCAGCTTGAGGCCGGAGGGCAGCGCCACGGCCATCACATCGCCCGGGGTGCACATATAGTAGCGTGCCAGCCACTCCCAGTGCTCCAGCTGGCGCGGGGTTACGATGGGGGCGACATCGAGGAGGGCGAGGATGTATTTGCACTTGTATGGAGGCTGCACCTGGTGGATGCGGCGCACGATGGCGGAGTACATCTTGGCGCTTTTCTGCCCGAATTGCACCACCACACGCATGCCCACGGCGACCGTCCCGTTGTACTCCTGCGGCACCCTATAGGTGTATGTGCCAGGGAGATGCAGCGGCAGCAGCACGTCGACATAGTATACCTCGGTCTCCATCATTTCGGACTGCAAAGATACGAAATATTTTCGACACGCCGACGGTCGAAATTCCCCCTGGCAACGAGGCTGAAATTTTTGGAAAAAAAGTCAAAAAATGCCCCCAAAATGTCAATTTTCAATAGGCTGATTGTCAGGACTTTCTTACGCTCCCCTTTTTCTCCCCTTTTTCTCATCTTCTTACTCTCTATGCTGTCGGTCGGGGAATAAAAAAAGTCGGGGACACGAATGGTTCGTGCCCCCGACGGGAGGGATGTGCGCTATGGTCTAGCGGACGATGATTTTGGCGGAGCCGTGGCGGCGGTCGCCGATGAAGTTGATGCCGGACTGGAGGTTGCGTGCGCTGACTTTCACTTCCTGCTGGCCTTGGGCTACGGGGATGCGCTGGAGGGTGCGCCCCTGTGCGTCCACCACCTGGAGCTCGGTGGCAGTGGCGCCCTCCTCGAACTGGACGGTGATGTAGCTGTCGCGGTCGGCTACAGAGGGGAAGACATTGAAGGGCAGCCCCTCGACCCTATCGATGCGCTGCGTCTGGCGGTCGATGCGGTACCATTCAGTTATAGTTTCTTCTATGTCTAAAGGCATGGATGCCCGAAGATATGCATTTCCACCGATATTAACAAGTGCTATTCGCGGATATCTCCCTTGCATACCATTGTAGTTGCCAAAGGAGCCGATAACATTCCCGTTGTCGGCGATGATGTCGAAACGAACAACATAGCCGTCCCCGTCACTTACACAGGAAATATATTCAAAACGGTTGTCGTTGTTGAACAGGGTCTGGGTGAAGGTAATCCAGCCGCCTATTTCGTACATAAAATCCTCATCAAAATTAGTTACGGACATATTTACGAGGTTGTTTGTCGAGATAGACATAACCTGTTGCAGATTGCTGTTGTATATGGTATATGATGTGGGGCCGTGATACTCATCATAGTCGCCAATTGCAGCAATATATGGCGCATCGGCAAATGCCTTTGGAATGTAATAGCCTGCCCAGATATCCGAAACTCCTGTCTGCACAGGCACAATTGGGTTCTGCGCGTTGGCAGCGATGGTGGCGGCCAAGGCGGTGGCAAAAAGTAGTGTTTTCTTCATTTTGTTTGTGCCGGTTATAGAGCATCGGCGCATCGCTGTTAAGGTTGCCATCCCGGCACGGGGACGGAAGTGAATACAAACAAAGAAAGTGGAGCCATCCATTATTGACCCTATTTTCCATGTGAGGGCTTCGACTCCCTATACTACAAAATAAAGTTTTATGAGTTGCTCCACAGGTGTATGTAATTTGAGGTACAAATACATACCAACAGGAGCATTCAATCCCTTTTATTCCTTGTAGTATATTGTGAAGTGTCGAAGTTTCACATGGTTGGAATAAGGCGAAAAATGCAACTTTCTCGGCAAACCAAGTCTCGGCGGTTTGCGGGTGCAAAAATACGAACTTTTTCTCAAATGGGGAAAATAAATTTCCCCGAGGGCTTTTTCCGCGCTCGGGGAATGCTGTGTTCCAGGGGATAAGGAGTAGGAATGTTATGCGGGATTGCCGTATGGTGCAGGTGGCTCGGCTGCCATCGATGCAGAAAATTCCTCGCCTTGCGGATAGGGTTTCGCACCATGTTCATAGATGTATTCGGGGGCAATGTCGATGGATCCGCCATTCCATTCCACCGTGTCGGAAACAGAGAAGTTCTTGAACAAGTCAATGTCTTCCAAGGGGGCGAACATGGGGTAGCGGGCTATAAGCGGGGCAAAATCGAATGTACGCCGCTCGCCATTGTTGAACGCTACCAACAGCTTGTATCCGTCAAGATGCTCGGCGTCAACTACTTCCAAAAACAGGTCTTCCATTATTTCAAGGGTTCAATAGGTTTGGCTTGCAAAATTACGCAAAAAAAACGACATGGGTGAAAAAAACTGCTGGATGCGGAAAATAAATCGTATCTTTGCATTTTAATTTAGAATACAATAATATATACTATATGGTTATTACTGACGCTCTTACACAGGCTGTTGCGGCTGCGCTGAAGTCGCTCTACGGCATCGAACAGGAGGCTGGAAGCATCCAGCTGCAGGACACCCGCAAGGAATTCGCCGGCGACTACACGCTGGTGGTGTTCCCCTACGTGAAGCAGGCCCGCAAAAGCCCTGAGGCCGTGGGCAGCGAGATTGGCGAGGAGGTCAAGAAGAACCTCGCCGAGGTGAGTGGATACAACGTGGTGAAGGGGTTCCTCAACTTCGAGATAGCCGACGCCTACTGGCTGCGCTTCGTCGGCGAAAGGGCAGGGGAGAGCCGCTTCGGGCTGGTTGATGCCGGCAAGGACGACATTCCAGTGGTGGTTGAATACAGCAGTCCTAACACCAACAAACCCTTGCACTTGGGGCATATCCGCAACAACCTCCTCGGATGGTCGGTGAGCCGTCTGCTGGAGGCCACGGGCGCCAACGTGAAGAAGGTGAACCTGGTGAACGACCGCGGCATCCATATCTGCAAGAGCATGCTGGCCTGGCAGCGCTACGGCGGCGGCGAGACTCCCGAAAGCAGCGGCATGAAGGGCGACCACCTGGTGGGCAAGTACTATGTGGAATTCGACAAGCACTACAAGGAAGAGGTCAAACAGCTGATGGAGAGTGGGGTAGAGGAGGAGCAGGCCAAGAAGGAGGCCCCCATCATGCAGGAGGCGCAGGCCATGCTCAAGCGCTGGGAAGAGGGCGACGCCGAGGTGCGTGCGCTGTGGGAGAAGATGAACGGCTGGGTCTATAAAGGCTTCGACGAGACCTACGCGCGTTTGGGCGTAGGCTTCGACAAGATATACTATGAGTCAAATACGTACCTGCTCGGCAAGGAATTGGTGCAGAAGGGCTTGGAACTGGGCGTGCTGTTCCGCAAGGAGGACGGCTCGGTGTGGTGCGACCTCACGGCCGACGGCCTCGACCAGAAGCTGCTCCTGCGTCGCGATGGCACCTCGGTCTACATGACCCAGGACCTCGGCACGGCACTGCTGCGCCACAAGGATTTCGGCGCCGAACGCCTCATCTATGTGGTTGGAAACGAGCAGGATTACCACTTCAAGGTGCTGAAACTCATCCTCGGCAGGCTAGGCTTCGAGTGGGCCGACAAGGTGTACCACCTGAGCTACGGCATGGTGGAGCTGCCCAGCGGCAAGATGAAGTCGCGCGAAGGCACGGTGGTCGACGCCGACGACCTGATTGACGAGATGGAGCGTACGGCCGAGGAGATGAGCCGCGAACGCGGAAAGAACGACGAACTGACGCCCGAGGAGCAGCAGCACCTGTACCACATCCTGGCTCTCGGCGCACTCAAATACTTCATCCTCAAGGTGGATCCCACCAAGAACATGCTCTTCAACCCCGCCGAAAGCATCGACTTCAACGGCAACACAGGCCCCTTCATCCAGTACACCCACGCCCGCATCCGCTCCATCGTGCGCAAGGCCGGCGAGTGGAAGGTGGACAATTGGAATGTGGCGATGAACGAGAAGGAGAGGGGAGTGGTCAAGATCCTGCATGCCCTGCCGGCCACGCTGCAGCAGGCCGCCGCGGCCTACAGCCCCGCCATGGTGGCCAACTACGCCTACGACCTGGCCAAGGCATTCAACAGCTTCTACCAGGACACCCCCATCCTTAAAGAGGAGAACACCGAGGTGAAGCAGATGCGCATCGCGCTGTGCCAGTTTGTGGCCAACGCACTGAAAAACACCATGGATATACTCGGTATCGAGGTGCCGGAGCGCATGTAAGATGAAGGTCTATTCGCAAACCCTCGAGGTGCCCGACTACCTGTGCGACCGCGACGACCGGCTGCACACCTGGGCGGCCATCCGCCTCTGCCAGGAGGTGTCGGAACTGCACAGCAAGGCCACCGGCATCGGCTACGAAGCCCTGCGCGAGCAGAACAGGATATGGATTATCTCGCGCGCGTACTATATAATATATAGACGCGCGAAGGCATTCGAGAAGGTTATGTTAAGTACGTGGTCGCGCGGCAACGACGGCCTGTTTGCATTCCGCGATTACCGCATGGAGAGCGAGGCGGGCGAGACGCTGCTGGTGGGGACGACCTACTGGCCGCTGATTGACTTCGCCACCCACAAGCCGGTGCGCCTCAACGACACACTGGATGGATACGACTACGAAAGCCGTGCCGCCACAGCCCGCAACACGCTGGACCGCCTGCGGCTGCCCGACATGAGCCAGCCCGACGGCCGTATGGACACCACGGCGAACTATTCGATGATTGACCACGTGGGCCACGTGAACAACTCGGAATATGTAAAGCTTGTATTCGACAGCTTGATGCAGACCGGTTACAATCTGGACAGCCCATACAGCCTGGAGCTGAACTACAACCACGAAACGGCTCCTGGCGACACACTCTCAGTTTTGCGTAAACAGCACGACGGTGCAGAATGGTTCCAAATAACGAATTCTCGTGGACTTAGCGTAACGGCCAAAATATCAGCCTCATAAATTATTAATATCGGAGTTATGTTAAGTAGAATATTTCTGTAACATGAAATGTTCTATTCCCTGTTTGGGCCATTTCGGGAAGAAATCGGCAGGTGTTCTGTAGGGGAACTCTAGGGGATCTCTAGGGGAATACAAAGGCTCTGACCTTCTATGAGCCCATATAGGTTACATTGAAAAATGTTACAGTGAGATTTAAATTCTGGCGGCATCGAGTATTGCCTGGCGGTCGATGCGGCAGTCGTGTTTGAGCTGCGGGACGGAGCCGTGCGTGATAAATTCGTCGGGGATGGCCAGGATGCGGATTTTGTCCACCACCGCCGGATGTTTCTCCACAAAGTATTCCGCCACGGCCTCGCCGAAGCCGCCCAGGCGGACACCGTCCTCGACGGTGATGATGCGGCGGTAGCCGGCAGTGGCGATGCTGTCGAGCAGCTGCGTGTCGAGCGGCTTGAGGAAGCGCATGTCGTAGACGGCGGCGGAAAGGCCGGTGGCCTGCAGCTCGTCGGCAGCGGCCAGGGCATCGTTGGCAGGGTGTCCGAGAGCCAGGATGGCCACGTCGCTCCCCTGCCGCAGTTGCCGCCCCTTCCCTATCTCGATTGCCTCCAGCGCGCACTGCCATTGTGCGTTGACGCTGGCACCGCGGGGATAGCGTATGACCACGGGGCCGTGGCCGGGCAGCTGGGCGGTGTACATCATGCGGCGCAACTCGTGGTCGCTGCTGGGGGCGCAGATGGTGAGACCCGGGACCGGGCGCAGCGATGCGAGGTCGAAGGCTCCGTGGTGCGTGGGGCCGTCGTCGCCCACCAGACCGGCGCGGTCGAGGCAGAGCACGACAGGCAGCCCCTGCAGGGCCACGTCGTGTATGACCTGGTCGTAGGCGCGCTGGGCGAAGGAGGAATATATGTTGCAGAACGGTACCATACCCTGCGCGGCCAGTCCGGCGGCGAAGGTAACGGCGTGCTGCTCAGCGATGCCCACATCAAAGACGCGTTCAGGCATCTCCTGCTGCATCATGTTGAGCGAGCAGCCGGTGAGCATGGCGGGCGTGATGCCGACGATGGCGGGGTTCTGGCGGGCCAGCTCGATAATGGTGTGGCCGAAGACGTCTTGGTAGCGGAGCGGTTGCCCCTGGGTGGAGTGGGCAATCTGCTCGCCGGTGTGGGCGTCGAAGTGGCCTGGGGCGTGGTAGGCGATGGGGTTGCGCTCGGCCTGGGTGAGTCCCCTACCCTTTCGGGTAACGACATGGAGCAGCATGGGGCCTCCGAGTTCGCGCAGCCGGGTGAGGATGTCGACCAAGGCGGGGATGTCGTGCCCGTCCACGGGGCCGAAGTAGCGGATACCCAGCGCCTCGAAGAGGTTGGTGTTGCCGAGGGCGATGGTCTTTGCGGTGTGGGTGAGCCGCTGGAAGAAAGATATGGAGTGGCGGCGGATGCCGTCGCCGGTGTCGAGTTTCTGCCACACCTGCTCCTTGAGGCGGTTGTATCGGCGCGAGGAGGTGATGCGGGTGAGGTTGTTGTTGAGGCCGCCGACGGCGCGGTCAATGGAGATGCCGTTGTCGTTGAGGATGACCAGGATGTTGGCCTTGGAGAGCCCCACGTTATTGAGCGCCTCGAAAGCCTGTCCGCCAGTCATGGAGCCGTCGCCAATGACGGCGATGTGGCGGCGCGAGGTGTTGCCCTGCAGGCGCGAGGCCACAGCCATGCCGAGGGCGGCGGAGATGGAGGTGGAGGAGTGGCCGGTGCCGAAGGCGTCGTACTCGCTCTCGGCCATCTTGGGAAATCCGCTGAGGCCGCCGTAGGTGCGTATGGTGGGGAACTGGTCGTAGCGGCCGGTGAGGATCTTGTGGGAGTAGGCTTGGTGCCCCACGTCCCAGATGAGGCGGTCGTCGGGCGTGTTGAAGAGGTAGTGGAGTGCCACGGTAAGCTCGACGGTGCCGAGGCTCGATGCCAGATGGCCCGGGTGGGTGGAGAGGGTCTCTATGATGTAGGAGCGCAGTTCGTCGGCCAGGGGCTGCAGCTGGGATGTAGTGAGGCGCTTGAGGTCGGCGGGCGAGTGTATGTCGGCGAGGGTCATTTAGTATTCTTTTGGTTGTCGAATTGGTAGTTGGGGCTGTTCTTGGGCAGGGGCTCGAACTCTTTGTTGAGCTTCTTGTCGGTCAGGCGGCCCTGGGCACCCTTGCGCTGTTCCCACTTGCCGTCGACAAAGGCGTAGGCCAGCTCGGTGCCGGAGGGCATATAATATTGGAAAAGGCCTTCCATGCCGGGGGTCTGGGGTTCGACTTGGTCGAAGATGAGGAGTTGCTCTTTGTGGGTGTGTTTTTTTTCGACGGTGCGGTGGCGGTTGGTGCCTTTGATTTTTTCGCGCACGCGCTCGATTTCCTCTATGTATTGTGTTTCGTAGGCGAGATGTACGGTGGCGTGGTTGGCGTATTCGAGGACGATGCGGCGGAGGTTGCGTTCGCGGCGAAAGAGTGGTCCGCCGAACTGCAGGCGGCCGCCGCGGATGGTGACGGGCTCGATGATTTTGCGTTCGGTGAGGTTGTCGACGCCGTTCCATCCGAGGAGGGTGTACCAGGTGCGGTCGGAGGTGGAGACTTGGATGATTTCCTGGTAGACGGCGCCGAGCCAGTTGTCGGGTGTGAGGATGGACTCTTCGCGGTTGAGTATTTCCTCGGAGCGGTCGTGGAGGACGGCGTGCTGGTATTCTTCGTCACGGTCGTTGTAGAATTGGGCGATGCCGAAGCATTCGAATTCGCCGTTGTCGCGCACGACGGCCCAGGTGAAGATGCGTAGGAGCCCGTCGGGCGAGGTGAGGACGGAGGCGTAGTCGGGCAGTTGCCAGCGCCAGCGGTGGGAGTCGTCTTCGTCGAGGGCTTGGACGAGGAGCTGGACGGCCTGTTCGGAGGCGAGGTAGCGCTCGTTGTCGGTGGGTGCGCTGGCTACGCGCCCGATGAGCTCGGCGAGTCGCTGCTGGTGCTCGGCCATGCGGGCTTTGTCCTGCGCATGGGCGAGGGCGGCGAGGCCGAGGGCGGCGAGGATGAGGAGGTGTCTGCGGATTGACATAGCGTCTGCTATAACGTCGGGGCGGATGAATTATTGTAGGGGGGCGAAAGAAAATTTCGCCCCCCTACCCTTCCGGGGTGGGAACGGTAGGGGGATGGTAGGGGGACGGTAGGGTAATAGGAGGGTGATTTCGCATTATTACCCATCGATGGGTAAATCGGGGTAGATGTTTCGGCGGTGTTGTTTTTGTGTTTCGGTCTGCGATTTGGACGTTTTAACATCTATTAATTTTAATGTAAGGAATTAAAGTTGTATCTTTGCAAACGTTAAAAAATGTCAGAATGAAACACAAGATATTGATATTGTTGCTCTTGAGTGGTCAGTTGACGGTGGCCAGCGGCCAGTTGACGCTGGAGGAGTGCCGCCAGCGCGCGTTGAGGGAGAACCACGGGTTGAAGCGTGCGGAGGAGCGGGTGGCCGAGGCGAAGGCGATGGAGAAGGTGGCGCTGTGGCAGATGCTGCCGAAGCTGAGTGCGAACGGCACCTATCTGTGGATGGACCGTCAGATTGAGCTCCTGAGCGAGAGCCAGAAGGAGCGCCTGCGTAATATGGGCACCACGGCGCAAGAAGACATCAACAGGTATGTGCACAGCCAGCTGGACCAGCTGCCGGTGGGCGGCACGGCCGTGGGCGACTGGGTGGCGGGTGTGCTGAGCGGCATGCCGCTGGCCGGTGCGCTGAACGGTGTGGGCGATGAAGTGGTGCGCTCGCTCGAGACAGACACGCGGAATGTGGTGGCCGGCGCGGTGACGGTGACGCAGCCTATCTATATGGGCGGCAAGCTGAGGGCGCTGTACCGCACGGCTTCGCTGATGGCGCAGCTGGGCGGTGTGGAGATGGACAAGAAGCGCGAGGAGACGCTCATTGCCGTCGACGAGGCTTACTGGCAGGTGGTCAGCGTGCAGCACAAGAAGGAGCTGGCCGAGCAGTATGCCGCCTTGCTGGATACGCTGAACAGCAATGTGGAGAAGATGGTGGAGGCCGAGGTGGCGACGAAGGGCGACCTGACGAAGGTGCGCGTCAAGCTGAACGAGGCGCAGATGAACCTCACCAAGGCCACCAACGGGCTGGCGCTGGCCAAGATGCTGCTGGCGCAGAGGTGCGGGATGCCGCTGGACACGGTGTTCGAGGTGCGTTCGGGGAGGAGTGGATCTAGTAATTCTAGTATTTCTAGTATTTCCAGTCATAATTTGGACAGTGTCTACGAGCGGCGTGCGGAGATGAGGATGCTGCGCATCAGCGACAGCGTGGCGCAGCAGGGGGTGAGGATGGCGCGAGCGGGGCTGCTGCCGAACATCGCCGCCACGGGTGGCTACCTGATGACGAGCCCGAATGTGTTCAACGGGTTCGAGAATGCGCTGAGCGGTACGCTGATGGCGGGTGTGGTGGTGAATATTCCGATACTGCACCCGGGCGCCATCTATTTGCTCAAGGCCGCCAAGCACCGCAAGCGCGAGGTGGAGCTGCAGATGAGCGAGGCGCAGGAGATGATAGCGCTGCAGGTGAACAAGCTGACCTACGAGCACGAGCTGGCACACAAGAAGCTGGCGCAGGCGACGAGCAACCTGGCCAACGCCGAGGAGAACCTGAAGCTGGCCGACGAGAGTTTCAAGGCCGGCATGGCGAGCAGCAGCGACCTGATGGCCGCGCAGACCGTCTGGCTGCAGGCCAAGGGCGAGGTGCTGGACGCCGAGATCGAAATCGAAATGAGCCGCCTCTACCTCAACCAGGCGTTGGGGTTGTGAGGATTAAAGGGGAGTGAGGAATTAGGAATTAGGAATTAGGAATTAGAATTGGCTTATCAACATATCAACATATCATCATTTCAACATTTCAACATAATATGAAAGAGAATAACAAGAGTTTGCTGGCGGGACTGGCCGTGGTGTTGGTGACGGTGGGCGTGGTGATGCTGGTGGGACTGCTGGCCATCCGTCCGCAGAAGACGATTATCGGTGGCGAAGTGGATGCCGCCGAATACCGAGTGAGCAATATGGTGCCGGGCCACATCGACACCCTCTATGTGAAGGAGGGCGCGAGGGTGCGCCGCGGCGACACGCTGGCCCACGTGGCCAGCCGGCAGATCGACGCCAAGATGCAGCAGGCCACCGCCGCCCGCAGCGCCGCCAGCGCGCAGAGCCGCAAAGCCCAGGGCGGCGCCCGCGAGCAGCAGGTGGAGATGGCGCGCCAGGTGTGGCAGAAGGCGCAGGCCGCCGTGGAAGTCTACAAGAAGAGCTACGACCGCGTGAAGGGGCTCTATGAGAAAGGGGTGGTCAGCGCGCAGAAGTTCGACGAGGTGGATGCACAGTACAAAGTGGCGCTGGCCGACTGCGCCGCCGCCGAGCAGCAATACCTCATGGCCAAAGAGGGCGCACGGAAAGAGGACATCGCCGCCGCCGCCGCGCTGGTGAACCAGGCGGGCGGTGCTGTGGCCGAAGTGCAGAGCTATCTGGACGACAGCTACCTGATCGCGCCCTGCGACGGCATCGTCATGGAAATCTACGCCAAAGTGGGCGACCTCATCGGCACCGGCAGCCCCGTGGTCAGTGTGCTCGACATGAAGGACGTGTGGATGTACTTCGCTGTGCGCGAGGACTATCTGAACGGCCTCGACGTGGGCGACACGGTCCAGGTGAACATCCCCGCCCTCGGCAAGGAGCTCCATCCCTGCACCGTCAGCCGCATCCAGGCGATGGCCAGCTACGCCACCTGGCGCTCGACCAAAATCGGCGGCCAGCACGATGTGAAGAGTTTCGACGTCAAAGTGATCCCCTGCACCACCATCGAGGGACTGAAACCCGGCATGACGGCGGTGATGAAGTAGTGGTCAGTGGTCAGTGTTTAGTGTTTAGTGTTCAGTGAAAAGGGTATTCTATAGAGAGCTGCGGCGCATCCGGCGGAAGCCGCGCTACACCATCATCCTGACGGTGGGCATCGCGCTGTCGTTCATCTTCTTCGCCACCATGACCAGCGAGGGGCAGCCGCAGGAGCTGCCGGTGGCGGTGGTGGACCTGGACGGGAGCTACCTCTCGCGCCGCCTCTGCCACGAAATCAACGCCACCCAGGCGGTCAACGTGGTGGCCGTCTACGGCTCGCACGGCGAAGCGCGGTCGGCCATGCAGCAGGGCAAGGTTTTCGCTTTCTACGAGATACCCAATGGCACCTACAACGAAGTGCTGCAGTTCCACGCACCCAAAATAGTGCTCTACACCAACCAGTCCTACCTCCTGGCGGGCTCGCTCAGCTACAAACAGTTGACCACCATCGGCAAGCTGGCCGCCGGCGCCGTGCAGCGCGAGGTGCTGCGCAAAAAGGGCGTCGACGAAGACCAGATCATGGGACGCATACAGCCCATCGCGCTCGACACCCACCCCATCGGCAACAGCAAAGGCAGCTACCACCTCTACCTGCTCACCATCCTCGTGCCCGGCATCATCATCCTGATGGCCATGCTGCAGACAGCCTACGTCATAGGCCGCGAGCGGCAGGAAGAGACCCTCCGCGGCCTCATGCGCGTCGCCCGCGGCAACGCCCTCCACGCCCTCGTCGGCAAGATGCTCCCCTACACCATGTATTACACCCTGCTGATGCTCCTCTGCTCCCTCATCATGTTCGGCCCCATGCACCTGCCGATGGAAGGAAGCTGGCCGCTGCTGATGCTGCTGTCGTTGCTCAGCGTCGTCGCCGCCCAGTGCGCCGGATGTTTCCTGATGGGCTGCGTGCCCGACCCCTCCGTCGCCATGAGCCTCACCTCCGCCTATGGCACCCTGGCCTTCACCATGTGCGGCTTCTCCTTCCCCGTCGACGCCATGCCCCTGCCCATGCAGGCCTTCAGCCTACTCTTCCCCCTGCGCTACTACTTCCTCGCCATGCGCGACATCACCCTCTTCGGCAACGGCATCGGCTACATCTGGCCCCAGCTCTGCTCCCTCCTCCTCTTCGGCCTGCTGCTCCTCATCGGCGCCGCCATGCTCCGCCGCCAATACGAAAGGAGGCCCCAATGCTGAAACACCTCTTCCGCACCCTCGTCGAAACCTGGGAAGTGCTGGCCAACGAAGTGCGCCGCGTCTTCCTGGACAAAACCACCGTCGTCATCTTCTTCCTCGCCACCGCCGTCTACCCTCCCCTCTACTACTACATCTATCATCGCGAAGTGCTGCAGGAAATGCCCGTGGCCGTCGTCGACCTCTCGCGCGGCGAAAACTCCAAACGCTTCATCCACAAACTCGACGCCACCCCCGAACTGGCCGTCGCCTACCACTGCGCCACCCTCGCCGAAGGCGAAGAACTCGTCAACCGCCACCAGGCCCGCGCCGTCTACATCATCCCCGCCGACTACGACGACCGCCTCGCACGCGGCGAGACAGCCCGCATCACCTGCTTCTCCGACATCAGTTCCTTCCTCTACTACAAAAACGCCATGCTCGGCGGCAGCGTCGTCATGCTCGATGAAATGCACACCATTGAAATGGCCCACCACACCGACGCCGGCCTCGACCACCACAGCGCACGCATCCAGGTGCAGCCCATCGAAGTCGAAGACGTCAAACTCTACAACCCCTCCGGCGGCTACGCCTCCTACTTCATCCCAGCCCTCCTCCTCCTCGTCATCCACCAAACCCTCTTCTTCGGCATCTGCGTCCTCTGCGGCGACGCCAGCGAACGCCACCGCTCCCTCCAAATCATACCCACCCACCTCGGCAGCTTCCGCAGCATACGCATCGTCACCCTCGGGCGCCTCCTCTGCTTCCTCCTCATCTACATCCCCATCGCACTCTTCGACCTCTGGATCCTGCCCCGCATCTTCGGCCTCCCACAACTCGGCAGCGCCATCGACATCTGCCTCCTCCTCCTCCCCTTCCTCCTCGCCACCATCTGCTTCTCCATGACCATCGGCAACCTCTTCTCCCAGCAACGCATGAGCACCCTCCTCTGCTGCCTCTTCTTCAGCGTCATCCTCTTCTTCCTCAGCGGACTCGTCTGGCCCCAGCCCAATATGCCGCGCTTCTGGCTCGCCGCCAGCTACCTCTTCCCCTCCACCCCCGGCATCCAGGGCTACGTCCGCATCGCCTCCATGGGCGCCACCCTCGCCGAAGTGCGCCACGAATACCTCGCCCTCTGGCTGCAAACAGGCTTCTACTTCCTCACCGCCAATATCTCCCTCTACTTCATCCGCAAATTCAAACCCCAAACCGATCATTGACCGTGAACCGACAGACACCCCAACCCCAAGGCACAATCCACATCCAGCCCTACCGCCTGCCACGCGCCCTCTGGATAGCCCTCGCCTCCGCCGCCATCCTCTCCATCGTCATGGTCCTCGGCGCCACTTCGCGCACCAACCTCCAAATCGAACCCCACTTCAACACCCTCTACGTCTGCATCGCCAACCTGTTCATCTTCCTCATCCTCTACCCACTCAACTTCTGGATACTACGCTTCTCTCTCAAAACCTCCCACCGCGTAGCCCTCTGCCTCATCGCCTCCCTCTCCCTCTCCACCATATTCACCCTCGCCAGCTACCAAATCGAAATCCTCCTCGACCCCATCGGATTCACATCCAACCCCTTCCACCTCAACCTCATCGCCAACCTCGCCGCCGGACTCATCTCCTTCCTCGTCTCCATCCTCATCAACAACATCACCGAACACCAGCGCATCCTCCTCGAAAACCAACAGCTCCAGTCCGAAAACCTCCTCATCCGCCACCAGACACTCCAGCAGCAACTCTCCCCGCACTTCCTCTTCAACTCCCTCAACACCCTCGACGGCCTCATCGGTACCGACGACCCCTCCGCCCACCAATACCTCCACCAGCTCGCCGCCACCTTCCGCTACTCCATGCAAAAACAGACCGAAGTCACCCTCGCCGACGAACTCGAATTCACACAATCCTACATCTACATGATGCAGATACGCCACGGAAACAACCTCCACGTGCTACAACACATCGACAACGACCTCCTCTCCACACACGTCGTCCCCATCAGCCTCCAGCTCCTGGTCGAAAACGCCATCAAACACAACATCGTCTCCCAGCGCTACCCCCTCACCATCTCCATCTCCACCACCCCCCACCGCACACTCATCGTCTCCAACCCCCTCCGCCCCAAAGCCGACAGCCAAACCACCGGCGGCACCGGACTCACCAACCTCGCACAACGCTACCGACTCCTCTACCAGAAAGACATCAAAATCACCAGGGACGACACCACCTTCACCGTAGAAATCCCCCTCATTTGAATGAGGAGTGAGGGATTAGGAATAGGCACTCAAAAATCAGAATTCAAAACTCAGAAATCAGAATTCAAAAAATGAAAAACATCCTCATCGTCGAAGACGAAAACATAGCCGCACAGCACCTCCAACGTCTCGTCGCCGAACTCCTCCCCGACGCCCACATCCTCGCCACACTCCAAAGCATCGAGGAAAGCATAGAATACCTCCAGCAACAACCCTCCCCCGACCTCATACTCCTCGACATACACCTCGCCGACGGACTCTCCTTCCGCATCTTCGACCACGTACATCCCCACTGCCCCATCATCTTCACCACCGCCTACGACCAATACGCCCTCCAAGCCTTCAAAGTCAACTCCATCGACTACCTCCTCAAACCCATCAACCGCGACGACCTCCAGCACGCCCTCGACAAACTCCACACCCTCGCCTCCCCCACCCCCTCCCAGCTCGCCGCCCTCGCAGGCTCCCTCCACCACTACCGCACTCACTTCCTCGTCCCCATGCGCGACAAACTCATCCCCGTCCCCATCAACCAAATCGCCTGCTTCTACCTCGAAGACAAAATCACCCGCGCCATACTCCTCGACGGACACCACCAAATCATCGACCGCCCCCTCGACAGCATCATGGAACAACTCGACCCCTCGCACTTCTTCCGCGCCAACCGCCAATACATCGTCGCCCACCACGCCATCAGCGAAATAGCCCTCTGGCCCATATCCAAACTCGCCCTCACTCTCTGCGTCCCCACCCCCGACCGCATTATCATATCCAAAGCACGCGTCAGCGAATTCAAACAATGGTACACCAAATGATCAACATCGTCATCTTCGGCGCCCCCGGCGCCGGCAAAGGCACCCAGGCCACACTGCTGGCCGAGAAGTACGACTTCCTGCACATCTCCACCGGCGACCTGCTGCGCCAGGAAGTCCGCTTCCAGACCCCCATCGGCCTGCGCGCCAAAGCCATTATGGACCGCGGCGACCTCGTCGGCGACGACATCGTCGTCCAGCTCCTCCACCGCGCCCTCCAGCAGCGCTCCACCCTCCCCAACCCCGACGCGCAGGAGGATCCGTGGGATGTGGCCCGCAAAGGGCCCTCCCACCGCCCCGAAGGCTGCATCATCGATGGCTTCCCACGCACCGTGCAGCAGGCCCAAACCCTTGAATTCGTCACCCGACGCCTCAAACGCAACATAGACCTTATCATCGCCATCGACGTGCCGCGCGACGAACTCATCCGCCGCATCCACGAGCGCGCCGCCATCAGCGGCCGCAGCGACGACACCGAAGAGGTCATCCGCCACCGACTCGACCTCTACGACCGGCAGACCCAGCCCGTGCTCGACTACTACCGCCTCTCCGGCCGCCTCACCACCATCGACGGCAGCGGCGAAATATCCCAAACCAACAGCCGCATCTGTCAGGTGATCGACCAGATGATGGCAAAGGAACACTAGGGGAACGGTAGGGGAACGGTAGGGGAATACAAAGGCACTGGAAGGATATGGAAGCTTATGGTACGTTGTGCACGGCAAGGTGCATGAGAATGTTGTCTATTTATCTCATTTACATTTGGTTACAAGCATCCCGAACCCTTCTCTGTACAGGAGAGGGATTCGGGGAGAATATTTCGGGGTGGCTTATCGGATGAAACGGCCGCGGAGGGCGGTGAAGGTTTTGCGGCGGAGGAGGTAGTATTCCGGCAGGATGTGTCCGCGGTAGAAGGCGGAGACGGTGTGGTGGCGCAGGTGATGGCGCTTGTCGCGCAGCTGCGGAATCATGGAGCGGAAATCGCTATGGGCCTTGCCTACAGCGCGGAACTCTCCCAGATGGCCCTCGACAAGGAATTTAAGCGCCGCCACCCAGTCGAGCACCAGGCGCACGCCGATGACGCGGCGGAGACGCGAGACCGGGAGGTTCTTGTAGAGCATGGAGAGGTTGTTGCGGAAGTTGAGGTGGGTCTTGAAAGGGGACGACTTGGGGAGGGTGCCGCCGCCGACATGGTAGACGGTGGAGCGGGGGCAGTAGCGCACCAGATAGCCGTGGTTCTTGGCGCGCCAGCAGAAGTCGATTTCCTCCATGTGGGCGAAGAAGTCGGGGTCGAGGCCGCCCACTTTGTGCCACACCTTGGACTTGACGAACATGGCGGCGCCCGAGGCCCAGAAAATATCGGCCTCGTCGTCGTACTGGCCGTGGTCGCGCTCGAGGGTGGTGAAAAGGCGTCCGCGGCAGAAGGGATAGCCGAAGGAGTCGATGTACCCGCCCGCGCCGCCGGCATACTCGAAGGTGTCGCGGCGGTCGTACATGAGGAGTTTGGGCTGGGCGATGGCCACGCGCCAGTCGCGCTCCATCATGGAGATGACGGGCTGAATCCAGTGGGGCGTGGGCTCGACATCGGAGTTGAGCAGCACATAGTAGTCGGCCGCCACCTGCTGCAGGGCGCGGTTGTAGCCCTCGGCGAAACCATAGTTTTTGTCGAGCAGGATGAGCTGCAGCTGGGGGTAATGCTGCCGGAGGAAAGCGATAGAGTCGTCGGTGGAGCCGTTGTCGGCAATAATGACAGAGGTGCTGATTTCCAGCGGTGTGGCGTTGGGCATCTGCCAGCCGGCCTCGGAGGGGCTGTCCATGAGGGAGTAGCGCAGCACGGAGGGCAGGAAGCGCTCGAGCATCGAGCGTCCGTTCCAATTGAGGATTACTATGGCGACGTTAATCATTGATAATCATTTTCATTTCTCTTTTTTTAATTTCCACCGCCGGTGGCTCCATAGCCAGTACTCGGGCCGGGCGACAATCTGCCGTTCGAGGGTGCGCGCGTACTGTTCCACGATGGAGTACTGCGGCACGGACAGGGGCTCGAGGCAGAGGGGCTCGAGGCGCACCTCATAGTGAAAGCGGCGTGTCTTTTGGACCGTATAGTAGAAAACGGGAAGGTCGTACTTGCGGGCGAAGTGCTCGGCGCCGTAGAGGAAGGCCGTCTCCTGGTGGAGGAAGGTGGTCCAGTGGCACTTGCGTGGATTGGAGGGCGACTGGTCAGAAAGCATCATCAGGGCGCAGGGCACGTGGTGACGGAGGTAGTAGTCGACAGTCTGCCGCACATTGTCCGAGTAGACCACCTGTGTGCCGAAGCGAGTGCGCCGACGCAGCACCCACGGCTCCAGGAGGCGGTTGCTGAGGGCTTTGCCGACACCGATGCCGTGGTGGTGGAACTGAAGGCCGAGCGAGGTAACCATGTATTCCCAGTCGTTGTAGTGGGCCGACATGAGGATGACCGACTGGCCGCGGTCGAAATAGGGTGTCAGCACCTCGCGGTTCACCACGCGGTAGCGGCGCAGGATAGACTGCGGCGAAGCGAAAAGGTTGTGGATTCCCTCGACGAGGAGGTCGCAGAGGTGGTGGTAGAAACGGTGTTCGATGGCGCGGAGCTCCTGCGGTCCCTTCTCGGGGAATGCAGCCTGCAGGTTACGCCGCACCACGGCCTTGCGGTAGCCCGCCAGGCGGTAGGCGAAAAGATAGAGTATGGCGGAGAAGAACCTCATCAATAGCCGCGCTTGAACTGTTCGCCTACGGCACCGACCACACCCTCGTCAATCTGCTGGCGGCAGAGGCGGCGCTCCCAGCCCGGCTCCTGCACCTCGCCGCGCGCGTTGGAGTTGAGGAGCTTGTAGTAGCCCGAGCGGTGCTCGTCCCAGAAGATGAAGACACGGTTGGGGTCGTCGCCCATGGGCTTGTTGTAACGCCAAAGCTGGTACGGGAGGTAGAACACATGTCCCTGCGACTCGCTGACGAATCCGCCCTCGCCGGTGCTCCTGTCGCCAATCGAAACCGCATTGGTCTCGATGCCCGAGGTGATGCCCTGCAAGGGGGCATTGAGGTCGGGCGTGCCGGAGTGGCCGGCGTTGAGGTGGCGTGCGGAGACAAAATTCTTCTCGTCGCGCACAAAGTCCGGCGGACCGTACTGCAGGTAGACGCGGCCGCGGTCGGTATTGATGCCCTTGGTGCGGGGATAGCTGAAGGTGGCCTGCACGTAGTCGACGCGCTCCTTGTACTTCAGCCATGCTGCCTCGGGGCTCAACGCTTCGCGCTTCTGCCAGAAGCGGTAGAGGAAAGCCTGCTTCTCCTCGATGCCGGGGCGTCGGATGAGGTCGGAGAGCACCTCCTTCTCGTACTCCGAGGCGATGGGATAGAGCGCCTCGATGTAGAGGTCGAGCTGCGGCTCGTCGGTATAGGCACCGGCGAAGGTGGTGGCGAAGTCGCTTATCTCGGCACCTTTCACACCGGGATTGGAACGCATGAAGGGCAGTTTCTTGTAGAGCATCAGCTGGTTGTCGCTGTTGCGCAACTCGACTACCAGGTTATAGTTGCCCGAAGGCAGCTGGCTGATGTCGAGCGACCCGTAGATGGGCACCGTGGCGGCGCCATACTTGCGCCCCACGGCACGCTGGCCCTCGAAGCGGGTGCCGGTCTCCTGCTGCTCTATGTAGGCCATGGTGAGGAACGCCTTGCGACCCACCTCGGCGTTGATGTTGTATATCTCGTAGTAGTAGTTGAGTTCTTCCACCTGCTCGGGGAAATAGTCGCTGACAAAGGGTTCGAAGTCGTATCCGTTGCGCGAGAGGATGTTCTCATGCTGGGTGGGCGTGGCGGAGGAGATGAACTGCAGGCTCGAAAGCGAAGGGCGCGACGAGTCGTAGTTGATTACCACGCGGTCGCTGACCACCGATGCCGGTGCATCGGAATGTTTGTCGCGCAGGGTAACCTCAAGGGTGTAGAGGCCGTTGCGAACCGAGAAGCGCTGCACATCGATGAAATTGAAGTCCAACTCCTCGAGCGACCCCACCGTGGGGCTGTTGAGGTCGTATTTTTTGAAGTGGCACACCGAGTCGCCCTGCCGCAGGACGATGGTAACCTCCACCGTGGCACGCCAGGCGCCGGTCTGGAGCTGCTCGAACTGCAACGTCCACGCGTCGAACGAGAGGTTGGTCTCGATGTAGGGCATTTGCTGCTTGGCCAGATAGAATGTGTTGTAGCCGAAGAGGGCCTGCATCCGGCCCTGCGCCTGCGAAACCAGGCCGAGGAATGCCAATAGTATGATTGTCAGTATCTTCTTCATGTTCTTACATATTAAATACTGACAATGTAACGCGCTCGCGCACGAATTATTGCGCGGGGTTGGAAATATTGTAGTCGGCAATGATGTCCAGTATCTCCTTTCCGTACTGCGCGGCCTTTGCCTTGCCGATGCCGGGCACTTCGAGCAACTCTTTCATTCCCGTAGGTTTCATGGTGGCCAGCGCGATGAGTGTCTTCTGGTTGAAGATGACGAAGGCGGGCTTGCCGATTTCCTCGGCCCGCATGAGGCGCCAGCGCCGCAGGGCCTCCATCAGGGCAGCCTCGGGCTCAAGGTCGAGGTTGATTGGTGCGGATTTGGTTCGCGCCGGTTTCTTTGCGTCGCGGAGCATGAAGTCGGTCTGCGCCTGCTGCACCGCCGTAACGCTGTAGCCCGCCTTGCAGACGGCTTCCAGACAGGCCAGCTTGGCTCCCAGGCGTTCCATTATGGCGTCGCCCAACTCTTTGACAATCTTTTTGTTCTCTTTGTTCTCAATCTCCACCTCGAGCAGGGTGGCAAGTGAGGATTGCAGGGGTAGCAGCTGGGCGCGGTAGTATTCGGCGCCCTGCTTGGCGCGCCCGTTCTGGTTGGTCTCGTCGAGGCGGGCCAGCTGCAGGCGGAATTTCTCGCTCACGCCACCCAGGTCGGCCAATGTGGAACAGAGCCCCAGCAATGCTTCTACATTCTTGGGATAGAGGCTTTTGAGGCGGCTGGAGTACTGCTCGTGCAACCGTTCGGCATCGCGGATGAGGGCGTCCATCGAAAAGAGTTCCATCAGTTTCTCCAGGCGGTACTGCTGTTCGTAGCCTGCGGCGGCCTCGGCGGTCTGCTCGTAGGTGGGGCAGGCGGCGGTGAACGAGGCCACGGACTGGTCGCCGAAGGCCACGCCGGCGGTGAGCGACGAGGTGAGGGTGAGCCCCTCCAGCGTGCGGCAGCGGCTCAAGGCCACATACACCTGCCCGAAGGCGAAGGCGTCGGCGGCGTCGATGGCCACGCTGTCGAAGGTGAGCCCCTGCGCCTTGTGGATGGTAACGGCCCAGGCGGCGCGGAAGGGGTATTGGGCGAAGGTGCCTTCCACTTCCTGGCGTATCTGGTTTGTGGCGGAGTCGATACTGTATTTGTAGTTCTCCCACTGCTCGCGACTGGCCTCGATCACGTCGCCGTCGTCGTCGATGACCTCGATGGTATTGTCTCCGAAGCCGGTAACAGTGGCCAGCTTGCCGTTGAAGTAGCGGTGCTGGCCGGAGGAGTCGTTCTTGAGGAACATCACGCGCTCGCCGACCTTGATTTCCAGCCGTTTGTCGGCAGGCATGGCGCTGTCGGCGAAGTTGCCGCTGACGATGGCGTCGAAAAATCGGCATTCGCCGTTGAGGGCCTGCATGTGGCGGCGGTTGATGGTGTCGGCCTGGTGGTTGTGGGTGGTGAGGGTGATGGCGCCGCGCGGAGCCTCCCCCACCCTGCTGTTGAGTGCCTGCAGCGTGGCGGCATCCATGTGGTTGTCGCGCACGCGGTTGAGGAGGTCGACAAAGGCGGCATCCTGCTGGCGGTAGACGGTTGTGAGTTCTATTGTTACATATGGGGTACGCTGCAATGCCTTGCTGTTGAAGAAGTAAGGCGAGGGATAGACCTGCTCCATGTAGGGGCGCTCGCGCTCGGTTACGACAGGGGCCAACTGGTGCACGTCGCCAATCATCAGCAGCTGCACGCCGCCGAAGGGTTTCGCGCTGCGGCGGTAGCGGCGGAGGGTCATGTCGATGGCGTCGAGCAGGTCGGCACGCACCATCGAGATTTCGTCGATGACGAGCAGGTCGAGGGTGCGTATGATGTTGACTTTCTGTTTGCTGAGCGACTTGTGGCTGTCGGGCAGCTGGTATTCGGTGATGAGCTCCTGGACGTCGGGCAGGTAGGGGTCGAAGGGCAGCTGGAAGAAGCTGTGTATGGTTACGCCGCCGGCGTTGACGGCGGCCACGCCGGTCGGGGCCACCACCACGTGGCGCTTCGAGCACGAGCCCGCCAGGCTGCGCAGGAAGGTGGTCTTGCCGGTGCCGGCCTTGCCGGTGAGGAAGAGGCTGACGGAGGTCTGCTCGACGTAGCGCCGGGCCAGTTCTAGCTGGGGGTTGCTCATGAGATGGGCCAGCGGCGGTCGAGGGTGAAGCTCAAAGGGCTGACTTTGAGCTGCGGGGCGAACTGGAGGCGCTTCCACTCGTTGCGCGCCACCTTGCGGATGGCGGCCTGCACGATGTCGCGGTCGTAGCCTTCGTCGACGATTTCGTCCTCGCAGAGCGATTCGTCGAGGTAGAGGTTGAGGATGGCGTCGAGGACGGCATAGTCGGGCAGCGAGTCGCTGTCCTTCTGTCCGGGGCGCAGCTCGGCGCTGGGAGCCTTGGTGATGCTGTTGACGGGGATGCGCACCCGGTCACGGTTAATCCACTCGGAAAGCTGGTAGACCTCGGTCTTGTAGAGGTCGCCGATGACGGCCAGTGTGCCGCAGGAGTCGCCGTACAGGGTGCCGTACCCCATGGCGGCCTCGGAGCGGTTGGTGGTGTTGAGGACCAGGGCGCCGAACTTGTTGGCGTAGGCCATCAGGAGGGTGCCGCGCACGCGTGCCTGCAGGTTCTCCTCGGTTACGTCCTCGGCGCGGTCGCCGAAGAGGGGCTTCAGCGCCTGGCGGAACTGGTCGAACATGGGGCGGATGGGGACGATGTCGTAGGACATGCCGAGGTTGTGGGCCAGGTCCTCGGCGTCCTTGACGGAGTGGTCGGTGGAGTACTGGCTGGGCATGAGGATGCCGTGGACGTTTTCGGCGCCGAGGGCGTCGACGGCCAGGACGGCCACCAGGGCGGAGTCGATGCCGCCGCTCAGTCCGAGCACGGCGCGCTGCAGGCCGTTCTTGCGGAAATAGTCGCGCAGGCCCATCACGAGTGCCTTGTAGACCAGTTCGACGGCTTCGGGCTTCTCGTCCTCGAGGGTGTCGAGCAGCTGCATGTCGACCGTGTGGCAGGCTGCCTCGAAATAGGGCAGCTGGCAGAGCAGTCCTCCGGCGGCGTTCATGGCCATCGAGCCGCCGGCGTAGAGGTAGGGACCTTCGCCGCCTATGCGGTTGACGTAGAGGAGGCTGGCACCCAGGGTTTCGACAATCTTGGCCATGCGGTAGCGCGTGCGGTAGGGCTTCTGGTAGTCGAAGACGTTGCACCCGCAGCAGATGACCATGTCGGGCTGCTCCACGTGGCCTTTGACCAATTCCTTGAGGTCCTCGTAGAATCCGATGGCGATGCGTTGGTTGTGGAATTCAATCACTTGCACTCCTTCGCCACGGGTGAAGCAGCGCTGCTCGTCGGGCAGGAGGTATTTTTTTGTAACCACGGCACGGATGGCGCCGTTCTGGATGAATACGATGGCGTTGCAGAGGCCCTTGTCCTGAATCTGGAGGGGCATGCCGACGAGGAAGGCGCGGTGCTCGGAGCGTTCGACCAGCTGCTGGAGGGCGGCCTGGGCGCGCTTCTGGAGGTCGGTGTAGCCGGCGGCGGCGAAGAGTGGCGCGCCGCAGAGGGTGCAGGCGGGGAAGACGGTGAGGAGGGCCTCGCGCGAGGCGGGAGATTCGAGTTCGGCCAGCATCCACTCGAGGTTCTCCTCGGGGCGGCCGGTCAGTATGTCGTGCTGAACGATGTGGATATTCATATCTCTGTGGGTATTAAATCGTTATGATAACTGATAACGCAGAGCAGGGTGTTTTAGTATGTTTGTTGAAAAATTAAATGGTCCATAAGCTTCCATATCCTTCCAGTGCCTTTGTATTCCCCTACCGTTCCCCTACCGTTCCCCTAGCGAACCCTCCCGGTGGCGAAACTTTTTTTTGTGCGCGTACAATAAATAATATATATATACGTTACGGCATACAAAAGACAAACAATAAAAAGTACAAATATATGAAGAATCTTGTGATAGTGGAGTCGCCGGCGAAGGCGAAGACAATCGAGAAGTTTCTCGGCAAGGATTACACGGTGAAGTCGTCGTATGGCCATATCCGGGACTTGGCGAAGAAGGAGATGAGCATCGACGTGGAGTCGAACTACGAGCCGCAGTACCAGGTGAGCGACGACAAGAAGTCGCTGGTGAGCGAGTTGCAGAAGGCTGTGAAGGGTGCGGACATGGTGTGGTTGGCGTCCGATGAGGACCGCGAGGGGGAGGCGATTGCGTGGCACCTGCAGGAGACGCTGAAGCTGGATCCGAAGAAGACGCAGCGCATTGTGTTCAACGAGATTACGAAGACTGCGATACTGAACGCTATCGAGCATCCGCGTCAGGTGGATATGAACCTAGTGGATGCGCAGCAGGCGCGGCGGGTGCTGGACCGCCTGGTGGGCTATGAGATAAGTCCTATATTGTGGAGCAAGATCAAGCCTGCGCTGAGTGCTGGGCGAGTGCAGAGTGTGGCGGTGCGGCTGATTGTGGAACGCGAGGAGGAGGTGAAGGGTTTCAAGTCGAAGCCTTATTTCCGCGTAACGGCGGTGTTCCATCCGAAGGATTCGAGCAAGGTGCTGGGTGCGGAGCTGTCCCGACATTTCGACACGGAGACGGAGGCCCAGGCCTTCCTGGAGAGCCTGGTTGATGCGAACTTCAAGGTGAGCAAGATTGAGACGAAGCCCGCCAAGCGCACGCCTGCCCCGCCGTTCACCACCTCGACACTGCAGCAGGAGGCGAGCCGGAAGCTGGGTTTCTCGGTGGCGCGGACGATGCAGGTGGCGCAGCAGTTGTATGAGAGCGGATATATTACGTATATGCGTACTGACAGTGTGAACCTGAGCGACCTGGCGCTGAGCCTGGCGAAGAAGGAAATTGCGGCGCAGTACGGCGAGGAGTATGTGAAGGTGCGCCGCTACCAGACGAAGACGAAGGGTGCGCAGGAGGCACACGAGGCGATCCGTCCGACGAATATGGAGGTGGAGACGCTGAACCTGGAGAGTGCGCAGCGCCGCCTGTACGAGCTGATTTGGAAGCGCACGATAGCGAGCCAGATGGCTGACGCGGAGCTGGAGAAGACGGAGATGGTGATTGGCATCAGCGGCGAGGAGGTGCATTTCCAGTGTTCGGGCGAGCAGGTGAAGTTCGACGGCTTCCTGAAGGTCTACATGGAAAGCACGGACGAGGAGGAGGAGGATGGAGGCGGCCGCCTGCTGCCGCGCCTGCCCGAAGGCACGCTGCTGACGCTGGACCACTGCGACGCGGTGGAGCACTGGACGCAGCATCCGGCGCGCTATACGGAGGCGAGCCTGGTGAAGAAGCTGGAAGACCTGGGTATCGGCCGCCCGTCGACCTACGCGCCGACCATCAGCACTATTTTGAAGAGGGAGTATATCATCAAGGAGGACCGCGAGGGTGAGGTGCGCAAGACGGTGGCCCTGTCGCTGAAGGGCGACCAGGTGAAGCGCACGGAGAAGACGGAGAAGGGCTATGCGGAGAAGGGCAAGCTGTTCCCGACGGATATCGGATGTGTGGTGAACAGTTTCCTGATGGAGCATTTCGAGGAGATTATGGATTACAACTTCACGGCAACGGTGGAGAAGGATTTCGACGATATAGCGGACGGGAAGCAGGAGTGGCGGAAGGTGATTGACCGTTTCTATGTGCCGTTCCACAAGAATATCCGCCAGACGCAGCAGACGAGCCAGCGGACGACCGGGAGCCGCCTGCTGGGGACTGACCCGAAGAGCGGCAAGAGTGTGTACGCGAAGATTGGCCGCTACGGGACGCTGGTGCAGATCGGGGAGACGAATACGGACGAGAAGCCGTTGTTTGCGAGTATGAAGAAGGGTCAGAGTATAGAGACGATTACGCTGGAGGAGGCGTTGGAGCTGTTCTCGCTGCCGCGGACGCTGGGTCAGTTTGAGGAGAAGGATGTTACGGTGAGTATAGGCAAGTTTGGTCCGTATGTGCGCCACAACGGCAGTTTCTATTCGCTGGGCAAGAGCGACGATCCGTATGAGGTTACGCTGGAGCGCGCGGTGGAGATTATCCGCATCAAGCGTGAGGCGGAGTTGCAGAAGGAGGAGCTTCGAAAAGTGTATCCGCATGAGATCGGTGTGCACGAGGGAGAGGCGATTGTGAGCAATATAGGTCGATTCGGCCCGTACCTGACGTACAAGGGTGAGAATTTCCGTCTGGCGAAGGGTGTGGATCCGTTGAAGCTGGGTCTCGAGGAGGCGTTGGGCATCATCGGCGGAGCAGGCAAGCGGAGGGGTAGGAAGGCGAAATGAATTTTGAATTTTGAATTTTGAATTTTGAATTTGGCTGAATGACGCTGGAGGTCGTCATAGTGAATTATAACGTCAAGTACTTCCTGAAGCAGTGCCTGTCGTCTGTGTTCGGTTCGGAGCGCCGCCTGGCGGACGGTTCGGAGCTGGGGCTTGAGGTGTGGGTGGTGGACAATGACTCGGTGGATGGGAGTGTGGAGATGGTGCGGAGGGATTTTCCGCAGGTGCATTTGATAGAGAATAGGGAGAATGTGGGATTTGCGCGTGCGAACAACCAGGCGCTGGAGTTAATTTTGAATTCCGAAAGTCGAAATTCGAATTCCGACAGCCAAATTCAAAATTCAAAATTCAAAGTTCAAAATTCGAATTCCGACAGCCAAATTCAAAATTCAAAATTCAAAGTTCAAAATTCAGAACTGCTGCTGTTGTTGAATCCGGACACGATTGTGGAGCGGGACACGTTTGTGAAGTGTGCCGATTTCATTGCCGGACACCCCGACTGCGGAGGTCTGTGCGTGAAGATGGTGGATGGCGAGGGGAGGTACTTGAGGGAGAGCAAGCGTGGTTTTCCGACGCCGGAGGCTTCGTTCTACAAGGTGAGTGGCCTGGTGCACCTCTTCCCGCGTTCGCGGAGGGTGGCTGCCTATTATATGGGGCATATCGGCGAGGACGAGGAGGCGGAGGTGGATATCATGTGTGGTGCGTACCTGATGTTCCGAAGGGAGGTGTACGAGAGGATAGGCGGCCTGGATGAGACTTATTTCATGTACGGCGAGGATGTGGATTTTTCGTGGCGCATTGTGCTGGCTGGCTACAGGAATTATTATCTTCCCACGACGCGCATTGTGCATTATAAGGGTGAGAGCACGCGGAAGGGTTCGATAAGCTATGTGTACAATTTCTACAACGCGATGTCGATTTTCGTCCGCAAGTATTATGGCGGGCGTGGCGGGAGGTTGTTCAGCTGGCTGCTGGAGGCAGCGATTTGGACAAGGGCGATGCTGGCAGGAGTAGTGCGTGTAGGGAAGCGGCTGGCGGTGCCGCTGATGGATTTTACGGTTGCCGTGGGCGGTTTTGTGTTGCTGAAGCATCTATGGGCGACGCTGGGGAGGGGCGATGCGGGCTATTATCCGCCGCAGTACACGCTGTTTGTCATTCCGCTTTATGTACTGATACTGATGTTGTGCAGCTGGTTGAGCGGTGGGTACGACCGTCCTGTGCGCCTCGGGCGTATAGTGAGGGGTGTGGGAGTGGGTGTGGTGCTGCTGTTGGCTTTCTATTCGCTTCTGGACGAGGGTCAGCGCTATTCGCGGATGCTGCTGCTGATGGGCAGTGTGTGGACTTTGTTGGCGATGCTGCTGGTGCGGCTGGGGTTGAGTGCGGCTGGAGTAAGTGGATACGCGCTGCGCGCCCGCAAGCGCGGGAGGACGCTGATTGTGGGCAGCGAGGGGGAGGCGGCCCGGGTGGCGGAGCTGTGCAGGGAGGCGGGTATCCCGGCAGAGCATCTGCGGAGCGACAGTTCATTCCATGCAGGGAGGCTGCAGGATTTGATCCGCATCGAGCATGTGGAGGAGGTGGTTTTCTGTGGGGCGGATGTGGACCTGCAGCGTATTATAGCCCTGATGTCAGAACTTCACACGACAGGTGTGGTTTACAAGATAGCCCCTGCGGAGGGCGACTATATTATCGGTTCGGGCGGTATCCTGTCGCGTGGCGACCTGTATCTCGACGACCTGGACACCCTCGGCACGGGTGCATCGCGTCGCAGCAAGCGTCTTTTCGATATCGGCGCAGCGACGTTTTTGCTTGTCTTCTCGCCTGTGCTTGTATGGTTGCAACACGACAAGCGCCGATTTTTCAAGCATTGCCTGCAGGTGCTGTCCGGGCGCCTCACTTGGGTGGGCTATACTGGCCGAGAGGGTGTATTCTCGCCAGCCGACCTGGCGCCGGAGGCGAATGCAGAGATGCAGAACCGCCTTATGCTGCGCTATATGCGTCGATACAAGGTGATGACGGATGCGGCTATCCTGCTGCGCCGATGGAGGTTTGTTTAGTGGTTAAGGAGAGAGTAGTTAAGTAGTTAAGGAGAAAGTAGTTAAGTAGTTAAGTAGACAAGTAGTTAAGATATATGAAAAAGATTCTGTTCATTTTGTTGATTGCCCTGGTGGGTACGGCTGTGCAGGCGCAGCGTATTCACGGTTTTGTGTCGTCGGGGGTAAGCCTGTCGCAGGTAGAGGGTGATGAGTTGAAGGGCTTCCGCAAGTGGGGCTATAGTGGCGGCGTGGGTGCCATCTTTGCCTTGGACCGCCACGAGGACTGGCGCATTTCGGTCGAGGCGCTTTTCACGCAGCGCGGCGCCTACAACCGCTCGGGTGAGCCCTATTCGCTGGACCTCGGGCTTAACTATGTCGACATTCCGCTGATGCTGCACTACCGCGACCCCTGGGGCGGCATGCTGTTTGGCGTGGGACTGAATTACGGCCGCCTGGTGGAGCAGCCCGAGGGGCGCATCCTTTACCCGCCGTCGTTCTATCCCGACACGAACGACATGCAGTTTCTGCGCAATGACCTAGGAGTGGTGGCCGATATACGTTTTTATGTCTGGCGCGGGCTGATGCTCAATATACGCTGGCAGTATTCGCTTATCGCCATCAAGCAGGATTGGAACTTCTATCAACGCAACGGCGACATGCTGCTGGTCGACGAGGAGGGCAAGCCCATATTGGACGCGGAGGGCAACACGCAGCTTGTTCCGCGATTCGACAATTGGGTCAACAATTGCTTTAGCAATATGCTTGTTTTCCGACTAATCTGGGAGTTTTGACGCGTATGGTTACTGCAGTTTTCCCCGGTTCGTTCGACCCTTTCACCACTGGCCACGAGGCTATCTTGCGACGTGTGCTGCCACTTTTCGACCGTATCTATGTGGCAGTGGGCGTGAATAGTGAGAAGCAGTATATGTTCACCGTCGACGAGAGGCTGGAGATTATCCGCCGCATGTTGGCCGACTGTCCTACGGTCGAGGTTCTCTCTTACAGCGGCATGACTGTCGACCTGTGCCACAGCCTCGGTGCGCAGGCTATTATCCGCGGCATACGCACTGCACAAGACTTTGAGTATGAACAGACCATCGCCGCTGTCAACCGCCTGCAGGACCCATCCATCGAGACCCTCCTTTTGCTGGCCGACCCCGAGCACGTCAACATATCCTCCACCCTGGAACGCGAACGCATAGCCCACCAATGCAACTGTCCGACGACATAGTATATCTCAAGGGTGTTGGTCCGGCACGCGCCAAGGTGCTGGCCGCCGAGCTGGGGGTGCGCACGGTTGGGCAGCTGCTTGACCACCTGCCTTTCCGCTACATAGACCGTTCAGCCCTCGCCACGGTGGCCTCGCTGCGCGACGATGGGCAGTATGTTGTGCTACGTGGACAGGTGACCAACCTACAAACTACCGCCACTGGCAAATTCCGTGAGCGACTCACCTGCGACTTCTACGACGGTACGGGCACGATGCAGCTGGTATGGTTTGCCGGCACCAAGTGGGTGCGCGAAAAGCTGAAGCCCAACATCACCTACCTCGTTATGGGTCGCCCTACCCTCTTCAACGGCCAATGGCAACTTTCACACCCCGAGTTGGAGGCTGCCACCTCGCAGGACACCACTCACACTTCCCCCTTCCTCCCAGTCTACAACACCACCGAGAAGATGAAGTCCGCCGGCTTGGGCACCCGGGCGCTGGCACGCATCACCGAGAGCCTGGTAACCCAGCTGCCACCCATGGAGGAGACGCTCCCCGCCCCTATCCTCGAGCGTTTCCACCTTATGCCGCTCCGCGAGGCATACATCAACATCCACTACCCCACCTCGCAGCAGGCGCTTGACCAGGCGCGTGCACGGTTGAAGTACGAGGAGCTATTCTTCCTTCAACTCGACTACCAATATGCCCACCAACAGCGTGTTACCGCCTCCGAAGGGCGCATATTCAGCCGTGTGGGCGAGATGTTCAATGGTTTCTACAACCAACATCTCCCCTTCCCGCTCACCGGTGCGCAGAAGCGTGTCATCCGCGAGGTGCACGACGATATGCGCTCCGGTCGCCAGATGAACCGCCTGTTGCAGGGCGACGTGGGCAGCGGGAAGACCCTAGTGGCGCTGATGTGCATGCTGCTGGCACTGGACAACGGTTGCCAGGCATGCCTCATGGCGCCCACCGAAATCCTCGCCACGCAGCACTACCAGACATTCCTCCGCATGCTGGACGGGATGCCAATCCAGGTGGAACTGCTCACAGGATCGCTCCGCGCCGCGCAGAAAAAGAAGATAAAGCAGCACCTCGCCGAGGGCGAAATACAACTCCTCATCGGAACCCATGCCTTGATTGAGGATGACGTGGACTTCCAAAACCTCGGCTTGGTGGTTATCGACGAGCAGCACCGCTTCGGTGTGCAACAGCGGTCGCGCCTGTGGACCAAGGCCCAGGTGCCGCCCCATATATTGGTGATGACCGCCACCCCCATACCGCGCACGTTGGCGATGACCCTCTACGGCGACCTTGACTGCTCCGTTATCGACGAGCTGCCTCCTGGCCGCCAGCCTGTCAGGACCTATCACCGCATCGAGGCTAACCGCGTCAAGGTGTTCCACTTCCTCAAGCAGCAGATTGATGCCGGCCGTCAGGTCTACATAGTCTATCCGCTTATCGAGGAGAGCGAGAAGACGGACCTCAAGAACCTTTACGACGGGTTGGAGATGGTACATTACTTCTTCCCTCGTCCGCAGTACCAGACCTCGATGGTGCACGGCCGCCTCACCGCCGAAGAGAAAGCTTCGGAGATGGAACGCTTCAAGGCGGGACTGACCCACATCATGGTGGCCACCACGGTAATCGAGGTGGGTGTTGACGTGCCAAATGCCACGGTGATGGTCATTGAAAATGCTGAACGTTTCGGCCTTTCACAGTTGCACCAGTTGCGCGGCCGTGTGGGGCGCGGCGGCGGCGACTCCTATTGCATCCTCATGACCAAGGACAACCTCGCAGCCAACTCGAAGGAGCGTATCCGCACCATGTGCGCCACTACCGACGGATTCAAGATTGCCGAAGCGGACCTGCGCCTGCGCGGCCCGGGCGACATCCAGGGGCTCCAACAGAGCGGCATCCTCGACCTCAAATTGGCCGACATCGTCGACGACGAACCCCTAGTCCGTGCTACCCGCGACATGGTGCGCGACCTCCTCGCCGCCGACCCCACATTGGCGCACTACCCGCAGCTGCGCCGCCACATCGAACACTCTAAAAACAAACTGCTATGGGGGAAGATAAGTTGAGTGTGGAAAGTGGAAAGTGGAAAGTGGAAAAAGGCATCCTGCAACTGGTTGCGGAAGAGGGAGCCTCCCTCTCCAGCGGCTCGCTACGGCTGTATGCGTTGCCGTATGGCTGTGTGGATCTGTATGCCTACGACCCTCTGAACCGGCGCTGCGCCGTGGGCATCATGGTGGCCACCGAGTACCGCCGGCAGGGCTATGCGCTGGCCATGCTCCGGGAGCTATCAACATTCGCTGTCCAGAACTCACAATTACACACCCTCTACGCCGACATCGCGGCCACCAATACCGCCTCCATCGCCCTCTTCCGCAAGGCGGGCTACGTGGAGTGCGGCCGTTTCAAGGAGTGGCTCTGCGTCGACGGCCGCTACATTGACACTATACGCATGCAACTGTTATTATGAAGAAACACGCCATTGTCCTGCTACTTATCGTCCTCGCCGTAGTGGCGGGATGTTTTGTCGGCGCCCTCGGACTGCGCCAACCCACCGCCAACGGCGACACCTGCCGCCTCTACCTGCCCGACGGCACCACCCGCGATGCACTGTGCGACAGCCTGGTGGCCAACCGTGTGCTGCACAGCACCACGGCCTTCCGCCTCGTAGCCCGCCTGCTGCAGCTCAACGACGTGCGCCCCGGCTCCTATGTCGTCGAGCCTCACATGCGCACCCTGACCCTCGTCCGAAAACTGCGCAACGGCCAGCAGGACCCCATCCGCCTCACCATCGGCAAGTTCCGCACACCCCAGGATCTCAACACCTACCTGAACGCCAAACTGATGCACAACGACTTCGACGTGCCGCTCGACAGTTTCCACCTCATCCTGCCCGACACCTACGAGTTCTATTGGACCGTAACCCCGCACGCCTTCATGCAGCGCATGGGAAAAGAGTATCGGAAAGTGGAAAGAGGAAAGTGGAAGGTGGGGAGTGGAGAACCCAACACTCAACACCCAACACTCGACACTTTCAAGGATGTCATCATCCTAGCCTCCATCGTGGAGGAGGAAAGCAACCACAACCCCGAGAAACCCCTCATCGCCAGCGTCTACCTCAACCGCCTCCGTCGCGGTATGCCGCTGCAGGCCGACCCGACGGTGAAATACGCCGTGGGCGACTTCACCCTGCGACGCATTCTGCACAAGCACCTCGCCGTCGAAAGCCCCTTCAACACCTACCTCCACACCGGCTTGCCGCCCGCCCCCATCTGCCTGCCCTCGAAGTCCAGCATCAATGCTGTATTGAATGCCCCGAAGACGGACTACATCTACTTCTGCGCCAGCGACCAGATGGACGGCACGCACCGCTTCGCCAGCACCCTGGCGCAGCACAACGCCAACGCTGCCGCCTTCCACCGCGCCCTGAATGCCCGGGGCATCAAATAGTTACCTCGCAAGCCTGTTCGGAAACGTTGGGAAACGGCGTGTACTAATTATTTTGTGTTCAGGTATTCCTTGGCGTAGGCGACATAATGGGCGGCGTTGTCGGTTTGGCCGGGGCGGGTGGGCTTGATGTATTTGGCGGGGACGCCACCCCAGATTTCGTTGGGCGGTATCTTGGTGCCTTGCAGCACCAGGGCGCCGGCGGCGACGATGGAACCCTCCCCTACCTCGCAGTCGTCGAGCAGGGTGGCACCCATGCCGATGAGGGCGCCGTCGCGGATGGTGCAGGCGTGGACGGTAACGTTGTGGCCTATGGTAACATCGCTGCCGATATGGGTGGGGCCGGTGTCGTGGGTTACGTGTATGCAAGCGCCGTCCTGCACATTGGTGCGGTCGCCGATGGTGATGGGCGCCACGTCGCCGCGCACCACGGCGTTGAACCACACCGAGCACTCGTCGCCCAGCATCACGTCGCCCACCAGGGTGGCGTTCTCGCTGAAGTAGCAGTCCTTGCCCCAACGGGGCGAACGGCCTTTGTATGATTTGATTAATGCCATCGAAGAAAAAAACTATTTGAACAGATCTACCCAAAGCCCTTTAGGGAATGCCACCATCAGAAGGAACATCAGCCCGACAAGTACGCAGCCGATGATAATGATAATTTCAATGACCATCAGTATTGTCTTTAGGGCTTTGTGTTTGCCTTTGTTGGCTTTGTATTCTTCGTAGTCTCGGGTCATTGCCGTGTTGTCCGTCGCCCCTATGGGGCTCTGATTGTGTTTAAACCGAAACCGGGGGCTTGCGCCCCCGGCTATGGTCTGCCGCCCCTACGGGGCTGCAATATTGTCAGGCAGTCCTGCCCTCTAACCGACCCAGTGAGCGGTTGGCAGGCAGGCTGCTACCTTTCTTACCGCTTCGGTTTGCGGTTGTCGGCAGGTGCCGACACCTTTCTTACCATGCGAAGAGGGGGCGGTGCTGCATCATCTCGTTGACCTGGCCGGTGATCTTGGCGCGGACGGCCTCGTCGGTCGGGTTGCAGAGCACCTGGTCGATCATGTCGACGATGGCGGCCATCTCGTTCTCCTTGAGGCCGCGGGTGGTGATGGCGGGGGTGCCGACGCGGAGGCCGCTGGTCTGGAAGGCGCTGCGGCTGTCGAAGGGAACCATGTTCTTGTTGACCGTGATGTCGGCGGCCACCAGGGCGTTCTCGGCCTGCTTGCCGGTGAGTTCGGGGAACTTGGTGCGGAGGTCGATGAGCATGAGGTGGTTGTCGGTACCGCCGGAGATGACCTTGTAGCCCTTGGCGACGAAAGCCTCGCACATGGCCTTGGCGTTCTTCATCACCTGCTGGATGTACTGGTCGTAGCTGTCGGTGAGGGCCTCGCCGAAGGCGACGGCCTTGGCGGCGATGACGTGCTCGAGGGGGCCGCCCTGAGTGCCGGGGAAGACGGCGCTGTCGAGCAGGGCGCTCATTTTTTTGATTTCACCCTTCGGGGTGGTCTTGCCCCAGGGGTTGTCGAAGTCCTTGCCGAGGAGGATCATGCCGCCGCGGGGTCCGCGGAGGGTCTTGTGGGTGGTGGTGGTAACGATGTGGCAGTACTGGACGGCGTTGTTGAGGTGTCCCTTGGCGATGAGTCCGGAGGGGTGGCTGATGTCGCCGAGGAGGATGGCGCCGATGCGGTCGGCAATCTCACGCATCTTGGCCCAGTCCCAGTCGCGGCTGTAGGCGCTGCCGCCGCCGATGATGAGCTTGGGGCGGAACTCGAGGGCTTTCTTCTCCATGTCGTCGTAGTCGACGGTGCCGGTCTCTTCCTTCACCTGGTAGCCGACCACCTTGTAGTTGATGCCGGAGAAGTTGACGGGGCTGCCGTGGGAGAGGTGGCCGCCGTGGTTGAGGTCCATGCCCATGAAGGTGTCGCCGCTGTTGAGGCAGGCGAGGAAGACGGCCATGTTGGCCTGTGCGCCGCTATGGGGCTGCACGTTGGCCCACTCGGCGCCGAAGAGCTGCTTGGCGCGCTCGATGGCGATGGTCTCGCTCTGGTCCACTACCTGGCAGCCGCCGTAGTAGCGTTTGCCGGGGTAGCCTTCGGCATATTTGTTGGTCATGACGGAACCCATGGCTTCCATCACCTGGTCGCTGACAAAGTTCTCGGAGGCAATCAGCTCGATGCCCTTGGTCTGACGCTCACGCTCTTTCTGGATGAGGTCGAAGATTTGTGTATCTCTCTGCATGTGTGTATGTTATTTGTTTATTTTAATACATTAATATTTTGCAAATATACGAAAAAAATATAATTCGGAGAAAAAAAGAGTTTTCAGGGGAGCGGTAGGGGAATGGTAGGGGAACGGTAGGGGAATACAAAGGCACTGGAAGGATATGGAAGCTTATGGTACATTATACCGAAAAACCAGGATTTTTTTTTGCTATGGATGGAAAAAAAATCCTATCTTTGCATCTACTTATGAGACGGACGCTACTGATAATGGCGTGCATTATGGCATTGAGTACCAGTGCCATGGCACAATATATACGCATCAACGGCAAGGATGCGAAAAACGGGCTGTACTTCAACTACGACCGCCTGTGGAGCTACAACCAGTACGAAGCCTCGCGCTGGGGCGGCGGGTTGCGCTACGACATCAACTTCGCCAAGGAGAGCCGCCTGCAGTGCCTGTCGCTGGACGGCTATGTGGGCTACGGCTACACCGACAAAGGGTGGAAGTGGGGCGTGATGGCCGACCTGCAGCTGCGCCACTCGCGCAAGCCGCACGTCTACGCGGGCTATTTCCACGACCTGCTGCACGACGCCAGCCTGCGGATGACCAGCCCGAGCGTGAACAACCTCTCGTTCCTCGACGGGCTGATGGCAGGCCGCTTCAGCGCCGTGGACCGCTTCTACGTGGGCGGCGGATGGAAGATGGGCAACCGCCTCACGCTGGGCGCCGAGGTGCGCTACTCGAGCGAACAGCGCCTGTACGACAACCAGTACATCTACTACCACCCCGACGACATCGCATTCCTGCCGAAGCACAAGCTGCTGGAATGCCGCCTGATGGCGGAGCACAGCAAGGGTCTGCGGGCCGAGCTGCTGTTGGGCAGCGGGCACAGCCTCTGCCAAGGGATACAGACCGACTTCGGCCCCTACGCACGGTTGCTGGCACAGTACCGCCGCAGCCACAGGATTGCCCTCTTCACCCTCGGCACCTACGCCCAAGGCGGCATCACGACGCGCGATGTGCCCTACAGCCGCATGTTCGACCTCGGCGGCCACTGGGGCAGTCCCCTGCTGCTCTCGCAGTCGCTCGTGTCGGTGCGGCCGGGCGAGTTCACGGCCAACCTCTTCGCCGCCGCCAGCGTCAAATTCGGTTTCACCGAACCGCTCTTCAAATACCACATCAACCTGCTCAACGTCGGCCTTCGTCCGCGCCCCTTCGTGCAGGCCGGCGCCATGTGGGGCCACCTGTGGGGGCAGGACGAGAACGGCATCGTCTATGACTACGACGAGCTGAGCATGCTGTCGCCCTCAAAAGGTATCGCCGAAGTGGGCGCCGGCATCGACGGCCTCGTCCGCTGGGGTGTGGTGGACTGGGGCGTGGCCCTCTTCTACCGCATGACACCCACGTCGGCCATCTACCACTTCCCTGGCCGCGACGGCAACATCTCACTGCTATTCACCGCAACGCTGACCATTTGAAAACGAATCAAAGATGAAAAAGATACTCGCTATAGCCACCCTGCTGGCCGCCTTCCTCTCCCTGCAGGCGCAGAGTTACGACATGACCTTCCGGCTGGAGGGCGTGACGGACAGCCTGCTGTACATCGCCCGCCACCACCGCGACCAGCTGCAGCCGATGGACTCGGCGCAGCGTGCCAAGGACGGCTCCTACCGCTTCCGCGGCAAGCGCAACTGGCCGCGCGGCATCTACGCCCTGGTGCACCAGGACGGCAAGAAGGCCATTGGCGACTTCACCATCGACGGCAGCCAGCGATTCACCCTCACGGCCGATGACAAACTCACCCCCTCCACCGTACACGTGAAAGGCTGCCAGGCCAACAGCCGCATGTTCGGCTACCTGGCCGTTGTGGCCGACGCGCAACAAAAACAGAAACAGCTGCGCGAACTCCAGAAAGACCCTTCGCAACGCCCACAGGCCGAGGCCGAGGAGGCGGCCCTGATTGAACAGATGAAACAGACGGAAAAAGGAACCCTCTACGGCTACTCCCCCACCCTCTTCTTCCGCATGGTGGCGGCCTGCCGCGAGGGCGACGTGCCCGACAGCGTGGAGGACAAGGCGTTCCACTACCGTGCCCACTACTGGGACAACCTCTTTGGTTCTGAATTCGGAGTTCGGGGTCCGGAGGCTGGCGACCTGCACTCGGCACTGCTCTACAGCCCCAACCTGTACAACAAGGTGAACTACTTCTTCTTCGGCCAGCTCTATCGCGCCCACAGCGACACCATCTGCCGCGAAATCGACCGCCTGGCCGCCCGCATCGGCGACGACACCGCCCTGCTGCGCTACGTCTTCGACCACATCGAGCCGCGCTACTTCCGCTCCACCCGCAACATCGGCTGGGACGCCGTCTGGTGCCACCTCGCCTCCGAGTACTACCTCAAAGGGCGCTGCCCCTGGGCCACCGAAGGCACCCTGCACAACATGCGCTACAACTACAACCGCATCCGCCAAAGCCTCATCGGCGCCCACGGACAGGAGCTGTGGATGGCCGACACCAACCAAAGCGCCGACACCAAGGACTGGATCAGCAGCCACCGCTTCCCCACCCGCTACGTCATCCTCTGGTTCTGGGACCCCGACTGCCACCACTGCCAGGAGCAGAGCACCGAGCTGGCCGCACTCTGCGACTCGTTGCGCGCCGCCAACAACCCCCGCTTCACGGTCTATGCCGTAGGCTACGAGAGCGATGTGGACAAGTGGAAGAAATACCTCCGCGAGCACCACATGCCCTTCGTCAACGTGGGCGGCCCCAACGTCAACGTCGACTACCAGGAAGCCTACAACGTGCACGGCGCACCCACCATGATCATCCTCAACGAGCGGCGCGATATCATCATGAACAAGACGCTGCCGGTGAAAAGCATACTGCCCTTCCTGGACAACTACGAGAAACAAAAGCCATGAGCGACATCACCAACATCATCAACATATTGCCCGACAGCGTGGCCAACCAGATAGCCGCCGGCGAGGTGGTGGACCGCCCTGCCAGCGCCGTCAAGGAGCTGTTGGAGAACTCGATGGATGCCGGCGCCACGCAAATCGACCTCATCCTCAAGGATGCCGGCCGCACCCTCATCCAGGTCATCGACAACGGATGCGGCATGAGCGACAGCGACGCGCGCCTCTGCTTCGAGCGCCACGCCACCAGCAAGATACACCAGGCCGACGACCTCTTCGCCATCCACACCATGGGCTTCCGCGGCGAGGCGCTGGCCTCCATCGCCGCCATCGCGCAGGTGGAACTCCGCACCCGCCTGCACGACGCCGAACTGGGCACCGCCATCCTCATCGAGGGGTCGCGCATCGTCAGCCAGCAGCCGCAGGCATGCCCGCCCGGCACCTCGCTGGCAGTGAAGAACCTCTTCTACAACGTGCCCGCCCGCCGCAACTTCCTCAAAAAAGACGGCGTCGAATTGAGCCACATCGAGGAGGTCTTCCGTCGCATCACCCTCGTGCACCACGACCTGGGCTTCAGCCTGCAGCACAACGGCAAGACGCTCTACGACCTCAAGGCCGGAAGCATGCTGCAGCGCATCTCGCAGCTCTATGCCAACTACTACAAGGAGCGCCTGCTTCCCATCGAGGAAGAGACCGACCTGGTGCGCATCAAGGGCTTCGTGGGCAAACCCGAGCACGCCCGCAAGACGCGCGGCGAGCAGTACCTCTTCGTCAACGGGCGCTACATCAAGCACGCCGCCCTCAATACGGCTGTGGAACGCGCCTACGACGACCTGCTGCCCGACCGCAGCCACCCCTCCTACTTCATCGCCCTGCAGGTCGACCCCGCACGCATCGACATCAACATACACCCCAACAAGACCGAGGTGCGCTTCGTGGACGACCACGCCCTGTTCGCCATCCTGCGGTCGGCCGTCAAGAAGGCGCTGGGGCAGTTCACCCTGGCCACGGAGCTCAGCTTCGACACCCCACCCGAATTCAACCTCGCCCCTGCCCCCAGCGGCTACATACCCCAGCAGCCCAAGATAAGCTACAACCCCGACTACAACCCCTTCCGCCCCTCCCCCACCCAGACCCGCATAAAACTGGACACCCCCAATACCCTGCCCGACCTAAACGACCCACTCCTCACTCCTCACTCCTCACTCCTCACTCCTCATTCCTCGCTCCCCACCACTCCCTGCCTGCAGCTGCAGGACCGCTACATCGCCACCGCCATCTCCTCGGGCCTGGCGCTGATCGACCGCCAGCGCGCCCTCGAGCGCATCCTTTACGACCGACTGACTCCGAACTCCGAACTCCGAACCCCGAACTCACAGACGCTGCTTTTCCCCATCAACTGCCACTTCTCGGCCGCCGACGCCGAGCTGATGGGCGAGTTGCTGCCCGACCTGCAGGACTACGGCTTCGCCCTCGAGGCCGTGGGGCAGACCACCTTCGTGGTAACCGCCACGCCCGCCGACGTGCAGGAAGCCAACCTGCAGCCTTTCTTCGAGCAGCTGCTGGCCGACTACAAAGCCTCGACCCTGCAGAAATTCTGCGACCGCGGCCAGAGCCTGCGCGCCGCGCTGGCACGCCAGATGGCCGCCCGCGCCACCTCGCCCCTCTCGCAGGAAGAGATGCAGCAGCTGGTGGCCGACCTCTTCGCCTGCCCCATGGCCGACACCACTCCCGGCGGCAAACGCATCATCACCATCGTAAAACCCGAGGAAATATTCAAGTAGTGGAAATTCATAACTCATAACTCTTAACTCTTAACTCTTAACTCAAAACTCATAACTCAAAACTCATAACTCAAAACTCATAACTCATAATTCATAACTCATAACTCATAACTCATAACTAAAATGGCACAGTACCAACCCCAAGGCTTCAGCATCCTGCCGCCCGCAGTCAAGCACCTCCTTATCGTCAACGCCCTCGCCTACCTGGCCTACTACGTGCTCCGTATGCAGCACATCGTTGACCTCAACGCCCTCCTCGGCCTCTGGAACCCGAACACCGGCTACTTCCGCGTGTGGCAGCCCTTGACATATATGTTCATGCACGCCAACTTCACCCACCTGTTCTTCAACATGTTCGCCCTCTGGATGTTCGGCAACACGATGGAGAACTTCTGGGGCACCAAGCGCTTCCTCATCTACTACCTGGCCTGCGGCCTGGGCGCCGGACTGCTCACCATGCTCTTCCCCGGCAGCCTCACCGTCGGCGCTTCGGGTGCCGTCTACGGCCTGCTGCTGGCCTTCGGCATGACCTTCCCCAACGAATACATCTACCTCTACTTCCTCATGCCCATCAAGGCCAAGTGGTTCGTCATCGGCTATGCCGCCCTCGAACTCATCCAGGGCCTTTTCTACTCCTACGACGGCGTGGCCCACTTCGCCCACCTGGGCGGCATGCTCGTCGGCCTGCTGCTCATCCTCTGGTGGCGACGCAACCCCTTCGGCCGCAACCCGTTCCAGCATTTCCGCAATTAAACACTTCGCCGCTGAAAAACAAACACGAATTACCTCGAATTTGTCCAATTAACAGGCGCAGTTGATTTGTAGGGTGCTATCGTCTAATAGGGCAATCAGCCTTGGCCATACGACAGAGGTGTTCCCGCTTGTTTCCCCTACCTCAGGAAAATTATTTTTTCCCAATTCGGAAAAAGTTCGTATCTTTGCATCGTCGTTTCCGCACCGCCGAAGCCCTTCGAGAGAGAGGATGCCCAGTGGGCATCCGAGGGGATAAAGCGGGTGGGATAATGGCCAACCCATTGTTCCACAGGGAATGGCGACATATAGAAAAGACGTTGTAACGGCGTTTATCTGCGGCATTCTGAATCTCGCAAATTCAACAATCAAGTCGCAAATACGCAATGTACTTCGTCCATGGCATGGCGTACAGCAATCTTGCAGTACGTCGCAGCGTGGGCTTCGGCATTGTTTATTCTACTTGATTGGGCATGCGAGAGCCTAGAATGCGGGATAAGCAAAGAAAGCAGATTCCCGCGCTCTTTTTTTTATGTGTTTACTGAAATGGAAATTATTAACCAACAAAAAATAGACATAATGAAAAAAGTTATTCTTTTTCTTGTCGCCTTGTTGGCGACGTGGCAGAGCACTTTTGCTCACGACTTCTCTGCCGTGGCCCCCTCTGGCCAGACGCTGTACTATACTATCGCTGGCAGTAGCGTTTCGGTTAGCGGGACTAGCACTACAGGCGATCTAACCATCCCCAGCAGTGTAACCTATAATGGGATTACCTATGCCGTAACTAGCATCGGCAATAGTGCCTTCAATAGTTGCAGCGGCCTGACGTCGGTAACCATCCCCAACTCTGTAACCTCCATTGGGTCATACGCGTTCTTTAGTTGCAGCGGCCTGACGTCGGTAACCATCCCCAACTCTGTAACCTCCATTGGGTCATACGCGTTCTTTAGTTGCAGCGGCTTGACCACCGTCCATTTCAATGCCGACAGCTGCACGTCCGCAGGCGACTCCTACTACAATAGAGCCTTTTTTGATTGCCACAATATTACCACGTTCACGTTTGGCAGCAATGTCAAGATTATCCCAAACTATCTATGCTATGATATGGATGGCTTGACGTCGGTAACCATCCCCAACTCCGTAATCTCCATAGGAAGAGAAGCATTCATAAATTGCAGCGGCCTGACCTCTTTGACGATTGGAAGTTCTGTAACCTCCATCGGAAGCGAGGCATTCAACAATTGCAGCGGCCTGACATCGGTAACCATCCCCAACTCCGTAATCTCCATAGGAAGAGAAGCATTCATAAATTGCAGCGGCTTGACTTCGTTGACGATTGGAAGTTCTGTAACCTCCATCGGAGGCGAGGCATTCAAAAATTGCAGCGGCCTGACGTCGGTAACCATCCCCAACTCGGTAACCTCCATCGGTGACTACGCGTTCTCGGGTTGCAGCGGCCTGACATCGGTAACCATCCCCAACTCGGTAACCTTCATTGAGAGAAATGCGTTCTCGGGTTGCAGCGGCCTGACCACCGTCCATTTCAATGCCGACAGCTGCACGTTCGCAGGTGGCTCCTACTCCGATAGACCCTTTTCTGGTTGCCACAATATTACCACTTTCACATTTGGAAACAATGTCAAGATTATCCCAAACTATCTATGCTATGATATGGATGGCTTGACGTCGGTAACCATCTCCAACTCCGTAACCTCCATCGGGATGCGCGCGTTCGAGAATTGCAGCGGCCTGACCTCGGTAACCATCCCCAATTCGGTAACCTCCATCGGGGTGGGCGCGTTCAGGGAGTGCCGCGGCCTTTTGTCTGTAACACTTGGTAGCGGTGTGGTCATTATTGGGGATTATGCTTTCGCTGGACGTACCCGCCTTCCTAGTATAGTATCTAAGGCCACATATCCACCGATTTGTTCCAGTAGTACGTTTGAGGGAATTCCTTCGTATTGCACGCTGACAGTCCCATGCGGGTCTTTGCCTTACTATAGTGTGCAATCACCATGGGATACACTGTTCCCCCTAAAGCAGGAAGACTGCCGCACGGAATACACCCTCATTGTGGAGAGTGCGGACCCGACGATGGGGTATGTTGTCGGCGGGGGCACAGCCCTGAACGGAGACACCGTTGTCATCTGCGCCGTCGGCAACCCCGGCTACCGTTTCCTACGTTGGCAGGACAACAATACGGACAGCGTGCGCACGGTAACGGTTACCGGCAACGCCACCTATACGGCCTACTTTGCCGAGACGGTGGGGATCGAAGATGTGGCTGATGGCGAGGGTGTCCGCGTGTGGTCCTTCGACGGCCGCATCCATGTTGTGGGTGCCGAGGGGATGGATGTGAACGTGTACGACATACTCGGTCGTCGTGTAAGTGGAAAGCGGAAGGTGGAGAGTGGAAAGCTGGAGTTGGCGGTGCCCGTCGGGGTGTACCTGGTGCGCATCGGTGACCTGCCGGCACGGAAGGTGGTGGTAATCAGGAGTTAAAAAACAATTCGGGAGCCCCGAAGGGGCGGCACGATAACCGGCAGCCACGTGTCGCCCCTTCGGGGCTCCTTTTTCCATGCCCGTCTCCTACCTACCGTGGGCTTGCGCCCACGGCTATATTCCGTCGCCGCTACGCGGCTCCCCAACCGCGAACGGTTCCCCCTCATAGCTTGCGCCCACGGCTCAATTCCGTCGCCGCTACGCGGCTCCCCAACCGCGAACGGTTACCCCTCATGGACTGCGCCCACGGCCACGCCTCATCGCCGCTGCGCAGTTCCCCAAAGTCCCTAGCGGGGACGATGGATAGTAGCCGTGGGCGCGAGCCCACGGTGGAATGATCCAAACAACTCGGGAGCCCCGAAGGGGCGGCACGATAACCGGCAGCCACGTGTCGCCCCTTCGGGGCTCCTTTTCCATACTTGTCTCCTACCTACCGTGGGCTTGCGCCCACGGCTAAATTCCATTGCCGCTACGCGGCTCCCCAACCGCGAATGGTCCTCCCCCATGGACTGCGCCCACGGCCACGCCCCGTCGCCGCTACGCGGCTCTACCGGCGCGATGCCCTCCGGTTCTCCAACGCGTCTCTTTTCTCAACCATGCAAGCCCCCTTTTCCACCCTCCGATTCGGACAGCCCCTACAGCGGCCTAACCAAGGAAGAAGAGGGGAAGAAGAGGGTGGTATTAATTCACTGGAAAACAACCTGTTGTATTCGGGCGATTTTGCCCCGTTTTTCGACTTTTTTCCCAAAAATCCACCACTTTTCCGAAAGCATGGCAGTGTGCTGTATTTCAGCGCGTTGACACTTTTTTCCATCAGTATGGGAAAAAAGTCGTATCTTTGCACCTTGAAAAACGAAATGAACCTATATGAAAACGTATCGAATCCTACTTTTTTTGGCGGCTTTAACGCTGCTGGGCTCGTGTGGGCGCACCTACGACGAGTATGTCTACCGCGGCTATCTCTACTCCGACAGCACGCTGACATCACCCCTGGCTGGCGACACGCTGGCTTTCTATCAATCAGGCGGCAGGTACCTGGGCCAATCCATCACCGACACCCTGGGGCGCTGGGCCTTCCTATGGGTGGAGAATTTCGACAACCCTTACCAAAACAAGATGAAGATGGATGTGGAACCACCCGTTCTTCTAATACGCCATAAGGGAGACACGCTCTATTTCAACCTTGCCTCATTTAGCAACCTACTGACTCTCTACCCAGGTTGCTGGAGCACACGCAATCACCCCTATTACCCCTACAACAAGGAAGGAGGTGCCGAATGAGACGCCTGTTTCCGATTGTAGCCCTTGTCGCCGCATGGATGCTGGCCTCTCCGCTGGCGGCACAACAGGACACCCTGCGCCACCGCCATGCCGTCAAGGTCAACCTCATCTCCCCATTCCTCAAGGCACCCTCGGTTAGTTACGAATACAACCTTTCCTACCATTCTTCGCTGCAGCTGGACCTGTCGTACATCGTCCCCCGTGCTTCCGACATTGATGCCCATGCAATGGTTTCCCAACTGCAATACCGCCTGTACCCCTACCGCGGAGAGGTCAGCAGCTTCTTCTTCGCCTATGGCATCAACTTCACCCAAGTGTGGTCCACGCTCAACTGCTTCATCCGCAACGACGGGTGGGACATCATCAGTCGCCGCCAAACAGAGTATGCCAAGCACCTCACCGCATCGGGTGCCATCGGTTTTAGCCTGCACAGCCGCGTAGGACTCTTCCTCGAGGCTTCGCTAGGCTTCCTCTTCCCGACGGGGGCCGAAGTGGGTGTCTCCCCTGCCATGGTGCAGAACCACCTTTCCACCCTCTGGACCATGCGCCTCGGCTACGCTTTCTGAACTTTTTTTCCGCCGTTTCGGAAAAAGTGTGTATCTTTGCACCCTTAATTATTATAGATTACACTAATGGAAATCGCTTCAAAATACGACCCTCGCGCCGTCGAGGAGAAATGGTACCAATTCTGGATTGACAAAAAACTCTTCCACTCGGAGCCCGACAACCGCGTGCCCTACACGGTGGTGATACCGCCGCCCAACGTAACCGGTGTGCTCCACATGGGCCACATGCTCAACAACACCATCCAGGACGTCCTCGTCCGCCGCGCCCGCATGCAGGGCAAGAACGCCTGCTGGGTGCCCGGCACCGACCACGCCTCCATCGCCACCGAGGCCAAGGTGGTCAAGATGCTGGCCGAAAAGGGCATCGACAAGCGGTCGCTCAACCGCGAAGACTTCCTGAAACACGCCTGGCAGTGGAAAGAGGAGTACGGCGGCATCATCCTCAAGCAGCTGCGCCGCCTTGGTGCCTCCTGCGACTGGGACCGCACCGCCTTCACTATGGACGAGGTGCGCTACGAGAGCGTCATCCGCGTATTCGTCGACCTCTACAACAAAGGGCTCATCTACCGCGGCGTGCGCATGGTCAACTGGGACCCCCAGGCGCTGACCGCCGTCAGCGACGAGGAGGTCATCTACAAGGAGAGCCGTGGCAAACTGTTCTACCTCCGCTACTTTGTGGAGGGTGAAGACCAATACATCGTGGTCGCCACCACCCGCCCCGAGACCATCATGGGCGACACCGCCGTCTGTGTGCACCCCGAGGACGAGCGCTACCAGTGGCTCAAAGGCAAGCGTGTCATCGTCCCCGGCGTGGGACGCGCTGTCCCTGTCATCATGGACGAGTACGTCGACCGCGAGTTCGGCACCGGCGCCCTCAAGATTACCCCAGCCCACGATATCAACGACTACAACCTGGGCATGAAGTACAACCTCAAGAGTATCGACATTTTTAACGACAACGGCACCCTGAAAGATGTTGATAAGTTAAAAGTTGATAAGTTGTCATGCCCGCATCAACGTATTAACATATCAACCTACTGCAGCCTCGACCGCTTCGCCTGCCGAAAACAGATAGTGAAAGACCTTGAGGCTGCCGGCCTCATCGAGAAGATAGAGGACTACACCAACAAGGTGGGCCACAGCGAGCGCACCGATGCGGTGATAGAGCCCAAGCTCTCCGCCCAGTGGTTCCTCAAGATGGACGGCATCTCCAAGCAGGCCCTCGAGGTGGTGGAGAACGACACCATCCGCTTCCACCCCGCCAAGTTCAAGAACACCTACCGCCACTGGCTCGAAAACATCAAAGACTGGTGCATCAGCCGCCAGTTGTGGTGGGGCCAGCGCATACCGGCTTGGTACCTTGATGTGGACGGCCGCGTAGAGACCGTCGTGGCACTCAACGAAGAAGAGGCCAGAAAGATTGCCGCCGAGAAGTATGGCTACACCGGCACCCTCCGCCAAGACGAGGACGTGCTCGACACATGGTTCAGCTCCTGGCTGTGGCCCATCTCCCTCTTCGACGGCATCCGTAACCCCGGCAACCCCGAAATCAGCTATTACTATCCCACCGCCGACCTCATCACCGGCCCCGATATCATCTTCTTCTGGGTGGCCCGCATGATTATGGCCGGCCTGGAATACCCCCACGACATACCCTTCCGCAACGTATACTTCACCGGCATCGTGCGCGACAAGCTGGGCCGCAAGATGTCCAAGCAGCTCGGCAACAGTCCCGACCCCATCGAACTCATCGAGAAATACGGTGCCGATGGCGTCCGCATGGGCATGCTCCTCACTGCCCCTGCCGGCAACGACCTGCCCTTCGACGAAGCCATCTGCGAACAGGGCCGCAACTTCTCCAACAAGTTGTGGAATGCCCTTAGGCTGATTAGTGGTTGGCAGGTCTCCAGTGATTCCGAAATCTCCGGTGAATCCGAGAAGAACAACGCCGTAGCCGTCCAATGGATGGAGCAGCGCATGGCCCAGGTGCTGGAGGAGATTGAGAAGGACTTTGACCAGTACCGCCTCAGCGAAGCCCTCATGGCTGCCTACAAACTGGCCTGGGACGACTTCTGCTCGTGGTACCTCGAAATGGTCAAGCCCACCCACGGCACCCCCATCGACCACGAAACCTACAATGCCACCATCAGCATCTTCTCGCGCCTGATGCTCATCCTGCACCCCTTCATGCCCTTCGTTACCGAAGAGATATGGCACGCACTGCAGACCATCGGCAAGGAGGACGAAAAGGCTGCATTCATCAATGCCAACTACAGCATCATGAACCAACGCATGCCCACCTCCGTCTTCTACGACCAGCGTCTGCTGGATGAGTTCGACACCGCCCGCGAGGTCATCGCCGGCGTGCGCAACATACGCAACACCCGCGGCCTCTCGCCCAAGGAACCCCTGGCTGTGAGCTATATCGCCAAGGACGACCGCTTCCAAGTGGACCGCTTCGCAGGCATCATCCGCAAGTTGGGCAACGTAACCGACATCGCCGCCGTCAGCGAGCAGCCTGCCGGCGCACTGCAGTTCATGGTCGGCACAGCCGAGTGCTACGTCCCCATGAGCCAGAATGTCAACAAGGAAGAAGAACTCAAGAAGTTGCAGGAGGACCTAAAATACTACGAAGGCTTCCTCCGCAGCGTGATGGGAAAACTGTCTAACGAGAAGTTCGTCAACGGAGCCCCCGCCCCCGTCATCGAGAAGGAGCGCAATAAGCAACGCGACGCCGAAAGCAAGATAGCAGCCATCAAGGCACAAATCGAAGCCCTCGGATAACGTATACCCTTATTTATTAAAACAACCCAGCCATGAGAAAAGCACTACTCTTCGCCCTGCTGATTGCCATTGCCGGCGGTGTTAAAGCCCAAACAGCCGACACGGCCTATGCCCCTATTAACACCGAAATCTATACCGTAGTCGAAAAGTCGCCCGAATTCCCGGGCGGGTATGAGGGACTGATTCAGTACCTCGCCGTCTCGATACAGTACCCCGAGCAAGCCAAAGCTGATGGCATTGAGGGCACAGTGAGTGTAACCTTTGTCATCGAGCCCGACGGCACCACGTCGAGCCGCAGGGTGCTGCGCAGCCCGCATGAAGCACTTTCGCAAGAAGCCCTGCGTGTGGTGCGCGAGATGCCGCGCTGGAAGCCTGGCCGCCAACGCGGCAAGAAAGTACGCGTGCAATACACGCTCCCCATCAACTTCCAACTCCACTAGGCCGTGAAAGTCATCATCCTGGGCACCGCCTACCCTTACCGCGGCGGACTCTCGGCATTCAACGAGCGGTTGGCACGGCAGTATATGGCCGAAGGGCACGAGGTGGAAATCATCACCTTCACCCTCCAGTACCCCAAACTGCTCTTCCCCGGCAAGACGCAATACAGCGACGAACCCGCCCCCACGGACCTGCATATCAAGCGGATGCTCAACGCCATCAACCCCTTCTCATGGATTAAAACCGGCCTTTACATCCGCCGCCAACGACCCGACCTGCTCATCACCAAGTTCTGGCTCCCCTTCATGGCACCAGCCCTGGGCACTACGCTACGTTGCGCCAAGCGCAAACACACGAAGCGTATCGCCATCCTCGACAACCTTGTGCCCCACGAGAAACGTCCAGGAGACAAACTGTTTGCGCGCTACTTTGTGAAGTCGGTAGATGGCATGGTGGCCATGAGCCGTTCGGTACTGGCCGATGCCGACCTCTTCGACCCTAAACACCGTCGCCCGCGCACCTTCTGTCCCCACCCCCTCTACGACCACTACGGAGACACCCTCTCCCGCCAGCAAGCCCTCGAACTGCTCGGTTTGCGCGAAAACCAACGCTACGTGCTCTTCTTCGGCTTCATCCGCGACTACAAGGGGCTCGACCTCCTGCTGCAAGCCATGGCCGACGAGCGTATGGATTCGCTGGGAGTCAAGCTTATCGTCGCCGGCGAATTCTATGGCGACCCCAAACCCTACCACGACCTTATCGCACGGCTTGACCTCAGCGCGCGCGTGGCCATGCACACCGACTTCATCCCCGACCATGAAGTCAACCGCTACTTCTGCGCCGCCGACCTCGTGGCACAGCCTTACAAGACGGCCACCCAGAGCGGAGTTACCCAGATAGCATTCCACTTCGAGCGCCCGATGCTGGTAACCAACGTCGGCGGACTGCCCGAGATAGTACCCGACCAACGCGTGGGATTCGTCGTCGAACCTCAAGCACAGCAAATAGCCGACGCCATTGTGCGCTACTTCCAGGAAGACTGGCAACAGCGCCTCGCAGAAGGCGTGCGCCAAGAGAAACAGAAATACCTCTGGCCCAATATGACGCGGGCCATCAACAACCTATAATCGACATGACCATCCGAAGCAAAGCCCCCCTGCGACTGGGTCTGGCCGGAGGCGGCACCGACGTCTCCCCCTACAGCGACCTCTACGGTGGCGCTATCCTCAACGCCACCATCAGCCTATACGCCTACACAACCATCGAACCCACCGACGACGGAAAAGTTGTGTTCCTAGCACCCGACCGTGGCCTCTGCGAGACCTACGACAATGCCACCGAGGTGGATACCGACGGCTACTTCATTCTCCATAAAGGCGTCTACAACCGCATTGTGCGCCAGTTCACCCACCGGCCGCTCTCGCTACGCATCGCCTCGTTCGTCGATGCCCCGGCCGGCAGCGGACTGGGCACCTCGTCAACCCTAGTCGTCTCCATCCTGGGCGCCTACGTCGAGTGGCTCAAACTGCCCCTGGGAGAATACGACATAGCACGCCTGGCCTACGAGATTGAACGCGAAGACTTGGCCCTTGCCGGCGGCAAGCAGGACCAATATGCCGCCACCTTTGGCGGTTTCAACTACATGGAATTCAATGGGGACAACGTTATTGTCAACCCCCTGCGCGTCCGGCAGCGCTACATCGACGAGCTGAACCACAACCTGCTGCTCTACTACACCGACACCTCGCACGTCAGTGCCGACATCATCCGCGAACAGCAGCAGAACGTCAAAGGCGGCAAAACCTCAAGCATCGAAAGCATGCACAAACTGAAAGAGCAGGCTCAGCAGATGAAGGAGGCCCTGCTTAAGGGCAACGTGGGCGACATCGGCACCATCCTCAACTTTGGCTGGGAGCACAAGAAACAGATGGCCCAAAGCGTAAGCAATCCCCGCATCGATGCCATCTATGAGGCTGCTATCGCTGCCGGTGCTTCGGGCGGCAAAATCAGCGGCGCCGGTGGCGGCGGATTCATGTTCTTCTACTGCCCCGGGCTGACCCGCTTTGCAGTACGCGAGGCGCTGGGACAGTTCGGCGGCGAGACCAAGCGCTACGACTTCACCACCGAAGGGCTCAAAACCTGGACACTGTAGTTGAAATAGAAGTTGTTTTCTAATATATATATTGTATTATGACACGCATAGAAGAATCCATCCATCAAAGCATCGCCGTCAAACAGCAGATACTGTCCGACACCGCGCTGATGCAGCGTGTGGCCGAGGCTGCACAGATGATAGAGCAGAGCCTGCGCAATGGTGGCAAGATACACTTCTGCGGCAACGGAGGCAGCGCCGCCGACGCACAGCATCTGGCTGCCGAACTCAGCGGGCGCTTCTACTTCGACCGCCCGCCCCTCAACGCCGAGGCCCTGCATTGCAACACCAGCTACCTCACCGCCGTAGGCAACGACTACGGTTACGACTACGTCTTCGCCCGTCTGCTGCGCGGCACCGGCCACCGAGGCGATGTGCTGGTGGGCATCAGCACCAGCGGCAACAGCCGCAACATACTGGAAGCCTACCGTGTGGCACAGGAGTTAGGCATCAGCATCATCTCGATGACCGGCGAGACCGGAGGCAAGATGCGCGACTGCGGCGGTCTGCTGCTCAACGTGCCCAGCACCGATACCCCCCGCATACAGGAGAGCCACATCATGCTCGGACACATCATCTGCGAGCTGGTCGAAACGGCAATGTTCGGGGAGGGGATGAAGTAGGAAGTAAGGGGTAAGAAGTTAGAAGTAGGAAGAATGAGTGGAATAAACCAAGGAACTATCCACTCCTCTCTCATGCAAGGAGAGGGGACGGGGGGGAGGCGGGAAGCCATCGTCCTCGCCGGCGGCTTCGGTACCAGGCTGCAGAGCGTGGTGAGCGACGTGCCCAAACCCATGGCGCCTGTGGCCGGACGGCCCTTCCTGTGCTACCTGCTCGACAGCCTGCTGCGCCAAGGCTACACACGCGCCGTGCTGGCCACCGGCTACCTGCACGAGAAGGTTGAATCCTACTTCGGCACCGACTATCACGGACTTGCATTAGCCTATGCCCGCGAGACCGAGCCCCTCGGCACCGGCGGCGCTATGGTGAACGCACTGCAACACTGCCACTCCGAAAGCGTTACCGTACTCAACGGCGATACACTCCTGCTGGCTGACCTGCGGGATTTCCAACAATTCTATTTTCGACAGCGCACCCCGCTGGCTGTAGTGCTGCGGACGGTGGAGGATGCCGGACGCTATGGCGCGGTGGACATCGATGCCAACGGCCGCATCACCTCCTTCCACGAGAAAGACCCACAGCATGGGGCCGGCCTGATAAACGGAGGCATCTACCAGATATCCAGGTCGCTGCTCGACGCCTATGCCGTGGGAGAACCCTTCTCATTTGAGCGCGAGGTGCTACAGCGGCGCTACCGCGACGAAGCCTTCTACGGCTACCGCACCGAGGGCTACTTCATCGACATCGGCGTGCCCGACGACTACCGCCGCGCCCAAAGCGAACTACCATTGTTATGAACGCACTTTTTTTAGACCGCGACGGCGTGCTCAATGTGCTGCGCCGCAACGACTATGTGAAATGTCCCGACGAGCTGGAGCTGCTGCCCGGTGTTGCCGAGGCGTTGCAGCTGCTGCGCCCGCACTACGACCTCCTCCTGGTGGCCACCAACCAGCAGGGCATCGGCAAAGGGCTGATGACCGAGGAGGACCTGGCGGACGTGCACCGCAAGCTGCAGGAGGAGACCCGCGGCCTGATCGACCGCATATACCACTGCCCCGAGCTCGAAGCCGCCGGCAGCCACTACCGCAAACCCAACATCGGCATGGCGCTGCGGGCGCGTAAAGACTTTCCCGGCCTGCGGCTGAAGAGCTGCACCATGGTGGGCGACTCGATGACCGACATGCTTTTCGGACGCCGATGCGGCATGCGAACCGTACTGATTGGCTACAATTCCGATGTGGCCACCACGCGGCCGCGCCTGGTGGACCTGCACTACCCCACCCTGCTCGACTTCGCCAAGACCCACTAGTTGGCCAGGCGCACGCGTGGGTCGAGGACAGCGTAAAGGAGGTCGGTCAGGATGTTGATGACCACCAACAAAACACAAATGAAAAGGATGGCACCCATGACGACGGGGAAATCGTAGGTGTCCAAGGCGTCGACGATGACAACGCCCATACCCTTCCAGTCGAATACATATTCAACAAAGACGGCACCTGCCAACAGCGAGGCCAGCCAGCCGGAGGCCGAGGTAACCACAGGGTTGAGCGCATTGCGCAATGCATGGTGCACCACCACACGGCGGTGCGACAGCCCTTTCGCGCGCGCGGTACGTATATAGTCTTGCGAGAGGGCTTCGAGCATGGAGTTCTTGGTGAGCTGCGTGAGGGTGGCCAGGGGGCGGATGCCGAGGGTCAAGGCCGGGAGGATGAGGTTTTTGAGGTCGAGATACTCGCCCTCGCCATAGTCGTCGACCGAATAGAGGTTGCCGAACATGTTGAGCCCCGTCCAGTCGGCCAGCACATAGGCGAAGATCCAGGCGATGAGTATGGCGGCGAAGAAACTGGGGAGCGACATGCCGAGGGTGCTGATAACGAGGGTGGTGCGGTCAATCCACGAGTCTTTGTGGAGCGCCGACACTACCCCCAGCGTGATACCCACAGCGAGGGCGAAGAGCATGGCCACGACGGCCAGCAGGGCCGTCTGGGGGAAGGCGGCGCCGATGACTTCGGACACCTTGCGCTGGCTCTGGTAGGAGCGGCGCAGGTAGGGCTTCTTCAGCACGACCGAGGTGGAGGAGAGGCGCAGGAGGGTAGCGTAGTCGTACTTGTCGGCGGAGAGGTAGAAGAAGCTTTCGGGGTCGCTATTGTTGTGGAACGATATGGGGATGAGGTCGTTGAGGTAGCCGGCGAACTGGACTATAACGGGTCGGTCGCGGCCGAGGTCGCGGTTGATGAGGGCGATGCTCTCCTCGTCGGCGCGCTGACCGAGCATCATGCGGGCCGGGTCGCCGGGGAGGATGTTGAAGAGGAAAAAGACCAGCGTAACCACTCCCAGCAGCACCAGGAGACCGTACAGGAGGCGTTTTCCGACATATCGCAGCATACCCTATCGCAATCCGTGAACAACACTTTTCTTGGCGACGAAGTCTTTCAGGTAGAAGGGCTCGAAGTAGGCCACATCCTCCACCTGGCCGCGCTGCAGCTTGTCGAGGGCGATGTCGAGGAGACCCTCGGCCGAGGGACGGAAGGTGTCGTCGTACCGGGCGTTGGGATGGGTGCCTAGCAGGTCGATGGTCTTGGCGGCGCCGTCGCCGATAAAGAGCACCTCGCCCCTGTCGAGGTAGGTGTCGTAGAGGCCGGCCTCGATGATGTCGGCCTGGGTGTGGCGCAGCACCTCCAGCGCGGGATTGACCACCATGGTGTAGCACTCCATGCGGCGGGCGTCAATCATGGGGCATATCAGGCCCTGGTATTCGGAATGGCGGCGATAGTAGAGGGCGGCCATGGAGAGGAGCGTGGGGGCCGAAAGGAGGGGGATGGAGAGGGCGTAGCAGAAGCCCTTGGCGGCGGAGACGCCGATGCGGAGGCCGGTGTAGCTGCCCGGGCCGGCGGAGACGCAGACGGCGCCGAGGTCGCGCGGCGACAGGGCGCACTCCTTCAGCACCTCGTCGATGAAGACCTGTAGCCGGGTGGAGTGGGCGTTGGGGGTGTCGCTCTCGCGGCGGGCGGCTATGCGGCCGTCGGCGGCGAGGGCAACGGAGCAGACCTGGGTGGCGGTTTCGATGAGCAGCAGGTTCATATCAGCGCATGTCGATGACCTCCACCTCGGGATGGGCCTTGGGGTCGAAGGTGAAGGAGGCGGTGGGAAGTGAGAATTTGTGGCCGGTGAAGTCGTATATTTCGCGGCCGGAGTCGTACTTGTGCATCTCGATGCGGCGCAGGGTGCCGTCCTTCTCGGCGATGAAGAGGCGCAGCTTGTGGTAGCTCTGGGCCGAGCGGGGCTGGAGGTCGATGACGGCGGAGCCGTCGTCGTCGGTGCGTATGTACTTGGCGCGGAAGTTCTTGGCATAGTTTGCCACGAGGCGCCCGGGATTCAGGAGGTCCATATCGTCGTCGCTCGCGGCGGTGATGGTTACCTCTTTGGCCTGCTTGTTCCAGTGCCAGATGGTGGTGCCGTCTGAGATGACCTCCTGGCCGGCCACCTCGAGGCGGTACTTGCCGTGGTGGTAGCGCACGGTGGCGGTGTGCTTGGCCTGCTGCTGTTTCTGGCCGTCGAGGACGGTGCGGGTAACGGTGCAGCGCATGTTGTCCATCCGCTTGGCGGCCTTCTGGAGGGCCGCGGTGGCGTTCTCGTCCAACTGTCCCTGCGAGGCGTGGGTGATCTGCGCCTGCGAAATTGAAGATTGGAGATTGAAAATTGAAAAAAGCGCCGCTATCAGAAGTATCTTTTTCATATATCAGTGCAGTTTTATACCGATGATGTTCATGAACTCCTCGCGGGTCTTGGGGTCCTTCATGAAGGCGCCGGTGAAGTCGCTGGTGGTGGTTACAGAGTTCTGCTTCTGCACGCCGCGCATGGACATGCACATGTGCTGAGCCTCGATGACGACGGCCACGCCGAGGGGGTTGAGGGTTTCCTGGATGCAGTCCTTGATTTGCTTGGTGAGGCGCTCCTGCACCTGCAGGCGGCGGGCGAAGGCATCGACCACACGCGGTATCTTGCTCAGCCCCACGATGGTGCCGTTGGGGATGTAAGCCACGTGGGCTTTGCCTACGAAGGGTACCATGTGGTGCTCGCAGAGGGAGTAGAGCTCGATGTCCTTGACAACCACCATCTGTTTGTAGTCCTCGTGGAACATGGCCGAGCGGAGGATGTCCTCGGGGTTGAGGTCGTAGCCGTTGGTGAAGAAGAGCATGGCCTTGGCGATGCGTTCGGGGCTCTTTTCCAGCCCCTCGCGCGACGGGTCCTCGCCCAGCAGGCGGAGGATTTCCTTGTAATGCGCCGCCATCTCGGCCACACATGCCTCGTCGTACTTGTCTATCTTTTGGTATCCGGGTTCCATATTCATATATATTTAGTAGTAGGTAACGTGGAAAAATTGTGCAAAGTATGTGGCAAAATGAAAAAAAATAGCCGCCCACAAACGGGTGAAAACCAGCGTATTGATAGTACCCTCTTCTTCCTCTCTTCTTCTTTGGTAGGTGAAGGGGAACAATAAAACGGGGAAACTGGCGTTAGATGGATATAAACGACAACATTGACAACAAAGACAACATTGGCTGCGCAACATGCGCAGCCCTGGCAGACAGCAAGATATATTGAACGACAACAGCGACAACATTGGCTGCGCGACATGCGCAGCCCTGGCTGACAGCAAGATATAATTGAACGACAACACTGACAACAACGACAACATTGGCTGCGCAACATGCGCAGCCCTGACTGACAGCAAGATATAATTGAACGACAACAGCTACAACATAGGCTGCGCAACATGCGCAGCCCTGACTGAATGAATATGGGCACTGATAACTCACTGCGGTGGCAAGGCAAGCGCATGTTGCGCTTGCAAATGTTGTCCGTGTTGTCAGTGTTGTCGTAAAAATCATAGGCTACGCAACACGCGCAGCCCTGACTGACAAAGAGATAATATGGGCACTGATAATTCACTGCAGCGGAAAGGCAAGCGCATGTAGCGCTTGCAAATGTTGTCTGTGTTGTCAGTGTTGTCGTAAAACATTAAAACACAATAATATGGCAAAGTTAGAGCAGGGCATCCTCGGGCCGTTCCGGGGCAAAGTGGGCACCGTCGTGGGTTACCTGTGGCGGGGCAGGCATGTGGTGCGGGCTTACCGCCGCGAGGTCAACTATCCGAACACGGACAGGCAACAGGCTGAAAGGGCGTGGTTTGTGGAGATGGTACGCTTCGCCGCCACGGCGCGGCAGGCGTTGCTGCTGGGGTTGCGCGAGAGGGCTTCCGCATGGCAGATGACGGAGGGGAACGCGTTTGTTAAAATGAATAAAGATTGCTTCGGCCGTACACACGCCCCCGTCGCCGCCTGCGGCGGCGCCACCCCCTCTAACTTAGAGGGGGAGTTGAAATGTAGGGACGCGGCGTGCCGCGTCCGCAATGCGTCAGCCGACAATCCTATCCGCAAAGCGTCAGCCGTCAGTCCCGAGCGCAGGGTGGTTGCGGACGCAGCACGCTGCGTCCCTACAAAGTACGAGCGCGATTCGGTTGCGGACGCAGCGCGCTGCGTCCCTACAGAGTATGAGCGCATTCGCATATCCGAAGGGGCCGCCGCACCCGTGTTTTTCCGCGAAGCGAATATCAGCGATGACGGCATCCTGCGCGTTGATTTCGAGAAGAATAGCGGCATGAGCCGCGCCAAGGGCAGCGACCGCGTGTATGTCTATCTATATAACTGTGATACGCGCGAAGGACTCCTCTCCCACCCTGCCGAGCGGCGCAGCGGACACCTCAAGATGCAGCTGCCCGACGGCTGGAATATGCTGAATATCAAAGTGTGGGGTTTCGTGGTGGACTCCGAAGGCCGCGCCAGCACGTCGACTATCATCGCCTGGACGGATGGTGGTAGGGTGAGCGAATGTGCAGACAGGCCAGAATCACTCCACCTGGAGGAGCAGCCCTTTGAGGTACTCGCCCTCGGGGTGGTGGATGGAGACAGGGTGGTCCATGGCGTGGGGCAGGCGGCGGACGATGCGGACACGGCGGCCGGCATTCATGGCGGCGGTGAAGAGCATCGTCTGGAAGTCGTCCCGTGAGACGGCCTGCGAGCAGCTGAAGGTCATCAGCAGTCCGCCACTGGGCAAAGCCTCCATAGCGCGCTGGTTGATAGCGCGGTAGCCTTTCAACCCCTGCTGCAGCGAGCGGTGGTTCTTGGCGAAGGCCGGCGGGTCGAGGATAATAAAGTCGAATTTTGAATTTTGAAATTCGAACTTGGCAAGATATTGCAGCACATCGGCCACGGTGCCGCGGTGCGGTGCGTCGGGGCCGAAGTTGAGCTGCACGTTGCGGTTGCAGAGTTCGATGGCTTTCTTGCTGATATCCACCGTCTCCACGTATGCGGCACCGCCACGCAGGGCGGCAAGGGAAAAGCCGCCGGTGTAGCCGAAACAGTTGAGCACGCGGTGCCCCCGGGCTAGCTGCGAGACGAGCTCGCGATTTTCGCGCTGGTCGATGAAGAAGCCTGTCTTCTGTCCTTCGAAGAAGTTGATTAGCAATTGGTTGCCGTGTTCGGAGATTTGGTGTTCCTGCGGTTCGATGCCCCAGAGGTAGCCATCGGTGGCACCGCCGGGGACGGTGGTGGCGCTCTTGTCGAAGACGGCCAGCAGGCGGTCGCCCAGCAGCTGGCGGAAGAGGTCGGTGAAGAGGGGGAAGAGTCGATGCATGCCGACGCTATGGGCCTGAAGGACAAGGACACCGTTGTACCAGTCGGCCACAAGGCCGGGCAGGTAGTCGCCCTCGGCGTGGATGAGGCGGAAGACGTTGGTCAAAGGGAAATTTTGAATTTTGAATTTTGAATTCGTGTATTCAAAAAAGCCCAGCCGCTCGCGGTAGGCGATGGCGGAGTGGAAGCGCTGCTTGAAGAAGTCGCTGTCAACCTGCTGAGTGTCAAACGAAAGCACCTTGCAGAGGATAGAGTCGTCCTGGTAGTGGCCGGTGGCCATCCAGCGTCCGTCGGTGGCATGGATATCGACGAGGTCCCCTTCCTGCGGAGTGCCTTCGATGCGCTTCACCGCGCCGGAGAAGACCCAGGGATGGCGGCGCAGGAGGGCTTTGTCCCTGCCGTGGGCGATGATAAGTTTGGGACGCGTCATTGCTTGAGGGCGAGGATGGTGGCCGCGGGGTCGGGCGATTTGAAGACAGCGTTGCCGGCCACCAGCACATCGGCGCCGGCCTCGAAGAGCAGGGGTGCGTTCTGGAGGTTGACGCCGCCGTCGACCTCGATGAGGCACGAGGGGTTCTTCCTGAGGCACAGCTGCTTGAGCTGGCGCACCTTGTCGTATGTGTTCTCAATGAACTTCTGTCCGCCGAACCCGGGGTTGACGCTCATGAGTAGGACGAGGTCGCAGAGCTGGACGCTGTCCTCGAGGAGTGCAACGGGGCTGTGCGGGTTGAGCACCACGCCGGCCTGCATGCCGTGGTCGTGGATGCTGTGCAGGGTGCGGTCCAGGTGGGTGCAAGCCTCGTAGTGCACCGTGAGGATGTCGGCACCGGCCTCCTTGAAATCAGCCACATAGCGCCCCGGGTCCATAATCATCAGATGCACGTCGAGGGGTTTCTTCGCGTGGCGTTTAATATGCTTGACGACGGGTTGTCCGAAGGAGATATTGGGCACGAAAAGGCCGTCCATGACGTCGACATGGAGCCAGTCGCAGGCGGAGGCGTTGAGCATCTCGATGTCGCGCTGCAGGTTGCCGAAGTCGGCGCTCAACAAAGAGGGTGATATCATTTTCATAACTTGAGCTTTTCAAAATTCTTGCCATAGACGCCCTGGGTCTTGTTGACCGAGATAAAGGCGTTCTCGTCGATGCGGTTGATGATTTGCATCACGTGCGACTTGTCGGTGCGGTGCACCATCATGAGGAGCACCTTTTGCTGCTGGCGGGAGTAGCTGCCCTCGGCGTCGAGGAGCGTGGCGCCGCGGCCCACCTCGCGGGTAACGGCGTCGGCAATCTCCTCGTTCTTGAGCGAGAAGACCATGATCTGGTAGGACTGCTTGTTGCCGTCGAGCACCATGTCGAGCACGTAGGTCATGACGCCCATGACGACATAGCCGTAGACGACGTTGCCGATTTTGTGCGAGACGAAGTAGGAGCAGCCGACGATGACGATGTCGAGCAGCATGATGACGCGGCCGGGCGAGATGTTGTAGTACTTGGTAACGATGAGCGCGATGATGTCGGTACCGCCGGTGTTGCCGCCCATGATGAACGAGAGGCCGATGCCGAGGCCGCAGAGGGCGCCGCCGATGATGGCGCACATGAAGGGGTCGAACTGCATGGTGCCGTCGGGGTTGCGGAAGAGGTTCTCCACGTGGAGCCCCTGTTGCCACATGATGAAGAAGACGGACGACATGGCGATGCCGTAGATGGTGTTGGCTCCGAACTTGGAACCCAGCATCTTGAATCCGATGGCGACCAGGATGCCGTTGAACACCAGGTTCAGGACACCGATGGGCACATGGATGCCGACGGCGTAGTAGAGGATGGCCGAGAGGCCGCTGACACCGCCACCCACAATCTGCGCCGGCAGCATGAAGGCCGACCAGCCGAAGGTGTAGGTCAACAGTCCGAGGGTGATGACCACGTAGGAGATGACGATGTTCTTGCTTTTCTTGAATATCTGCATAATGGTTAGTTTTTCTTGCTGTAATCGCGTGCACCGAAGATGCTGCTGCCGATGCGGACGAGGGTGGCGCCTTCGGCCAAGGCCAGCGGGTAGTCGTGGCTCATGCCCATGGAGAGCTCGCGGAAGTGGGGCGCCTGGGCGAAGGGGCCGGCCTTGAGGCGGTCGAAGAGCTGGCGCGCGGCGTGGAAGTCGGCTCGCACACGGGCCTCGTCGTCAGTGTTGCTGGCCATGGCCATGAGGCCGCAGATGCGGACATGTGCCAACTCGCTCTCCACCTTCCACTTTCCACTCTCCACCTCCAGCTCCCCGGGGAGGAATCCGAACTTGGTTTCTTCCTGGGCCACATGCACCTGCAAGAGCACGTCGACGGTGCGCCCCACCTTGGCGGCGGCGGCCTCCACGTCGTGGAGGTGCTCCAGGGAGTCGACCCCGTGAATCATGCTGACGAAGGGGATGTAGTACTTGAGCTGCTTAGACTGAAGGTGGCCTATGAAGTGCCACTCGATGTCGTCAGGCAGCTGGGCAGCCTTGTCGCGCAGCTCGGTGGCATAGTTCTCGCCGAAGAGGCGCTGGCCGGCGTGGTAGGCTTCCAGGATGTCCTCCACAGGCTTGAGTTTGGATACGGCCACCAGGCGCGCCGAGGGCGGCAGGGTGGACTTGATACGGGATAGGTTGTCGGCAATCATACGCTAGTCTAAACGACGTGCCCAACAAATTATTATATAGTAGAATAAAAAAAAACGCGGCCCCGAGCAAACGCTCGGGGCCGCGGAAGTAGAGTTACCGTCGAAAGACTACTTGACAATCAGTTTGCGGATGGCGTTCTGGCGCTCGCCGACGATGCGGACGAAGTAGGCGCCCTGGGCCAGGTCGCTGACGTCGAGGGTGGCGTCGGTGGAGGTGAGCACCACGCGGCCGTTGAGGTCGACCACCGTGACGGTGGAGCCGCTCTCAAGACCACTGATGGTAACGGTGGTGCGGGCAGGGTTCGGGTAGAGGGCTATGTTGCTGCTCTCCACATCGTCGATACCCACGCCTTCGGGCGTGTCGAAGGTAACCACATCACTCCATTCCGAAGTAAGGTTGGCAGTGCAGAGGGCACGCACATACACATCGTAGCCGGTGCCGGCATCGAGGTTGTTGAGCGTGGTGCTGGTGCCGTTGATGGTTACACGGGTGCCGTTGCCCTGGCGGAAGCCGCGCATGCCGTACTCCAGCTCATAGCTGTTGTTGCCGTTGCTGCTGGCAGTCCAGGAAACGGAGGCGCTGCTGGAGTCGATGACATTCACGACCACATTGCTGACAGGCTGGCAGCGGTCGGTGGTGAACTGCACGGTGGCGCTCCAGTCGCTGGCGTTGTTCACGCCGCAGAGGGCGCGCACCTTGACGGTGAAGGTCTCACCTGCCGCAAGGCCGGTCACGGTGTAGGGCTTGGTGGTGGTGGCGAAGGTCTGGTCGTAGCTCGGGCCGGTTACGTTCACCTCCCAGCTCGTTTCGTCCTCGCCGGGTGTCCAGTCGATGGTGGCGGTGGCGAAGGTTACGTCGCTGTAGGTTACATTGGTCGGCACGAAGCAGGGATGCTCGGCGGTGGTGTCGGTAACAGTGGTCCAGCCGCTGGTCAAGCCTTCGGCGCAGATGGCACGCACACCCAGGGTGTAGACGGTGCCGGGGGTGAGGCCGGTGAAGGTGTGGGTAGCGGTGACGGAGTCGACAGGAGTAACGTTGGAGGGGACACTCCAAGTGCTGCCTTCGACGATGCCTACCTCATAGGCGCCGGCGCCGCTGAAGTTGAAGGTCATCGAGTTGTCGGTAACGGAGTGCGAGGTAATGACAGGATCGTCGCAGGTAACGATGTCACCGATGGCCGTGATGTCGATGTCGTCGACATACCAGTACCAATTGGTAGCGTTGGCGTTGTGGCGGAAGACGATGTAGGCCGCGTCGGGGGCACCGGTCATGGGCACCACTTTCTGGTCGTAGTCCGAGAAGGAGTTGTAGGCCCAGTTGGCCAGTTCGACGAAGGTGGAGGTGTCGGCGAGGTCGGTCTGGTAGCCGACGCTGAAGGTGCCGCAGCTGGAGCTGGTAAAGCTTTCAGGACGGGTCCAGAAGCTCACCTGCAGCTGGCCCGTGGGCTGGTTGCTGCGGGGCATGGCGATAGCGTTGCTGTAGCTACCGCGGAAGTCGAGGTACAGGCTGCCGCTGTGAGCGTTGGAGGAACTGCTGCGCACGTAGACATTGCCGCTGATAGGAATCCAGCAGTTGGGGGCGGTTGAAGTGCTGTGCGTCTCGAAGTTCTCGGCATAGGGGAGCGAAATGAGATCGCACTCGGTGTTGAAGGTGTTGGAGATGGCAAAGCTGGTGTCGCCTTCGCCGCAGATGGCGCGGATTTCCACGTTGTAAGTCGTGGATGCGGACAGGCCGCTGGCGGTGTAGCTGGGGTTGGTAACCACAGTGGATGTGCCGCCAACAGTAACCTCCCAACTGCTCTCGCTACCGACGGGCATCCAGTTGAAGGAGAGAGAACTGGTAGTAGCGGTGTCGAGGACGAGCTGCTGGGGAGCCGGGCAGGAGAGCTCAAACAGGGAGACGTTGTCGAAGGCTGCAGGAGGCTGGGTGCCCGAAGAGTAATCGTTGCGCCAGTAGAAGACCAGATTGTAGGTGCCTGCAGTGGCGACGGAGAACGCTTCGGAGTGGGTCTGCCAGGCGGAGGTAGAGTTGAGTTTGTTGCCACCGTCGAGGGCAATCCAGCCGGCGGGGGTGACGTCGGAAGCGATGCCGCTGGTCTGGTCAGCTTCGAATGTTACAGAGTCAGGAACCAGGAACACGCGCAGGAAGTCGCAGCAGGCTTCGCCATTGGCTTTCCAGTCGAAGCTGATGGCATAGTCGCCGGCGTTGTCGAAGGTGAGGGTCTTGTAGGCGTAGGAACATGTAGCGGTAGTGATGGAGTAGTTGTTGGTGGCACCGTTGTCGTTGCTGATGTAGAGGGAGCGGGTGCCGCCGTTGTTGGTGGCGCTGCCGAGGAACCAGGCGTTGGTGCCGTTGATCAGCATCCAGGCGGTGTCTTCGCCAACCTCGAAGCCGGTGCTGTAGGGCAGGGTGTCGGGAACCATGGTGGTGAAAGCCGTAATCGTGCGCACGGGCGAGATGTCGCCGGAGCCGCAGTCGGAGACCACGCTGATGGTGTACTCGGTGAGGGGGGTGAGGCCGGTGAAGGTGTAGGTGCTGTCGGCGGCGACGTTCACCGTGTTGGTGGTGGTGCCGTCGGAGATGGTGAGGATGTAGTCGCCAGTGACGCTGCCGGCAAAGTTGACGGTAATCTCATCGTTGCTGGCGTTGGCAAATGTGAGCGAAGTGGGACGGGGGCAGTCGGGGATGGGCTCGACCAGCAGGTCATCGACGTACCAGTAGTTATAGGTAGCGTTGGCGTTGTGGCGCAACACGATGTAGGCGGAATCGGGAGCGCCGGTCATGGGCACCTCTTTCTGGTCGTAGGCCGAGAAGGTGTTGTAGGCCCAGTTGCCCAGTTCAACGAAGGTGGAATCGTCAGCGAGGTCGGTCTGGTAGCCGACGCTGAAGGTGCCGCAGTTGGAGATGTAAAAGCTTTCAGGACGGGTCCAGAAGCTCACCTGCAGCTGGCCCGTGGGCTGGCTGGAGCGCGGGAGGGCGATGGCATTTTTGTTGGAGCCACGGAAGTCGAGATAGAGGGAACCGCTATGCGAATTGCTGGAACTGTTGCGCACATAGACAGTGCCGTTGATGGGAATCCAGCAGCTGGGAGCGGCGTTGGTGGCGAAGGTCTCGAAGTCCTCGCTGTAGGGGATACGGAGCGAGCCGCAGTCGGTGAGGGCGCTGATGGTCACGGGGGTGGAGGGGGCGTTGCCACCGCAGTCGGCCACCACCTCGAAGGTATAGGCAGTGTTGGGATTCAGACCGGTAACGGTGATGGAGGTGTCGCTGGTGGTAAGGGGAGTGGCAGCGGTGTCGGTGCCGGTCCAGTAGTTGATGACGTAGCTGGCGCCACTGTTTCTGGAGTCAACCCACGAGAGGGTAACCTCGCTGCTGTCGATGTCGGTTACGACGACGTTGGCCACGGGGAAGCATCCGTCGAAGGGTTCGATGCGGACATCGTCGATCAAGATGGTGTAGCTGCTGGAACCGTTGCCGGTAACGCGCATTGCCATACGGTTGCCGTCGCCGTTGTAGTTGTTGAAGTAGGCGGTGTACTCGCGGTAGGCAGTGTTGTAATTGGAACCCGCAACGAGAGCGATGGTGTCGACAGGGACGAAGGTACTCTCTTCCATGACACCGACTTCCAGAGTGTAGTTGGCGATGCTGGTAACCGAAGCCCAGAAGGTGAGGCTGTGGCCGCTGACATTGTGCATCAGGGGCAGGGCAGCGATCTCGGTCTGGCCGGTGGAGCTTTCAAACTCGAAGTAGACGGGTGTGGAGTGCGAATTGGAGGAATAGTTGTAGGCGCTGGGGAAGGTGCCTTCGCTGCTGGTGCCGCTCTGGATGCGCTCCCAGCAACCGGGCATCTCGCCGGTGACGTAGGTGTTGAAGTCCTCAATGTAGGGGGTGGTGATGTGGCCGCAGCCGGAACGAACGGTGAGGTTATCTACCAGGGTGTCGTCGCCGCAGAGCGAGCCGATGGTGATGTTGTAGACGGTGTTGGCGTCGAGGCCGGTGAAGGTGTAGAAGGTGTCGGTAACATCGGCAGGGGCATAGGTGTAGACGGAGTCAGAGGCGGTCTTGATGCCAACCACCCAGCTGTCTTCGGTGCCGAAGCTTTGCCAAGTGAGGGAGATGCTATTGCTGTCGGTGCCGGCAACGCTGACGACAGGAGCAAAGCAGGTGGGCTCATCGCAGTTGGCGATGAGGTGCACGGCGGGCACGCTGTTGTGAGTGCCAGAGTACATGGCCGAGGGGCTGGTCATGCTGATGGCACCACCATCCTGATACCAATAGACGGACTGGGGAGCCGAGGTGGCGTGGTGTTCCCAGGTGCTGCCTCCGGCCCAAGAGCCGGTAGTGTCGCGGACGGCAATCACAAGGTTACCGCGCGAACGGTCATAGTAGAAAGCGCTGTCGAAGGTAATGGTGTTCCAGCCCGGAGTGTAGTTGAGACCGAGGGTAGCCACGCGGTGGAGGCTGTCGGCAGGCACATAGTTGGAGGTGCTGAGGGAGGTGAGGTCGGTGTAGCCCATGTAGACAGCGATGCTTCTGGTGTTGGTGCTTTGGGAAGACCAGGCGAGACCGTAGATAGTGTCGAGGTCGGCACCGATTTCCTCGCTGGTATAGATGCTTTGGGTGTAGCTATAATTGTAGAGCGAGTAGGTGGGGACATAAGAGGAGGTGCCTCCAGTGGCAAGTACGTCGCTGCAGCTGAGGGTGAGGAAGCTGGTGGTGTTGACGGCGGCGGAGTCGGTGCTGATTTCGGTCTCGCAGTAGTTGTGCAGGACGACAGTGTAGTTATGGCCCGACTCGAGGCCGGTGAAGGTGTAGGAGGTACCCGTAGCGTTGACTACCACCGGAGCGATGGTGCTGTCGGTGTTGTTGGTGAGGGTGATTTCGACACCGCTGCTGGGGAAGCCGGTGGTGGTGTTGTAGCTCCACTCGATGGTGGCGGCGGTGTAGTTGACCATGCTGGTAGTAACACCGACAAGGGCGGCGCAGGTAACATCGGTGCGGAGGCTGCCGATGTATTTCACATCGGACATGTCAGAGCCGCAGACAGTACGCACCCATACATGATAAACGGTGTCGGGATTGAGACCCGTCAGTTCGAAGTGGATGGTGTCGGTGGTTTCGTTGACAGTAACAGTGGTGGCCGAGTCGATGTCGTTGACGGTGGCGTAGTAGACTTCATATTCCGTAGCAGCGGCACCGCCGGTGTTCCAGGTCAGGTAGGCGCTGTAGGGGCCCACGCTGTCGACGGAGGCGATGGTGGGACGGCCGCAGTCGGGGATGGGCACCACGGAGATGTCGTCGACGTACCAGTACCAACTGGTAGAGTTGGCGTTGTGGCGCAACATGATGCGGGCGGTGTCGGGGGCGCTGGCCAGGGAGACATCTTTCTCGTCGTAGCTGGAGAACTCGTTGTAGGACCAAGTGGCCAGGGCGACGAAGGTGTTGAGGTCGGAGGTGTCGGTGATGTAGCCTGCGCTGAAGGTGCCGCAGCTGGAGTTGGTATAGCTTTCCGGGCGGGTCCAGAAGCGCAGCATCAGCTCGTTGGTGGGCTGGTCCATCGGGGGCAGGATGATGCCGTTGCTGGTGGTGCCGCTGAAGCGGAGATAGCGGGATCCGCTATGCGAATTGCCGGAAATATTGAGCACATTAACGGTGCCGCCCGCGGGAATCCAGCAGGTGGGGGCAGCCGAGGTGCTGAAGGTCTCGAAATCCTCGAACCAGGGGATGGTTGATGTGCCGCAGGCGGTGCGGGCGCTGACGGTGGCGTAGGTGGAGGTGTCGCCAAAGCCGCAGTCGGCCATCACGCTGAAGGAGTAGCCGGTGTTGGGGGAGAGGCCGGTAACGGTGTAGGGCGAGGTGATGGAGTTATAGTACGAGGTGTTGGTGCCGTTGACCACCATCAAGGTGTAGGTGGCCGAGGCGTTGAGCGTGTCGACCCAACTAAGGGTTACGTTGTCGGTTTCGACGGTGTCGACAGCGAGATTCTGCACGGGCAAGCAGGTGGGCGCATCCACGCAGGTAACGTTGATGGCAAAGCCTGCGTAGCTGGTAGAACCGTCGGAATAGAACTTCACGGTGAAGGCTGCGGCGGAGAAGGGGCCGAAGGTTTGCTGGTCGCTGACGCCACTGACGTTGTCCCTGAAGAGGATGGTGCCGCTGGTGCCAACGCCCTCATAGATGGTCAGGTAGTCATAATGGCCCTCGGTCTGCGAGGTGCCACTGATGGTAACATACTGCCCCGGGGTGTCGGGCAGGATGAGCAAGGTGGCGTTGCAGCCATCGGAGTAGCTGCCGGTTGGGCCGCCATTGTCGAAGACCATGGCGTTGCAGGACTGCAAGGTGTCAGTCCCAGTGGTAGCCATGATGACCGTGTCCTGCGCCTGCAGGACCATGGGCAGCAGCAGGGCTGCCAGTGCCCAAATTAGTCGTTTCTGTTTCATTTTTTTTGTGTTTTTTGTTAATATAAAATTTGAATAGTATGTTTCAAAGGGCTGGTTTCCATCGGAGTTAGTGGGGGCAGCGGAGGGGAGAGTATGTATTGCAAATATACACTTTTTTTTGAATATGACGGCAACCACTTTTTTTTTAATAATTTTTAACTATTCCGGATGGGGGATCTCTAGGGGAATGGTAGGGGAACGGTAGGGGAATACAAAGGCACTGGAAGGATATGGAAGCTTATGGTACATTGAAGAGAGGAGGCCCCGAGCGAATGCTCGGGGCCTCATGCATAAGATGGGTGCTAACTACTTGAGCCAGCGGTCGAACCAGTCGATGAAGTTGCGGTGCCAGAGCACGCTGTTCTGCGGACGGAGCACCCAGTGGGTCTCGTCGGGGAAGTAGAGGTAGCGGCTGGGGATGTGCAGCATCTGGGCGGCATTGTAGGCAGCCATGCCCTGGGAGGCGACGATACGGAAGTCGAACTCGCTGTGGATGACGCAGATGGGGGCGTTCCACTTGTCGACGAAGAGGTGGGGCGAGTTGGAGTAGGACTTCTTGATCTGCGGGTTGTTCCAGTCCCAGTAGGGGCCGCCGATGTCCCAGTTGTCGAACCACATCTCCTCGGTCTCGAGGTACTGCTGCTCGAAGTTGAACATGCCGTTGTGGGCGAGGAGGGCTTTGAAGCGCATGCCGTCCTTGTAGCCAGGCACTTTCTGGTTGTGGCCGGCGAGCCAGTAGACGCTGTAGCCGCCGAAGCTGGCGCCACAGGCACCGATGCGCTCGCGGTCGATCTGCGGGAAGCAGTCGGCGAAGTGGTCGGTGGCGTAGATGTAGTCCTGCATGCAGAGTCCGCCGTAGTCGCCGCTGATCTGTTCAAGCCACTCCATGCCGAAGCCCGGGACGCCGCGGCGGTTGGGGGCGATGACGAAGTAGCCGGCGCCGGACATCACCTGGAAGTTCCAGCGAGTGGACCAGAACTGGCTGACGGGGGTCTGGGGGCCGCCTTCGCAGAAGAGGAGTGCGGGATAGGTCTTGGTGGAGTCGTAGTCGTAGGGGTAGATGAGCCAGGTGAGCATCTCCTTGCCGTCGATGGTCTTGACCCAGTGCTCCTCGACCTTGCCCATGCGTACCTGCGATAGGAGGTCGTCGTTGAAGGTGGAGAGCTTCTGTCCTTCGGCCTTGTCGTCGCCGACGTTGTAGGCGTAGAGGGTGCCGGGATAGGAGATGGAGACCTGGTTGGCGACGAAGCGGTCGCTGCCGGCCATCTGTATGGCGTTGACGTCGTGGTAGCCGTGGCTGATTTGGCGGATTTTAACGCGGTTGGCTCCACTTTGGTCGCCCTGCGCGTTAAACACGCGGTTGAAGGCGAAGATTTCGTTCATGCCGCGGTAAGAGACGAGGGCGAAGAGCTCGCGGTCGTCGGCGGACCAGAGGATGTTGCTGACGCCGTAGTCGAAGTCGGCGGTGAGGTCGGTCTTGGTGCCGGAGGCGAGGTCCATGACCATGAGGCGCAGCTTGTCGCTCTCATAGCCGTCGCGCTCCATGCTCTCCCAGGCAATCATGCTGCCGTCGTGGCTGAAGACGGGGTTCTGGTCGTAGCCCATGATGCCGTCGCTGATGTTGCGGGTGGAGGCGGAAGCGATGTCGTAGAGGAAGATGTCGCTGTTGGTGGAGTGGGCGTAGTCGTAGCCGGTCTTCTTGCGGCAGGTGTAGGCCAGCAGCTTGCTGTCGGGGCTGAAGCAGTACTGCTCGGTGCCGCCCCAGGGGCGCATCGGGGCCTCGTAGGGCTCGCCGTTCAGCACGTCGACGGCCTTGTCCATGAGGGCCTTGCCGTCCTGGAGGGGAACGAGGTAGATGTGGGGGATTTCGTCGACCCACTGGTCCCAGTGGCGGTACATGAGGTCCTCGTTGATGCGGCCGGTGGTCTGGTCGAGGCCCTTGAAGAGGCTCTCAATGTGCTCGGGACGCTCGACGGGGATGGTGGAGATGTAGGCCAGCGACTTGCCGTCGGGAGCCACCTTGAAGCCCTCGAAACCGCGTTCGCACTCGGCGACGACGGTCTCGCGCTTGCTCTTGAGGTTCATGGAGAGAATCTGGTTGCCACGGCAATACATGACTGTGTTGTCGTCGAACCAGACGGGGCTGAACTCGGAGGCGGCGGTGGTGGTGAGGCGTGTCGCTTCGCCGCCGGCAATGGGCATGAGGTAGAGCTCGGCATTGTTCTTGTTGGCCTCGAGGTCGGTGTAGCGGAGGGTGTGCAGCACCTGGCTGCCGTCGGGGCTGACAGCGTACTCGCTCATCACGCCGAGGCTCCACATCACCTCGGGTGTGAAGCGGCCATCCTGCACGGCGACCTGTGGCTTCTCGACCACCTTGTCGGCAGAGGACTGATTGGATTGGCAGGCAGCCAGCGCCAGGGTGGCGGCAGCTGCCGTGAGTAGTGTTTTCTTCATATATACATTAATATTATTGATGATGCATGGGCGTCAGGGTCTGGCGGAACTTGCCGGAGGAGCGCACGTCGATGGTGTAGAAGCTGAAACCTTCGGCACCGGGCTCGATGATGTCGATGAACTGGGCCTCCTTGGGCAGGGACTCGAAGACGAGGGTGTAGACCAGCATGTCGTAGCCGCCGCGGTTATGGGCGAAGGGCGTGTACTCGGGATAGAGGGTGATGCCCTCGGGTTTGATGAGTTTCATACGCTCGCCGGTGGCACAGTCGCGGATGAAGACATCGCCATGGATGGTGAGACCCTTGTCGTGGGTGGGGCGGCGGTTGGGGGTGCGGTCGACGAAGGAGAAGTAGACACGGGTCTCGTCGCGCAGCACCTCGATACGCTCAATGCTGACGTATTCGGCGAAGGGGTTGCGACGCTCCACCTTGGGGAACTCCAGCGTGCGGGGCACCTGGGGCTTGATTTGCGAATACTCCCAGGGGCTGTCGGGCTTGTCCACCATAGGCTTCTCCTCGGGCGTGCGTACACGCTGGAAGTCGGACTCGAGGGCGTAGCAGCGCATGTTGGCATCGAAGAGGAAGATGATGCCGGCCGCAGGCTGCCCCTGCTCCTTGGTGCGACGGTTGCGGATGGTGTGCTGGCGGTAGAGCTTGGCGGCGCTGGTACGGTTGAGGGTTACAGCGTTGTAGACAGCCTTCGAGCCGTTGCGGCCATCGTTGTCCGTGAAATCGGGACGGCCGAATTCGGCCACAACATCATAGTAGGTCTTGCCGAGGTAGATGGACTCCAACTCGGGGTCGGCCGACATGTATCGGCTACCGCCGCAAGCGGCCATAAGGCTGCATGCAGCAACAAGCATTAGGTGATGTATTCTATTCATCTTCTTTAACTATTTGTCCGGATTGAAATAATGCTTTTATGGTCTCGCCTTCAGGAGTAACGAGGGTGCCGTGGCCGTGATACTGGTCGTTGAGCCACTGGCCGCTATATGAGGTACCGTCGGCGAAGTGTATAGTCCCCTCGCCGGTGAGGTGCCACCCCAGGAAGTCGCCCTCGTAGCGGTCGCCGTTGGGCCATATCTTGACACCCTTTCCCGTGGCCTGCCCGGCAACGAATGTACCTTCATAGCGAGTGCCGTCGGCCCACTGGAAATAGCCCTTGCCTGTGCGCGAGCCGTTCTCCCAGTCGCCCTCCATCATGTCGCCATTGGGCCAGCGGAAGATACCGTGTCCTTTGATTTCACCCTTCTTCCACGAGCCGGTATAGGAGCCGCCATTGGCCCATACATAGGTGCCCTCGCCGTCGATGACACCCTTTTTCCACTGTCCGTCGTAGCGGTCGCCAGTGGGCCAGGTCATCTGACCTTTCCCATGGCGTTGGCCCTTACCATTGCGCTGACCGGTATAGACCGAGCCGTCGTCATAGGTGGTCGTCTCAAGGTATTGGGCAGACGCCGGCAAGGCCAGCAATAGGGCGAACAGAAAGATAAGTCGTCGAGTATGATTCATTGTCTTCATTTTGTTTCGGTGTTGTCGGTGGAATTATTATAATGTAGCTCGCGGATGAGGATGCCCAGTTTGTAAAGATGCAACTGCCTGAGCGACGAAAAGCGTCCGCTGGTCAGATGCGACTCGATGGGGGTCTTGAAGATTTTGAAAAGAGAATAGAATAGACCTATCTGCTTCCAACGCTGGATTTTGGAATAGGACTCCAGCAGCGGAATCGAATGGCAGAAGCGCTGGTCTTCCCACATCATATTGTAGATTGCGGCCAATGTCTTGCTGCTCTGTATCACCTTTTGAAGGTATTCGGCATTGCTCTCGAGGTGTCCGTGCACAATCGGGTTGTCGACATGAAGTACGGACACGTTGCCGGTTTCGAGGCGATAGACAAACAGCATGTCCTCATAGCCGTAGGTACTGATGCGGGGATCAAATTTGATGCGCTCGAATACCGAACGGCGTATCATCATGTTGTTGACCCACAGATGCCTGTAGGGTGATTGGGTACGCTGCTCCACATCGCAGACCTCCTCCCGTGTGCCGTAGAGGTAGCGGAGGCGATACTGCACATCGTCGCCACGACGGTCGTAGCTCGTGCCACCGAAGACCACATCGGCCCTGGCATTCTGGTACTTGAGGCATTCCTTGATATATTTGTCCGCAACCAGTGCATCGTTGTCGAGGAATAGCAACCAGTCTCCCTTGGCGTATTTGAGGAAGAGGTTGCGTATGCGCGAACGGCCGATGTTTTCAGCCAGGCGCAGGTAGGTGGCGATGTCGCAAATGCCCATGTTCTGGTTGAGGTAGTAGCCCGACGAGTGGTCGTCGATGCATATCACCTCCACCTGCTCCTGTGCACCGTATTGTTCTATCTGGTTGACAAGGCGGCGAACCAACGGATAGGCGTAGTAGTTGTATATGGGTATGCAGATGGATATCATATCTTTACTTCTAGGTTATCGTATGCCAGGAAAACACCGTCCGGCAAGGTTCCCTGCACCTCGGCATGCAGGCCCAGCTCATGACTGATATGGGTCAGGTAGGCACGTTCGGGCTGCAACCGCGACACCACCTCCAGTGCCTCGGCAAGGCTGTAGTGCGACCAGTGCTTCTCGATGCGGAGGGCATTGATGACCAGCACCTTCAGCCCACGGAGTTTCGTTAATTCCTCGTCGGAGATATAGTTGGCATCGGTGATATAGGCCATCTCCCCCACCCTGTAGCCCAGGATGGGCAGGTCCTTGTGCATGGCGTGGACAGGAACGACTGGGATGCCTGCAGCGGTGAAGGGGGCGCTGACCTCGTGGAGGTTGATTTCCGGCAGGCCCGGATAGTCGTGGTGGGAGAAGATATAGCGGTAGTCGCGCCGGAGTGTGCCGGCGGCAATGGTGTTGAGGTAGAGGTCGATGGGACCCTGCTGGAAGTAGTTGAGGGGGCGCACATCGTCGATGCCCGCCACGTGGTCGCGGTGGGCGTGGGTAACGAGGATGGCATTGAGGTGTGTGGTGCCGCTGCGCAGCATCTGCTGACGGAAGTCGGGGCCGATGTCGAAGAGCATGTTGGTGTCGCCAACCTGCAGTAACGCCGAAGTGCGCAAGCGGCTGTCTCGCGGGTCAGCCGATGCGCACACTGGGCACTTGCAGGCTATGACGGGTACGCCTTGCGACGTGCCGGTGCCTAGGAACTTCAACCTCATGCTATCGTCATCAATTCACTCCTTGTGTGTCAGTTTGAAGCCCACGCCGTGCACATTGACAATCTCGACGTTGGGGTCGAGCTTGAGGTACTTGCGCAGCTTGGTGATGTATACGTCCATCGAGCGGGCGGCGAAATAGGAGTCGTCCTTCCATATCTTTTGCAGCGTAGTGTTGCGGTCCACCAGCTGGTTGTAGTTGACAGCGAAGATGCGCAGCAAGTCGCACTCCTTGGCCGTCAGGCGCTGCACATCGTCGCCGATGGTGAGGGTCTGGTGGGCATAGTCGAAGGTGAAGGCGCCAATCTTGAATACATTCTTGTCGGGCCGGTCCTCGTTGAAGGAGCGGCGCATGGTGGCGTTGAGGCGAGCCAGGAGTTCCTCCATCGAGAAGGGCTTGGTGATGTAGTCGTCGGCACCCACCTCGAAGCCGCGCAGTTTGTCTTCTTCGAGGTTCTTGGCAGTGAGGAAAATGATGGGCACTTTCTTGTCCACCTTGCGGATTTCCTTGGCGACCGTGAAGCCATCCTTGATTGGCATCATCACGTCGAGGATGCAGGCATCCACGTCCTCGTCGTCGAACGAGCCCAATGCCTCTTCACCGTCCTTGGCCCACACAACGGTGTAGCCCTTTTGGGTCAAGTAAGCTTTCAGGATGGTTCCCAGGTTGGGGTCGTCTTCGGCCACAAGCAGTTTGATTCCCAAATTCATAATATTCAGTGTTTAAAGGATTGCATTAATCAATAATCTTCACCTCCTCGATGAGGTCGCCGGGGCGAATCTGGTCGATGATGTCCCAGTCGGCCTCGTCGACGACACCGAAGCAGGTGTGGTGTCCGTCCAGGTGCTGTGTATTCTGGCGGTTATGGCAGATGAAGAACTGGCTGCCGCCGGTGTCCTTGCCGGCATGGGCCATGGAAAGCACGCCACGGTCGTGTCGCTGGCGCTCGGCCGAGGTCTCGCACTTGATGGTCCAGCCCGGGCCACCGGTGCCGACGCGCGGGTCGCCGACGTTGCGGCTGTGGGGGCAGCCGCCTTGGATGACGAAGTCGGGAATGACTCGGTGGAAGCGGAGTCCGTTGTAGAATCCATCCTTTGCCAGCTTGGCAAAATTGGCCACAGTGCCAGGTGTCTCTTGGGCGTACAGCGTCGCGTGCATCGTGCCGCGGGCGGTCTTAATCTCTGCTCTCATGTTATATATTATTGTACATCAACATTATTAAGTACCCCCTATAACAAGGTTTCTTGCATTTTATTGTGGAGAATGTTAATTTTTTTATGTTAATTTCGCCGGAATATACACAAACAACTGAAATACAATGCAATGACACCTTCCCCATTCCCGACCGCATTCCACGGGAGATGCCAGGGGAGTTCTATGGGGACCTGTGTTCAAAGGCTGCACCAATTTAGCAACATTGAACATTGGCAATAATGTGAAGGTTATCCCGTCGGATGCCTTTTACAATTGCATCGGTAACTATAGCCTCCATCGGATGCACGAGAGTCCCCAGCGGGGGACGATGGATAGTAGCCGTGGGGGAGAGTAATCGCTCCCACCTGCGGAGACTACGAGCGTACCCACAGTCCCAAGCGGGGACGATGGATAGTAGCCGTGGGCGCAAGCCCACGGAGGAACGCCCCAAACAAACCGGGAGCCCCGAAGGGGCGGCACCTAGCGGATTGTTATCGTGTCGCCCTTTCAGGGCTCCTTGTTTCGTGTTCGTTACCTACCGTGGGCTCACGCCCACGGCTAAATTCTGTCGCCGCTACGCGGCTCCCTAAAGTCCCCGGCGGGGACGATGGATAGTAGCCGTGGGCGCAAGCCCACGGAGGAACGCCCCAAACAAACCGGGAGCCCCGAAGGGGCGGTACCTAGCGGATTGTTATCGTGTCGCCCTTTCAGGGCTCCTTGTTTCGTGTTCGTTACCTACCGTGGGCTCGCGCCCACGGCTAAATTCCGTCGCCGCTACGCGGCTCCCCAACCGCGAAGGGTTTCCTCCATGCGACTGCAACCACGGCCACAATCCCATCGCCGCTATGCGGATCCCCAAAGTCCCCAGCGGGGACGATGGATAGTAGCCGTGGGCGCAAGCCCACGGAGGAATGCCCCAACAAACCGGGGAGCCCCGAAGGGGCGGTACCTAGCGGATTGTTATCGTGTCGCCCTTTCAGGGCTCCTTGTTTCGTGTTCGTTACCTACCGTGGGCCTGCGCCCACGGCTAAATTCCGTCGCCGCTACGCGGCTTCCCAACCGCGAATGGTTTTCACCGTGGGTTTCCACCACGGTTAATTTCTATCGCCGCTACGCGGCTCCTTCGCATTCACGATTTCTTGCGGAGGACGATACGGAAAGTGGTGCCTTGACCCACGACGCTGTATTTGAGATAGAGCTCGCCGCGGTGGTACTGGTTCATGATGCGGCGGGCCAGCGGCAGGCCGAGACCCCAGCCGCGGGTCTTGGTGGTGTAGCCGCTGTCGAAGATTTTATTCTGTGCCGATGGGGCGATGCCGCGGCCGGTGTCGCTCACGTCGAGGTAGATGCGGCGTGCATCCTGCGAGCCTACGATGGTTACGCTGCCCACGCCCTCCATGGCGTCGACGGCGTTGCGGCAGAGGTTCTCGATTACCCACTCGAAGAGGTGGCTGTTGAGCGGAGCGATAAAGCGCTCGCCTTCGGGGAAGGAGACGCTAAACTGCACCTTCTTGGAGGTGCGGCCGCGCAGGTACTGTATGGCACGTTCGACCACCTGCTGTACGTCTTCCTCCTTCAGTTCGGGCACGGAGCCTATCTTCGAGAAGCGGTGGGTGATGGTCTCCAGGCGGTGGAGGTCCTTGCCGATTTCGTCGGCGTACTGGTCGGTCAATTGCTTGCCACGCAGGTATTCGTTCCACGCCACCAGCGAGCTGAGCGGTGTGCCCAGCTGGTGGGCGGTCTCCTTGGCCAGGCCCACCCAGATGCGGTTCTGCTCCATGGTGTGGGTGGTGCGGAAGAGGAGGTAGGCCGCCGCCAGCAGCACCAGGGCGATGAAGACATAGAGCAACGGCACCCAGCGCAGGGAGCGCAGCAGGGGCGAGTCCTCGTAGTAGACGTAGGCCAGGCCGCCTTCGGGCAGGTTGATTTGCACGGGGTCGTTGGCGCGAGCCATGGAGGAGACCCTGGTGGCCAGCTTGCGCGGCGAGTCCACGTCGGCGCTGTCGATGTTGCCCAGGGCCACGATGTCGGTGCGGCTGCTGTCGAGGATGATGACGGGCACCTTGACCGAGTTGCCCGTGATGTCGGCCAGGAAGGACTGCGTCAGCTGGTCCAGCACCTGCCGCAGCTGGGTGTAGTACTGCGACTCCTTGTAGTAGAGCGTCATCGGCATGCCCCAGATGCGGTAGGTGAAGGGCGGGTTCTGCGAGTACTCCTCCAGCAGGGCGCCTTCGAGTTTCTGCCCGGCCAGCTCCTGGGGGACGGAAATGAGCGAGTCGGCGGCGGTGGTGATGATGATGGGTGTGCGCGCCGAGTCTACTATATAATGTATATACGCGAGGCTGAAGCGGAGGTCGGTCGACTGGTCGGGGTCGTTGAACGACTGCAGGATGTCGGTGTACATACGCATCTTGCGGTGTTCGTCGAGGGTGGCCTGCTGGAAGAACTGCTGCGTGGCGTCAGCCAGCTGGTTGCGCTGGCCTATGGCGTTGGCCCAGAGGCGTATCTTGTCCTCCTCGGAGCGCTGCACCTCGCCGGCGGCTTTCTGCACCTGCCACAGCGCGAAGAATGCCAGCAGGAGCGACAACGCCATCAGTATCAGTTTCATCCGGTGCTTCATGGTCTTACTTCTCCTTTCTGACTGTCTCGGCGGGGTTGATGCGGCTGATGTAGGAGGCGGGCAGCAGCAGCGCCAGCAGACATACGGCCAGCGTGCCCAGCGCCACGAAGAGGTAGGTGCGCCAGTCGAGTTCGACGGGCACGTGGGTCATCGAGTAGCTCTCGGGGTCGAGCTTCAGCAGTTGCCAGCGGCTCTGCACCGCACTCAGGGCCAGTGCCGCCGCCAGGCCGATGCCGATGCCCCAGAGGATGAGGCGGGTGGCTTTGAGGAGGAATATCCTGCGGATGCTGGAGCCGGTGGCGCCGAGGGTTTTCAGGATGCCGATGGTCTGGCTCTTCTCGAATATCATGATGAGCAGGGCCGAGATGATGGCTATGGCGCTGACGATGCACATGATGGTGAGTATCAGCGTGATGTTGCTGTTTAGAAGGTCGAGCCAAGAGAAGAGTGCGGGGTGCTCCTGGGTAACGGTGCGGAGGGTGAGGTCGTAGGGCAGTTCGGAGAAGACTGCGGCGGCGGTGGCGTCGAGGCGGTTCAGGTCGTCAACCAGCAGCTCGTAGCCGCCCACCTGGTCGGGCTGCCACCCGTTGAGTCGCTGCACCTGCCGCAGGTCGCCGATGACGTAGAGGTCGTCCATCTCGGTGAGGTCGGTGTTGTAGATGCCGCTGACGGTGAATGCGCGGGCGCGGTAGCTCTTGTCCTGCCAGAAGTAGGTGCGCATCTTGTCGCCCACGGCCAGTCTGAGCTTGGCGGCCAGGGTGGCGGAGACGGCCACCTCGGTCGAGGCGGCGCTGTCGGCCAAGCCGGGAAGGCGCCCCGCGGTGAGGCAGGAGGCGAGGAAGGCGGTGTCGCTGCCGCGGCTGACGCCGCGCAGGAGGATGCCGTGTATCTGCTCGCCGGTCTTCACCATGCCGCCCTTGGTGGCGTAGTACTGCAGGTGGCGCACACCGGGCACGGCCTGCAGGCGTGCGGCGAGCGAGCTGTCGACCACGACGGGGTGCTCTTGGTAGTCGGCGTTCGACGAGTAGGAGGCCACCGTGATGTGGCTGCCGAAGCCGGCCACCTTGCCGGCTATCTCGCCCTGGAAGCCCCGCAGGATGCTCACGGCCATCACCATGACCAGCACGCCGAGGGCGATGCCGGCCACGGCAATGGTCGAAAGGGGGCCGGAGAAACCGCCCCCCTCGGCTTTGCGCGGCATGAACCGCCTGGCTATGAACCGCTCGAACTGCACTTAAAAGCTCATCGCGATGGCCACGAAGTCCTCGGCCTTGAGCGAGGCGCCGCCGATGAGGCCGCCGTCGATGTCGGGGCAGGCGAAGAGCTCCTTGGCGTTGGAGGGCTTGCAGCTGCCACCGTAGAGGATGCTGATCTCGTCGGCCAGGGCCTGGCCGTACTTGGCGGCCAGCAGCGAGCGGATATGGGCGTGTATTTCCTGTGCCTGCTCGGGTGTGGCGGTCTTGCCGGTGCCGATGGCCCAGACGGGCTCGTAGGCGATGACCACCTCGGCCATCTGCTCGGCGGTGAGGTGGAAGAGGCCCTGCTCGACCTGCGTCTTGACCACCTCGAGCTGGCGGCCGGCCTCGCGCTCCTCGAGCACCTCGCCCACACAGACGATGGGCTTCAGGCCGTGGGCCAGCAGGCGGTCCACCTTGGCGGCCACCATCTGGTCGGTCTCGCCGTAGTAGGCGCGGCGCTCCGAGTGGCCCACGATGCAGTAGTCAATCTCCATGCCCTCCAGCATCTCGGCGCTCACCTCGCCGGTGTAGGCGCCACGCTCCTGGTCGCTCACATTCTGCGCGCCCACGGCGAAATAGCTGTCGTTGGCATAGTCGGTGGTCATCTCCAGGTACGGGAACGGCGGGCATACGATAAGCTGCGTCTCGCGCGGGAGTTCCTTCTCCTCGAGCTGCTCCATGATTCCGTTCACCAGTTCATCGGCCTCCGTGAAGGTGCAGTTCATCTTCCAGTTGCCGGCTACGATATGTTTTCTCATGATGTGTAATGTTTTAAAAATTAAATCGTTTTACCCCATAACGCATAGGGTCGGAAAATATTTTGCGCCTCCCGAAATTTATCTACCCTACCATATCCTTCCATATCCTACCAGTGCCTTTGTATTCCCCTAGAGATCCCCTACCGTTCCCCTACCGCCCCCCTACCCTTTCGGGGCGGTTTGGAAATATTTTTTTGCATATTGTTTTTTTTTACTATTTTTGCTGCTGTACACAAAACGTACAGAAACAGTATAAATAATTAAAAATAAACCACTTAAAACAACAAACACAAATGAAAACCGCCTATAATTTCAACGCAGGTCCCTGCGTCCTGCCCAAGCAGGCCATCGAAAACACCATCAAGGCTCTCCACGATTTTGACAACACCGGCATCGGCATCGCCGAAATCAGCCACCGTACCCCCGGTTGGGAGAAACTGATGGCCGACACCCGTCAGCTGTGGCGCGACCTGCTCGGCATCCCCGCCGAGTACGAGGTGCTCTTCCTCGGTGGCGGCGCCAGCACCCAGTTCATGGCCGTGCCCGCCAACCTGCTCAACAAGAAGGCCGCCTACCTCCAGACCGGCGTTTGGGCCAAGAAGGCCGCCAAGGAAGCCAAACTGTTCGGCACCGTCGACATCGTCGCCAACAGCGAGGACAAGACCTACAGCTACATCCCCAAGGGCTACACCATCCCCACCGATGCCGACTACTTCCACATCACCACCAACAACACCATCTACGGCACCGAAATCAAGCACGACATGGACTGCCCCGTCATGCTGGTGGCTGACATGAGCTCCGACATCATGTCCCGTCCCGTCGACGTCAAGAAGTACGGCCTCATCTACGGTGGCGCCCAGAAGAACGTCGGCCCCGCCGGTGTTACCTTCGTCATCGTCCGCAAGGATATCCTCGGCAAGATCACCGACCGCCAGTACATGAACCCCCTGCCCACCATGGTCGACTTCCGCACCCACGCCGCCGAAGAGGACAAGAACATCTCCATGTTCAACACTCCCCCGGTGATCAACATCTTCATGATGTACGAGACCCTGAAGTGGGTCAAGGAACTGGGTGGCCTCACCGAGATGAACAAGATCAACGTCAAGAAGTCCAACCTCCTCTACGAGGAAATCGACCGCAACTCCATGTTCATCGGCACCGCCGAGAAGGAGGACCGCTCCATCATGAACCACTGCTTCGTCATGGCCCCCGGCTACGAGGACAAGCAGGACGCCTTCATGGCCTTCGCCAAGGAGCGCGGCATGGTCGGCATCAAGGGCCACCGCTCCGTCGGCGGCTTCCGCGCCAGCCTCTACAACGCCTGCCCCATCGAGGCCGTCGAGGCTCTCGTCCAGTGCATGCAGGACTTCGAGAAAGCCAACAAATAGTCCACTCAACCAGTTAAACAATGGAAGTCAGAGTAGACGTCAGGGAGGGATTCGAGAAGAAGCTTCGCAAGGAGCCTACCTGCGTCTTCTCTGATGAAATAAAGATTTACAGCAAAATGAAAGTTTTAGTTGCTACCGAGAAACCCTTCGCCAAAGTGGCCGTCGACGGCATCCGCGAAGTGGTCGAGAAGAACGGCTACCAGCTGGCCCTCCTCGAGAAATACACCGACGTCAATGAACTCTACGCCGCCGTGGCCGACGCCGACGCCCTCATCGTCCGCTCCGACAAGGTTACCAAGGAGGTCATCGACCACGCCAAGAACCTCAAAATCGTCGTCCGTGCCGGCGCCGGCTTCGACAACCTCGACCTCGAGGCTTGCACCGCCCGCGGCATCGTCGCCATGAACACCCCCGGCCAGAACAGCAACGCCGTGGCCGAGCTGGTCATGGGCATGCTCGTCTACGCCGTGCGTAACTTCTACAACGGCAAGTCCGGTTCCGAGCTCATGGGCAAGAAGCTGGGTATCCTCGCCTTCGGCAACGTGGGTCGCAACGTGGCCCGCATCGCCAAGGGTTTCGGCATGGAGGTCTTCGCCTACGACGCCTTCCTCACCGCCGAACAGATCAACGCCTCCGGCATGGCCACCGCCGTCGCCAACCAGCAGGCCCTCTTCGAGCAGTGCGACATCGTCTCCCTCCACATCCCCGCCACCGCCGAGACCAAGCAGAGCATCAACTACGACCTCGTGGGCAAGATGCCCAAGGGTGGTATCCTGGTCAACAGCGCCCGTAAGGAGGTCATCGACGAGGCCGGCCTCTGCAAGCTCATGGCCGAGCGCACCGACCTGAAGTACATCACCGACATCATGCCCGATGCCGACGCCGACTTCAAGGCTTTCGAGGGTCGCTACTTCGCCACCCCCAAAAAGATGGGTGCCCAGACCGAAGAGGCCAACATCAACGCCGGTATTGCCGCCGCCGAACAGATTGCCGACTTCTTCAAGACCGGCAACAAGAAGTTCCAGGTGAATAAATAAACCTCCGATGCAACTCTGCATCTTCAACCCCGAGCACGACCTCTGCATGGCCAGCGGTCGTGCTCTTTATATCCCGCCCCGCTCGGCCGTACAGTTCGCGCGGCGCGACGCGCACCTCATGCAGGTGCTCTACCCCGATGCCCACTGCACCTCGGTCTACGACCTGCCAACTTTCAATTTTCAATTTTCATTTTTCAATTCCGTGGTGGCTTGGGGTTGGAATGCCGTGGTCAAGCATCAGCTGCAGCGTCATGGCGTTTCGGAAAACCTGCTGCCCTCGGATAAGGAGATTGACACCATTCGCGAGTTGCAGCACCGCACCACCGTGCTGCCCCTGCAGCCCGACTGCCGTGCTATATATAATATAGAAGAGGCCGAAGCGCTCTTCGCCGAGCGCCCCCACTGGGTGCTCAAGGCCCCGTGGAGCGGTGCCGGCCGCGGCCTGCGCTGGCTGCACGGCACGCTGTCCGACATCGACCGCCACTGGATAGAGAAGACGGTACGCAACCAGCGTTGCGCCATCGCCGAGCCCCGACGCGAGGTAGTGGCCAATCTGGCGTTGGAATACATGGGCGGCGCCTTCCTCGGCTATTCCCTCTTCCGCACCGGCAGCGGTGTCTACAAGGAGAACCTGCCTTGGAGCGACGACCGCATCGCCGCCGCCTATCCCCTGGGCGACACCCGGGGCCGCATCGAGCAGTGGCTGGCGGACACCATCTTTCCGCACTACCGCGGTCCGCTTGGCGTCGACCTCATGGTCTGTGCCGACGGCAACATCCACGTGGCCGAACTCAACCTCCGCCATACCATGGGGATGGTGGCGCATGAGAAGTTAAGAGTTAAGAGTTAAGAGTTAAGAGTTAGGAGTTAAGATTATGGGGTTTATTGAGGCATTTCTTTTGGCGCTGGCGCTCTGTGTCGACTCCCTGGTGGTGTCGGCCACTACCGCCTTCCGCAGCAGGCTTACCGCCCGCCGCGGTCTGCTGCTGGCCCTCATCTTCGGCCTCTGCCAGGGCGGGTTCCCCCTGCTGGGCGCCCTCATCGGCGACGTGGCCCGCGCCTTCATCGAGGTCGTCGACCACTGGGTGGCCTTCGGTCTGCTGGCCCTCATCGGCGGCAAGATGATAGTGGATGCCATAGGGGCGAATCATGATTCGCCCGACGAGCATGGTGCGAATGGCAATTCGCCCCTGCAGTACGTTCTTCTCGGCGTGGCCACCAGCATCGACGCCTTTGCCGTCGGCATCGGGCTGGGCTTGCAGCACCCGCTGCCTACCGTGCTGTGGGTCGTCGCCCTCATCGGTGCCATCACCTTTGCCGTCTCGCTGCTGGGCGTCTGGCTCGGCAACCGCCGCATCCCCATTCCCGAGCGCATCGCCACCCTGGTGGCCGGCCTGGTGCTGGTCGGCCTGGGGGTGAAAATCCTCGTCGAGCATCTTTTTCTGTAAAAAAAGTTTGTGCCGGCTGTAATATTCTGCTCCACTTGCGCAACTATAGTATGAAAACGGAACAGAACGACTGAGCATTTTGACTGCCAAGGAATATACCAGCCACACTCCCCGATGGGCCGACGACGCCCTCCGCTTTGCCCTGCGCTGCTGCCCCTCGCGCCCCGACTGCGAGGATGCCGTGCAGGAGGCTTTGGCCGCCCTCTGGAAATGCCATTCCTCGGTCAGTCTCGACAAAGGTAAACCCTACCTGCTCAGCACCACCTACCGCTCGCTGATGCACAGCCTCCGGCACGCCAAGGTGATGCAGCGGCACGCCGGGCAGGCCACAATGGAGAGCACCGTGATGCCCGACGAGGGCTTCGACCTGCGCGAGGCCATCGAGCGTAGCCTGCAAACCCTGCCTGAGGTGCAGCGCGCCATCCTCCAGCTGCGCGACGTCGAGGGCTACTCCTACCAGGAAATCGCCTCCGCCCTCCAGCTCTCCGACTCCCAGGTGCAGGTCTACCTCTTCCGCGCCCGTGTCAGCATGCGCAAACAACTGAAACAACTTGGATATGACAACAATAGATAATAACAACTACGAGCTTTGGCTCCTGCGCTACGCCGAGGGCGACCTCTCCGCCGCGGAGAGCGCCACCGTCGAGGCATGGCTGGAAGGCCATCCCGAGGCTGCCGAGGAGCTGGCCCTCTACCGCGAGGCGCCGCGCCTGGAGCGCGACGAGGCGGTCAGGTATGCCGCAGCCGTGCCGCAGCCGCCGCAACCCCTCTGGCCGGCCCTGCTGCGCTGGAGCGCGGCGGCAGCCGTCATAGCGGCCCTCATGATGCCGGCGCTGCGCACGGGCGGGATGCTGCCAAAGCAGGAGGCACCCCTGCTCGTGGCCAAGGCGAAGGGGGATACTAGTGATACTAGTCTTTCTAGAGATTCTAGCTTTTCTAGAAATTCTAGATTATCTAGAAATTCTAGTCTTTCTAGAAATTCTAGTCCTTCTAGTTTTTCTAGATTTTCCAGCCCTGCCGTGGCGGCGGTTTCTGCCTCCGGCGAATGCGTGGATTCCGTCGCCGCGCCGGTGCAGGAAATCATCGAGGTTACCAGCCTTATCGCCTTCGCAGAGGAGGCCGTGGAAGAGCCCGCCGACACGCTCCTCTCGCTCTCCCTCATCGCCTACGAGTCCGACGACTGGGGCGACCGCCTGCTGGCCCTCAACGAGGCCACCCACGAGAGCCTCTCGCATTCCTTCGGCGGCCGGCTGGTCATCCGCCTGCTGCCCGACAACCGCCAGCTGGAGCAGCACGTGGTGGAGCCTCTGCGCGAGCGCATGGACAACCTGAAGAACAAACGCAAACAATAATACCCACATTATGAAAAAGTTCACCCTATCCCTCCTCCTGCTGCTGCCCCTGCTGGCGGCGGCCCAAACGGACACCACGAAAGCGGCCGACACCGCCGCCGTCGACTGCGATTGCGCCAACTCCTCCTGGGACGACTGGGACTGGCTCGACCCCGAAGAGTTCCCCTGCTTCTACCAGTGCGTGAAGCAGAAGGTGAGCCGCGGCCGGTGGAGCACCCACCTCGACTTCGCCTGGGGCTTCCACAACTGGGGCTCGTCCCCCCTGTCCGGCCTGGCGGGCAGCGACGGCGACGCGGCCGTGCGCACCTCGTTCAACCACATCCTGCTCACGCTCAACTTCCCCGTCCTCATCTCGCGCCGCGTGGCCCTCTACGCCGGCCTGGGCCTGGATTGGGACAAATACAAATTCCACGACGGCACGGTGGTGTTCGCCCACTCGCAAGCCAACCCCGCGCTGCAAAGCCGCCACCTCACACCCGTCAACTCGCCGGAGAGCCGCCTGCTGACGCGCTACGTCGTCCTGCCCGTCTCGGTCTGCTTCGACCTGGGCCGCCACTGGAAGCTCGAGCTGGCCGCCATCCCCGGCCTCCACTGGAGCGGCAGCCACACCGGCATGCGCCAGGACTATAGCTACGAGCAGGAGGAGTTCCACATCAAGGACTACCACATCAACCGCCATATCAACCCCTTCAAGCTCGACACCCGCGTGGTGGTCCGCTACCGCTCCCTCGGCCTTTACCTCCAGGCCGCCATGCTGAACGCCTTCCGCAACACCGCCGACGAGCTCTACCCTGTCAAATTCGGTATCATCCTCTAAAAAAACACCAGCCTTATGAAAAAGATATTCATCGCCCTGAGCACCCTGATGCTCACCCTCATGGCCAGCGCCCAGAATCTCTATACACAAACCGTTCCCGACCAAGTGAGCACCATCCGGGTTGAAGACCATACCCGCTTGACGGTGAAGCCCTCCGAGGGCGAGTTCCACCTCCTCACCGCCACGGCCTCGCCCGTAGCCACCATCAAGGGCAGCAACATGATGATCTCCTCGCCGGCCAACGACATCACGCTCCTGCTGCCCCCGGGGCGCAGCATCGCCTTCCACGTCGAGGACCACGCCAACCTCATCTTCAGCGGCAACTTCGACAAACGGCAGCGGCTCTCCGTCCGCACCGAGGACTACGCGTCGGCGCTCTTCACCGGTTCGCTGGCCGACTCGCTGTGGGCCGTCGAACTCAACCTGCGCGCCGACGACTACTCCCTCATCCGCTCCGAGATACGCCTGGTCAGCTACAACTTCGAGTTCGTGGCCAAAGACTACTCCCGCATCAACCTCGATTGCCAGCAGAACAAATACGAGCCCGGCTTCGACACCCGCACCCAAACAGTCTTTCGGGACGAGCATGCCACCCTGCAATACAACTACTGCAACAGCGACACCGCGCGCGCCTTCAGCACCAGAGACTCCACCCTTGCTTCCATTACGCAAGGCAAGTTGAGGAGCGTGGAAAAGCCCGCCAAACCGTCCTTCTGGCGCCACCGCGACGTGGCCCTCAACTTCGCCTGGGGCTTCCACAACTGGGGCTCCGAGCCGCTGAAGGGCTTCGCCGGCGTGAACGGCCCGGCCGACGCGCGCACCTCCACCTCGTTCAACCATGTGCACCTCTCCGTCGACTACCCCCTCATCGGCACCCGCCACACCGGCCTCTACATCGGCCTCGGCCTCGACTGGGACAAGTACAAATTCTCCACGCCCGACGTCGTCTTCGACAACCTGGCCTTCCGCAGCGGCACGGACGGCGCCGTCGAGTCGCGCCTGCTGACGCGCTACGTCGTCGTGCCGCTCACCCTCCGCGTCGACCTCTGGCACGGCTGGCGCCTCACCCTCTCCGCCCTGCCCGGCATCCACTGGAGCGGCAGCCACACCGGCCTCCGCCGCGAATTCGAGGCCGACCAGATGGAAGGGCTCGTCAAAGACCAGTCCGTCAACAAACACATCAACCCCTACAAGCTCGACCTCCGCGCCACCCTCAACTACGAAGGCATCGGCCTCTACTTCCAGGCCGCCACCCTCTCCACCATGAGGGACGGATGCGAGCCGCTCTACCCGGTCAAGTTCGGCATAATACTCACACAAGATTGATTTTCAAGGCAATACACACCTCATGGTAGAGGGCGTATACCCTCCAAAGGCCCATAACCTTCCATAAGCTTCCATATCCTTCCAGTGCCTTTGTATTCCCCTACCGTTCCCCTACCATTCCCCTACCGTCCCCCGATGGATGGTAGGGTTGTTTTTGTTAAATTTCCTTAAAACCTATACTGGCTGACAACATATTCGCGTATAATATTGTCTATGTCGGCAAAAAACACTATCTTTGCAATTGAAAATACATCATCACATGACACGTAAATTCAATAGAACCAGCCTGTTAATATTGTTGGCAATGGTTATGCCCGCCCTCGCAAGCGCCCAACCCGGTGGCGGCCCGACCGGCACCTCGCAGCCCAGCCCCGCCGTCGAATGCGGCATCTACCAGTGGCCCGAAGTGCAGAACCCCTGCCCCGAGGTGCAAATCAAGCAGAAGCACGACCACGTGTCCCTGCCGCAGTATCGGGCGATGGGGTGGGACACGGTGATTACCTGCCGCGACCGTCAGATTACCCTCTCCTGCATGCCCTACATCCCCGTGCAGTACACCAACGGCTACTACTACGTCGACGAGATTCCCTTCAACCCGCCAGACACCACGTTCTACCTCGGATACAACGCAACCATCGACGCCAACAACCCTTACAAGAAGAAGATGCCCATCTCCACCGACGATGACTTTGCCTCTGCTTCGACCAACATCCCCTATCCATTCTACTTCTTCGGCATCCGCAAGAACGCTTTCCGGCTGGGAGCCAATGGTCTGGTAACATTCACCACCGACTTCGGCTCCGGCACGAGCAACCCCTGGTCATATTCAGCTCCTCTGCCGTGGACACCGACCACCTCGGGCGCGCCAGGGTCTACCGAGACGTTCAACCGCATGCACGACGCCATCTACGGTGTCTATGAGGACACCTATCCCAGCCCCTCCGTACACGGCACCACAGGCGACCCGAACTGGGGCATCTACTATGGCGTGCTGGACGAATATCCCTGCCGCAAGATTATCTGCTCGTGGAACGACGTGCCGCAGTTCAGCTGCACTAACCTCCGATGCACCTACCAGATAGTCTGCTACGAAGGCTCGAACATCATCGAGGTGCACGTCAAGCAACGGCAGGTGTGCTCTAGCTGGAACGGTGGCAACGGTGTCATCGGCATACAGAACGCCACGGGTCTGCCGCAGACCAAGTCGAACGACCCCGACAACCCCCTCTATTGGATTTCCCCCGGCGCCCCTGCCGCTTTCTTCCCCACGGGCTACAACACCAGCACCTCCAATATCACCCGCAAGGCATTCCGCTTCACCCCCTACGGCACCACCGAGGTGGTCGACGGCTGGTACCGCATCCTGCCCGACCAGAACGGCGCCGACTCGGCCGTGCAGCTCGGGAATATACCCGGCGACACCAACGGCTACTGCACTCAACGCGCCTCCAGTGCCTCCGCCTGCCCCAACCTCACCCTCGCCTACGTTAGCCCCAAGTGCGTCTCGCGCTACTATTACCACATGCGCTTCCGCAACGCCAACGGCGACTGGTACCACCTCTACGACACCGTCACCATCGGTATCGACACCCTCAACGACCTCTCCTTCAACATTGCCCAGCAGGATGTCTGCCTCGGCAACTCCGTCGCCCCCGCCCTCGAGTTCCGCTCCATTCAGGACACCGATCTGGTCAACTGGTACGTCAGCCGTGTCGCCAACGGACAGGACATCCCCCTGCCCACCTCTGCCATCGACGTGGGCAACATCGTCGACAACGGCACCGACAAGAGCATCTCCGTCACCCTCAACAGCAACACCCTGCCGGCGGACGGCCTGGTGGCCAACAAGATAGACACCATACGGATACAGTCCTCCATCGACTTCGTCAGCGGATGCCAAAACAGCGCCTCCACCATCGTGCGCGTCTTCCCCAACTTTGACACCACCGTCTACGCCGGCATCTGCCGCGGCGAGGTGTACAAATGGAATGTCGACGGAAATGAATACCGCGAGACGACCACTCCCCCCTACCCCTCGGTACGGCTCCAGTCGGAACCCGGGTGCGACTCCGTTGTCCGCCTCAACCTCACCGTCTACGACGTGTCGCACACCCTCGACCCCATCGTCGACTGCAAACCCATCACCTGGCAAAACGGCAAGACCTACACCCAGTCCAACACCGCCACCTTCGACCAGGACACCCTGGTGCTCCACAACCGCTACGGCTGCGACTCCATCGTCCAGCTCGACTTCACCCTCCACCCCCTCACCGCACGCCTCCAGGCATCGCTCGACTACTTCGACTATGACCACCTCGACGTGGAGCTGACCGACCTCTCCACCGGCGGCGGCGAGCGCACATGGATTATCCCCAACGCACCGGACCAGACCACTCCCGTAGCCTACTACACCATCCCCGTCGAGCTCGACTCCGCCGTCATCATGCTGGTCGAAGTCAGCCCCTACGGTTGTATCGACACCGCCACCATCACCCTGCCCTTCAACAAGGAGAGCTTCTGGGTGCCCAACATCTTCACGCCCGACAACCCCGCCGGCAACAACCTCTTCCACTCGGTCAGCACCCAGACCCTGCGCCAGGAGATGATTATCTACAACCGCATGGGCGAGATGGTGTTCCGCTGCGAGGGTGCCGACTGCGCGTGGGACGGCCGCGACCTCAACGGCAACCCCTGCGTACAGGGCTCCTACGTCTACATCATCCGCTACACCAACGCCTTCTTCCCCAACAAGACCCATATCAGACAGGGCACCGTTACCCTCCTCAGATAATCACCTCGCAATGAAAATAGCCGTCATAGGAGCCACCGGCCTCGTGGGCCGCGAAATGCTCACCGTACTCGAAGAATTCGGCTTTGCCGACCACACCATTATCGCTGCCGCCTCGCCCCGCTCCGCAGGCACCACCCTCCCCTTCGCCGGCCGCGAGCTGACCGTTGTCTCCGTCGACGAGGCAATCGCCCAGCGGCCCGACTATGCCATCTTCTCGGCCGGCGCCGCCGCCTCGCGCCAGTATGCGCCCCTCTTTGCCGCGCAGGGCACCACGGTAATCGACAACTCGTCGGCCTGGCGCAAAGACCCCGAGGTGCCGCTGGTGGTGCCTGAGATCAACATCGGCGCCGTGCGCCCCTCCGACCGCATTATCGCCAACCCCAACTGCTCCACCATCCAGATGGTGCTGGCCCTCAGCCCCCTGCAGCGCGAATACGGCATCCGCCGCATCGTCGTCGCCACCTACCAGAGCATCACCGGCACCGGTCTCAACGCCATCCGCCAGCTGGAGGCCGAGGAGCGTGGCGAGTGGAAAGTGGACGGCGGAACACTCCTCACTCCACACTCCTCACTCCCTGCTTACCCCCACCCCATCCACCGCAACCTTTTCCCCCACGGCGGCGACTTCCTGCCCGACGGCTACACCACCGAGGAGCAGAAGCTCATCGACGAGACGCGCAAGATATTCGCCGACCCCGCCATCGAGGTGTCGCCCACGGTGGTGCGTGTGCCCGTGGTTGGCGGACACAGCGAGGCGGTCAATGTGGAGCTCCGTCGCGACTATGACCTCGCCGAGGTGCGCCGCCTGCTGGAGCAGACACCCGGCGTGGTGGTGCAGGACGCCCCCGCGGCCAACCTCTACCCCATGCCCATCACCGCCCACCACCGCAACGAGGTCTTCGTCGGCCGCCTGCGGCGCGACCCTTCGCAGCCCAACAGCCTCAATCTATGGGTGGTGGCCGACAACATCCGCAAGGGTGCCGCCACCAACGCCATCCAGATTATGCAACGGCTTGTGCAGTTAAGAGTTAAGAGTTAAGAGTTAAAAGCTAAGAGTTAAGAGTTATGCTTCGCCATTTCATTTTTCGCATTTCATTTTTCATCTTCGCCCTTTCCCTTACGGCCTGCGGCAACAAGGTGGTTCTCGACGAGGAGCGCACCTTCAACTCCACTTGGAACCGCTTCACTCCGCAACAGTACGAGATAGCGATACCCAGCAGCGACCTCTTTTTCCATATCGACTACACCGTGGTGGTCGACACCGCAGTCTTCCGCTACGACCGCCTGCCGCTGATTGTCGACATCTACGGTGCCGACGGCACCCAGCGCCACATCAGCCCCGTCATCCTCCTCAAGGAGAACGGCCGCTGGAAGGGCCAGCAGGAGGGGCCCAACCGCAGAGTAACCGCCCGCGTCCACAACTACTTCACCTTCAACAAATCTGGCACCTACCGCTACGAGGTCAAACAGGCCACCTCTCAGTACGACCTCGAGGGCGTGCGCGCCTTCAGTGTGCACATCGAGGAGGCCAAGCTGGAATACAACCTTGATTGACGCCTCCATCAATCCCCACATTGAGCAGATAGCCCTGCGGCTGAAGACACTGCCCGAGAGCCCCGGTGTGTACCAGCACCTGGACGCCGACGGCAAGGTCATCTATGTCGGCAAGGCCCGCAACCTCCGTTCACGCGTCAGCAGCTATTTTTCCCACTACGACGACAAGAGCGCCAAAATCAAGATGTTGGTGCGCCACATCGCCGACACGCGCGTTACCGTGGTGGCCACCGAGGTGGACGCCTTGCTGCTCGAGAACTCGCTCATCAAGCAGTACCAGCCGCGCTACAACTCGATGCTCAAGGACGACAAGTCCTACCCCTACCTCCTCATCACCGACGAACCCTACCCGCGCCTGCTCTACGTGCGCAAGCACCCGGGGCTGCCCAAGGGCCAGTTCTTCGGCCCCTACCCCAACGGTGTCGTCCTGCGCCAGCTGCAGGACATCATACGCCAGCTGTTCCAGTACCGCACCTGCAACCGGACTTTGGATTTCGGCACTCAAAATTCAAAATTCAGAATTCAAAATTCGAACCGCCCCTGCATGAAGCACCAGATCGGCCTCTGCGCCGCCCCCTGCGCGGGATTGCAGAGCCGCGAGGAATACCTCCAAACCTTTGAAAACATACGGCGCATCCTGCGTGGCGACTTCGACCACATCCTCTCCGACCTCAAGCGGCAGATGACCGCCCTGGCCAAGGAGTTGCGCTTCGAGGAGGCCGAGGCCGTCAAGCGCCGCATACGCCTGCTGGAGGAATACCAGAGCCGTTCCACGGTGGTGGGCACCAACGTGCGCGACCTCGACGTCTGCTCCATCCTCAGCGACGAGCGGCACGCCTGGGTCAACTACATGCGCATACGCAACGGCGCCATCATCTACAGTTTCAACAACGAGGTGAAGAAACAGCTCGACGAGACCGACGCCGAACTCCTGGCCACCCTGCTGCCCCAGCTGCGCCAGCAGACCCAGAGCACCGCCACCGAGGCCGTGCTACCCTTCCCCCTCCCCGACCTGCCAGCCGACTACCTGCAGCAGAACACCGCACCCCGCGGCGACCGCCGCAAGCTGCTCGAGCTCTCGCTACGCAACGTGGAAGCCTACCGCAAGCAGTGCAACCACCAGCGCGCCCTCACCGACGGCGACGCCGCGCCCCAGGCACTCAAACTGCTCGAACGCCTCCAGCAGGCCCTCGCACTGCCGCGCCTGCCGATGGAAATCGAGTGCTTCGACAACAGCAACATCCAAGGAGCCTACCCCGTGGCCGGCATGGTGCGCTTCTCCGCCGGCAAGCCCAACCGCAAGGAATACCGCAAGTTCAACATTAAAAATGTCGAGGGTCCCGACGACTACGCCTCCATGGCCGAGGTCATCGAGCGCCGCTACCGCCGCCTCCACGAGGAGCAGAAGCCGCTGCCCGACCTCCTCATCGTCGACGGCGGCGAAGGGCAGATGCAGATGGCGCACCGCGTCCTTCGCGACACCCTCCACCTCGACATCCCCATCGCCGGCCTCGCCAAGAACGACCGCCACCGCACCTCGCAGCTACTCTGCTATGTAGAAAAATCCACTCCAGAAATCAAGGTAGTCCAGCTCAAGCCCACCGATGCGCTCTTCCACCTGCTGGAGCAGATACAGAACGAGGTGCACCGGTTCGCCATCACCTTCCACAAGGACAAACGTTCCAAAGGGACCTTCCGCACCGCGCTGACCGACATCCCCGGCATCGGCCCCCAAACCGCACGCGACCTACTGCTACGCTTCGGCAGCGTCAAGCAGATTTCACGCCTCGCCGAGGCCGACCTCGCCGAGGCCATCGGCCCCACCAAGGCACAGGCCGTCTACAACCATTTCCATCCCTAGAAATGAATAGATTACGAGGGTACTGTACCATAAGCTTCCATATCCTTCCAGTGCCCTTCTATTCCCCTAGAGATCCCCTACCATTCCCCTAGAGAACCCCAAGCGGTCAGTAGAGGAAGTTGTTGTAAGGGTAGCGGATGGCGTGGATGGTGCTTACGTGATTGTAAATCAAGTCCCTAAAGGCTTCGAGGTGGGTGCGTTCGGTAGCGGAGATGAAGATGTGGTCCTCCTCGCCGCTGTGGGTGGGGAGGGTCTCCAGGCGGTCTATCTTGTTGTACACCACCACGGTGGGTTTGTCGGCGGCGCCAATCTCGTCCAGCGTCAGCCGCACGGAGGCCATCTGCTCCTCGTAGTCGGGATGCGAGGTGTCGACCACGTGCAGCAGCAGGTCGGCCTCGACCACCTCGTCCAGCGTGCTCTTGAAACTCTCCACCAACTGCGTGGGCAGCTTGCGGATAAAGCCGACGGTGTCGGTGAGGAGGAACGGCAGGTTGCCGATGACCACCTTGCGCACCGTGGTGTCGAGGGTGGCGAAGAGCTTGTTCTCGGCGAAGACATCGCTCTTGGAAAGCACGTTCATCAGGGTCGACTTGCCCACGTTGGTGTAGCCCACCAGCGCCACTCGCACAAGGCTCTCGCGGTTCTTTCGCTGGAGGGTCTTCTGCTTGTCGATGGAGGACAGCTGCTGTTTGAGGAGGGAAATCTTCTCCTTGATCAGTCGCCGGTCGGTCTCAATCTGTGTCTCGCCCGGGCCGCGCATGCCGATGCCGCCGCGCTGGCGCTCGAGGTGTGTCCACATACGGGTGAGGCGCGGCAGCATGTACTGCAGCTGTGCCAGCTCGACCTGCGTCTTGGCGATGGAGGTGCGCGCGCGCTTGGCGAAGATGTCGAGAATGAGTGTGGTGCGGTCCAGGATGCGGCACTCGAGTTCCTTCTCCAGGTTGCGCAACTGTGCAGGCGAGAGCTCGTCGTCGAAGATGACGAAGTCGGCCTCGAGCGCCTGCTTGTATTCCTTGATTTCCTCGAGCTTTCCGCTGCCCACATAGGTGCGGGTATCGGGGCGGTCGAGGCGTTGTATGACTTTCTTCATGCAGCGTCCGCCGGCGGTCTCGAGCAGAAACTCCAGCTCGGCCAGGTACTCCTCGGTGCGCTCCATGGTCTGCATCCCCGGGCATACAGCCACAAGGATGGCGCGTTCATAGATGTCGGTTGGCTGCTTCATTGAGGATTGATTCCAGTTGGTCTCCTATCTTGTCCCAGGTGTAGTTGTGCTGGACGAAACGGTGGGCCTCGTCGGCCATCAGAACACGGCGGGTCCTGTCGGCCAGCAGGTGGAGGATGCTGTCGGCCAGTTCCTGGGCGGTGCTGCCGAGGAGGAGCTGCCGCCCATCGATGGCGCCGAGGGTGTCGCCGGCCAGGGGGGTGGTTACGCAGGGAGTGCCCATGGCCATAGCCTCGAGCAGCTTGTTTTGCAGCCCCGAACCGATGCGCATAGGCGCGACAAACACCTTGGCGGCGGCGTAGTAGGGACGTATGTCGTCGACGGTGCCGGTTACGTTGACGCGGTCGGAGGCCAATGCCAGCACCGACTTCTTGGGCGTGGCGCCGGCCAGGGTGAGGGTGGTCTCGGGGCGATGCTCCCACACCAGGGGCATCACCTCCTTGACAAGATACTCCGCTGCGTCGATGTTGGGCTCGTACTGCATGTTGCCACAGAAGACGAGGTCAACGTTCCCCTCGGTGGTGGTTCGGCTGAAGTAGTCGAGGTCCACGCCGTTCGGCACCACACGTATGCTGTCGCTCATGCTGTGCGGTATGGCATCGCGGTCGGCCTCCGAGATGATGGTCAGGCGGTCGAAGATGCGCATCGCCTTGTATTCGGCGGAACGCAGCATCTTGAACTCGAAGTGCAGTATGTGGCGCCAGAGGCCCTTGCACTGCTCCATGCGCCGCTCGGTGTTGAGCGAGAGGGCATCCTGGAAGTCCATCACCTTGGGACAGTCCACCCGTGCCACCAGGGGCATCGTGCGCACCATCTGGTTGTAGATGACATCGGGGTCGACCTGCGCAATGAATGCCTTGCAGGCGCGGCGGGCACGCTTGGAATCCCAGTAGCCGAGCTGCAGGCTCTTGGTGCTGAAATAGTTGCGCAGCACATTCTTATAGCTTACCCATCGGGGAGGGTTGACGATGCATATCTCCTTGCAATAGGGCTCGAGGGCGGCGCGCTGCTCGGGGCTTACGCTCGTGTGGCTTATGGCAAAGAGGTAGACCTCGTGGCGCTTGGCGAGCTGCACTATCTGATGGTAGGCGCGCAGCTTGTCGCCTTTCTCCAAAGGGTACGGGAACCGTGGGAGTACTACTAATATCTTCATAATCTAGAACAATTGCGTTTGGGTACCTTCGGCATAGCCTAACCTGTCGTCGGCAGCTTCGGTGTTCGGGGTGTCGGGTTCGTCGTTCCCAGGCTGGGGCTCCGGGTCGGGCTTGACTGGCTCAAGCCACTTGAAACTGTCCACGGCGAAGGTGGTGATGCGCTTGCCCTTGGCCTTGTGGCTCTTCACTCCGATGAAATCCTCCACATCGATGATTTCGGAAGCTATCTTCTTGCCGCTGTCGGGGGTGTATACTACCTCCAGGCGGGGATAGTAGTCCATACTGATAGACATCAGCTGCGAGCCGTCTTCGTCAAGGAAGGGCACCTTGCGGTCGGTGGCTTCGGGAATGAATCGCTTTAGGTAGGGATGCCCGTCGGGCGAGCGGTAAAGTGCGGTAAGGATGGCCTCGGGATTGTACTTGCGCAGCTCGATGAGGTCGTCGTCATAGTGGTTGGCCAGGTCGAAAGTGGTGGTGCGATAGACGGCGGACTGGGTAACGGCCAGTATCTTGTCCGGCCCCTTGAACTCGCCGAGGTAGCGCCCAGCCTCGTTGACATTCAGGCGCTTGACGCTCTCGTCGAACCATATCCTGCGGGCCGAGAGCGTGGAGACCCCCTCGTCCTTGAGGTTGATGGAGCGGACGGCGTTGCGGGTCAGTATGTTGCCCATCGACTGGCGCCCTTTGATGGCGAGGGTCTTGAAGTCGAAATCGAAGGAGGTCTTCTTGAGCTTGGGCTTCGACACGTGGTGCACCGTGACCACCTCCGCCTCCCCGTTGGGATTGGCTGTGAAGTAGAGCACCTTCGAATTCTTCGTGCCCTTGGTGAGGGGATAGTCGCGGTCGCGGGTGATGGAGGTAACATTGAACCGCTTGACAAAGACATAACCCTGCAACCCGTCGCGGTATATCATATTATATACAGTGCGCTCGTCGCGCTTGCGGAATACGGAAATGAACAGTATCTCCGGACATTCCTGGCTGCCGACGAAACCCTTCTCCTGCACCTTGGTTACCATAAAAGTGCCGTCCTTGCGGAAAACGATGATGTCGTCCATGCGCGAACACTCGCATGCCACCTCCACCCCCTCCTCGCGCTTGAGGCCCCAGCCCGCAAAACCCGTGGTGTAGTTGACATAGAGCTTCTCGTTCGCCAGGGCCACCTGGGTCGACTCGATGTCCTCGAAGGAGCGTATCTCCGTCCTGCGCTCGCGCCCCTTGCCGAATTTCTTGAGGATGCCCTCGAAGTAGCGGATGGCGTAGTCCGTCAGGTGGGCCAGGTGATTCTTCACCTCGTCGATGGTCATCTCGATGGATTCAATCTCCTCCTCGGCCTTCTTGATGTCGAATTTGGAGATTTTGCGGACGGGTTTCTCGGTGAGTTTCAGCACATCCTCGCGCGTGATATCGCGCTTGAACCTCTTCTTGTATGGACCGAAGGCGCTGTGCATATCGTCCACCTGCTCCTCCCACGAGAGGCTGTCGCGCTGCTCCATCTTCTTATAGATGCCCTTTTCGAAAAAAATCCTCTCCAGGCTCACCCAGTGCCAGCGCTCCTCCAGCTCCTCCAGCTGTATCTCCAGCTCCCGCCGCAGCAGCTCCTTCGTGCGGAAAGTATTGTGGCGCAGTATGTCGCTCGCCGTCATGAAGACAGGCTTGTCGTCCACAATGACACACGTCTGCGGCGAAAACGATATCTGGCAGGAAGTGAAAGCATACAGCGCGTCGATGGTCTGGTCGGGACTCACACCCGCCGGCAGGTAGACCACTATCTCCACCTCCGCCGCCGTATTGTCGTCCACCTTCTTCACCTTAATCTTGCCCTTCTCGTTCGCCTTCAGTATACTGTCGATGAGCACATCGGTGGTAACGGTGTAGGGAAGCTCCGTGATCACGATAGCCTTGCGCCTCTCGTCATAGTGCATGCGCGCACGGATGCGCAAGCGCCCGCCCAGCGCCGCGTCATTGTATCTCGACACGTCGATAAGGCCGCCCGTGGGGAAGTCGGGATAAATCTCGAACCCCTCCTCCTTCAGTATCTTCATGCTCGCCTCCAGCAGCTCGCAGAAATTGTAGGGCAAGATGACCGAAGTCAGCGTTACCGCGATGCCCTTTGTGCCCTGCGCCAGCAGCAGCGGAAACTTGATCGGCAGCGACACCGGCTCCTCCTTGCGGCCGTCATACGAAGGCTTCCACTCCGTCGTCTTCGGATTGAACACCACCTCCTTCGCGAACTTCGAGAGGCGCGCCTCGATATAGCGGCCCGCAGCCGCATCGTCGCCCGTCAATATATTGCCCCAGTTACCCTGGCAGTCAATCAGCAGATCCTTCTGCCCCAGGTTCACCAGCGCATCCTTGATCGACGCGTCCCCATGCGGGTGATACTGCATCGTGTTACCCACGATATTGGCCACCTTCGTGAAGCGGCCGTCGTCCGTCTCATCCATCGCGTGCAGGATACGCCGCTGCACAGGCTTCAGACCGTCGTCGATGTCGGGCACCGAGCGGTCCAGGATGACATCGGAGGCATAGTCAATCCAATAGTCGCGGAACATGCCGTCGAGCGACAGGGTCGTACCCTGCTCTTCGGCGGTGGGGGTGTTTATGTTCTCTTCCATGTGATGTTTTTGTCGGGTTCGGTAAGGGAATGGTAGGGGATCTCTAGGGGAATACAAAGGCTCTGGTAGGATATGGAAGGATATGGTAGGTTAGATCCCTGTTAAGTATGAAAACTATTTTCGGTTTGCATTGCAAAATGTTCTGTTCCAGCGTATTCCGCCGTGGTCTTTGTCGCTTGACCACAGGATGACGCGAGCCTTGCCGACCACGTGGTCCTCGGGCACGAAGCCCCAGAAGCGGCTGTCCTGGCTCATGTGCCGGTTGTCGCCCATCATCCAGTAGTAGTTCATGCGCGGGGTGTAGGAGGTGGCGGGCTGCCCGTTGATGAGAATCCGGCCGTCCTGCACCTCGAGGGTGTTGCCCTCATAGGCGGTGATGACGCGACGGTAGATGGGCAGGTTCTCCAGGGTCAGCTCAATCGGCTCGCCGGCGGCGGGGATATGCACGGGGCCGAAGTTGTCCACACTCCAGTAGTAGCCCTCGGCGTTGGGGAAGAGGCTCTGCGAGGAGTCGGCGGGAATCTCCACCTTCTCGACCCCGATGACGGAGCTCTTGAGCGAGAGACGCTTGGCGGCCTCCCGGGTGAGCGGCACCTGGAGGATGGTGTTGCCCGCATAGTCGCGTTCGGCATTGCGGAGGGCGCCGTCGATATCCTCGAAGCGCACGTTGGCCTCGTCGAGGGCACGCCTGGGATGGATGCCCGCGGCGAAACCCACAGTGTAGACCACCTCGGCCTCGGCGGGTTGCTCGATGGGTTGGCCGTTGATATACACCTGCTGGTCGATAATCTGAAGGTCCTCGCCCGGGAGGCCGATGCAGCGCTTGATGTAGTTCTCGCGCTTGTCGACGGGGCGCGTCTTGATGCGTCCGAGCGACTGCCCCCTGTAGCGGGCGGTGCCGTTCAGGACGGCCTCGCGGCCGAAGTCCTGCAGGGCCTGGTAATAGGTGTACTGTCCGCCGGGGAAGGCTTCCAGGATGGTGTCGCCGGCGGGGAAGTTGAAGACCACGGCATCATAGCGCTTGACGCTTGTATAGCCCGGGAAACGGTGGTAGCCAAAATGCGGCCAGCCGATGTAGGAGGGCACCCTGCCGTCGGTGCCGACCAGCGAGTTGTGCATCAGCGGCAGCGACAGCGGGGTCTGGATGATGCGCGGGCCATAGGCCATCTTGCTGACCATCAGGTGGTCGCCCACCAGCAGGCTCTTCTCCATCGAGGAGGAGGGGATTTCGTAGAGCTCGAAGACAAAGCCTCGGATGGGGATGACTGCGATGAGGGCGAAGACTATGGCCTCGGCCCAATCGCGGGCGGTGGAGATCTCCTCCGGTTTTTCCACCTTGGGGTCGTGGTACTGGTTGTCGCTCAAACCCAACCACGGCAGGTAGACCGGCGGGCAGACGATGGCGAGGAGCTGCTCCCAAAAGGAATAGCGGCGGAACACACGCGCCGTCTCCTGCACCAGCAGATAGAAAAGGAAGATGTTGAGACCGGGGATGAGCATTCCGGCCACCCAGGTCCAGTTCTTGCCGCAGAGGCGAGTCCACACGATAACGTTCCACACGGGCACCAGCGCCTTCCACGGCGCCTGGCCGGCCTTGGCAAAGACAAGCCAGAGGCCCCAGAGGATGGCAACGATGACGATGACGAGCAGGATGTTGAAAATCATAGGTTACGAGTTTAACAGGTTATTGGGGATATTGATTAGTATTCGTTTCTCTTGGTTCCAATCGAAGTCGGCGCGCGCGGCGGCGAAATCGTAGGAGGACTTGGGGCGGGCGAGTACCTTCTCTATGGCCTCGGCCAAGGCTTCGGCACCCGGGGCGGCGATGACGGCCCCGATGTGGTACTTGTCGACCACCAAAGCCATCTCCGGCATGTCGCTCACCACCATCGGCACGCCGGCGGCGATGAAGTCGCCCACGCGGTTGGGCAGCGCACAGCGGTAGTTGAGCCCCAGGTCTTCGAGCATCAGCAAACCCACATCGGCCTGGGGCGTGAGGCGCGCAAGGGCATCAGGCTCCACGCGGCCGAGGAACTCGATGCGGCCGGCCCACGGCTTCGAGGCGGCATAGGACCGCATCTCGTCGTAGAGGTCGCCCACACCGGCGATGACCAGGCGGCACTGCGGCAAGCGCTCCATCGCGTCGATGGCCCAATCTATGCCACGCCCCAGGTTGACAGCCCCCTGGTAAAGGAGAGTCTTCAGTGGTGAGTGCTGGGTGCTGAGTGTCGAGTGCTCCACATCCCACCTTCCGCATTCCGCGCTCATATTCCGCACCACAGCCATATCCACCCCTAGCGTCCGCTTATAGTGGTCGGCCACAGACTGGCAGACCGTGAGGTTGGCATCGCAGCGCGGCATCAGCCAGCGCTCGATGCATTGCCACACACGCTTCACACCTTTGCGCCCCACCAGCTCCGGCACCTCGGGGAAAATCTCGTGGCTGTCCATCACCAGGGCTTTGCGCCGCAGACGCGCCGCCAGCCACGAGGCCAGGAGCGTGTCGGTGTCGTTGGCCCACACCAGGTCGCACGGCATGCGCAGCAGACGGAAGAAAAGGCGGAGATTGTACTCGGCATAGAAACGCCAAGTCTTCTTGGCCCGGACACGGAGGTCGTTCCTGCCGACGAGGTCGACGGCATAGCCCGCCTCGCGCAGCGCATCGGCATGGCGCAGCACACGACGATCGGTTACCAAATCATTGGTTACCGCCATCACAATCCGGGGCTGTTTTTTATTATTCAAAACTTTTAAGTAACGCAATTCAATTTTATTTCGTATTTTTGCATTTGAAATTTTATCAACAAAGCTGTCGAAAAATGCGTATCAAACTCATACTCTTGCTCTTGCCGCTAGCGATTAATATCTCATGCAGCCGCAAACAGGCACCCGTGGCCGTCGACCCGCCGCTGGCGCCGGAACGCGGCCAGGTGTGGCAACTGGTGGCATTGCAGGGGCGCACACTCGACCGCAACAAGCAATCCCCCACCCTCTCGTTCAATCCCGACACGCGCACCGCCTCGGGCACCGCCTACTGCAACGATTACACCTTCCACTACACCCTCGCCCATCCGCAACAACAGCCCGAGGGCGACCGCTACGAGGTGCAGTTCACCTTCTGGGGCAGCGGCACCACCGAATGCCCCGAAGGCAACATGAATGCCGAGCGGCGCTACCTGGGCATGCTGGGCAAGGCCACCTCGCTCTCGCTCACCGCCACCACCCTCACCCTCTACCAGAAGAACCGCGAACTGATGCACTTTGAACTGCAATGAAACTCTCCTATAAACGTCTCACTTTCAACGTACCCGTATGTGTGCTGCTGTGGCTCAAACGCCGCATGCGCTGGGTGCGCGCCGCCGGCGGCATCGTTGCCGCACCCGACGGCACCCTGCTGCTTATTGAGCGCAACGGTCGCTGGGACCTGCCCAAAGGCAAGGTGGAATCGGGCGAAACCCTCCGCCAGGCCGCCCTGCGCGAAGTGGAGGAAGAGACCGGCATAAAAGGCATCTCCGTCCACTCCCCGCTTAAAGAAGGTGCGGGGATGATACTAAAAACCTACCACATTTACAACCTCTACGGCGGCTGGCATCTGAAACAGACATCGTGGTTCGCCATGAGTGCCGATAAACAGCCAGTTACCCTCCAGCAAGAGGAAGGCATCACGGGCGGCGAATGGGTCAGTTACGACCTATGGCACAGTCGCTTGCAACGTTCCTACGGCACCCTCAAAACCCTGTCAAAATCTCTAACCTATAACCTCTAACCATACAACCTCCCCATGGCAACACTCTCGCAAATAGCCCTCACCTTCATCCCACGGCTGGGTCCCACCGCCATCCGCCGCCTCATGGAAGCCTACCCGGGCGAGGATATTTTCAGCCTCCCCAGGCAGGAACTCAAGGCCGCTTTCGGCAGCCATATCGGCATCATTGAAAGCATATCCTCCAAGAGCGGCCACGCCCGTGCCGAACAGGAACTGGCCTTCTGCGAAAAGAACGGCATACGCCCCCTTTTCTTCACCGACAGCGACTTCCCCGAGCAGCTGAACCGACCCGAATGCGGCGACAGCCCCGTGCTGCTCTACGTCATGGGGCGGGCCGACCTCAACGCCGAGCGCACCGTGTCGGTCGTCGGCACACGCCGCGCCACCGCCCAGGGGCGCGACAACACCGACCGCCTGGTGCGCGACCTCAAGGCATACAACACACCGATTGTCAGCGGCCTGGCCTACGGAATCGACACCGCCGCCCACACCGCTGCCCTCGACCACGGCCTGCCCACCGTGGCAGTGCTGGGCCACGGCCTGGACCGCATCTATCCGCCCGAGAACCGCCCCTTGGCCAAGCGCATCCTCGATGCCGGCGGCGCTCTCGTTACCGAATATCCCAACGGCACCGCCATCCATCCCAAATACTTCCCAGCCCGCAACCGCATCATCGCCGCCATGGGCGACGCCACCGTGGTGGTGGAGGCATCGGAGAAAGGCGGCGCCCTCATCACCGCCGCCATCGCCGCCAGCTACCAGCGCGACGTCTTCGCCCTCCCAGGCCGCCTCACCGACACCTACTCGCGCGGATGCAACAACCTCATCGCCACCAACCGCGCACAACTGCTACGCACGGCCGACGACATCGCCTTCCAGCTGGGCTGGCCGCTGATTGGCAAACAGATGGCCATCGCCGAAGCCGAGGAGGCCGCCGCGCTCTCGCCCACCGAGCAAAAGGTAATCGACCTGCTGCAGGAGCACGACCGCATGACCCTCGACGAGGTGGCCGCCCGCCTCGCCGCCTCGTTGCCCAAAGCCGCCGGGCTGATGTTCAACCTCGAAATGCGCGGCCTCGTCCACACCCTGCCCGGCCACCTCTACCAGGCTTCGCGCTGAAAAAAAAAATGCCTACCCGAAAAGAAACGCAAACCTTACAACACTAAATATAAAATCAACCACTGCAATGAACAAGCACATCATCACCATCCTGGCTCTCTGCCTCCTAGGCGGCAGCCTGTGGGCACAAGACCAACCCAACAAACGCGAACGCAAGAAAAACCTCGTGGTCAAGGAGTGGAACCTCCGCGCCGGCAGCCGCACCCCCTACCTCGACAATGTGGTTACCTACGACGAGCAGGGCCGCAAAATCGAGGAAATAGAATACGCCTCCTATGGCCAAAAGAAGCGCGTAATCTACGAATACGAGGGTCAGAGCACCAAGTGCAAACGCCAGATTGAGCGCGACGACAAGGACCGCGTGGCCCGCATCAAGGTGTTCGAATACAACGAAGACGGCACCCGCAAGAAACAGTACAACTACTACCCCAACGGCAAGCTCGAGTCCACCAAAGACTTCGAATACAGCTACAAATGAGCATCCTTGCACAGATGGCACCCATCGGACTGGACGACATGAAGGCCGTCCGCCTGATGAACCGCGTGGACCAGAAGTACATAGCCCCGGCTTCGCTACTGGAGCCCCTGCTGGAACACGTGGCCGGCCAATACTACGTGCAACATATTGAGAACGAACCCCTGGCACCGTATCGCACCCTCTACTTCGACACTGACGGCCTGGCCATGTACCTCATGCACCACAACCGCAAGCTCAACCGCCAGAAACTGCGCATCCGCACCTACCGCTCCACCGACACCACCTTCTTCGAAATCAAGAACAAAGACAACAAGAAGAAAACCCGCAAGGTGCGCATCCCACTTGACGTCAGCCTCTTCGATACCGCCCTCGAGGTGCCCGAGGTGCGCGACTTCATCGAAAAGAACACCCCCTACCAAACTCCTCACTCCTCACTCCTCACTCCCAACACCCTAACCCCCTGCCTCGAGAACCGCTTCGACCGTATCACCTTGGTGGACCGCGGAATGAGCGAGCGCGTAACAATCGACCTCGGCATCCGTTTCCACAATCGTGCCACCGGCCTCGACGCCGACATCGCCCGCGCCCTCGTCATCGAGGTCAAGCACGAAGTCGGCGCCCCCACCTCGGCCATCGAGCGTGCCCTGCACGACCTCCACGTCCTGCCACGCCGCATGAGCAAGTACTGCATCGGCACCGCCCTCACCAACCCCACCGCCAAACACAATAGATTTAAACCCAAATTGTTGTACATAAACAAAATCACATCATGAAACTCCTGCAAGCAGCCTACGACCCTGACATCGCCCAGGAATTCGGCGAACAGATTGCCAGCTACGACTTCCTCGGCATCCCCCTCTTCGACGGCCCCAGCCTCTGGAACCTCCTGCTGCGTTTCGCTTTCAACCTGCTGGTATGCTGGGTGATAACCCACTTCTTCTACTATAAGAAGGCCCGCCGGCGCGACTACTACTTCACCTTCATGCTCTTCTCCGTGGTCATCTACCTGCTGCTCTTCTCGCTGCAGAACCTCAGCATCGAGATTGGCTTTGCCCTCGGCCTCTTCGCCATCTTCGGCATGATACGCTACCGCACCACCACCATACCCGTGCGCGAGATGACCTACCTCTTCGTCATCATCGGAGTCAGCATCATCAACGGCTTCAGCATGGCCACCAGCTACGCCACCCTCGCCGCCGCCAATATGCTGGTCATCCTCGTATGCTGGCTGCTCGAAAGCATCGGCCTCACCCGCCGCGACGCCACCAAAATCATTCTCTACGAGAAAATCGACCTCATCCGCCCCGACCGCCGGCAGGAACTCCTGGACGACCTCCGCCAGCGCACCGGACTGGAAATCACCGATGTGCAGGTGGGCTCCATCGACTTCCTCAAAGACACCGCCTACCTCAAGGTCTCCTACCGCCCCGACGACGACCGCCCCAACGACATCGACATGATTACCAAATTCAAGCAGAACTAGGCAATAATTTGCTAAAGACAACGTTATCTCTTCTAAACCTCCTTATTATGAACACTACCACCTCCAACAGTGCCGCCCTGAACAACCTTTGGAACTACATCCAAGGGCTCTCTCTCTCCTCCAGCGACCAGAAGTGGCTCGGGGCAAGACTCATTGCTGCATCGGAATCCGTTCCCTCCAAATCCATAGACAAACTGGTATTCCCCAAAATAGGAAAAGACTTCAAACCATCAGCGGAGATATTGTCCCATTCATTGGGTCCCCTCCCTGAGGGATTTGACATAGACAAAGAACTTGATACAATGTGGGAGGAACTCGCAAAATGAAAGTTTTCATCGACACCAATGTCCTGATTGACTACCTCGCAAAACGAGAACCTTTCTGTTACGACGCCACCCTTATTTTCGAAATGCTCAAACAAAGGAAAATCAAGGGTGCCATGTCCGCACTCACTATCGTCAACTGCGCCTATGTCCTGCGAAAAGCATTTCCCCCAAAGGCCGTCATGGACACTGTGAAATGGCTATGCGATGAATTGGAAATAACAGCCCTCGACAAGAACACTATTCTTCATGCCGCTCACAAACACACAAACGACTTCGAAGATTCCGTGCAATACTTCTCTGCCACGTACTTCCATCCTGATGTCGTCATCACGCGCGACAAGAAAGGTTTCTCCTCCGCCGACATCGTGGTCATGACTCCTGCCGAATTTATAGCCGCCAGCAGGTAAAACTCTACAACATTTCACCTGCCTCCCCCCTACCAAGGACGAAGAGAGGAAGAAGAGGATACCATTTACTCATTGGATATCACCCTGTTGTAATCTTGCATTTTCGGGTGTATTTTTTATTTTTGTGCGGAAAATTAGCCTATTATACAACATACTGTATCACAATACCTTACCGTAATTTTAAGGCTTTTTGCGGCGAGTTCGGCAATTTTTCGTATATTTGCAGGCATAAAATAAGCACTAGAAAATGAGAAAGTACCTGATAATCACCCTTGCAGCCCTCGCCTTTACGGCCGGTTGCACCCATAAGACCCGCCACTATGGCACCGACGGCGCCGCCGTGCAGGCCACCTGCTCCTACAGCGGCTCCGACTCGACCCACGCCCAGTGGCAGTTCACCAACCCCGACGGCAGCCCGCTGGTGCCCGAGGCCGACTCGCTCCGCGTCGTGGAGCGCGGCCCCGACGGACACCCCATGACCGTATGCTTCCACATCGGCAGCCAGGAGCGCTGGCTGCAGTTCTACTCCGACATGTCGGTCCGCAGCGACGGCATGATTGTCAACAACTTGCGCGAAGGTCTCTGGACCTTCTACTACCCCAACGGCAACAAGCAGACTGAATACGCCTTCGTGGGCGGCAAGGAGGAGGGTCCCTACCGCGTCTTCCGCGAGAACGGTGTGCCCTACTACGTGGGCCAGTGCCGCCAGGGCCGCCGTGTGGGCACCTGGGAAGTATACGACGCCAACGGCAACCTAGCCACCACCCAGGACTATGGCGATTGAGATAGCCCCGCACGTTACCCGCGCCATCGGCCTTGAGGCCGACCGCCTCGGCATCGACGCCTACATCGTCGGCGGCGTGGTGCGCGACTACTTCCTGCAGCGCCCCTGCTCCGACATCGACATCGTCTGCGTGGGTCGCGAGCAGGGCGGCGAGGTGCATATCGGCATTGAGCTGGCCAAGGCAGCCTCCGCCGTCCTCGGCGGCAGCAAGGTCTCCGTCTTCAAGAACTTCGGAACAGCCAATTTCCGCCTGCGCGACATGGAACTCGAATTCGTCGGTGCCCGCCGCGAGAGCTACTCCCGCGACAGCCGCAAGCCTGTTGTCGAGAACGGCACCCTCGAGGACGACCAGCGGCGGCGCGACTTCACGGTCAACGCCCTGGCCGTCTGCATCAACGCCGACCGCTACGGCGAACTGGTCGACCCCTTCGGCGGCATCCGCGACCTCGACGCCGGCATACTCCGCACGCCGCTCGACCCCGACATTACCTTCAGCGACGACCCCCTCCGCATGATGCGCGCCGTCCGCTTCGCCAGCCAATTGGGCTTCCGCATCGCCGACGAGACCCTCGAGGCCATCACACGCAACGCCCACCGCCTCGAGATTGTCTCCGCCGAGCGCATCACCGCCGAACTGAACAAAATCATGCTCTCCGGCTCCTCCCCTTGCCAAGGGGAGGGGGACCGCCCGCAGGGGGGTGGAGGAGTCTGCGGCCCCTCGGTGGGGCTCAAGCTGATGCACAAGTGCGGCCTCATGCCCTTCGTGCTGCCCGAAATCAGCGCCCTGGCCGGCGTGGAGACCGTCGACGGCCGCGGCCACAAGGACATCTTCTACCACACCATGCAGGTGCTGGACAATGTCGTGAATTGTGATACTACGCAGACCGCGGCAGCCAACTTTCAACCTTCAACTTTCAACCTTCAACTTTACTTGCGCTGGGCCGCCCTGCTGCACGACATCGGCAAGCCCGGCGTCAAACGCTACATCGCCGGCCAAGGCTGGACCTTCCACGGCCACGAGGCCCGCGGTGCCCGCATGGTCAGGAAAATCTTCCGCCGCCTGCGACTCCCCATGGGGCCCGAGATGAAATATGTCGAGAAGCTAGTCATGCTCCACATGCGCCCCATCGTGCTCAGCGAGGACGAGGTAACCGACAGCGCCGTGCGCCGCCTCCTCTTCGAGGCCGGCGACGACATCGACGACCTCATGCGCCTCTGCAACGCCGACATCACCAGCAAGAACCCCGACAAGGTGCGCCGCCACCGCGCCAACTTCGAGCTGGTGAAGCGCAAGCTGGTCGAACTCGAGGAGCGCGACCGCATACGCAACTTCCAGCCGCCCGTCTCCGGCCAGGACATCATGGAGACCTTCGGCATCGGCCCCTGCCGCGAGATAGGCACCATCAAGGACGCCATCAAGGACGCCATCCTCGACGGCCAGATCCCCAACGACCGCGACGCCGCCTGGCAGATGATGCTCCGCCTGGCCAAAGACCTCGGCCTGACAGTTGTAACTGAAAAGAAAAATTGATATTATGGAGTTAGGAAAGATGAAGCGCATTACTGACTTGCGCACGGTGTGGCCTCATGAGGCTAACGATTTTACAAAATGGCTGGCAATGTCACTAAAGTTCAAACAGGTGGCAAAAAATATTCAATAGGTTATCCAACAAGAAGCATAACTTTTTTTGGTCATATGATTATTATTTTGTAATTTTGCACCCTCAAAATATTTACAATAGCTATGTACGAACACCTTAAGATAGAAGAGCGCGGCGCCATCGCCATCCTGACCATCAGCGCGCCCAAAACCCTCAACGCACTCAACAGCACCATCCTTGGCGAGCTGGGCGACTACATCGACAGCTTCGACTGCAACAGGTTCCGCTGCCTCGTCATCACCGGCGACGGCGAGAAGAGCTTCGTGGCCGGAGCCGACATCAGCGAGATGGCAGCCCTCAATGCCGCCCAGGGCGAGGCCTTCGGCAAGCGCGGTGCCGACGTGTTCCGCCGCCTGGAGACCCTCCCCTGCCCCGTCATCGCCGCCGTCAACGGCTTCGCCCTCGGCGGAGGCTGCGAGCTCGCCATGGCCTGCGACATCCGCATCTGCTCCGACAATGCCAAGTTCGGCCAACCCGAGGTGGGCCTCGGCATCATCCCCGGCTTCAGCGGCACCGTCCGCCTCGCACGCCTCGTAGGCATGGGCATGGCCAAGCAGCTGATATTCACCGGCAAAGCCATCCGCGCCGACGAAGCCCTCCGCATCGGCCTCGTCAACGAGGTGGTGCCCCAGGCCGACCTGATGGCACGCGCCCTCGAACTGGCCGCCGCCATCGCCGCCCAGGCCCCGCTGGCCGTCCAGGCCGCCAAACGCTGCATGGGCGCCGAGTGGGACATGGATGCCGACGAGGCCATCGCCTTCGAGAGCGCCGCCTTCGGCCAGTGCTTCGCCACCGACGACCAAAAGCAAGGCATGCGCGCCTTCCTCGAAAAAGGCAAATACGAATTCCAAGGCAAATGAAAACAGGAGTGAAAAGAATAGAAGTTCAATCAATCAAACACACAACAAAATGAAAATCTGCATTATCGGAACCGGCACCATGGCCAAAGGCATTGTCAAAGCTTTCGCCGCACAGATGCCCGTCGTCATGAAAAGCCGCACCCAGGCCAGCCTCGACAAGGCCATGGCCAGCATTGAAAAGGGCTACGCCAAGCTCGTGGAGAAAGGCAAGATGAGCCAGGAGGCCGTCGACGCCCTGATGCGCAACATCACCACCACCACCGACTACGCCTCGTTCGCCGACGCCGACCTCGTCATCGAGGCCGCCGTGGAGGAGATGCAGCTCAAGAAGGACGTCTTCACCGAGCTGGACGGCATCTGCAAGCCCGAGACCATCTTCGCCACCAACAGCAGCTCGCTGTCCATCACCGAGATAGCCGCCTGCACCAAGCGCCCCAGCCAGTTCATCGGCATGCACTTCTTCAACCCCGCCGACCGCATGGCGCTGGTCGAAGTCATCCGCGGCCAGCTCACCAGCGACGCCGTGGTGAAATGCGTCGTCGACCTCGCCACCTCCATCGGCAAACAGCCCGTCGAGGTGAAGGAAGCCCCCGGCTTCGTCGTCAACCGCATCCTCATCC
>Ga0256404_1000130_pt1 | contig 177605 bp, 239 predicted proteins | sample RumenRJG_01DNA_FD_185990 | JGI IMG/M metagenome (GOLD analysis project Ga0256404, IMG submission 185990) | Bovine rumen microbial communities from Lethbridge, Alberta, Canada - RJG_01 | ecosystem: Host-associated > Mammals > Digestive system > Stomach > Rumen | place: Canada: Alberta...
AAAATTTTTTTTTTTAAAAAAAAATAATATAAAAAATAATAATAAAAATAATAATATAAAAAATAATAATATAGTAAATAATATAAAAAAAAACAAAATAATAAATATTTCAATATAAAAATATAATCATACAGAGATATCTATATATAGGACACAGTGGCCAAGACATTTTATAGATAAATGTAAGATATATGAGAACTTGCAATAAAGTGGGATAATAAGAAGTAGGCAAGGTAAGAGATATTTAAATATAGAGATAGATAAACGTATTTTCATAGCAGTGATATATCTGTAGATAGAACTACGAAGCAGTAATAAGAAATAATTATACTCAGTACTATGGTTCATATAAAAAATATTATAAAATAATAAAAAAAAAATATAATAAATAAAATATAACTATGATAAAAATTATAATAAAAGAGAATCTAGCAAACTGGGTCTAACTTGAGGGAAACTTTTATGAGTTTATCACTCATTTTCACCCTAAGGGGTGAAAAATCGTTCTAGTGGGAGGCCATCTTCACATATGGTCAAACCACAAAAAATATAAAATTTTAGATATCTATGATATCTAAAAAAAAATTATAAAAAAAAATTATAATAGATATAAATATATAGTTAGGACTCCTCTCCCTCGCGCTATAATAGAGCATGGAGGTAGCACTATGATACGCATAACTATGAAAGTAAATGGAGAGAGGATTACTCTGGACCACGTGGAACGGGCAGAGAACAAGGCTATGGTCCAGAGTACTCTAAGTCATATATTAGAAGAGTATGCTCAGAGTCACTCCGGGTGTACTGTGGGAGGAACCTCTCTCAGCATCCGTGAGATGGAGGAAACTTTGAGCCCCTTGTGGACAATGGACAGTGGTAGAGTGAGTGACGACTTACCCGTATGTTCCACAGGCCCCCTAGCGAAGAAGATGATAAATGTAAGGGCTCTGGTGGAAGACTATTCTTATGAACGGCTGTTTCCTGCCCAAGGGACCGTTTCTTATGAGGCCGCGTATACTAAGACTGAGGACCTAGGTACTAGTGGTTGGGGGTACAGTGCTGTAGTGAACTATGACCCCTCTTATGACCCGGGGTACTTAGTGAGTGTCCTAACAGTACTGGGAGCCACCAAGTATGAGGTGGAGTACCCTACGTACAGTGACTCCTCTGACCTCTGGGTCCCGTACAAAGAAAAGAAGGTAAGTGTAGAACGCAGGGTCGTTCCTCTAGGGGACGGGTATGAAAGTCCAGCCTATACTCAGCAAAGAGCGGAGGCCCACAGAGCTTACGTTCAGCGAGTGGAGGGTACAGCCTGGTACGAGCTTAAGTTTGGGCTAGTGGTAGCCCTGGTAGCATTGGTGGTTACCTTGCCTCTTAGACTATTTACTCTAAGTTGGGTGCCCGAGGCAGTGGGCAGCCTGCTAGGGTGGGTCTGGTGGCTAGTGAGAAAGGGCCGTCCAGTGGAGCACTCTCCTGACTGGAGGTTCCTAACAGGGTTGGTTTCTACTATAATTTTAGTGGGGCTGGCCTATATATTGTAAGTGGGCAGGTTGCCTGGAGGGAGGTTATGATGATATATAATAATAAGGAGAAAATTATGAAAAAAGTAATAAGTATACTATTGATATCTATTATATGTATATCTATATTTCCTACTGAAAATGTTTTTGCTGGCACTAGCAATGTAGAGTATACTAGTCTTAGATACTGGGGAAGGACTAGATATGAGACGTCTTTTGACATCTGTAATAAGCTGAACACTCTAAAAAAAGCAAAATATGACAATATAGTAGTTGCTTGTGGAAGTAATTATCCAGATGCTCTTAGTGGAGGATATTTTGCCTTTACTAAAAATGCCCCCGTAGTACTTGTTTCAGAAGCTAAAGAAAAAGATGTAACTAATATTATTAAGAGCAAAATGAAAGCAGGAGGCACAGTTTATCTTTTAGGAGGAACTGGTGTTATTAGAAAACAGTATGAAACTAATCTTATAAAAGCAGGATATAAAGTAAAAAGGCTATGGGGAAGTAATAGATACGGAACTAATCTTGCTATTCTTAAAGAAACAAAGAGCACGGGTGACTTGATAGTAGTAAATGGAGCTGCTTTTGAAGATGCTCTTTCTGCTGGTGCTGTTAAAAAGCCTATGATGATAGTAGGAAAGACTCTTACTACAGAACAAAAAACTTGGTTAAAAAATGCTAAATTAAAGAATATTTATATAGTAGGAAATACTAATAATGTAACCGCTAATGTAGAAAAAGCACTTAAGAGTTATGGTACTGTTAAAAGAGTAAGTGGTTCTAATAAGTGGAATACAAGTAAAGCAGTTGCTGATTACTTTTTTCCTAAAGCAAAGACTATAGTTTTAGCACAAGGTAATAATTTCCCTGATGGATTATCTGGTGCTCCTATGGCTATGCATTATAATGCACCAATTGTATTAGTTGACAGTAAGAATTGGAAACACGCATGCGATTATGTATTTGACAAAGATATATATACATCGGTAGCTCTCGGTGGAACTGCCGTTGTTCCTGATATTACTATAGATAATGTAATGAGTAGAGGTACAAAGAATTCTAATAGCTCTAAGGTTACTTGGAATTGGTCAAAGGATTATTCTAAATGTACAGCTACAGCAGTAGATTATATATTAATTAGTAATACGGGAAAAACAAAAGAAATATCCAAAACTGTAAATGCTACTATTACTACACAAACAAAGGCTGCAACAGAAACAAAAGAGGGGGCTATATTATATACTGCAAAAGCTAAATTTGGTAATTTTACACATAGAGATACTAAAACAGTAAGCATACCAAAAACGGCACATGTACATAATTATAAACCCCTTGTACAAAAATATCATTTTAATACTCTATATAGATATGGGTATTATGTATGGTCACATAATGATAAAGTTTTGATGGTAGGTCCACTTTATTCAGACTATTATTGGTGGGTGCACCTATATAAAATGAATGGAGATGACTTGGGAAGATATGAAAAAATGAGCATCGAAAGAGAAAATATTGTAATGAATTGGCCTTCAACATATTCTGTTATAGAAGAGTATTTCTATCCTACTTGGAGCTCAGATATGAGTAGAGAGAAGAAACAAAAATTCCCACTTAGTTATACAAACTCAAATCCGCAACCTTGGAAAATGTGGCAACTTGACAGCAAAGGAAAGCAGGTATACACATACTTTACAGTTAACTTAAAAACAGGACTAGATAATGAAAAAGAAAAAGCATATAGTCCATTTGATGCAATAGTACAAATAGGCACACAATGTTCCTGTGGAGATAAAAAATATAAGGATATGAACACGCTATATATAAAATCACAATCTTATATATGTAAGTATTATTACCCAGGATACAATACTCTAGGCTTAATATCAGTAAAAGATTTTGGTAAACCTGTTGGTAACGAGTATGTAGTAACAAGTAGTTCATCAATAACAACAAAAGTAACGCAAACACAAACGCAGATATATACAACAGCACAAAATGGTCAAAAGACCTATTTCTAAAATTATAATTATATTTAATAATAAGAGTTTAGAAGACTGTTCTCTAGTAAAAACAGTCTTTTTTATTTGTGTATATAAATTTTTAAATTTATAAGGGAGAAGATAAGCATAAGAGATAGATGAACGTATCTTAGGTAAAATAGAAACGATAACTATATTTAATAATGAAAAAGATAAAAATCTTTTTTATAAATATAAAGACAAGAATATATTTTAGTACAAAGGAGGAGTATATGGAAAAATATGAATGCGAAGTATGCGGCTATATCTATGACCCAGAAGTGGGCGACTTAAAAGAAGGCATAGATACAGGAATTGCGTTTGACGACCTACCTGACGATTGGCAGTGTCCAGTCTGTGGAGTAGGAAAAGATAAATTTAAAAAATTATAATTTTGTCAAAAGAAAGGAAGAATAGTATGACAAAGAAACAAGCCGTTAAAACTTATTTAGAGACACACAAGAAAGGTCTCACCGATGAACTTGCTAAGGAAAAGCTAGACGTAGCAAGACTTAGCACAGTAATACGAGCTCTTGAAAAAGAGGGAGTAAAAATTAAAGCGGAAGTCAAAAAGCCAAGAGGAAAAGAACCTTACGTGATTTACACTCTTGCTTAATTGTTAACAATTTAATATTTTTTAATCGATTAGAAAACATTAAAGAAAGGAAAAATAAAAATGGTGAAAACAAAGACTAAAAGAATTTTAGTTCTAATGTTAACATTTTTAATGGTGGCTACAAATGTGCTACCATCCTTAGTAGTTGCTGAAAATGAAGGTACTACAGTAGAAGATCCTCAAAAAATTGAGGCTGTTGTGGAAGAATCTACAGAAGTAGAAGACCCTTCATTAGTAGTAACTGAGGTCGACGAGGTAGTCCTAGAGGACCAAGTCGAGGAAGATGTTACATTAGAAACTGAAGAAGCAGAAGAAAATGCTCCCCCTACAGAGGAAGTAATTGAAGAACCTGTGGAAGAAAAACCTGAAGAACCAGCAGAGGAGGCAATTTCCGAAGAGGTTCAAGAAGAGCCCATTGTGGAAGAGCTCATAGTAGATGAAAAGTTGGTTTCTGACTTAGATTTTTCATCTGGCCGTCTTATTGTAAAGGGTGATGTCTCTTTTACAGAAGAAGACCCAGTGATTGCCTCTATGGACGGAGTACACATTCTTCAATATGAAACAGAAGAACATGCTAAAGCAGCTTATACTCATTTTGTAGAGGAAGGAGTACAAGTAGAAGTAGATGCAGTATTTTCTATTTCTGATGAGACTATTTTAGTTAATGGCGAAGAAACTGAAGTTACTCCTGTAGATGAAGTAATGACAGAAGAATCCAATCCATTTACAGAAGCAGAGGCAGTAAAAACAGATAAAATCAAGTATGATGTAGCAGTAATTGATACTGGTGCAAACAATGCTGATAAAGTTGTTTCTGTATTAGGCGATGACGGGGCTGATAAGAATGGTCATGGACAAAAGATGATTGATACTATCAAAGAAATCGCGCCTGAAGCAAAAGTTTTATCTATCAAAGCATTGGGTGATAACGGTAAAGGTGATGTGTCCGCTGTATATGCTGCTATTAAGCTGGCTATAGAAGAAGATGTTAAGATAATTAACCTTTCTATTAGTGCTAAATCAAATAGCGATAATTTAATTATTGAAGAAGCAATTGAATTAGCTATTTCTAATGGAATTATTGTAGTAGGGGCTGCAGGCAACAACGGTATAGACGCAAGTTTAACTATTCCTGGAAGAATAGAAAATGCTATTATTGTAGGTACAACTCAAAAGAATTCCAATACTGGTAGTACTGTAGATTATACATTAGAAGTATCTTCTACTTCTATTGCTGCAGCAACAGTATCCGCATTATTAGCATCTAACACTCTAGATAATTACCAGATTGTAGATGGTATTTTAATTCTCAACACCCCTAATCAGGATGGAAATACTACCGAACCTACAGAATCTACTGACGAGTTTGAAGCACAGGCTGGTGGAGGAGCTGGTGGTACCTCTGGTGGTGGAGGAGCTGGTAGTGTCGCCGGCGTTTATGGTGGTAGAACTTATATATGGTATGATAGAGGTGTTTATACTGAAGATGGAGCAAATAAAGGTAAAGCCAAGGGAGGTCAACCAAATTATCCAATTAACGGTAGTGCTAGTGCTAAAAACCAGGCCATAGATGAGAGTGTTAAATTCTTTAAAAACTTATTAGAAGGCAGGAATGATAAGGGTAATACTCTGTACGGTCGTACATTATTACCATGGGCCCAGTCTTCTAATAGATTATATAATGATGAAAGTGGTACATTACGCAGAGCAATAAAAATAGCAATTGAAAATGCTGTACGAAGAGACCCTTCTGCACAATATGTACGTGTTATTGGTGTAGGTTTTACTTGGAATGATGGCGGCCAAGGAAATAATCAGTGGCAAATAGGCAATAGTGTGTATAATAGCGGTTATAGCGGTGGTAAATATTATAATCATACATTTCAAAATGTTGTAAAAGCACCATCAGGTACACAACTACCCCATACTGTATCAGGATTAGAAATCGGGTGGGGATTAAAAGGAAAAAACATCGCAGATAAACCCCAAGATTGGAATAAAGCAGCTAAAAAAATAGGTGCTGATCCTAATGAAATGACATGGAGACAATATGTGTATGGTTTGGGGCTCATTGATGCTACAAATAAATACCACGAGTGGGAAGTATATGCAATTGCCGTAACAGAAAATTGGCCCTCTAGTGGACCCTCAGAAATATCTATAAAGAAGAGCTCATGGGATATAGATACACTAAATAGGAGTGCAATTAGTTATAATAATGCATATAGAACTTATTTAGGTGGTGCAATTTATACTTTAAAGTGTGGTACTTCGACTAGATATTTACAAACCGGTTCAACTGGCATTGTACATAATGCAAAGCGTGTGGCTAAAAATACAATTTTAGAAAATGCTACAAAAATAGAAACACTAGCAAATCCAGATGCAGCCATAAATCAATTAAATCTAGACACTCTTGAAGCTGATAAAGTAGGATTATTAACTATAGAATACAACGGGGAGACCTACTTTGGAAGTGTTCATGGTAACTATTTTTATTTATCAAAATCAGGAGATAGTTCCATAGAAATTGATGCAGAAAATGTAAATGAAAATCATATATTGGAAGAAATATATGCACCAGCAAGTGGTTTATTTTTGAAATCCTCCGGGACCTATTCATTTAAACCCAGTGAAACACAAGAAATAACTATAGATGAGACAGATATTTTAAACGATCAGCCTATAGGGGTGTATTTAACTAAAAGTGTTAATAATGGCGAATGGGACCCTGATAAAGATCTTATTGGAGCGCTATATTTTATTTACACTGAAGATGGTCAGACTATAGGTAGGTTTTTAACAGACAACTGGGGTTGGGGTACTGCTGTAAACGGAGTATACTCAGAAGACAGTTGGCAAGAAGTAAAAAATCAATTCGATTATGATGAAGAAGCTGGTATTTGGGTATCAAATGACAACTATGAAGGTAATGATGATGCGATTGTTGTAAAACATAAAAAATCTTATTATCTTACAAACGGTACTCAATACTTTAGATTATTAAAACCAGGTAGATATTATTTAAAGGAACTAGCTCCACCAGCATCAGGTCAATTTAAACTAAATAAATCAATAGATTGGTTTACATTGAAAGAGGATGGTACTATTGTTACAGATTATGGTGAAACTACGGATGGTGAATTAACCTATGAATTAGCACCTTCCTTACTAGATGCCGATATACCTCCTGTAAAAATAAAGAAATCTTCTTCTAATGAAAAGGTTCTTAATAGTAGTCTATATAGTTTAAAGGGAACAACTTATAAACTATATTTAGATGAAGCATGTACTGAACCTGCGATTGATTATGAAACAAACACGCCTGCAGTATGGGTTGTTGAAGATGAAGAAGGAAACTCAAATACAGTTCACTTAGCATCAGAGACTACATACTATTATAAAGAAACTAAAGCAGGAAAAGGATATAAACTAGATACTACAGTACATAATTTTACTATTACTTTAGAAGAGTTACCTGAGGACCCCGAGGAACCAGTTGTAATAACTGTTGAAGATGATCCTAAATTTGATGAAGTAAGTGTTAAAATAAGAAAAATTTCTGCGGATAAGAGTGAGCCTATTAAATATGGTACCGCTATATTTAAATTAGAAAGATTTGATAATGTAAATAATAATACATCAGGTAGAGCAACAGATAAATGGTTCTTTACTACAAAATCCTCTGATGAAGGCATATCCACAGAACTTAAGGATGCTTATTTATTGGCAAATTATAAGGGAGAGTCTTCAAGTGAGTATTATACCAATAATATAAGAACTATGGAATTACCTCTTGGTACATACAAACTAACTGAAGTTGAGGCACCGAAAAAATACAAAATAAGTGATGTAGATAGTACAACATTTGTAATTAAAGAAGATGGAAATAGTGTTGTTAAAACTATGTACGGTAATACAGTGTTTAATCATACCTTACTCCCAGGGGAGATAGATGAATACTCTGTAATAAACAAAGAAATAAAAGGTGGAGTATATATTGAAAAGGTAGATAAATACAAAGGTGACTCAGAACCTGCGGGTGATGCTGACCTTAAAGATATTGAAGTAACAATAAAATATACTCCTACTACAGAAACTGATACTACAGTTGTGGTTGACGATGTTGAATATAGTAGTAATGATATTGTTAAGACTTTAAAGGTAAAAGAAGGAACAAGGACCATAAATGGGGCATCCGTTAAATATTATTATGCTACTACTGATACAAATTTAGATAATGTAGATAGAACCCTACCTTCAGGTGAATATACCTTATATGAGTCAAAAACAAATGATTCTTATGTATTAACTGATACAGGTGAAAGAAAATTCACTATAGGTCCCAATCCTGAGGATGATGGTGTTGTTGTTAAAATTACCAATAGTTTAGCAAATAATCCAAGACAAGGTTATATTCAAGCTAAGAAATTACTTGAAGAAACTCAAGAAATTAAGCATGGTGATGCTAAGGTTGATGATATTAGATTTGCAATAGTGAATAGATCAATTAAACCTATTGTTATTAACAGAGGCCAATCTAATGAAAAGAAAATCTTAACAGGTCGAGTTGCAGATATAGTTACTATTGGTTCTAATGGATTATCTAATAAGTCTACAGCTCTCGACTATGGTACATATGAAATAATAGAGTTAAGAAAAGATGCGGAAGATACATCTTCCATGATTGGTAAGAGTTGGGAGGATGTCAACAAAGGCACTAGCATCTATTCTAATGAATATGGTGTTCTCTATAAGGATAACACTGATACTACAACAATCAGAGTTGAAGGTGAAACTAAGCAAGTAGGCGATAGGCAGTTTGAAAGTGAAAATACTTACATGAATAATACTGCTTATGGTGGAGTTAATGTACAAAAGATTAATGAAGAATTAATGGCTGTACAGAACTCAGGTGATACTTGGTTTGCTGGAAATACATTCAATATTGTAAATGCTTCAATTGCAGATGTAGTTGTTGAAGGTGTTAGATACGGTAAAGTAGCTGATAGAGATAGTTCTGAAAATAGTTGGACTGAAAGTAGTGTAAAGGTTGCTACTAATATTACACGTGCAGAACTTATTAATGCTAAGAACGCCGTAGGTGGTAATGGTGCTGTGGTTAAAACTCTTACTACAAATGATGAAGGCTTCGCTGAAACCGACCTTAACACATTACCTTATGGTACATACTATATCTATGAAGCTACAACTAATCCAAGTTGGGAAGTATCTCAAACTGTTCTTAGAGTTGAAATTCGTGAAGATAAGAAAATGGTAGATACCACACCAGAATTTGGTGCTAGTCTCACACTTCCAAATAAGAACGATACAGAAGTTACATTCCCACAACCATTAGTGAGAGGTGACTTACTATTTACTAAAGTAGATGAAGATGGTAAGAGAAGACCTAATACACCATTCCTTATTGCAGCACTAGATAAAGATGGTAAGATTATTGAGTCTCACGTTATTGTAACTGATAGTTCTGGTATGGCTTCTACTACATATATTTATGATACAGTAGAACAAGATAATATGCTTGAAACAACTCAAAGAGAAAGAAAGCATAGTGAAAATACTAATAAGTTCGATAAGTATGTTAAGAAGAACGCTGACGGTAGTTATAGTGTAACCGCAGAAGGTGAAGCTCTCTTAGCAAGTGGTGAAGCGTCTACCTACGGAGTATGGTTCTCACAAGGTTTAGATGTAAATACTGGAAAAATTGTTAAGAATAGTAAAGCGACTCCAGATGATAGTAGAGGAGCCCTTTATTATGGAACATACCAAATCTTTGAGATTCAGTGTGAAGAAAATAAGAACTTAGGTGAAGACTTACTTATCAGTGACAAATTTACTATTAGAAACAAAACAACTGTTCTTAATAGCGAAGGAGATGTTATAGAAGAATCTGATAAGAATATTAAGGATGCACAACTTAGATACTCCACGACATTCGTAGATTTAGAAGTTCTTATCACATCTAAGGCGGTTGATGTAATTACTGATAGTCAAGTTACATTTGCTAATCAAGTAGTTGAATTAACTGATACTATTAGTTTCAGTAATATTAAAGCTACATCTACTTATAAGTGGGTAGTAGAATATTGTGATACCGAGACTGGTGAAGTATTAAGCACAGTAGAAATTGATAAATTCGTACCAGAAACTACAAATAATGCTGTTAATACAACTAACCAACCTAAACCTTCATTTACAGTAAGTACAGCAGGAACAATTAGCCCGGCTACAAATCCTGATGGTACAGTAAATAAAGGATATCAAGGCGAACCAATTGTTACGTCTACAGGTAATGTAGATACTACTGGTCTTGATGGAAAGAGCATTTCTGTAACTGTATCTCTCTATGAGTATATTACAGGTTATGACTTTGATAATGAAGATGACTATAAGGAATTTACAGCACTTAACTTCATTAAGAGTCATAACATAGAAAGAAATGATGAAAATCAAAAGATTTACATTCCTAAGATGGAAACTACTGCTATTGATATCTTTACTAAAGACCATGTAGGTACAAAGTACAATATTGGCGAAAACTATGACGATATTTCTAAGACAGATGCTATTATTGATACGGTAACTGTCAATAATCTCAGTCCAAGAGAGAAATACATGCTCGTAGAGTATCTCTGGGATGCTACTGAAGGTAAGAGATATAGTGATGAACAAATTTCTTATACTTGGTACTCCGATAGAGACCCAGTTAATCACATTGAAGAGTGGATATTTGAAATGGAACCATTCGAAGTTGACTCTAAAGATTTTGCTGATAAGACTCTTGTAGTTATGGAAGAACTCTGGAGAGTAGACAATAATGGTAACAAGATTGATCCATTCCCAGTAATTACTCACGAAGACGTTGTTGATGAAAATCAAAGCGTACACTATATTGATATTAGTACACAACTTATTGATGAATTTACTGAAGACCATGTAGGTACAGTAACAGAGAAAGTAACTCTCACAGATACAGTAACACTTAAGAATCTTGTTAAAGATATGAAGTATACTATTAAGGGTGAACTTGTATATCAAAAAGATTGTACAGATGTTAATGGAGTTGAGCATAAAGCTGGAGATTTAGTGGAAATCCTACCAGAATCTGTAACAGAAGTTGAATACACTGCTACCGAGTATGGTGATGCCTCTGTAGAAATTACATATGTAGTTGATAGTAGAGTATTAGAAGGTATTTCCGTAGTATCCACAGAATACGCTTATCACAATGATGTTCTAATTGACAAACACGTTGATTTAGAGGATGAATTCCAAACCGTAGTATTCCCGAAGATTAGAACTAAGGCTGCTGATGGTAAGACAGGTGACGATGTTGGTACAATAATGGAAGACGGAACACTTATAGACACGGTACAACTTTGGAACTTAATCGAAGGTGAAGAATACACAGTAAGCGGAACTCTTGTATATCAAGAAGATGGTACACCTGTAGAAGGAGTATCTACTACACCAGTAACATTTACAGCAACAGCTGAACAAACTGAGTACACAGAAGTAGAAATCAAATTCACAGGTATAGATGCTACAAAACTCGCAGGTAAAACTGTAGTAGTATTTGAAAAGCTCTATCATCCAAATGAAAATACAGGAGAATCTGTAGAAGTTAATAGACACGAAGACCTTACTGATAAGGCACAAACAGTTCACTTCCCAAGCATCAGTACAAAGGCTGTTGACAAGAGAACTGGTGACCAAGTTGGTAGCATCTTTGGTAAGGCTATTAATAAGATTAGACAATTTTTCGGTGGAAACGTCGTAGATGATGACCAAATTGAAATAGTTGATACTGTTATCTTAGGTAACCTCGTACCTGGAAGAACTTATACTATCAATGGTGTTCTTATGGACCAAGATACTAATGAACTTCTTACAGGAAAAGAAATTACTGCTACAGCAACTATTACAGTTGGAGAAGGTACTATTACTGGAACTAATGGTGAAAAGACTACTGTAACTAAGTATGATAAAGACCTTAACCATGTAAATGGTACGGTTGAACTAACATTCAGACTTGGAACAGAAGAAATAACTGACAAGACAGTTGTAGTATTTGAAAAGCTCATGCATAATGATGTTGAAGTGAATAGACACGAAGATATCAATGACAGAGCACAATTCGTAAATCTCATCGATGTAGATTCTACAGCTATTGATGCTAACACTGGAAATCATGTTGGTGATGTACCTGGTTCTACATTAGACACAGCTAAGATTGTTGAAACATTCAACATGAGAAAGCTCGTTAACGGTGAAGATTATAAAGTTGACTTTGCTCTATTAGTAAGAGAAGAATCTGAAAAACAAGGTAAACCAATTTATCTTGCTAAGGATGGAACATTCACTGAAAATAGAGAAGAAGCTATTAATTCTATCTTAGATATGACTGCTCTTGCTGAGAAGGAAGCATCTGGATGGAAAGTAATAGTAAATGGTGAAGAACTCTTTGTAGGTGAAACTCAAGATGAAGCACAGGCATTTTATGCTGATTATCTTGCAGGATTAACTGAAGAAGAAAAAGCCAATGCAGAAGCATACCTCATTGAGAAGTTTAATGAGATGGTTCCAGATGAAGATGCCTTTAGTGCTGGTGCACAGATGGTAGTTGAATTTGAAATCGATAAGGATACAGTTGCAGGATACACAATCGTTGTAGTGACAGATGTATATCATAAAGATGTAATGATTGCTACACATAGTGATATGTATAATGAAGATGAATCTGTACATTATCCAAAGATTGAAACTGAGGCTACTGATGAACAGACTAAGGAACATGTTGGCGTAATGGGTGAAAAGACAGTTATCATAGACAAAGTATACTATGAAAACCTCTTAGCAGACCACGAGTATGAAATCACAGGATTCCTTATGGATAAAGAAACTGGTGAAAAATATCTCGACGCTGATAATAAGGAAGTATATGGAACAACAGGCACATTCACAATTGCAGAAGGTGAAGAAACTGGATACAAGGAAGTTAGATTCGAATTCAATGGTGCTAACCTTGAAGGTAAGACAATCGTAGTATTTGAAGATTTACATCATAATGGTGTAAATATCGAAAGACACTATGACATTGAAGATGAAAATCAGACTGTACATTATCCAAGCATCAGAACCAGAGCATTCAACAGATTAACTGGTACACAGTTACTCAAGAAGGATGAACCTGCTATAATCTCTGATACTATCTATTATGAGAACTTAGTTCCAGGATTAGAATATATCATCACAGGTACTATCTATGATGTTGAAACAGGCAAGGAAATAGAAGGTATTGTAGGACAAACAAAGATTACTCCAACTGAGTTTAACAATTCTGGTGAAGTAACTATCGAGTTTGATGCTAACGCACTTGCAGGTAAAGCATATGTATTTAAGGAAGTACTTTCTATCATGGTACCTAATACTGATGGAGAAGAAGAAGAAGTAACAATCTTTACTCACTTCGATATCAATGATTTAGATGAAACATTCTACATTCCTGAAATTGGTACAGTTGCTGTAAGTAATAGAAATGAGAAATTTATTGCTACTGAAGATAAGCAAGTTATAGTAGATACTATCTCCTATAAGGGCATGAAGCCAGGTAGCACAAATATCGCAGTACTTACAGTATTTGATAAGACTTTAGACAGAGTACTCACAGAAATCGAGCCTGTTAAGAAGGAATTCATAGCAGACGAATCTGGTATAGGTACAGTCGAAGTGACAGTTACAGTTAATGGTGCAGAATATGCGGGACACGACCTCGTAATGTTTGAGGAAGTATATACTAAACCAGACGATATCGAGACACCTGCTAGAGATTGGGAGAAATATCCAATCGCTGAGCATAAAGATAAGGATGATGAAAGTCAGACAATCCATGTACCAAAGATTGAAACTAATGCTGCTCTTGCAGACACAGAAGAAGATATTACTACAAATATGACAAGAATTAAGGATACAGTGACTTATACTAACCTTATTCCTGGAGTAGAATATACTCTTGAAGCAAGAGGAATTAATCCTGAAACAGGAAAAGCAACCGTAAATGAAAAGGGTGAAGAATATGTATTCACTAAGACATTTACACCTACAGAACCTAATGGTGAAGTAGAAGTTGAAATGGTATTTAAGCAGAGTGATATTATTGGAACTCAAATAGTTGCATTTGAGAAGTTATTCGTAGAATATGGACTTGAAGGACAATTTGAAGTAACAAATCACGAAGACCCAACTGATGAAAACCAAACAGTAGAACTCTATCAATCAGTTAAGATTACTGTTATTAAGAAGAGTGCTGGAGTAATGTTACCTCTTAAGGGTGCAGAAATCTCTATCTTCAACAGTAAAGATGAAGTAATTAAAGACAGATTTGGTAAAGACTGCGTTGGTATTACTGATGAAGAGGGTAAAGTAACCTTTGAAATTTTAGCATATAAGAATGAAACTTACTATGCAAAGGAAACAAAGGCTCCGGCTGGATACCATAGCAATCCTGCTAAATTTGAGTTAGTAAGAGATGAAAATGGAAATCTCAAAGCAGAGATTGACATAGAAATCTTAGATAATCTACTTATTATCCCACCGACTCCAGTTAAGACAGGTGATGAAACTAATATTGCACTTTGGGCATTATTACTCACCCTCTCCTTACTTGGAGTAGCAATCGTTCAGAAAAGAAGATTGTCTGTGGAATAAAAATTATCTAGTGTATAGGAGGAGTTGAAATATACTCCTCCTATCTTTTAGAATTATGAAAAAGAAAAATATAAATATAGGAAAAATTATAGGGGTAATTTCAATCATTTTACTATTTCTTGCGGGGTCAGCAGTTTATAATTTACTGTCAGGTTTTAATTTTGACTCAAGTTTTAGTGATGATAACTATACTCAACTGATGCTAGTTCCACTTGAACTCAGTATAAGTATATTTAGTATTATAGGTATACTTTTTTCAGAGGCTCTTTCTATAGGATGCCTATTGTTTAACTTAGTTTCAAAAAATAAAGATAAAGTCGGATTTATTCTATCCATTATTGGAACAAGTGGAATTTTTATTTTAATTGTAACTCTATTTATATGGTTACATTTTTAGTAAGATAATTATATTTAATTATAATATATTAGGAAAGGAATAAGATTTTACATGAGATATAAAATAGTAGGGGAACTGCTTCCTGTCGTTATCTGCGACGTGGAGCCAAATGAAACGCTTATCACCGAGAGAGGCGCCATGAGTTGGATGTCACCGAATATGCATATGGAAACTCAGGGCACCGGTGGATTCGGAAAGATGATGGGACGTATGTTCAGTGGCGAGTCCATGTTCCAGAACAAGTATACCGCTCAAGGTGGTCCTGGACAGATAGCCTTCGCATCTTCCTTCCCCGGTTCTATCAGAGCCCTCGAGATTACTCCGGGCAACGACGTTGTCATACAAAAGAGTGCATTCCTTGCAAGCACTACAGGTGTGGATTTGTCCGTTCACTTCCAAAAGAAGTTTGGCGCAGGTCTATTCGGTGGAGAAGGTTTCATCATGCAGAGACTCTCCGGTCAGGGAACTGCATTCATAGAAATCGATGGCTATGCTGTGGAATACACACTGCAACCGGGACAGCAGATCATCATCGACACAGGATATCTGGCAATGATGGATGCCACCTGCAGTATCGACGTACAAACTGTAGGCGGAGTAAAGAACGCACTTCTCGGAGGTGAAGGTATCTTCAATACCGTAGTAACCGGTCCGGGCAAAGTACTGCTCCAGACCATGCCGGTAAGCGCAGTAGCAGGTGTAATCGCACCGTTTATTGCAACAGGAAACAACTAAAAATTAAAAATTATATTCTAGGAGGTATTTAACAGAATGTTTAAAAAAATAGTATATATCGCGGCAATAATCCTAATTTTTTTAGCTGTTTTTTGGTTAGCAAATACCTCCTGGAATGGTTTTAGAAATGATATAGAGTTAAAAAATCCTTTAGACGTATTTCATATCGATTTGCCTGAAATAGGAAATGAAACTATAGATGTTCCAGAATTAGAGGAACCAGATATAAATATTCCAGATGTAAACGCTCCTGATATAGATACACTAGAGGTTAATGGTCCAGATGTTCCTGAGATTACTGAGCCAGAAATTCCTCCTATTGAGGAGCACGCTATTCCAGAAATAACAGAACCAGAAATAGAATTACCTTCTATAAAAACAAAAGAAGAAGTAGATAAACTAATATCCAGCATTAGAGTGTCTAGTGATACTAAAAAAGAAGGTTATGAAAGAGATGATTTTGAAAAACCAACTAAATATTTTTATATAGATAAGACAAGATATACGAGAAATAAATATGCTTGGCATATAAGTAAATATTTAATTAGTGAAGAACCTTTTGAATATATTTGTCCTTATACTGAACTTACTATTACAGATATAAGCCTGCTTGACTTTGAACACATCATCCCATTAAGTTACATATACAAATATGGAGACATAGACTGGACAAAAGAGCAAATGAATGAATATGCTTATAACCAACTTATAGGAATGGATGTTCTTAATAAGGCAAATAGAAGTCACGGCGATAAGGGTCCGTCAGAATGGTTACCTGATAAAAACAGCTCAAACTATTGTTACACTTGGGCTGTTATAGCAAAGGAGTATGATTTAGCATTAAGAAAAGTTGATTTACAGGTTATGAAATTAGAAATGTATAACGCTTTAGACAGCGGCCAAGAAGTTACATTCATAAATCAATTTAAAGAAGATACTGAGGAGTACCAAAGGCAATTAGAATGGTATGAGGAAATAAAAAATCTATAAGATTATGCAAACATACGCGGAAAGGAATTTAACATGAAAACAAAAAAGATAAGAATGCCATCATTGATTTTGATGTTTGCTATGATCCTTGCTCTTGTCGGATGTGGGAGTAAAGTAACAGCGCAAGGACTCATAGATGATTTTACGAAGAAGCAGGAAAACATTTCTTATGTGCAAACAATAAATATGGAAATTGAAGTTGCACCTGGTTCTACTTTCACAGAAGATCAAAAGGTTGGTATGGAGTTTAGTGTAGTAAGTTCCATTAAAACCAAGGGAGATATTACGAAAGCAGATATGGAAGTAAAACTTCTTGGCATAAAGAACGAGATTACGTCATATATAGATGCCAAAAACGGGCTGTTATACTCTAATGCAGATGGAACGTGGACTAAGGAGAAACTACCTGAAAACAGTAATATAGATATGTTTAAAGATGCAATTAAGGTGGACGATAAAATAGAAAATGCGGTTGTTGACGGAAAAGAGTGTTACCTCGTAAAAGGTGAACTAGACGCATCTTCTATGAATGATATTCTTGAGTCACTCGATATCAAAGATGTTAACGGGAAAGTAGAAGCATATTATGCCTTTGACAAGAAGACTAAAGAGTTAGTTCAAATAGATGCTGATTTTACAGAAATGATGAATAAGTACATAGGGGATAGTTTCGAGAACTATAATGCAACATTCAAGGTATGTAATATTGTTGTAAATAATATTGAGACTGGAAACGTGGAGGATATAGTTATTCCAGAAGAAGCACTGAATGCCGTAGTTATTGAGGAAGCTACTAACGAAGACGAAAATGAATTTGTAGAATATGTAGAAGATATAGCACCACCAGAGGAAGTTGAAGAATCAGCATTAGAAGAATATGATGATAACCAAAACTATAATTATGAAGATATTGAGTTAAATGTAATAGACCCTGGATTTAAGTTCTTCCAGTTTAATAGGACTTCTTTAAAAATTGGAGCAAACAGATTAAGCGACCTAATAAATGCGGGGCTTACAATGGATAATGATAACGAACTAGAGCCCGGAGAAAAAGACACAATTGAAATATACGAATACGATATGCTCTTTGAAGTAACCAATATGGATAGCGAAAAAAGAGGAATCAAAGACTGCGTAATAACAGGTCTTGTGACATATTCGGATATCGTGGAAATAAATGGTCTTAGAGTGGGTATGGATCAAAATGAAGCCCTGAATCTACTTGGAAAACCTGCGGAAGAAGAGGAAGACGATGGAAAAACTATTTCTCATTGGATGGATGAAGATGGTTTTTATATAAACACTATTGTAGAAAACAACAAAGTTATTGGAATAACTGTCATGGATATGGGAGTATAAGTTAATTCACTAAAACTCATTAAGAAAGGAATATAAAAAATGTATAGAAGGAAAATTATACCCATAGTAATTCTTTTGATTTCAATTTTAGTTTTAACAGGTTGCGAGTTTACGAAATCACTCTCCTTTAAACTAGATAATGGAGACAAAGTAAAAGTAATTGTGAAAGACTTGAATGATTGGAAACTTAAAAAAGGTGATAATGGATTTAGATTAATAAAAGATGAGGCGGAAATAACCGGAGAGTTTGCTTACATAGGTTGGGATGAATTAACGAGTGGTGTAAATAATGGTGAATACTCTGCATTTCCTTTAATTATGGAAGGTGATAATGCTTTCTTATTTGGTTCTGCCAATAATACTAATGGCGGATCCCTTATATGTAAAGTAAGTGATTCAATTTGTTCTAATGTTTACTTTGATGATGTAAAAGATATAGAAGAGGTTCTCCCACATCTTTCATTCGAAGTGGATGGAACTGAAGTGTTCCCAAACAACGGTTTAAAACCTAATACTCTTACTCCTACAGAACCCTAAGAAAAAGAGGCTGATGCTGAAGAGGAAGCTCCTGCTTCTGAAGTTCACACTGAGGGTATACCTCAAGACTTAGAAGAATATAAAAATGAATATGCTGTAATGTATTTATCCAAGTCAGAGGATTATTTAGAAGTAGTTCCGGTTAAAGGAGGTATTACAGACAATACTGTTTTCCCGACATTTACTTGCACATTTGGTGACATTACAAATGAAATCCAAAGTGCATTAGAAGAAGGAAGAATTTTTCCTAAAGAGTATTTTAGAGATATGCTTTCTTGCGTGCTGATATCTAGTGAAGAACTATCTAAACAATCTCATGAAGATATTTTAGAACAACTAACAACTTCAGCTACACTAAGTAACAATTTCTATGCATCAAACCCAGTTTTAAAGAAATTAATCTATGACTACAGAGGTGAAACAAACAGAATGACTTACTTAACCTCTATGAATAATGTAGACCATGACGTTGCTATTACAGTAGACCTAAAAGAAGGTAAATTCTATTTAGACGGTGTTGAATATTCCTCTAAAGCCTTAGATGATGAAAGCTTTAATATTATGAACGTAGTTATTAGGATTGCAAACGGAGAAATTGAAGGAGTAAATGAAGAACTTCCAGACATAGATGAAGTAGATGAACCAGTAAACTCAAATCCTCCTCAGGCATCAGGTTCATGGATAGATATGAAAGGAACTATTGGTGATTTAAACTTTGCTATTCCATTCAAAGTAAAAGATTTAATAAATAATGGATGGAAATTTGAAGATTCAAGATACGCAAACGGTTATACCTTAAATTCTATGGACACCACAAGCGGAACTATAACTCTAATTAAAGATGGGATAGATGGCACATTATGGATTGGGGCTAGAAATCCTTCAGACTCTGCTATAGATATTTTAGACAGTGATGTATGGAGTCTGTCCTATGATGCTTTCTTAGCAAAAAATCCTGCAAACTTTATGTTGAGTAGTGGTGCAAAACTTGGCATGTCCGTAGATGAAGTAAAAGCACTATATGGAGAGCCACAAGATTCGTATACAGGAACAGGATATGAAGCATTAACATACGGTTCATCTTGGGAAGACGGTTACGATGGAAAAATAGTAGACTTTAATTTTACGGACGGTGTGTTAACAGAAATACAAATGCAGAGGTATTCTTAATGGAAAGTAGAGATATTTACAGGCCAATGGATATTGGAGAATATCTTTTGTGGACTTGGTTGTACTCAATGATAGGTATAGGTCTTATTTTATCGATTGTAAATCTTGTAAGAAGTAACGTTAATATAAACCTTAGAAATTATTCAAAAGCCTGTTTAGTATTTCAGGCGCTTGGGATTTTGTATATTGTTATTGGAGGTTTATTTTATGAATAGTAAAAATGTTTACGAACCAATGACTACCCTGCAATTCATTATCTGGGCGCTTGTTTATGCCATTCCAATCGTTGGGTTTATTCTTATGATAGTCAATTTAGTGAAAAGCGATGTAAACATTAACCTGAAAAACTGGACAATAGCAACGCTTATAATTTCCCTAATTGGCTTAGTTTCCACAGCTCTTTTCGCTTTGTTACTGCTTCCTCTAATATGGGTTATATAGGAGGATGAAAACCATGAGCTACATTATAAGAATCTTTATTGTAATAATAGGATTAGGTATGCTAGCAGCATTTATTAAATGGGCTGTAAGTGATGTGAAAGAGTATGATGGAAAGCTTGACCTCAGCTTGAAAATTATTGGAATAATTCTTGGTATTAGTGTATGTTTATTTATAGTTGGTCTAGGTCTTTTGGGAGACATAGAATTAATATTAGAGTTTATATATAAGTTTGTTAGATATGCTATTTAGAAAAATCATTAAAATAGTGGCAACACTTTTAGTACTTCTATTATGTTTAGGACTTCTTTTTTTAAGATACTCTGAGCCCAAAGATAAGCTTATATCGTATTCAGAAGAAACGATAGGCTTACCGCTAGCGAGGTATGTCGAGGATGCAAGAGGCAGAATAAATGAGGAGTGCTTATATGTTGAAATGAAGATAAGTTCAAGTAAAGAGCAGGAAGTATTACAAATATTTGAAGATAAGTACAAGGGTATTGAAGCGAAAGAAGAAAGGATCTTATTTGAGCACACTGGACTATCTACTTCTTTCCACAATTTCTTCAAGGTAAAAGATTTGACTGTGGATAAAACATATAATCTTCTTAAATTGGGTAAATCAAATAACACTAGAGATATTTGGATTCAGTTTGTCACAGACAGTGATAATATACTTTGGCTATATATTATTGGGTAAGAGAAAGAAAGGGATAGTATGCGCCTAAATCGGTATTGTAGGATTATGTAAAAAAGAAAAGGAGAATTTAGAACTATGAAAAGAAAACTTATTAGCATTTTTATAATCATGGCTGTCTTAGTGACCTCTGTTGTCCCTGTATTTGCTGCAAATAGGACAGTAAGTCAAGTAACGGCAAAAAACAAGTATGAACTTTCATACAAGATTGTAAACGATATATTTAATAATAGTAAAATTACCAATCCAAAGAAGTTAGTTGTAGTTAATGGTGAGAGTATACCTGATTTAGTATCGGGGTCAGCGTTAGCAAAAGCTATGAAGGCACCTATAGTGTATTATAGTAAGTCGTATGAGACAAAAATTGTTAATTTAATTTCAGATAATTATCTTAAGAAACAAGAAATCTATATTATAGGCGGTACAGGCGCTATTCCATCTACTTTGGATACAAAAATTAAAAACAAAGGGTATAAAGTAACAAGATTCGCTGGAAGTAATAGATATGAAACTAATATGAAAGTTTTAAAATATGTGAATGGCTTGTGTGAAGACTTTCTATTTGTAAATTGTGATGATTCATTATCTTTAAAATTAGCATTAAGATATCAATCTGCACTCGACGACAACAGTAATTTTCTTATAGCTATTGTAAATAAAAATACCTTAACAGCAAGTCAAAAAACCTTCTTTAACCCTTTTGCACCTAAAGGACTTATAAGATATACTTATGTGGTGGGTACTACTTCAAATATCACTAATAATCTTCAGAAGACGCTGCGCGCAAAAAGAGTTGTTCCCTCTGCATCAAAGTTAACAAGTATTATGAATAAGAAAGCAACTTCTGCAGTAATAGTACCTGATAATAATCTATTCTATGCAGTATTGGGACAAGAATATAACTATTTCTTTAATAAAGGAAAAGGTGAACTTATATATGCTAATTATAATAATCACAGTCATTTAAATAAATATAAAAGTTCTAATATAACAAAAATAACACTTATCGGAAGCAATTTTTCTAAAACCGAATTAACCAAACTCAATCAATTAGTAAATCAAAAAAGTGGAAAATAGTACCTATTCTTTTGAACAATAAATAACAATTGGAGGTATTAAATGATAGGACTTATAATCACAGTAATTATATTAGTAATTTTAATCGCACTTATTGTAACTAATATCGTAATCGTGCCACAAGAGCACGCATACGTTTTAGAGTTTCTTGGAAAATACAAAACTACTTGGGGAGCAGGACTTCATATTAAAATTCCAATCGTAGAAAGAATTGTAAGAAAAATAAGCCTTAAAGAGCAAGTATTAGACTTTCCACCACAACCAGTAATTACAAAAGATAATGTAAGTGTAAGCATTGACAGCGTGGTATTTGCAAAAGTATTTGACCCAAGACTCTATACTTATGGAGTAGAAAATCCTATTGCTGGTCTACAAAACCTTAGCGCTACTACATTAAGAAATATTATTGGTAGTATGGAACTTGACCAAACTCTTACTTCAAGAGATAAAATAAATGCTCAAATGGAAGCAATTCTTGATGAAGCAACAGATAAATGGGGAATTAAAGTCACAAGAGTAGAGCTTAAGAACATTACTCCACCAAGAGAAATTGAAGAAGTAATGACTAAGCAGATGAGAGCAGAAAGAGAAAGGAGACAAACAGTATTAGAAGCTCAAGCTCACCAAGAAGCAGTAGTAAGTAGAGCAAAGGGTGACAAAGAAGCAAAGGTTCTTGCTGCTCAGGCAGAAAAAGAAGCAAGAATAGCTCTCGCAGAGGGTGAAGCTGAAGCGATTAGAAAAGTTGCTGAAGCGGAAGCCAGAGGAATCACATATCTTAAAGAAGCAAATGCTGATGAACAAGTTTTAAGGTTAAAGGGTTTAGAAGCACTTAAAAATGTAGCAGACGGAAATGCTACAAAGATATTCATGCCAAGTGATATAACAGGACTTGTTAGCACTTTAGGCGTAGTAGGTGAAAGCCTTTCTAAAACTCCGGTTAACGAGAAAAAAGAAAAAGTAAAAGAAAAACCTGTTGACGATTGTGCTTCGCATCACAAGTCTGATGTAAGTAGAAACATTATCGAGGAAGATAAAACTTATTAGAACATGCAGAATATCAAAGTTGTAACAGAAGAAGATATAAAAAGAGACGCTAGTGTGTAGCATCTTTTACATTGGAGGGAAATTGAAAAAGAACACAAGCGCAGTTAAAGGAACAAAAGATAATAAGAATGTTATAGGGTTAGTGTTTGGTATAACATTTATTGTATTAGTTTCGGTGCTGATAATGTTCACAGGCACAATAAAAAGCAATCAAGGGCAGGTACACCCACTTTTGGATTTACTTCTGTTGTTCATTCCGTCGTTAATTACAGGTATTGTGTATAGCGTTTACCGGATAATGCTTTATGCTGTGGGAGTCCTTGGTTTCATTAGTATCGGAGTAAGCATATACCCCAAAACTAGACACAGTATAGGAATAGCTTTAACCATAATCGGAATCGTTTTGTATGCTCTTGTTTTACGTATGATACTAACTGGAGAATTTGATATAGATTTCGTTCTATGGCGAAATTCAGAAAACATGATTTAGGAGGAATGTTGTGAAGAGAAAAATCGGACTAATTTTGCTCCTTGTTAACATAATATTATTAGTAGGCTGTTCCGTTTCTTGGAGGGAAGATGCCTCTAATATGCTTCAAGCAAAATATGGGGAGACTTTCACTGTAACAAAATATCTTGGAAGGGATTTTCGGTATAAGTATTACGAAGTTGAGGCTTATTCCGATAGTTATCCAGATATGATATTTACTGCTTCGATAGAAAACAATCTAACAGGCATGTCAGATAGTTACGGAACGAAAAGACTTGGAAGAACAATTTCTAATACCCTTACGGAAGAGATTAGGGAATTAGATACTAACTGTTACGTATATACGGAGTTTGTTATTCCAGACTACCTGATAGACGATCCAAATCTTACAGTGCCGGAAATGAATAACGAATTAGAGCAGAAATCAGTGAGCATCTATATCTTTTTAACAGAAGACTTTGGTATGGATGAGGTTATAACAACTGTAGAGAAAAGCCTATTACATATTCCTAAATTTAAAGGAGTATTGAGAATATTCAGGCTCAGTAATCAGGAAATAGAAGAAATAAAAGAGTATCACAATAAAGGGATCAGAGAATTTGATGTAGAAGTAAAAATGTCAGATTGCGAAATAGGAAGATATAGATTTGAAAATAGCAAAATTGTGGAGGAACTTTAAATTATGAGAAAAGTAATAGGTATTATATTAATTCTTAGCTTAGTTATTTCAATCTCTTCATGTGGAACAAAGGAAGAAGCGAAAGAAGAACCGGTAACTCAAGAAAAGGAAGAACTTACTGTACCGGAAGAAATTAAAGAAGAAAAGGAAGAAGAAACCCCAGAAGAAATAAACAATACTAGTAGTACAGAATCTCTCCTTTATCCTTTTGCAGAAAATCTCGAAGAAGTAACTATGGGTGAACTTTATAAAGGTAGCGTCTATAAATACGTTACAGTAAAAGTACCTGAAAACTATGCTCTATATGGACAAGGCGTTTCTGCTAATGATGAAAAGTATAACCTTGACAGCGGAGCATGGGGTGGAAGAAGTCTTAAGGAAATAAAAGAAAATGAAGAGAGGTATGCTGAATATCAAACAGCAATATTGAATGATATTCGGTATATGGGGTATAACGAGACTGAGGAAGAGCTAAAACACTTATTTTTCACTTGGGATATTATTGAAACAAAAAATAGAAGCGGAGAAGAATGGGATACTACTTTCGAAGAAGATAAAGCAGCAGTTCCTGGAGGTTTTACTATAGGTTCAGGGACTGAACATGAAGCATATTTTTATGACGCGAATATTAAGCCCTTAGAACAATCTTCGTCTTTTACAGATGATTATTATGTATACATGATGTATAAACTCAATGACGAAGTGTATCTTGGAGCTGTTTTTTATTCAGATAATTTGAAGAAATACTCATTAGAAGAACTAAGTGAAGCTATATATAATTTTGTAAGTCCAATAGATAGTGAAAATGCTGAAGAATACACTTTCCAAGAAGAAGAAAGAATAATTCCTGAAGATTTATATACTTTTATCGTAGATGGTAAGGAAATCATTGTAGGCAAAACGACTTACGGAGAAATAGCAGAATCATTTAAAGTATCAGGCTTTTTAGATGAAGAGGGGCTACCTTTAGATGAAAAGATGAAGGATAGTACTAAAGTATATAAAAAAGAGGCATCATTTGGTTCAGTTATATACGAAGACCACTGCTGGATAATATCTAATAGTTCTGATACATATTTCGCAGCAGTGCTTGAATCACCAAAACTTAATGAAGATGCTACGTGGCGTGATGCAATAATAACAGCAATTTCAGTAAGTAACAGTCTTGAAGCAAGCCATATACCTATAAACAGAAAAGATGGTATTCATTTAAAAAGAGACGTACTAAAAAATACTGTAGACGAAATAAAAGAAGCTGTTGGATTAGAAGACAAACTAGATGAAACGATAAGAGAAAACGGCCTAACAATTCTCGAATGGAGTGATAAGCTAATTGACTTAACCATATACTATGAAGATGATGAAATAACAGATTTAAGGGTGGATTACAAGCAGTGGTAGGAGGAAAACAATGAAAAAGATAACTATTATTTTATTCAGCTTAATCCTTTGTCTGGCTTTAGCTGCCTGTGGCAATAAAACGACATCGAATAATGATAGTAACGGACAGAGTGAGTTCACTTCTGAGGCAACTTCTAATAGTGGCTACTTTAAGTTGGACGTGCTTGATGAAACGGTGATTGAAGGGTACACAGATGAAGGGTTAAAACAGACGGAACTTGTAATTCCAGCAGATTGTACGGCTATTAGCGGTCTTCGCGACAATGAAACAGTTGAACAAATCATTTTTAAAAACCCGGATACTGTAATCGAACCTTCAACATTTAGTGGATGCACAAACCTTAAACATATTAAGCTTCCTGACAATATGAAGGACATTGGACGAAACATGTTCAATAATTGCCAAAGCCTAAAAGACGTTTCTCTCCCGGATGGAGTGGTAAGTATTGCGCACGATGCGTTTAATAATTGCACATCACTAGAAACAATCGAGTTTGGGAATAATCTTGTTGCTATTGATAGAGATGCATTTTGGAACTGTTCATCGTTAAAAAGTCTATCTTTGCCTGACCCTGTAGAAACAATAGGCGAAAATGCATTTAAAAACTGCGAATCACTAGAAGAGGTTTCCTTTGGTACTGGATTAAAAACCATAGGAGAGGAAGCATTTGATGCATGTAAAAATCTAAAATCTGTAAAATTACAAGAAGGTGTAAAAAGTATAGAAAACTACGCTTTCTTTACTGCGGGATTAGAAGAGATTTATCTCCCTGCCAGCATTGAATCAATCTCTATACAAAGCATACCGCAGAATATAACGGTATACGTTGTTGAAGGTAGTTATGCTGATCAAACCCTAAATGGATGGGTGAGTGATATGGGAGTACGGTATAACATACAGTATCAATAAATCAAAGGTCTATCATGAAAGAGAAATATGAAGATCACTTAAAAAGACGAATTTTAATTTTAATAATAGTATCTCTCATAGCCGGCTTACTTTCCGGGTGTATGGGAAATAGTATAGAAAAGCGTAAGGCAAAGGCAAAAGAATTGCTCGAAAAAGAATATAACGAGTCTTTCACTGTAACAGATTATATAGAAAGAAAAATTGGAGAAGATTTTTTTCGTGTAACAGCATACGCTGATAATTACCCAAATATTATATTTTCTGCAAGCGTGGATGTTTATGGAAAAGGAATATCAGATAGTTATGGAGCTAGACGTATATGCGATACTATTTCAAAATATGTCAAATCAAAATTAAGTTATTTAAATAGGGATTGTTATGTATTCTCGCGAAGTCTAATAGAAGAAATGTATGTCGAGAATCCTAGTGTTGGGATTGAAGAACTAAAAAGCGAGATGCAAGATCGCACTGTGGATATATTTGTACTAATCCCGGAAGAAGCAAATAAATCAATTGTAATTAATGAATCAATGTTTGCTGATTTAGCTTCAGAATTTGATTATATGGCGGGGTTTATGAGGGCATACTTAGTGAATGATGAACTATTAAATGAAATCCAAACGCATTTAAATAAAAATGACAAACTTAGTTATGAATTAAATAAAGAATTAATAAAACTCGACGGATATGAGTATTATTACAAAAACGGGGTTTTAACAAGAGCAGAATAACTGGTGGATAAGATGAAAAAGAAAATAGTTTTAATCGTTAGTTTAATTCTTTGTTTTGTCTTAGCTTCTTGCGGATGCCTTAGAGTAAACAAAGAACAAAAGGCAGGTAATAAGGCAATCGCATATATTGAGGGTAAATACGGAAAGACCTTCACTCCTCTTAGTTATGATTTTGCAGATTATCTGTCTAATGAAGACATGGTGGAATGTTATACCGAGGGAATGGATCCCGATAAGGAACATGTCACTATTTTCATTGATAACGAAAATGGTAAAGTAAAGTATAGGGATAACTATTTCGGATTTTTAATAAGAGATGAAATGGAGGCCTATGTTAACAATATCGTAACTAAAGAGTTTCCTGAGTGCAAATCTTTCGTTGCAATTAACATAGATAGTTTTCCAGATGAACTGGATTATGACAACCATTTGGAAGACTTGTACAGAGTGCAAAAGGACTACTGGATGACAGTTACGGTTTTTATAAAGGCAGATGAAAATATTGCTACAGAGGATTATCAAGAAAAGACAAGCCACATAGTTAGTGAACTTCAAGATAGTAAGCATAGATATACATTTGCTATTTACGCTGTTAACCAAGATTATTACGACGGCCTAGAGAGATATAAACAAGAGGATTTTTGGAATCAGTATTTCTCTAATGAGAACCGAAAAGAAGATATTTACATATTCGAACAACACAAAACAATTATTGATGGTGAACAAATAAGGTAAGAAAATGGAAATAGAAGTTAACAAGAAACAAAAACCGGAATGACCAATTAACAGAAAGAGGAGACCAAAATGGAGAAAACAGAAGCGAGAAAATTACTAAAAGAGTATTCAAGAATATCTTTTGAAACAGTAAAGAAGGCTTATGCGAAAGAACCTTATGACATTAAAGTAATTGATGATATTCAGAGTACCTTGCAGGAACTTATTGATTCTGGCGTGTTTTCAAATGAGAATCCACAAGTTAAAAAGATGCTCTCAGAAACACTTCTTGATATAAAATATGCCCATAATAGACAGAATATTACCAGTATAAGAATGGCCCAATATATAAAAAATATGGTTAATAAAAATATAAAAGGATAGATTCTACATTGTAAATATTTTACAATTTAAAATACAGCTTAAATTTATATACACAATTTATATTAGAAGAAGATTGGAATTCCAATCTTTTTTATTATTCACTTATATAATCACTGTTTAGTTGTAGAATTGTTATTAAATTGTTACTGTAATTATATTTAATAATAGAGTTATTATTAGCAGCATAACACAATAGGAGGTATATAGTGGAATATATGTCTGCAAGCGTAGAAAATATGTGGATTATACCTGATAATGAGGAAAAACCGATTGATGCCAGAAGTACTCGTTATGAAAGTATGCCTAGCAAAAATGTGAAGCCATTTCTGAAGTGGGCTGGAGGGAAGAGTCAGCTTCTTTCGGAGATAGAAAAATACTATCCTTTTAATTCCGGAAAGATAACAAAGTATGCAGAGCCTTTTGTTGGTGGTGGCGCGGTGCTGTTTGATATATTAAGTAAATACAACCTAAAAGAGGTTTATATTAGCGATATAAATGCAGAACTAATCAATACCTACATAATTATACGAGACAATATTGAAGGCTTAATTAAAGAATTATGCAAAATGAGAGATGATTACATTCCGTTAGAGACAGAAGACAGAAAAACCTATTACTATGAAAAAAGAGATAGATTCAATGATTTAAAAGTTAATGGCAACGAAGAAACTAACACCGAAAAAGCTGCTCTGATGATTTTCTTAAATCGAACCTGCTTTAACGGATTGTTCCGTGTAAATATGAAAGGCCAGTTCAATGTCCCAATAGGTTCCTATAAGAATCCTCTTATTTGCGACGAAGATAATCTTCGAGATGTCTCAGAGAAGCTTAAGAACGTAACAATTATATGTGGCGACTACCAAGAGTCGAGAGACTTTATAGATAAAAACACCTTCGTATATTTTGATCCGCCCTATAGACCATTGACGGAAACATCAAACTTTACAGCATACACAGAAAACCTGTTTAATGATGAGGAGCAAGTTGAATTGGCGAAATTTGTAGATGAAATGGACAAGAAGGGTGCTCGGGTAGTGGTAAGCAACTCCGACCCAAAGAATTCAAACAACCAGGATGATTTCTTTGATGAGATATATTCAGCACACAAGATAAAAAGAGTTGAAGCAAAGAGAATGATAAATTGCAATGGCGAAGCAAGAGGGAAAATAAAAGAGCTACTCATTTCAAATTTTTAGTAGGTATGACGCGGTAAAATATATAAATATTGTAATAACATATAAATATTATAATTTATTACAAATTTCTAAATAAGACGTATAATTATATTTAATTATAAGTAAGCGTACAATGTTGTTGGTAACAAATAACAAAATTTATATAAAGGAGAGAATTATGGCAGCAGGAGTAATGAGAACTAGAAAAGATGGGGGTTGTAGTATATGTAAAGCTGACCCAAAAAACGTAGGAAAGAGACGATGTAACCATGTTATGGATGGGGCTGAAATTAAAGTTAGAAAAGAAGGTAGTACTAATTTCATAAATATATCAGGTAAGGTAGATGGAAAAAATACTAAGTTTGATATCCAAGCCAGTGATGAAAAGATAAAGTCTTACATAGGAAATCTTTCTAAAGGGTTAAGCAAAAAAGAGAAAAATAATATCCTTAACGCATTGAGAGAACAATAGGTGATAATACATCATCCAAGGTTAGGAGGGAACAATGTTAAATATTCAATCATGGGATGATTGGTTTAAAATATGTGGAGAAAAAGCTAATGAAGTAAAGGAGTATGAGGATGAGGTATTTTTATTCTTAGACAAAGTTTATAAGAAGGATAAAAGTGCTAAAGACCAAATTTTATTCAACCCTTTACCTGCCAATTTTTATAAAAAAGAAGAAAAAAAACTTTTAACAAAATTTATAACAGGGAGAAGCCTTTTATCAGCTCTCCTTGTTTTTTTAATATTATTTTTATTCTTAACCATAAAGTTTGGCTTTAGGTATGTTAAAAAAGCGGGTTTAACTTTATTCACTTCAGGGGGTTTTTCTGCCTTTATGGATGGATTTAAATTTAAAATTTTACCCGGGTTAGTTTTGGGGTTAATTGGACTGCTTATTACTCTCATTATATTTTATATACTCAGACAACTAACCTTAAAATCGAGTATTAATAAACTTAAAAAGAAAGAAAGCAGGTTAGAAGAATTTTTAAAGTCGGTTCCACCAAAATATAGAAATTATGAATGTCTAACATTCATATCAGCCTTGTACTTTGAATATCCATACATTACTTTTTCTCAAGCTTTAGAAAACTGTGATGATTTTATTAGAAAAAATAGAACAAGAAATATAAAAAGTATTTTATATGATTTACCATATGAATTATCAAACTTATCTTCAACTCAAACGGTTTTAAGAGAACAATATAAGGAGGAGTCTGAATTTGAGGAGGAGACTTTTAAGAACCCTAATCTACCTCAGGACATAACGACTAAAACATTTAGTGGTTCCGAAGATGCTCAACGGGAGTTAAACTCTATGATAGGGTTAGATTCTGTCAAACAACAAGTGGATAGATTAAAAAATAGAATATCCTTTTACGGAGATAATATAGGAAATAGTGGTAATCACATGGTATTTTTGGGTTCTGCGGGTACAGGAAAAACAACTGTTGCCAGAGTAATAACCAGAATTCTCTATGACTTTGGGTACATAAGTAAAAATAAGTGCGTAGAGATTGACGGGGATTACCTTAAATCTCCATATGTAGGCCAAACAGGAGAAAGAACCTCTGCCATAGTAGATTACGCTATGGGAGGAGTCCTATTTATAGATGAAGCTTATCTTTTATATGACAAAAATAATAGCACCTCCGCAGAAGCAACTGGAGTGTTGTTAAAAGCCATGGAGGACCATAGAAAGGATTTTGTGGTTATATTTGCGGGGTACGAAGAACAAATGACCAAACTTCTTGCCTCTAATGAAGGGTTTGCTAGCAGAATCAAGCACAAAATATTCTTCCCTGATTACACTGTTGAAGAAATGTATCAAATTTTTACATCTTTCTTAAATAATTATCATAATAATACCGTATATTTAATAGATGACGACGCTAAGGAGTTATTATTAAAAAACTTTGCACAAGAGAAAAAGAGTAAGGCATTTGGTAATGCTAGAACTATCAGAAATGCTGTAGATGGCATTATGGATTATCATGCTGATAGAATGATAGCAGAACAACGAAAATCAGATACAAATCAAATTACTCTTACAGATGTAAAACCTTACGTTGAAATTAGAGAAAAAGAACTCAAACAAGATATAAGAAATATGTCTGCAAATAGTCAGTTAGATGAGTCCATAATTAGATTGGCAGACTTGAAAACTAGGATCAAGGAAGGTTCCAACAACGTTCAAGAAGAACTAAAAGGAATTATTGGCATAGAAGAAATAAAAGAAGAGTTAAAAATTTTACAAAAAGAAAAAGAGTTTGATGGAACCTCCAATAAACAATTTTTATTCATAGGTACAGATGACACTGTAAAAGACCAGGTGGCCTCTATATTAACTGGATTTTTATATGAGGCTGAATATATTAGAGAAAATAGGTACCTGAGTATATCAGCCGAGTTTTTAAAAGGCTCTTATGTAGGTCATACTTCAAGGAGGACCGAAGCGATTATTTCTTATGCTAACGGCGGTGTGCTGTATATTAAGAATATAGGGTTATTATCACAACTTTCGTCTGATACTTTTTCTCAAGAAGCTATATCAATGTTGTCTTCCATGTTAAGAGAAAGTGACGATTTAACTGTTATATTGTCTGATACCCAGGATAATATTAATAGATTTATAAGTAGTTATCCTGAATTTAAGGAATATATAACCAATACTTTTGTATTCCCATCCTACACCCCTAACCAGCAACTACAAATATTTAATAAGCTCGCTAAACAAAATGAATTTACCATACAGGAGGAGTGTTTAAAGCTTCTATTAACTCATTTTGAACAAGCTGATAAGGCTTCTGCTCAATATGTATATAATATATTTAAGGAGGTTAGAAAAACACATATTAGTGACTATGATGAAGAAAATAAGTATGTATTAATTAAAAAAGATTTTAAAAACATATTATCCTCAGAGCAACCTAAAAAATTTAAATTAAAGTTATAGTGGGAGGAAACTATATTGAAAAAGAAATTAAGTATAATAGTACTAATCGTAATTATGTGCATGACTCTATCATCCTGTGGTTTACACACTTGGATATGGGGTGATGTAGAAGATATAGAGGCGTACAGGCAGTCCACGGAAGATATATTAAATTCAAAAGAAATAGATATTGAGAATAAAATTCAGAATGAAAATGAGTTATCCTCCCAAGAACTGTCTGATGGATTTAACTCGGAATATGAGAAGAGTTCTACCTTGTCAATTTTAGTAATTATTCCTTTTACAATACTTATTATAGGACTAACCGCATTAGGTATTCTAGCTCAATGGAAAATGTTTGTTAAAGCGGGTGAGGCTGGGTGGAAATGCCTAATTCCTTTTTACAATCTTTGGACGATGTTTAAAATAGTGTATGGGGAAGGTATAAGAATGTTTTTAACTTTTATTCCGTTTGTAGGATTTATATTTTTTATTTTATTCTCTTTTGATTTATCGGATTCATTTGGTAAACACAATATTGGATTTAAGTTGGGGTTATTATTTTTAGCTCCGGTTTTCTATTTGATGTTAGGACTAAATAAAAATATAAAATATATTGGACCTAAAAGAAAAATCTAGTAAAGTAAATGTAAATATGAAAAAGAAATAAGAAAGTAGTAGGTAATGCATGACCCTAGTAAGTAGAAGAATTACAAGATATATTAGTTTATTACTAATGATAGCGTTAGTTATTGGGAACATTAGTTTTATTTTTGCTAATGAAGGGGAACTTGTAAAAGAAAAATCCGAAATACAAAAACTCTACGACAAATATTACGAAAAGGGAGTTCTTTTACAATACGTAAATAAAGGGGAGACATACTTCTCAACTATTGATTTAGAATACCCCGAAGCACAAAATACTCAGTGTGCTCATTTTACCAATAGTTTCTATACTAATGAGTTTGGAATTAAACTTGCAAATAGTGTAACTAAAATAAATGATCTTGAACAATCTAATGTTATTAAAACTATTCTTTATGATGATTGGAAGAAATTAGTAGAAAATGAAGAATGGAAAAAAGAATTATTATCAGACTTACAAGAGGGAGATATAATTACAGCTAGACATCCTGATTTAAATCAAAGAATTGGTCACGCTATGATGGTATACGAAGTACTTGAAGACGACGCTATTCTTATCCATTCTACTGGTTCCAATTCTAAAACAGATTCTTGTGAGAGTGAAGTAGAAAAAGGCTTTACGGAAGGCTCTATCAGAAAAAATTATCTCTCCACTTTATTTGAAAAGAATTATGTTAATGCCGAAAGGGATATTAGAGTAGCAAGACCTTTAGCAAAAACTGTTGAGGAACCTGCAAATACTAGTAAATCTGATTCCTCTGATGAAGTTACTGTAGATACATATCAGTACAAAATTACATATAAAAATGGAATAGACAACAGTATAATATCTGAGGAAAATGTTTCAGGAACAACTCCCATTCTTGCAATTAATGGCATAGAACCTCCTGAAATAGAGGGACACTCATTTAAAGAATGGATAAGTGACCAAACTGTAACCCTGATTACTACAAAAGACGGTGTGAGTAAAGAAAATGAGATTGAGAGTAAAAATAGTATTAAATCTATTTTAATTTGTGTAGATAACGAAAATGATAAAACAAATTTACTGAGTGTACAAGTTTCAGACAATACTACATTTACTGCACTGTACGAAAAATTAGAACCAATAAAAGGTAATGAAGAAAATATAAATAATATTGATAATACTACTAATGAGTCAAATTTGTACCCTAATGATGATTATCAGGGGGAAGATTTAGAAAATAATAAAACTAATAATAACATAAAAGATGATTCTGAAGAATCTCCATTTTTAGATAAAGTAGAAAATGATAATCAAGTTAAACTAGAAGAAAAAACGGAGGACATCTCTAAAGATAATAACAGGGAAGACACCGCAGAAGAAAAAGACCACCAAGAAACAGAGATTTTTAATATAAATGAGAATAATGATTCAAATAAGGAAAATATTGACTTAAAAAATAATGAAAAATTAAATACAACTGAATTTATAGATAAATCCAAACAACTCACAAATACTAAGGGTGTACAAAATAACAGTACACAACCCAAAACTGGTGATATCAATCAAATGGAACTATACTTTGTATTGATGCTGTTGAGTATTACCATAATAATAAAACTTAAATTAAATAGAAAAACTTATTAGAAAGGAAATTATTATGTCAGAATTTAAACAAAAAGAAAAATACACTGGGGAATGGAAAGGAAACACTATTTCGTTTAATAGAGAATGGAGTAACCATAGATTTACTGATGCGGAGTGTGAGGCTCTTTTAAAAGGACATGAAATCATTATAGAGGCAACCAGTAATAAGACAGGTAAAAAATTCAGTGTAGCTGGTAGTTTAGGGGAGGGGTTTTACGAGGGCAAGAGTTTTATAAGTTTTCAACCCAACTTTGAAAAAAAGATTATACCCATTAGTTTTTGTGGGCATGTGTTTTCTAATAAAGAAAGAAAAGATTTAGAGGATGGTAAATCTCTAATTTTAACCGACCTTAAGTCTAAAAAAGGTACTGACTTTACTGCGAGCGTGACATTCGATTCCACAGATGGCATAGATATGAGCTTCGATAACCTACCAAATTTAGAAAAAACCAAGTAAGATTATAAACAAAAATATAAAGAAAGGATGAAGTGAAATTGACAAAACAGGAAATGATAAAAATTAAAGAAGAATTATTTTATGATAATTTTTCTATTAAAACTACCAATGTAGAAGCTCTTAAGGAGTTTTGTAGAGTTCTCACCGAGGTTACAGGTATACAATGTTGCACCTCTTTTGGGTATACCAACGAACTGCTACCCAAAATTTATAACAGCGTACTTAATACTTTAGAGTAAGGGTGAATGTGACATGAGTAAAAAAACTAAGAAGCTTCCTGCGTTCTCTGGAAAAACTCATTTTTTTCTTAGTATGAGTTTGTTTGCCCTCTTGATGGTGGTACCTTGGTATCCATTGCAAACTACGTTTGGGTATTTAAAGGATAATATACTTTTGTTTATAGTATGTGCTGCAGTAATAGGCGGGGCATGCTTATTGCCTGATCTAGATAATCCCACTTCCACTGCAGGTTCTACTTTAGGTCCTCTTGGCAGCATATTTACTTTATTTATGCGCAGTACAAGTTCTATTGTATGGAATATCTATCATTTTAAAGGCGACCCCAAACCAAACACTCAGCATAGATATTTATGGCATACGCCTATAGTGGGTATTGGTATGGTGCTGTTATTTTATTTTGGTTTACCTAAGGGTGATTATACAATATTTACCAACATAAAAAACAGTATAAGTGCAGGACAATTTGGACAATTTCTTATGAATAATAGTATACTTGCTTTATTTATTATTCTTGCTTTTATGTGTGTGCTTGTTGGTAGTAATATGATAGTTTATACTCTTACTAAATTTTTGCCTATTCCATTTTTTGTAAAGTATATCTTTCCTGTAGCAGTACTTGGATATATTGCTATGGCAAATTATAGCGATTTACGAATGATAGGTATATGTATAGGAGTAGGGTATTTATTACATTGTTTAGAGGATTTCTTTGCAGATACAGGAATACCTTTATTATGGCCAATTCCTAAGTTTTGGGGAAGTCAAAAGAAAGTATGGTGGAGACCTTGGTTACCATTTAGAATAACTACAGGAGGAACAATAAATACTATATTAGATTTTGTATCTGCAGTATTAGCTATTGGATTAATTATATTCGTATTTATTAAAAAGTAAAGGAGAAATTATGAGAATATCAGAATTTAACACGCAGGTAGGGCATCTATTTACAGATGACACTAGATTTATGATTACTGGTTTTACTTTATTTGGTAAACCTCTCAGACCAGGAGAATTTCAAGCAGTAAATAAAAGAGAAATCGCCTCTGCTGGAAATGACTTTAATCCAGAAATAGAGTATATTAAACCTGCAGGTGGAGATAATATGATAGAAATTAAGCTTATTAACAACTAAAGGAGATAACTATGGGACAATTTTCATGGATAACATCAGATACACATCGGCCTGTAATCATAGATGGATATAAGGGTGGACCAACGGAATGCTATTTATTAATTCCAAATGCATATATGCACATATTTGGAAAAGATGCTCTTTATGAGCCAGCATATCAAGGCTATGGTGTCTTTGGAGGCAGGGACGCTTATGCAGTATTGGCGATATGTAATCTACCAGAAGAAGAATTGAAAGACGCAAATGGAGACTATTTATCAGATGATGAATTGCGTCAACTTGGAATTAATTTACAATTTGATGAGCCTCACAAAATTAATTTCCCAATTAAAATTGTTGAAAGAAAATGTTCATATAATGAGGTAGGTGCATCAGAGGATGACCCTAATCAAGGCTGGGGAGGCGGTGATTGGGATGATGATGAGGATGACTATTATTAAAACGTAAATGGAGGTAAATTTTGATAAATAAATTTTTAGATACATATAGAAATCTTGAAAATGAGTTACGAGCAGAAAATAAGACTGTACTAGAATATGAAAACTCATTGCAAGATACTAACATACAAGAAAAGTTAAAATTATGTAGAATAACAAGAAACTACCTTTCTCATCAAGATACGAAGTTTGCTAGTGTTAGTAAAGAGATGATAGATTTTTTAGATAAACTTGCTAAAGAGGTAAATCTTAAAGCTCATACAGTGAAAGATGAGATGAAAAAGATTAAACCTGTATTTCTTAATGAAAGTGTAAAGAATATAGTGCCTATGTGTGCTAAATATAAATATGTACCGATGGTAGATAAAAAGACTAATCAAGTTATACATATTATAGATAGTGAGTTTCTTGTTGAACAATTAGCAAAGAATAATAAGAAGGTAGTACTACCAAAGAAAAGAGAAAAGTATAATTATATAGATAAAAATAGCAGATTAGATAAATTATCTGGGTTATATATAGTTACTAGTGACGGCACAGAAAAAGGAAACTATTTAGGAGTATTAGAGGTATGAAAGTAGTAGACTTTATTACGTTATCTGATGATATGGCTATTATTTTTAATATCGTAAAAGATAATCGATGTGTTTATACAGTTCAACGAAGTAATATTAATACTGTTCATCCAGACTATAGTGAATTATTAAATTGTAAGATTACTCGGTGGAATATAAGTGATGGGTATAACTATGAGATTGATTTATATATAGATTAAAATTCAATTATAAGGAGAAATAGATGGCTTATGAAGATTATATAAGAGAAAACTTAAATAGTTTAGAAAATTTATCCAGAAAAGATTTTCTATATTTGAGCGAGTACACAAATAACTATTTCTCTGAAAAATACAGTGAAATTCAAATAAACGAACTCTCTCAATTACTAAAGCTGGTAGGTTTAGACGATTTTCCAGATGGGTTTAAATCTAATGAAGTAATAATTACACTCAATCTTGATAGTTTATGTTTTAAGAATTCGTTTAATCAATTATGTTTTAATGAGGATGGGCGGTTATATATCACCCCCATCCTACAGGAAGTAAGTCCTGAACAATTTAAAAAAGTCGCAAACAATATCATAAACGCTAATAGTAAGAATACTTGGAAACATAAAAATTATAGTCTTGAAACATATAAACAATGTAATACATACTCATTTGATGACAAGTGTGCTGTAGCTATAAGGAATAATGAAATCATTAATATTTTAAATGCATCAGGTTCTGAAGTAAATGATTTATCACTGATAGTAGAAACGGTCGCACAAGGTGGAAAATTAATCGAATGTTATGCTTCAGATTTTAGTTATTACGTTAATGCTAAATTTATGCCCATATCGGTTTGTAAATGGGATGATAATAGAGCTCCAAAAGCATGGATTAGAAGTAATAGACTTTCTCAAAATACTGATGAGTGGAAATATATTGTAGATGAAAATCTTAAATATCCACGGCAAGACATTATCTTTATGATATATATCGGAACAGATACTAATGTTACATTAAATGAGTGGATAAAGAACGTAGGATATAGTGATTCATATGAACAGGCTAAATCTACACAAATAAAGGTTTACAAAGAATTGGAGGGAATAAATGAATATAGTGGATGAAGTTAAAAAAGAAACATTTTTATTTTCTGATAACCAAATAGAAAATACTATTACTAATATGCAGAATAATGAAACTTTGAATGAACTGCAAAAAGCTGACCCAGAGTATATCATGCTATATTGTTATAAAGATAAAGGTCAGTTGACTAAAGAAGAGTATGATATTGAAGTGCTACAATATCTCTATCAACATGCACAAGGAACAAAAGAACACATTAATCAAGTTATAGATAAAAATAAAGATTGGTATGATAGTTATTATAAAGATGCAGAAAACAATAATCTTACATATTATCATGCAGTTCAATGGGCTAGAGAAAATATGATGCATTTATTTTGTACTAAATAATAATAAGGAAAAATAAATGAATAAAGAACAATTTATAGAAGAATTAAAATCATACTTATATAAAGAATGTGCCAGAGACTATTCTCCTGAGGAAATTAATGATGGCATAGATAAAAGAAGTAATGGAATACAAGGATATTTAAATTTAGTCGAAGACAACGAATACGAATCGGTTGAAGAAGTTTTAAAACAAGCAAAGGAGGACTTTAGACTAATATTTTCTATATTAACATATGAAGAATTTAAACAGGAGGTAATTAAGCAACTACAAACGATTGAGCCCAGTATCCCAAGAACGCAAGAAGAAGTAGAAAAAATAATAGGTAAGGACCCTAAGTATATAGATATTCATTTTAAAAAAGCTAAAGAAAGTAATGATTATTTTCATGAAGTTGGGTTTGCTGTGAGTAATTATTACTATGCATTTATGTATTAAGAGGAAATAAATGAACTTAATAAACGGAGTTAAAAAAGAAACATTTCTATTTTCTGACGCAGAAATAAACCAAGCAATAGAAGATATGAAAACTGATTCAGATTTAAACGATACACAAAGAGAAATGGCAAGTTATATTGCACTATACTGCTACAAAAATAAGGGAACTATAACAAAAGAAGAATATGATAAAGATGTAAAAGAGTATCTATATTCAATAAGCATGGATAGTAAAGAAGTAATTGATAAAATCATTGATAAAAACAAAGAATGGTTTAATAGTCATTATAATGACGCTGTTGACGGTCTTATCACCTATTTTCATGCAGTTCGGCATGCCAGAAATAATATGATGAGTTTAGTTAGGTATTAAAAGTTAGTAGAAAAATTATGTAATTAAAATGTATAGCCGTAAGGCTCTAAATTACACTCTGTAGAGAGTATAAATACAAAATAAGTTAGTGTAAACAAATTCGGTAAAATCGTAAAGAAAGGATTACAAACCATGAAAGAAGTAAAAGTATTAGCAAAAGATGGTCAAGAATTAATGCCTACAACAATTGAAAAAGCGAATAAACTAATATCAAAGGGAGAAGCAGAGATAGTAGAAACTTCCCCTATGACAATTAGAATACTAAAGAATACTAAAAGATATAAGCAAGAAACTCTCGGCGATAGTTATGATTTGCCTATAACTTATGAGGAAAAGATTCCTATTGGTGTAACATACATAAATGAAGAAGTAGATTTATATTGGTCTCTTAAAAAATACTCTGAGGAACATTGGAATGTAGTATACTCGAATACTGTACTTGTTGCTGATGATGACCTTAATCCGAGCTTCTTCATTCATAACACTATTGCGAGTCTTAATTATACACCTAACATTAGTATGATATATACAAGTAAACTAAATGGTAGTAAATATGCTTTTGCGAGAAATGTAAGAGGTTCTGCAGGTAATGATGTATCCATAGCGGACACCTCAGAAAGAGTGAAAAGGCTAATGATGGACCGCTTTAAGTTGCTTGAACAACATCAGGTTAATAGAATTGAACTCTTAAACGGAACGGTACTTACTAACTATAAAATGTTTAATAGAGAATGGAATTGGGATGCATTATTTACTGTTGTGGATAATACAGACGCGCCTGAAAAGGCTTTCGGTAAAATGGGTACAGTGTGGCACAACAGAAATTATTATACTATAACAATTAAAGAAATGTATGAAAAACTAAATAATGGCGAAATAAAGTACTTTACACTTGCAACACCAGTAAAAGGGGTACCAAGGCACATATTTAAGTTTGATATTGAAAAAACAGAGGGTGAATACGCGCCCCACAAAGTCATTCTTATCATAGATGACCTCGATGAAATAATGCTTTGCGATAATTATAAAGCGGTACATACAGTTAAAGATTCATTAAGTGCAATCGCCAGATTAGGTAGAGCTGCAGGAGTATATCTAATACTTAAGTGTCAAAGGGCAAGTGGGTCTACTGTGTCTACAGATTTATTAAATAATTGCCTAATTAAAATAAGGACAGGTAATTCTTATGTAGGTCAAGATATTTTTATGTTTGATAAAGAATTACCGCCATTAAAAGATAATAGAGCATATGTACAATTTTATGGTAGAGAAGTATATGAAATACAGTCATACAACCCTCACAATATAGAACCTTGGGATGACGTGTTTGATATAACAAAGACATCTATTGCAGAAATTCAAGCAAACACGGGATATGCAAAAGACTTCGACTTAACAGTAAAACCAAGTAAAGAACTGTTAGATAAAATAGAGGAAAGTAAGAAAGAGTATGCAAAGTTTGTAGAAGAAACTGAGTATGTATATCTTTCAAAAGGAGAAGTAAAAGATAGATTACTAAAGAAAATAAATAGTTTGGAAAAAGAAATAAGCTCAATAAAAGAAGATATTGATATGTTGTTTTCTGAATTAGATAATATTATAGAATAGAAATACGAGTTTGGCGGTATCTCATTAAAAACCACCCAATTAAAGAAAGGATGGTTTGATGAAGAAATGTGGACATAAAGGATGCAAAACAAAAATAGACGAACAGTATAGGTTTTGCTATGAACATAGAAAGGATAAGTACCAGGATACTTGTTATATCCATGGGAAGACTCTTTTTTCTGAGGGCAAATGTTTAAAATGCTTAGATATGAAGCGTCCTATATATAGAATACATAAGAGAGATAATAATTATTATTTTAATAGAAATAGAAAACCTATAGATAAAGATAGTTTTATGTATCCATATTGTAAACAACTTACGCATAAAACAATATCCTATCAAAACAGGTATATGGGAAAAATTAGTAATTCAGCTGGGATATATGGCATATTTGTAAGGGATAAAAGGAAGAAGGACCAGTTAGGTGAGTGCCTATATGTAGGTCAAGCGACCGATATTTCTAGGAGGATTAAACAGCACAAGAAGAACTTTGCGACAGCAAGTAATCATATAAAAGGCTTAAAAGCAAGTAGTAAGAGTAGCGTTATAGTAATACCAAAGTATAAAGTAGAAGCCAAGTACTATATGATGGCTAAAGATTATTGGTTGAAAGATTTGAAGTTTGTTTGTTTATATAGGTTTGATGATAACTTTAAGAAACTATTGCCCAGCGAACAAAAGGTTTTGCTTACGTTAGAGGAACAATTATTTATAGATATTTATTCCAGTTCACTTAACACTTTTGCAGCAAGGCCAAGTTACTAAGGAGAAATGTATGAGTAGTATAGCATTAGAACAACTATTTGATATTTTACCTGAAGATTATGAATTAAGAATAGTTGATATGAATGACAAAGAACTAGCAAGATATGATGGTCGAAATTCTATTCCAGAAACGTTCAACAAAGACAAAATCTATGAAATTAGAATTTTACGCGGAGACTGTCTTAAGATTATTTTAGACCTATTTTATGAAGACTAATGTGCAAGTATGGAGGAAATAAAAGTGAAGCTTAACAAGGATAAAACAAAGAAAGAAAAAATCAAAAAAGAAAAACCTAAGAAAATAAAAGAAAAGCCTAAAAAAATAAAGGAGCCAAAGCAACCTAAGTTAAAAACAGAAGTTCCTAAACTAGATAAAGAAGTAACTTGGGAATATGCTCATGAGGCAGATTTAACTATAGGTGAAACTAAAATTAGTAATGTAGCTAAGGTTATTTTAATTTTACTTATTCTTGCTCTTATAGGTGCCGGTATATTTGGTTATTTAAAGAGAGATTATATTTCTGACTATATTAAACAGCCTGCTATTGTGTTATCCACTAATGAAGTTACCCTAGAAGTAGGAGACGAGTTTGATTATAAAGACTATCTTACTGATGTCGAATATTTAGATAGATGGGCTCTTACGTACCCAGATAATACAGAAGTGGATACAAGCAAATTAGGAGACTATACAGTACAATATAAATTGCAATCCTTGGCTAATGAAAGCTCTTCAGAGTTGGTCGTTCATATCGAGGATAGCACCCCTCCAACAATTAAATTAAAGGAAACTATGATTAAGTTAGAGCGTGGAGAACAAACTGAAAAATTTGATGCCAGTAAGTATATCCAAGAAATAAAGGATAACTATGATAAAAAGGAAGATATTGAAGTAACGTACACAACGACGGTAGACTGGACCAGGGATACGGTCGAAATAGATTATACTGTGGTAGATAAATCAGGAAATACTGGCACTGCAAAATTAAATATAGCAGTAACAGACCCTCCCAAGGAACCTGAAGTAGTATACGTTGAGGTTGAGGTTCCAGTTGAAACTCCTGCCCCATCAAATGATGTTTCCAGCAGCGGTTCATCCGGAGGTAACAGTGGAGGTAATACATCTAGTAGTAATACAGAACAACCTTCTAGTGGTAACTCGGGTAACAGTAGTCCACCTCCCTCTCAAAATCATTATATAAATGGAGTGCACAACTTTTCGGTTAAGGTGGGGGATTTAAACACATTTACTGCTGAAGTACAAAGTGGAATTAGCTCAGATGAAACTATATCCGTGGACTATAGTTCTGTAAATCTTAGTGTACCTGGTAGTTATACTGTTACATATTCAACAGCGCACGTGACTAAATCGGCCACGGTTACGGTTGTTGAATAAATATATTTAATTACAGTACTATGGGGAGCAAAAGGAGTAGCTACCTATGTGAGATAAGAGTGCCTATATCACTCAGCCATAGTCGGTATATCTTATATAGGAGGATATTTATGATAAGAAAAAATGAGTTAAAATATGTAAATTGTTTGATTTGTGGGGAATCAAAATCTGTAACTGGACTACCGAATCATGTTAAACACAAACATGGCATACCGCCTGAAGAATACTATCTTAAATTTTTTAAAAAAGATGATAATGATGGAAAATGTCTAACTTGTGGCAAACAGATGACGTTTAAAGGAATATTTAAGGGTTATAACAGATTTTGTAGTAATAGTTGCATAAGAAAAAATCCATCTATTATTGAAAAAACAAAACAAAATAATTTAGAAAAGTACGGTACAGAATGGGCAATATCTGCCCCTCAGACAAGAAGAAAGATTGAACAAACTACATTAGAACATTATGGGGTTAAATGTAATTTGTCTTCTCAAAAAATAAGAGAAAATATAAAACAGACGTGTCAAGAAAAATATGGTGGAAATGCACCCGCTTGTAATAAAGTAGTTAAAGACAAGATGATAAGTACTAATCGAGAAAGATATGGTGTCGATTTCTATAACAATATAGATAAAACACGTGAAACTAATTTAGATAGATATGGCGTTACATGCACTTTACAGGCTAAAGAAGTAAAAGAAAAAATTAAAAAGACAAACTTAGAGAAGTATGGAGCAGAAAATGTATTTGCCTCAGAAGAAGTAAAAGAAAAAATTAAAAATACTAACATAGAAAAATATGGCTTTGAATATAGTATACAATCAAAAGAGGTTCAAAATAAATGTAGAAATACCATGATTAAAAATCATGGAGTTGAATATACTTGGCAGTCTCCAAAATTATTTAAAAAAGTTGTTGATACTAAGATAGAAAGGTATGGACAAAACTATAAAGTAAAAGAACGGGAAAAACAGAAAGAGACACTGCTTCAAAGGTATGGAGTAGAAAATCCTATGCAGTGTGCGGAAATTAAGGCTAAAGCAAAAAATACTAACATAGAAAAATATGGAGCTGAATTTTATGCACAAACAGCTGAATTTCATAAAAATAAACTGACAAAATATTGGTACAATAACGTAACCTTTGACTCTTCTTATGAGCTTTGCTTTTATAGATATTGTCTTGACCACAATATAGATATTGTTAGAAATACAGATTCATTTAAATATGTGTTTCACAATAAAACACACTTATATTTCCCTGATTTTGTAGTAGAAGGAGAGTATGTAGAAATTAAAGGTGCCCAATTTTTTGAGGATGGGAAAATGATAAACCCATATGATAGGTCTCAGGATGCTTTTTATGAAGCTAAACATCAATGTATGATAGAGAATGGTGTAAAAATTATAACTGATTGTACAAGATATATAGAATATATTAATTCTATTGATAAAAACTTTTTAGATAAGTGCAGTTTAAAAAGAAAATTAAACCTAGATTGTTTAGAGTGGAAAAAGTTAACAGATGGAAAACAGAGAGTAATAGATATTGCTAAAAGGGCAACCGGTGAGGAATTTTATAAAAGAGAATTATCTTTCTGGGAGCAAAATCCAGAGCAAAGAAAGATATTATTTGAAAATAGACTAAAATATATACATAAACAACCAAACGAACTCTCCGATTTAGAAATTCTTAGAGGGATAAGCATTTCTGGTAAGGTTAGAGCTTATTCACATTTTGACAACGCTGGAATGAAAAAATTTATAGAAAAATACAATATTCATTCAATATATGATCCCTGTGCAGGTTGGGGTGAGCGATTGATTACTTGTGCCGCATTAGGCATTGAATATAAAGGGATAGATATAAATCCGAATGTTGTAGAAGGGCATAAAAGAATAATTAAGCACTATAATTTAGATAAAAATAAGTACCAAGTATATTGCTGTGATTCTGGTAGCCAAAGTACAGAAGATAATTTAACTAACGAATATGATGCTACATTTACTTGCCCTCCATATTGGAATGAGGAAATTTATACAGATGCAGGTGCAGAAAACTTGTCATATAAAGAGTTTTTAGACTGGTGGAAACAAGTAATCATAAATTCAAACACAGATTTATTTGCATACCAAATAAATCAAAAATATAAAGAAGATATGAATAAGGTTTTAAAGGATTTGGGGTATGAATTCATTGAAGAAATTATCTTACCTCAAAAAAGTAGTCATTTTACAAGAGAAAAAAATGGTGTAAATAAGAAAAAAGAGTATGAAAGTATTCAAGTTTTTAAACTACCTACAGCAAAACCTCGAGTTTAACTAAACTATAACTGTTACCGTAACAGAGTATTATTATTGAAAGGAGGTAATATGGATAAATATCCCATGAACTGGAAGTATGCGGGCAAAGCTGAAGTAAATATGAAGGAAAAAAAGAGCCTTAACATAAAAGTAATAATTTTAATATGCGTGTTGATTCTTTTTATTGTATTGGGGTCCTTAGGGTTTATATACAGACACTATATTATAGACAAGTTTACTAACCCATACTTTGTTCTTACTACTGAGGAAACAGAGATTGAAGTAAACTCAGAGTTTGACTATTCTATATATGTAGGGGATAACTCTTGGCCAACTAGATACGAAGTGATATACCCAGACTCTTCTCAAGTAGATACCTCAAAACTAGGTGAATATAACTTAGAGTTTATATTAAAGACCGAGGCTACCGAAAATGTATCCAACCTATTGGTGAAGGTGGTAGATACCACTCCGCCGGTTCTAGAGCTTACTGCTGAAGAAATATCATTGACTAAGGGGGAGGAAACTATGGAATTTAACCCCGAGACCTACGTTAAATCTATGACTGATAATTATGATAAGAGGGACAACCTAACTCTAAATTATTCTAATATTTTAGATTGGAGTGGTAGTGAGGTATGGGTGGATTACACCTTGGCTGACACTTCAGGCAACAATAGTAAGGCTAAACTTAAAGTACTAGTACTAGACGAAGAAAAGGACTTTGGGACAGTAGTGGTTGAATATGTAAACACTGAAGGAACACCTATAATTGAGGATGGTGTGGTATTTAAAGCAAAGATAGGCACTCCCTATAAAACAGAGCAAAAAGATATTCCTGGATACACTTTTAAAGAATTGGGTAAAAATTCTGCCCCAAAAGAAGGTGAAATAGAGAGAGGAGAACTGAAGGTTGTTTACGTGTATGAAAAGGTTGAGGAAGAAAAAAAGGAAGAGGTTCCTAAGGTAGAGGAAAGCAAGCCCAAGGAGGATAACCCTAGTACTGAAGGAGAGTCAACAAGCGCCTCTCAAGACTCCCAAAATGTTCAAAATTCCCAAGAATCATCCTCATCTACAGAACAAAGTAGTTCTTCTTCAACATCCGCCGCACCCAGAGGCCATTATATAGATGTAGATAATATTACTGTAAAAAAAGGAACTTCCTTAGACCAGTTTATATCTATCCTACAATCTAGTATAAAGTCAGATGAAGAGGTACAAGTACTGTTCGGTGCAGTGTCTCAAGAGTCACTTAATACTCCTGGCAAGTATACTATAACTTGCCAATCTGCCAATGTGACCAAGGATGTCATTGTAACTGTCACCAACTAGTAAAAATTTATTTAGAGGTTACATAAATCTAATTATAATTATACTGAATAAGTATACTGATTTGAGGTAAAGTATGGATGTAATAATAGTACTATGGTTAGTGTGCGTAGGTTGTCGCATTAAATTGTTTGTTGATAGATACGAAAAAGGTTGGAAAGCTCTAGTACCCTTTTATAATAAGTATATATTGGGAAAGACCATTAACGAAGTAAAATGTGGTAAACTTACCGCTTTAACCAACTTTTTATTTATAACTGCGTTTTGGATTTGCGTAGGAGTGGAGTGGGCTATTTGGTCGAGTCTTCCTTCTGAAATAGTTGATATAGAAAATTTTAATATAAATGACTATGTTTCCACTTCCCTTCTTACTAGTGATGTTGTGTGTAAGGTTATATTACTAATTACTGCAATATTGTATTATGTGAGTTGGGTAATTCTTACGTACAAATTTAGTGACAAACAAGGTACTTCTACTTGGTGGATGGTAGGATGGGGAATTTGTCCTCTTTTACCTTATATTTATTATGCTTTTATATATAAACCGGTTTACCTACCATCCAAAGGTTTGGTAGAGTATCAGAAAATAGAAGTAAAAATTAAAAGTTAACCTACATCACGTATAAAATCATTTAATTATAAGAATATCTAGAGAAGATATATCTGTTTAATAGAAAATATAACAATAGAAGAAGTTGAAGATAACAACTAATTGAGAAAGAAGGATAATTTATGCGAAAAATATTGAGTAAATTTTTAATGATTATTATGCTATTTACATTATTTCCAACTAGTGTATTGGCACAAACAATTACTGCTATTACGAATGATTATAATGATTTAGCAATTAACTATGTCCAATTTGATAGGTTAGACTTAACAAAAGCCGAAATTAGTACTACAGGAAACATAAAAGTGTCTAGGGGGACATTTCCTCAAGTACAAAATGGTAAGACTCCTGAAGATGGGTTAGTATATCCCCATGTCGTAATATATTATGAGGGTCCATTAACTTGGGGAACAGCAAATAGAACAGCCACAGAAAATGCAAAATTAGGAATTACATCTGTGAATGGTTCTATAACTATGAGATTTCCTAAAATGGCCACATTATCCGACGGTACAAAGGCTGATATTTTAATAGATATTAGTGATATTAAGGTTGGGGCATCAGCGAAACCTGAAACTATAGATAATAATACAAAGGTATTTTTTCCATTAATCAACAGTGGTATTGTTGTAGAAAATCCTCCAAATTTTCAATATATTTGCGGAGGACCTAGAACAGTTTTAGATGATGTCACATCAACTCTTACAAGAGCTCAATTCACGCACACTAACAATACTACTATCAAAGTGGTCAAGCCAGGAACTACTACTCCAATTGATACATCTAAATATCCAACTATGCTATTCGGCGCATATGACTTAGACGTACAAAGCGCAGATATTGCAACAGGTAAGGAGTCTTCTGAACAATATGCTGGATTGTATAGTGAGGGATTTGAACTATTATCAGGGTTCAATAGTCCACTTTATCTTACTGAAAATACTCTCTGTGTAGTTGAAACAGTAAATGGCAACACAAAAATCAGAGGTACAATGATTGATGGATCAACTACCAATAGCGGATTTGTGGCATCCGCCAACCCAGCTGGATTTTCTGTTAAATGGAGTGGTTCGCAGAATTCAAGTGCAACAATTATCGGATCAACAATGGGAACTACTTTATCTAATTTTGCAAATGTTGCTGTAACTGCGACATCTGGTGAAGGTGGTTCGATAGAAAAGTCTGGGAATACCTCTTATTTAATAAATTCTCAAATTTAATAAATTCTCAAACAACATATGATTATACTCCTTCAGAGGGATATAAAGTAAAATCATTAAAAGTAGACGGTACCGATATAGATTTCGATAAAAATGGTGGTACATATACTTTTGAAAAATTAGTACCTAAGACAGATAAACAACCATATACTATTGATGTACAGTTTGAAAGAAAAGATTATCATGTAGTATATAAGAGTGATGAGGGTGGCTCTATTACGGGTAAAATAGAAGAATATAAAGACCCAAATGAAACTACCACCGGTACAACTCAACAAGATAAAGAAGACTATAGATTTACTCATTATATAGCAGATAAGGATATTACCCTTACTGATGGAACTACTATTGATAAGGGTGAACCCATTACAGAAGAACAAATTTCAAAAGTGGTAGTTAATTCAGATTTAGAATTTACTGCTATTCACGAAAAATTGCATAATGTATATTATGTAGCAGAAGATGGCGGAGTTATCACTGGTAAAGAGCATGAAGTGAGGTCAGAAAATGAAACTTCTACCGGCTCAAGTCAAGAACCAAATGAAGGTTATAGATTCCTCAACTGGAAGGTTGATAGTGATATTACTCTTAAAGACGGTACAACTATTACAGCAGGTAGCATCGTTACTATGGAAGACATGGAAAATGCTATAGTTGACCACGATATTACATTTACTGCCCATTATGAAAAAATTCCTAAGTTGGTTGTTGAAAAAATAGCAGATAAGGAAAAATATGGTGTAGATGAAGACATACTATACACCATTACCCTAAATCAAACTGTAGAAAATGCGGTGGCAAAAAATGTAGTTATTACTGATACCCTACCTGATGGTGTTGAAATAGTCAGTGAACTCACAGTAACTGCGGATATAACAGATATGATTACAGATGTTCAATTTAATGAGAAGAGCTTTACGGTAAAAGTTAAGGAATTGGCAGATGCTAATAAGATAACAATTTCATTTACAGCTAAAGCTAATAAAGAGGTCGTAGTGACACCAGAAGTATTAAATACTGTAGGAGTAGAAGCAAGTAATGCAGAATCTGTAGAGGATGAAGTAGTTGTAGCTAGAGTTGTTAATATATTTACAAAAATAACAAATGGAACTATTGATGAAGACCTCATAGATACTCCGGTAGGAACTACTGTAGCTAGAACCTATACTCCAAATGAAGGATATTACATCAAAGAAATAAGAGTTAATGGGGTACCCGTAAATGTAGAGGACCATCCTGCTTCATATGTATTTGAAGATGTCACTGACGACCAAGATATAGAAGTTATATGTGAAAAAATTTCTTATGAAATTACTACTGAAGTAAAAAATGGTACTATCGACAGTGGTGGCAAGGTATTTGTAGGAGATGACTCTACTATAACTTATGAACCACAAAAAGGATATAAACTTAAATCTATTGAAGTAGATGGCGTAGAAGTAGATATTAATGAATTTGCTTCTTCTTATAGCTTCTTAGATATACAGGAAAATCACCATATTAAAGTGGTTTATGAACCAATTCCAGTTGAACCAGAACCACTTCCAGACCCAGTAGACCCTGAAACCTATACTGTAACATTTGTGGATGGATATGGTGCTACCCTTAAAGTACAGGATGGCATTCCTTTACACGGAAGTGCAATAGCACCCGAAAATCCGGTTCACGATGGAATGACGTTTAAAGGATGGGACATTGCTTTTGATGATATTACTAAAAATATTACAGTTACGGCTCAATGGGAACCGCTTCCTACTGAAGTAACTTATAAGGTAACAACAGAAGTAGAAAATGGTACTATTGACCCAAGTGTAGTTGTAAAAAAGGGTGATGACGTTACTATTAAGTTCAGCCCTAAAGATGGATATAAATTATCAAAAGTAATTATTGATGGTAAAGAGATTGAACTTAAGGGTGATGAAAAAGAATATACATTCAAAGCTCTTGATAAGGATCATACAATAAAGGTAGTATATGACAAACCAGCAGTTCCAACCCCTTCAACACAGGTACCAGTAAAAACAGGAGATACCTCAAGTATAATGGGGTGGATGGTAATATTGGTTCTTTCTACCTTGGCTGTTGTTAAATTAAAAAGATTATAAGAATGTAAATGTGGAGAATGGAGGTCTTAGATCCCATTCTCCCTACTGACTAACTATAAGTATGGATAAACCTAGCGGAAAGGAAAATTGATTGTTATGCAATGGAAAAAGTATGTATGTTTGCTATTAAGTGTTATAATAGCAACCATGCCTATAATTTCTTTAGCAGAGGATGAGAAAAATATAGCTGAACCAACTACAGCAGAAGAAACAGTTTCAAATGAAGAAACGAAAACTGAACCTCCAACTGTTAAAGAAACAGAGGAAGTTAAAGAAGAAACTTCAAATGAACAAGTGAATAATGAAGAAGCTAAAACTGAAAACGAGACTACAAAAGCAGAAGAACAAAAGAAATTAGAGGAACAGGAAGCCCAACAAAGGGCTGAGGAGGAAGCGAAACAAAAAGCCGACGCAGAAGCCAAAAAGAAAGCTGAAGAAGCACAGAAAAAAGCAGAAGAGGAAAAGGCTAAAGCTGAGGCGGATAAAAAAGCAGAGGAAGAAGCTAAAAAGAAAGAAGAACAGCAAAAAGCTGAGGAAGCTAGTGCTACTCCTAATATAGAATCTTCTACAGTAGTTGTTACAAGTAATAATGGGGATACATCAGCATATAGATATGATGAAGCACAATACAACCCAGAAGTAGGAACAACTTTAAGATACCCTCTTTCAATGCAAGGGACTCTTACGTCATATTTTGGTAAAAGAACACCGGTTGATACCCCAATGGGGCAGAGTTCATCCGACCATATGGGAATTGATATTGCCATATCAGCTGGAACTCCAGTAATAGCAGCTGAAACAGGTGTTATTATAAGAGCATCTTGGTATGGCGGGTATGGCAATTGTATTGATATCGAACATAAAGATGGTATGGTTACTAGATATGGGCATTTGTCTGAAATTAATGTTAAAGTTGGAGATAATGTGCTTAGAGGTCAACTTATTGGCAAAGTAGGGTCAACTGGGAGAAGTAGCGCTCCGCATTTACATTTTGAAGTTATGCCGGACGGTAGAACACCAGTAAATCCACTTCCATTTTTAGAAGAGCCTGCTACAGATAGAGATACTCAATATTCTAATGTAAAATTTCTATTAGTAAAGAAAGATAATCTAGAAACCATTATGGACAATCTTATTTTATTTCTAGAGTCAGAAATTGAGGCAGATGCAAATCTTGAGGATAATACCAAAATAGATGAAATATCTTTAGCAGATGAAAAAAAATCTATTAAAGAAGCAGAAAATAAAGAAATTCTAGATGAAAGTACATCCAGATATCTAGGTGAAGACATAGTAGCTTATGGCAAAATATATGCTTCTATTGGAAATGATAATTCTTCCAATTATACCATTACCACACCGTATGTTCTTGGTGGACATGATTTAGATGTAGCAGTAGATTGTGGCGGGTTTGTAACAGAAGTATATAAACATTTTGGATATGATATAAAGTTTGGAAATGTTGGCTCTATTTATAATGAAGTTATGAATAATCATAATGGACAAGTTATATCTGAAAATTTAGGTACAACATATAACAAGGCTGAAATAGATAAATGGCTTCCTGGAGATATTATCTTCTTTAGTGATTCTGAGTGGGCATGGTCTCACGTAGCTTTATATGCCGGAAACGGACAAATCGTACACTCTAAGTGGGAAAAATCAGGAGTAATATTAGAAAATCTATATTCTAACAACCATGTGTATAGTGGAAAAAGTGTTAAATATGTAGTGAGAATACTCACTCCAGAAGATAAAGTTCAAAATAACTTTAAGAAAACTGAAAAATCTGTATCAACAAAGTCATATGCGGGCCGTGCAGTTAATACAGGCGATATCCTATTCCAGCTAAATGAAAGATTACCGATAGAAATCAAAGATGGAAAAACACTCATAGATATTTCTAAGTATTATAATACTGGTTTACTAAAAGATGAACCAATTCTTATACAAACAAAAGAGGGTTATAATGTTGATTTTAGAATTAATAACACAGTGGAAGATATAAATGACCCAGAATTACATGAAATTAAAAACGAGTTACTTAGAAAGTATGAATTAGTTATTGATGAAGAAGTACCTCAATCTGAAATTCAACTTATCATCCCAAGTGAAAATATATCTAAAACTAAGGTAATCACTCGAATTAATAGTGAATTTGATACCTTACCATCAGATATATATGAATTTAATCCACTGTTTGGAATGAATCTTAACTTAGGCATAAAAGATATTACTAAAGAAAATATTACTGTTTCAGTAAATGGTAAAGAATTGCCACATAATTATTATAGTTATAATAATGAAGTATTAACTATAAATTATTCAGCATTGTACGTAGAGACCCTTGAAATCAAAGTTACAAAAGAAAAGCATCAGCTAGAAGATTTACCAATTATCAGCAGTGTACATGGTATATCAACATGGCTCAACATAGAGGGAGATATTGATTTGATTGGACTTAATTCTTCTATAGAGGGATGCTATTTTGTAAACTCTATGCTTGATAATAATATTCAAAGTGAGTATAGAGTACTTCCGTACAATAGGTACAACTTTACTGTAAATAAGGAAAACAATATAGAGTCTAACCTACTTATAGATAATGAATTGGCCGACGGATATATAAGTATTCCAATTAAACAATTCTTGTCAGACTTCAAGTATACTTCTAAACTTGACCCTCTAACTTATAGTGATGAGTCAATGTTACAAGAACTTAAGATTAATGATAAGAATTATAATATCTTTATATATGGTGAGCAGCTTAATTTGTTAGATAATATCGACCTTGAGGATGGAGAAAAAGAGGTAAACTTCAAGGTACTAGACTATTATGAACAAGGTAGTGACAATTATTTCATAGTTTCCTATGAAGTAGAAGGGATAGGTGGATACTTTGGCATTAACATCAAAGATTAAAGTAAAGTTAGTTGTTATATTGGTACTAGTATGTTTAATACTAGGATTATTGAGCACTTTAAATGTATCTATTTCATCCCTTTTACAGGGGGTAGATCTGGACAATGTAAAGGTTGAAACGGCTATTAATGGGGATGTAAAAATCTTAGATAATTCCGAAAACATTAGGGCAAAAACCTCTACGTCTGACATATCGAACACTATATTAGAGTTAGAAAACCCTGAATTAACGGAAACAGACAGTCAACTACTGGTATCTGGAGAAGTGGACTCCAATTTAATAGATAATGCTCTTAATGGTAAAGTTGGAGTTACTCATATATTTAATAAGGAAACAAAAGAGTACCTCAGGTCACAAATTGAGTTAGAAGATAAGATGAATGATAAAATTTCAGAAGTAGTGGTAAATGAACTATCCACTACAAACTCTTCTCTCGATGAAGGTATGGTTGATGTCAGTTCTAACTCAGTAATAACAGTGTCTCCAGCTGAACAGACTACCACAGTTACACTGGAGGAGGAACTAAAGTCAAAGCTCGATTATTTACAACCTGTATCAATTAGTGATAAGGTAAAAGAAATAACTGTAAATAATAACAAGTATGTGTTAGGAACTACAAAATTTACTGAAGATGCAAAGGCTCAAGAAAATGTGAAATTTATTGTAGATGATGGGATTATTTATGGAGTACGGGGAAAATCGGGCGACGTAAAGTATCTGGCAGAAGAAGACCTAAAAAAGGAGTTGGGGGAACCTACCGTAATTCATGATACAAAATATTGGAAGGTAGCGGTTGACAACGAAGAAATAAATATAGCTTTAACAAAGGATTCAATTGATGTATTATATAAACACAATTAAGAAAATAAGAAAGGATGTACAAAATGGATTTTAGTTATAAAGATGCACTTAGAGAAGATATTAAGTTATCAGAGATGGAAGAATCTATGGAAACCAACCCAAGGGGTCAAACCCAAATTACGGAGTTAAAGGCCTTCTGTGAAAATTTTCCCATAGATACCTATCTTGGAAAGGAGAATAATGTATAAACTACAATCCTCAGACAAGACTAATGGTCACTTTGTGGCTGCCTTAGAAACCAATCCTGAATTTTTAAAAGAACTCTCTTCAAAGTGGACCCCTGACATGCTTAGATATTTTATTTTTCATGAAGAAGTAAATGAAAAACAATTTAAAATTTTAGGGTCCACTCTAAGTTGTGGAGATAACTTGGGGACGCCTCTTCTGGAGAGTGAAGCGAGATTCTTATGGTTCGTGTTATGTGTCAATTTTGCACATTATAACAAGGAAATTGGATTAAAAATTTCAACACCTGTTCATGCTAAATATTTATATGACCTGTGCGAAGGCGAGTATAAAAATTTAGATTTGGAAAATGACCATAGTGAGAAAAAGCACCGTGAGGCATACTGCAGGTTTTTAGCTAGACATACTTGTCTCTATCCAGAGAAAAATATATACTGGGAAATTCCTGTTAGCTTCTATAAAAATCATTGTATGGTGGCGGGAGCGTGGGCAACATTTGCCATTGCTACTATTGGAGATACTAAAGTCAAAATTCCTCGCAGTATATTTTTGAAATTTTTTGCATCTTCCATTTCAGAAGGTAAGGTTGTGGCTAACGACTCAAAAGAGATTAGGCTGTTCTTTGATGAATCTATAAGTGAACCTGTATGGGACACCCTTAAGTATATGGGGTACAACCTTCATAGTAAAATAATTATGCACGACGGTGTGGACTACTATTATGATGATAACATGGACAAGGGTTTGTGTGCTCACCTTCTTAATAAAACTGCAGTATTATGGCAAAACGAAGAAGAAAAAGTATATTGGAACGAAATTCAGCCCAACACCTATCATTATCTAAGGAGAGATGAAGAGTATGTTCCTACCAAACCTATAGGCAATATTATTTATGTTTATAAAAATTAGTGAAAGGAGAATATATGGATTTTAGATTTTTAAGGCAACCTGTAGAAGGATTGGACCCTTTACGAGCTAACTCCCGATATTTTACGGAAGCAGACGAAGGGTACAGTTATACGGATTTTTATAAATATAAAATGGCCCGTTCAGCTGCAGAGTACTTTAAGGCTCTAGTCTTTAAGCTGGATAATAGGAGTACTGATGGTAAAGGACTATACTCTTATGATAAGGAAGATGACTATATAGACCAGGAGGCCACTAGTAAAAATAGAGGCCCTTATGCAGACAAGTTCCTATTGTTCGAAGAACAATGGCAGGCATATAAAAAACAGAATTTAGACCAAGAGTTTAAGCCTCAGGAGAGCATAGAAAATACCGACTCAGAAGAACTAGGATTGAGTGAATTTAATCCATCAATTTCTTGCTCATTGGATGAAGCCATTCAGGCTTATTATTGTGCTTCTGAAATTCTTGCAAGGTATGATAAGAAAAAGGGGGACAGATATGACTCTCTTCCTAAGTCCACTAAATACGTATCTAAGGATGAATACAAGGAGAAGCATGAAATATTTAGAAAACAGCTGAGAGAAAAATTAGGTCTCCCTGAGGATGATACCTTTAAGGTATATAAACATGAAATAAGGCCCAGAATGAAACCCGGTAAGCGTCCAGAGGCTACAGATGACTCTAAGTTCCAGGAATATTCCAAGGAATTTACGAAGTTTATTATTAATGACTAAATTATAATTATATTTAATAATAATGAATATAAATTGAAGGTAATTTTTAACAGAAAGGAAATTTATTATGACACTTAATGAAACAAAATTTGGAAAAATCGTAGTAGAGCTTAACAATTTTACTAATCTTATCAATCCAGAAGCTATTATGCAATTTGACAATATGACAGACAGTCAGCTTAATGCTTTGGCAGATTCTGATTCTCTTACTGGTAAGATTGCTAGTCTCTATCTTGATTTACTCGCTCAGATGAGGGAGGTTTCTGCTCCAAGAGAAGACTAATTTTTAAAGAAAGGAGAAATAATGAAGATAAACCCCAATCTAATACAAAGTAGAGATATGGAAAATCAGTTATCTAATCTACCAGAAAATATAGAGGAATTTGATGAAAAAGATTGGAGGACTTTTATTGCAGAAGTTTTTCTTCCCATCATCAATTCATTCCATTCTGAAGAATTGGATAAAGATGCTACAAGCTTTGATTTATCTTTTCCTCGCGTTCTATCTACTAACAAAAAAGGGGCATCAGAGTTTACTTTAAAAGCTTACAATAAAAATAAAAGCGATTTTAACCCAATTATAATTGTAACTCCAACATTAGTGGATGCAATTGAAGAATTTAATATACCATTTAGGGGTACTGAAGATAAAGTAAATTTTGAAGAAACTATGTCTTATTTAAAAGATAAGATAACAATTTATTATCCCGCTGGAGAAATAGAATGAAGAAAAGAGGTGAGTAGAATGTTTGACATTGTAGCAAGAAAAGATTTTAGACAGTTGTTTGATGAGATGTTCGACACAACTAGAAAATCAATAACAACAGATTTTAAAGAAAAAGACGGAAAGTGTACATTAGTTTCTCAATTGGCAGGATTTGATAAAGATGACATTAAGATTACTCTTAATGGTGGATATTTGACAATCCTTGCTGAAAAGAAAGAGGATAACTCAGACGAGTATTCTCATAAAGAAAGTTATAGTAAAATGAGCAGAAGTTTCTATGTAGGTAGGGATTTCTCAGAAGAAGACTTTACTGCTAAATTTGAAAATGGCTTACTCACAATAGAATTTGATAAAAAAGAGCCGAAGCAGATTGAAGTGAAAACAATCGAAGTAGAATAAGAAAGGATAATGTATGAAAAGAAAACTTATTAGTCTAATGATGTGTATGGCATTAGTATTCGGCATGGCAGTTCCTACTTTCGCTGATACTTTTAACTATACACCAATCAATGGCCCAGCAGCAGGCGCAGATGATGGTTTTGAATTTGAGAAGGATTTAGTAATTCCTGCTGATGCTGAAGTGCCAGAAGCAACATTTAGTTATTCTGTAGCGCCAGGAACAGCTGTAGACGCTGGAACAGGTACAGCTAAAGTGCTTGCTGGCGTGGGTACTCCTACTATTGAGGATGTAGAGTATGCCGCAGGTGAAACAGCAAGTGCTGACATGACTCTCACGACTGAGGGTGAAAACAAGGTAGCTACAAAGAAGGCTCAAGTAGATTTTTCCGCTTGTGAATTCACAGAGCCTGGTATCTATCGTTACATCGTTACTGAAAGTGGCGACAATCAAGGTATTACAAATGACCCAATTCTCACAAGAACACTTGATGTATATGTAGAAAATGATGAAGATGCAACTGGTTCTCCTGCTGTTCTTTATACACAGGAAGATGTAGATGCATGGGTAGCAGCTAATCCTGACGAAGACCCAGCAGATTGCCCATTTGCAGCAGGTGATGTTAAGACTCCTGTGGTTCCTGCTGGTAGAGGTCTTAAGGTAACTGGTTATGTATTCTATGAAGGAACAAAGACTGATGCTCCTAGTACAACAGCTACTGAAGCAACAGGAAAGAGTGAAGGATACAGAAATACTTATGAAACAGCTAACCTTGAATTTGGTAAAGAAGTAAAAGGTAACTTTGGTTCTCTTGACCAGTATTTCGAATTCACTGTAGTTCTTGGCAATATGCCTGAAGGCACTGTTCTTAATGTAGACCTTACAGATGCTGACGCAACTCCGCATGCAAGTGATGCTAACGAAGTAACTACTGCGGCTAACCCAACTAAGTTAACAGTTGGCGCTGATGGAACTATTACTCAGAAGTTCTATATTCATGATGGTCAATACATTATAATTAAGGGACTTCCTGTAGATGCAACATATGCTATTACAGAAGAAGCACACGATTATACGAGTGCAGAAGGTATTGAAGCTGCTGATAATGATGAGAGCGTAGCACATATAGATGCAGTGTCTGGAACAATTGGTTCTAAGGAAGGCGAAATTACAGGATATAAGAACACCCAAACTGAAGAAGAAATCACAGTTGAAGAATATGAAGAACTTTCTGACGAAGGAAAGCTCGGATATGAACCTGTAAGAGGAACAGATGACCAGAATGTAAAGACAGGTTATACTAATACAAAGGACGTAGTAACTCCTACAGGTATTGCTAACGCTCTTACAACATTTGGTCCTGCAGTTCTTATTGCTCTTGTAGCAGTTGCAGGTATTGTAGTTTTCTCTAGAAAAAAGAGAACTAATGAGTAAGTGTGAACATTAGGTACTCTGGCCTAAAGAGTTTAAATAATGCAGTCCGCCGACGGTTAGCCTAATTTCATATATGAGTTTAGCAGTATCTCATTAAAAACTGCCTCCCCTTTCTGGCGGGATGATGCAATGGTAGCAAAAGAGACTCATTCTCTCTTAGTTTTGGTTCAAGTCCAAATCCCGCAAGACTTATGTGTATACAACCTTGACGTGGTATAAGTCCTTTAAACTAATAGTATACAATTATTTTAAAAAGGAGAAGTATATGAATATTCTACAAATCAAAGATAAATTAGATAATGATAAGAACTTAAAAGATACTGAAATCTACAATTTATATTTTAACCTTACTGAATTAGATATAGATAGTACAGAAATCATTGAAAACCCTAAATTGATTTTTAAACCTTTAGAGGAACTGGATGAAAAATACGGGCAATTCGATGAGTTTATTCTTCCTATGGCTCAACTACTAGAAATTAAAAGAAGAGAATTAACAGAGTTTTTAAATCAACTAGGTAGTATGTATGCAGAAGATAAATTAGAGGCATTTGCAAGAAAACATCTATTAATTATAAAAGAGGAAGAAGAATATAAGGTATACTATCCTACAAACAATAGAGAAGAACTGATTAATAAGTTATTATATAGTAACTATGCTAAAATGAGATTGAGCGAAGAATATTCTATAGTAGAAAAAGAATGGTATAAATTATTTGCTTGGACATTGGAGTAAGTATGATAAATTTAGGAAAAATAAAAAAAGGAACAAGAAATTTAAAATTTGAGTGGGGGCACTCTGATTTTTCTAATAAAAATTTTATTCCGAGTACCACTACCCTTATTATATCTAAAAATTATAATAAAAGAAAGAGTATTATAGATAAACTCACTTGTACAGAAGAACCTTGTGAAATATTAAATCTTAATGGTTTAGATATAGATAATCTAGCAAAAGAATTAAGAGGGTATAAAGATTTAATAAACAAGCGATTAAATAATCAAGAAAATGATAAAAAATACATACTGTGTTTAGATGATTATGATTTGTTGTTATATAAGGATTATAGCACTCAAATTAAAGATATAAAAGAAAGTATAAATTATATAAATGATTATGGTAAAAGAGTAAATATATTTTTGTTACTGGGCTGTAATGAAATGACTGAAAGATTTATTGATAGTGTAGATAACATTTTATTACTTCCACCATATAATATTCAGTATCTAATTTACATATTTAACAATTCGACATATAATATAATTAATAATATAGACCCCATTGGTCAATTTCAAACAGCTAATGGGATAAAGATAGACCAGGCCGAAAATGAACCAGCTATAATAAAGAATGGAAATAATATATACTTGTGGTTTGAAAAATAGGGAGCAAAATTTATGAAAAAGTTAATGCCAATACTTATATCTTTAATCTTAGTATTACAAGCTGCGCCTGTTTTTGCAGAGGAACTTAACTTTAAAGAGGTTAATCCTAATGAAACAAGTGTTACTATTAATATTGATGTATCACTTCCTTCTACTGTAGAAATAACAGGAGATGGGTATTTACCTGAGCAATCAAAAGTGGACATTGAAACTTCACATAGTTTTATATTAACCTACACAGATGTTGGTGAATATACCTATCAGATTAAACAAATTCCAAAAGAAGATGGAATAGAATACGATAGTACAATCTATGATATTCATGTTAGTGTCGTTAGGGAGAATGGTTGTTTAATAGCAAGAATGTCAGTAAATATTAGCGGAGAAAAAGAAAAAGAAACTAATATATCATTTAATAACACTAAGCCAAGAGAAAATGAACTAATCATTAAGAAGGTAAATGAAGAGGGACAGCCTCTTGAAAATGCCAAGTTAGTTATTTTTAATGGCAGCAAGATAATTGATAGTTGGACAACAGATGGAACTGACCATAAAATTAGCTTACTTAACGGTACTTACACTATACACGAAGAATTTGCTCCCGAAGGATATATAAAAATTAAAGATTTTGAATTAAAGGTTACTGAAAGCAGTTTTTCTATTGAAGAAATAGAAAATGTAAAGTTAGAAGGAAATATTCTTACCATTACTGACTCTATAGAAGAAAAGCCTGAAGAACCACAGACTCCTCCTAAACCAGAGGAACCAAAAACACCAGAGCAGCCTAATAAACCACATACTCCTATAAAAACAGGAGATAATACTAATATAATTGTGCCTATAGTTGTATTCGGTACAACAGGAATTGCTCTTTTAATTATGTTGTTGCTAAAAAGAAAGGATAAATAACACATGAAGAAACTACTAAGTTTACTATTATGTTTAACAATAGTATTTTCTTCTATGCCAATAGGCGTAATTGCAGAGGATACTCAAAGCGAGGAATCCTCTGCTTTTTCTCTTTCTGAACATCAAGAGGAATCTATGGAAGAAGAGACTGAAGAATCTGTAGAAGAAAACCAGGAAGAGAGTATCGAGGAAGAAGAACCTCAAGAGGAGGTAATTGAAGACACTATTCAGGAAGAGGCAGAAGAAAAACTTCCAGAAGAAAATATTCAAGTTAATCAAAATAGCGAAAATGATAAAATTGAAGAGGAAAATGAACAAATTGAACTTGTTCAATTAGTAGAAAGTCAAGTAATAGACAATATCAAGATTACTGTAAATGGAGCTTTTGCTGAAGAAGGAACTCTTTCTATTCAAAAAGTAGAAAGTCAAGAACTTTCTGAAAATAATATAGCAGAAAGCCATAGTTTTGATATTAAAGTACTAAATAGCGACAATCAAGAAATTCAGCCTATAGATAAAATTCATGTAAGTTTTGAATTCGAGTCTATTAGTGAGAATGTTGACATAGAAGTATATCACGAAGAAGAACAGTTAGAAGCAGAAACAAAAGAAAATGTTGTTACTGTGGAAAGTGATGGTTTTTCTATTTATACAGTGGAATTTACTTACAACGATAAAGAATATGTATTGGAAGGCGATACTTATGTAAAACTTTCTGATATTCTTGATTTTGTAGGTCTTGCAGGAGAAGTAGAATCTTGGGAAATTTCTAATAATGAGTTATTTACAGTCTTAAAAGGAGATGAATATGGAATTTCTTATGATATAGAGTATATTGATGAAATAGAATATGCTACTCCTATAGATAATCCTGATGGAAATATTCTTTATATGGCCGCTCTTCAAATGTTTGATACGGAAGAATGGCTTGATATAACTATAGACGGAATTACATATCATATTATCGTAACAGATGATGCTTATGTTAATGGTCAGTCGCAAAATAAAATAACAGATAACAGAGTAGTGCAAGGCGGTAATGAAACTAACTTTACTGCTACTATGCCTTTAGCAACTATCTTTATTGACGAAGATATAGTTAATATGGATGCGTATAAGTTACTTCCGCCAACTATAAAAACACAAGAACAGTACGATGTGTATGTTGCAGAACACGGAGAAAATCCTTCATGGAATGTCGGGGATATCGATTATGACAACCCCGAAAATACAGGAAAAATGGTGGCAAGACTTGTTTACGATACAACACAAACAGGTGCAAGAACTGGTATGAAAGTTAATACTTCGCCTGATGCTGGAGATGCATATGGTCAACTTTACTTTGATTTTGCAGATGGTGATTGGGATAAAGGAACTACTGCAAATAACCATGTAATAAATACTTGGAATGGTCCTGTTGTTGAATATAGGTTCATAAATGCTGCTGAAAGATTTAATACAGAAACTCAACAGTATGAAAGAATGGATGTCATTATTACATATTCTAATGTTAATATTAGTATGCAATATAATTTTAACATGGATAATTATAGTAAGTTAACAAAATATGATATCTTAGATGCAAATAAGATTCAACCAAAATTATTTGCAAGCTCTGATTTAGGCGGAAACGCTAATGATAGAACAGGTCTTAAATTAGATGTCAATATTCAAGTAGTAGATAAGAATGATAATCGTATTCCTGGTTCATACTATTTTCCATTGGTTGACGCGGATATTGGTAGAAGTGGAGCTTTTGGAAATCTTTATAAAGGAACAAATACTGAAAATAACTATTATTCAGAACAGTTCGTTCTTTTAGATAATTATGGTCAACCTACATCTGCTGGTGAATGGGAACAAAAAATTTGGATTCCTGGTGGAGACTATGATAAAACTAAAGCGGCTTCACAAACAAGTAATATGCCGTACTTATCTAATATAGATAGTATTAATGGTAACTTGAGAATTAAACCTGGTGCAAGTTATAGTAGTATACCAGCTAATGGATATGAACATCCAGTGACAGGAAACACTGGTAGAGACGAAGATTTTTACACAGGTTTTGCTACACTTGCTAATAACACTGACGGCGGAGTTAAGTTCCGTTATTGGGGAAATTCTGCATATAGAGCTACCCCAAGCGGTTCCGGTACGGTAACATCTTATGTCCTTGCAGGAACACAAAGAATTAACCATAAATTAGATGCTTCTTCTGATGAAGGAGGCACAATTTATACTACAACCACAGGTAACTCCGACGGTTCACTTTCGGGTGGCGAGCTTATGGGTAATAATTTAGTTAATTCTCCTCACCAAATTTCTACTGCTACGGGTCAGCATACTACATACACAATGACACCAAAAGGTGGTTATAGAATTAAGAGTGTATATGTAAAGAGCGGAGATATTGATGTTCTCGAACAAGTAGAAGGTGGTAACGGAGCAACTTATAATGTTCCTATCAGCGATTTAACAAGCAAGGGTCATGGTATTTATACCTACACATTTACTGATATTCAAGAAGATAGCTCCATCCATGTGGAGTGGGAAAAGACAGAGTTAAGTGTAACTAAAAATATAACTCCAGCAGACCCAAATGAAACCCACAAATTTAATTTCCAAATTAGACTATGGGATACAAGTACAGAAGACTCTATTTGGAGAGTGAGGGCAAGAAAATATAATGGTACTCTCATTAGGGATTATGGAATAGAAGACGGAACTCCTTATTATATGACTTATAGTGAGTCCCATAATGAGGAAGGTGAAATCGAGAGGTATACTGAGGTACCAGCTAGTGAAATCACAGATGAGACTAATCCTTCTGAGAATGGTTGGTATGAATCTGTGAGATATTTAGCACAAGCTGCAACACAAAATTTATATATGACAAGATATTTCTTAACAGAGGATACTGAACCTTATGTAGAAATAGATGATATTACAGGACTTGTTAATTCAAGAAAAACATACTATACAAGAGAAGTCGTAGAGGGAAATATTGAAAGATATTATCAACATATTCTTGGTTACAATGAAGAAACCAATACGTGGACAAGTTATGATGTTCGTTCTGATGTAGATAATAGTGTTGTAGCCGATTTAGGTTTGACCAATATAGACGAAACTCTTTCTGATAATTATCGCTTTGTCGAAGAGGAAGGGAAAGTATATTTAAAATCATCCTTTGATACAGAATCCCAGACTTACACAAAATATTTGATGTGGGTGTCTGATGACCAAATTACTAGAGATGTTTTAGTCGTCGGAAATGAAGAACTTTATCCAGAAGGAACCCCGTTTGAAGCAATGGGAGTATATAATGATTATATATATCTTTGGAAAGATGATGAAAGAGAGTGGTTGCCGTATAATAAGATTATAAGGTCTGAACATTATATGTATATATATCTGCAACTATGTTTTCCAAGCGCTTCTCATAATAAGTATAAATACGAAAGAGACACTAATAATCCAGTTCATTATGATTTTGTAAGTAACCCAGATGGATTTGCATTACAAGACGGATATACAAAGCTTACTGGTGAAACAGGTATGTATATTATCAATCTTCCTGCAGGTCAGTCTCCTGATTTAAGTGCTTTTGAAGGAACAGATTGGGATTTACTTGTAAGTAGAGTAGGTGCAATTCAAGATGACTTTGATATGGATGCTGAATTTATAGCGAAAGGAGCTACTCCTGCTGCTGGTGCTAATACTTATACATTTAGTCTTGCTCCTGGTGAAACCATTGACTTTGAAGGTTGCGTCCCTATGGGTTGGAACTACGAAATTATAGAGACGGGTCTCGAAGGAACAATATGGCAAGAAGTAAGTCACACGACTAATGCTAATATATCAGATTTTGATGGGGAAGAAGCAGTAGAATTTGTCAATCAAAAAAGACTTTATGATTTAGATATTACAAAAGAAACTGTAAATGATGCTCCAGGAACATTTGAGTTCAAGGTTAAAGTCTGGCATGAAAGTGCTGAAGAGTTTAAACCTACAACTCTAGATGAATCGGGTGCAGGTGGAAACTGGTATGAGAACGACCTCCCTGTTAACCTTATAGAGGATGTTTTTTCTTGGGGGTCTTCTGAAACCATATCAGGTGAATTTAATAAACCTGTAAATTTAACTGTGCGTCCACATCCTTACGGTATAGAAAAGTTTATACCTGAGCCATGTGCAGTAAAATTATTTAAGGTGGCAGAAATTAATGATAATGGCACTATAGCTACAATTTCTCCATTTAATCCACCAAACGGGGATAGCACATTTGCAAATATCATTTCTGCTCTTGAGCCTACTCAAATAAAGTATATGAGCAGTACTAATGACGCGGTATTTTTAGATGTAGAACCTGGTTTTTATCTTGTTGAATTTAATGAAAATTGGGTTTCTTCAGCTTGGATTTTACCTCAACAGGATTGGGATTCAGGTGAAATTGTAACGGACTCAATTCTTGATTGTGGAGCGGTGTACCAAATTATACAGCCAATCATAACTGAAATACCAATGGATTTATCTGAACAATTTGGTGAACCGGATAGTGATGGATATTATCATTTTACTCTATCAGAAGGAAGTGGTATAAAGATAGAAGATATTCTTTATGGATACCATTATGAGGTTATAGAAGTACCTCAAGAAGGATGGACTCTTGAAAGTTCTGAAAACACTACAGGTATGATGAGTAAAGACACTACTGCTAAGTTTACTAACAAGAAAGATATTTCTTTAACGGTTAAAAAAGAAACTGATGCAGATACTGATGAAGAATTTGAGTTTGAAATAGTATTTCCAAGTAATAATAGTACATATATATATGCATGGTCATATATAGAACCGATGCAATATGCACTATTACAGGAGGATGCACTGTCTTACTCATATCAGTCTGCTATTATGGGTATAAATTTATATATTTGGAATAAATCAGGGTGGCCACCAGATAATTGGGCATATGAAAAGGTCAAAATTCCAGGGATTACTGCAACAGCATACCAATATGGTACTGGCGACGAAATAGAAATTATAGATGCAGATTCTTTTTGGCTAAATGATTGGACACAAATAGAACTTTATGATGACAGTAATAATTTACTTAGAACTCATAATAGAGATGATTTACAGTTTAACTCACTTGATAGTGGAGAACAATTTATCTGTACGGAGTCTAATGGTGCATCTATAAATAGTGTTAATTTTATTAAAAATAATGAATCAGGTACACTTGATTTAACTGAACAAGATGATGTATATGTAGGAACATTTAAACTTAAAAAAGATGAAGAAATTAAGTTTACAGATATCCCATATAGCATTGAGTATGAAATATATGAAATAGACCAATTCGGAAATAGGGTTGCTATAGGAGACATTTTTAATACAAAATGGGAACTTAAATCCAAAACTAATGATTCGGGTACTTTAACAGAAAACACAACTTCAGTATTTACCAATAAAATGAAAAAAGGTTCTATCAATGTAAAGAAAGAAACCAAAGGTGATGAAGCTGGTGAATTTAAGTTTAAAGTAAAAGTTTGGAAAGATGTGGTTGGATACGATTATAATAATTTAACACTTGTAACAGAAATGTATGAAGAACCAAGTGATGATTTTTATAATTGGGGCGTTGGTTCGTATCGTGAATGTATTGATGAAGAGGCTGGTGAACTCATAAATCATGATATTTATTGGAACGGAACTTGTGTCTCAGGGCTCGAATTGGCAACCTGCTCTTCTTCAGGAGCATGGGATTATATGGGGTATGAATATAATACTCACCCATTTACACAAGAATATTTACACGGAGATTTTGAATTAATCCCGTTTTTAAAAACTTTTGTGTATTATATTGACGAAAACAACATTGAGCACAATACAGAAACGTACAACCACAAAGATACTGGCGAAAAAATTACAATCGACGGGATAGAATACCCATTAATCGTTAGTGGGTATGGACATGGAGCGGAGCACAATTATCAGTTGTTTATTCCGAAATTAATAACAGAAAATATATCTTTGGATTTATCTGAACAGCTTGGAGAAATTGGTGACGATAGATATTATGAGTTCACTCTTAAAAATGGAGAAAACCTAAAAATAGAAGATATACCATTTGGACATAAATACGAAGTATACGAAGAAACTCCTGATGGTTGGGAGCTTGTATCTATTGACGAATTGACTCCAAGAGATAAAGCTGAGGGAACTATCGAGTCAGAAACTCCTTATGAACACACCTTCCTTAATGCCAAAAAGAAGACCCTCACATTTGGTAAAGAAGTAACTGGTAATATGGGAGATAAGACAAAAGAGTTTGAGTTTGAGGTGAAGGTTCATGGTTGGAAACTTCTCTTTGCAGATGAGGTAGGGCAGTATCTCGCAGCAAATAGTTATTTTGGTGGCACAGCGGGAATCTTATTTAAATATCCAGAACTTAATCAGCCGCCATTTGAAGCATATTTTGATAAGTTTGAGAGTGGAAACCTTAGAGATTTGAAGGAATATGTTGGAACACACACTTATTGTCGTTTTGATACTGGACTTGAGTATGATTCGCCAGGAGGCTATGAAGGTAATAGTTTGAATAATGGGGATGCTTATTGGCAAGAAATATCTGGACGCGGAGTAGGGAATATAGGAGAGTCACATTACTCTATAGATTATCCTCAACCTATTGAAGGGATTGAAAATACTAAACAGGGTGAGGTATATTCCCCAGATTGGATAGATTTAGAAGAATATGGTGGTAAATATATAGGTAATGGCGTTTTCAAGTTTAATCTCAAACATGGTGAAACAGTTACTATTCCAGACCTCCCTTATGGATACTCCTATGAAATCATAGAAAAGGATTACTCAGAAGAAGGATATGAACAAAAAGTAGATGGTGCAGCTGGAAGAAGGGTAAGTGGCACCTTAACAGAAGATAAAGAGCACAAATTTGAAAATAGACTTCAAGTATCGGTTCCGACAAAAATATCATTATATAATAATTATATGTATATAATTATACTATTAATTAGTATAATGGGTTTATCAACTATAATTATTAGAAGAAAATTGAAAAAGTAACATTGCTCTAAGTTATTATGGGAGTAGTATACTGTATCATAGTAAGAAAGAGATTAGGACAAAGATAATTCCTTTGGCCTAATTCTTTATTTACAAGAGATAACTTTTGTGATATAATAAAATAATAAGAAGATGTATTATGTAAGTGTAAGATAGAAAGGCCCAGTAAATAAACATACTTTTTGGAGGGATAATTTGAGTATAGAAAAAATTTTAGAATATTTAGAGCAGGAGGGAATACACCCTCATGGAATATATCAGTTACAGGACGGAACTACTTTTGTAATATCTATGTTCCCAAATGGCAGGGTATACATCTATAATAATATTCCAGACTATGAGCTAAGTGGACCTTATCAAACTATTGAGGAAGCTAGGACAAAATTGCAGGATTGTATTGAGGTATGGAAGGAGGAGGCACCTCCTTCAAAAGAAAAGGTTGATGAAATCACAGAAGTTGTGTATGAAATCACTTTTATTCTTACTCATGATACTAATGATAGAAAAAAGGCCCAAGCCTACCTCAATGAAGATAACTTCACCCCTTATATACAAGACAAGGTTTCAGAGAGCACCTCTTCTAAACTAAAAAAAGTACAATATAAACTTAAGGGTTCTCGTTACGGAGGTATCTATATTACAACTAATTCAATTTTAGAAGACACGGAGAAAAAAGAACTAAAATCAGCTCTCAGTGACTTTCAGACTAATGAATTGAATGATGGCTGGTCTGAACAAGAGTTTGCTATTGTTGGTTGTAATATTAGTGAGTTTAAGCCACTAAGCACCTACGGAGAGTTAAAGGTTATACGGGAAGGAATGTAAAGAATGTCATATATATCAAAATTAAAAACTAAATTTACATTATTCTATATAGAAAATAAGCAATTTAATAGAAGTGTATTAATTAATTCAATTCCACTAATTAAGCCAAGTCTCATTATATGGGCTGGTATTTCTCTCTATTTACTAGTTCAGGCGGTGATGACTCAACTATTACTTGTTGATTTAGCCATAGCTCTTAGTGCTGTTGTCACTACAGTGTTATGCATTCCTTTTATACAAAAGGGTCCTTCTAAGACGAGTGAACCTGACCCAATACTTTATGGCGCAGGCATATCTCTGGGCATGATAATGATAGGGGCCTATTTATCACAAGTGATCAATGACCCTAATATGGTGGAGTATACCAATGCCCTTCAGAGGTTATCACCTGTAACCCTAGTTGTTAATTTACTAATTTTTGCCCCCGTATCGGAAGAACTCTTCTTTAGAGGTTTTTTATATACCAAACTCCAAGACCTCTCTATAGGTAAATATTTGGCTATGATAATAAGTTCAATAATGTTTGTAATAGTACACGGCACTTTTGTACATATCATCCCAGCCTTTATTATGGGTATAACTTTCTGCCTGGTATATGAGTATACAAACAACATATTGTATGGAATAGTGTGCCACAGTTTATATAACTTGCTAACCATACTACTAGGTTTTGTTATTAAGGAAGTAAACCTTTTAACCCTGGTGTTATCTATTATACTAGTAGGTTGGGTACTTTGGAAATTTTCTCAATATATGAGTGCCCCTAGGAAAGGAGAATTATGTTAGGGTACATATTATTAGGTTCTCTACTGTTGGTCGCAGTACTGTTTATATCTTTGGTTCAGGCTACAAGAGGGACTACTTTAAGAGGAAGGGAAGAATTATTAACTTCTGATGTAGTTGACGATGATACTGATGACCCTTATCTAGAGAACGATTGGCATGATATAGCATATAATGACAACGATTTTGCGGAGGATGACTACAATAGAGAAATAGAAATGTTTGATGATATGTTGTAAGTATTAACAACTTATATAAAACTATATACAAAAATATACTTTTGTTAATACTTTTTAATAAAATTTAATAGAAAGATAGAAAGGAGGTACAAATTGTTAGTACAAAGAACTGAACAACACATCATAGATAGACAGTCCAAGTGGTACAAAATGCTTAAGGAATTGTGTTATAAAGCTAAAAACACTTATAATCAAGGCAACTATATTATCAGGCAAGAATTTATTAAAAATGGTAAGTGGTTAAGGTATAATGACGTAGATAAACTGCTTAAGTATGACCCTCAAAATGATAACTATTACTCTTGGTACGCTCATGCAAATCAACAAGTGCTTAGAAGACTTGATAAAAACTGGAAAAGCTTCTTCGCAAGTATAAAAGATTGGAAGAAAAATCCCTCTAAGTATAACGGCGTGCCAAAATTACCTAAGTATCTTAAAAAAGATGGTCTAACTGAATGGGGCATTACGGCGGGTGAACTTAGGTTAGATTATACCGAAGGATTAATATATTTTCCTAAAGTGATGCAAGGTTTTAATATTCAACCACAATTTATCTATGATGAAAGATTTGTTCAATTTAATCATTGTAGAATTGTTCCTAAGAATGATAGAATTATTGTCGAATTAATTTATACTATCTCAATCCCTGATTTTGTTAAAGAGCAAGGCTCTATAGGAAGTATTGACCTTGGTTTAGATAACTTTGTAACCTTTGTTGATAATCTTGGAAATCGTCCAATTATCATCAACGGTAAAGGTCTAAAGTCCTGTAATCAATACTATAACAAGTTAATCGCTCAAATAAAATCAGAGCTTGATAAAAACGGTAATTCAGGATATAGTCACTTGCTATATTCAATTACAAACAAGCGAAATGATAAAATTAAGCATTTCATGGATAAAGCATCTAAATATATTGTTGAAAATTGTCTTGATTTAGGAATAAAAACTATCGTGATTGGTAAAAATGATAATCAAAAACAAAATAGCAGAATGAAAAACTTTGTGCAAATTCCATATAACTTGTTTATTCAAAAACTTGCGTATAAGTGTCAAGAAGTAGGAATTGAACTAATTCTTACTGAAGAAAGTTATACAAGTGGTACAAGTTTTCTTGATGATGAACTACCAACTAAAGAAAATTATAATATTTCAAGAAGAGTAAAACGAGGGTTATTCAAAAGCAATGACGGCAAGTTAATAAACGCAGATGTAAACGCTGCATACCAGACAATAAAAAAGGTATTCTCCGATGCTGTAAAGCCAGGAGATATAGGGTTAGTAATGAACCCAGTTCGGGTAAACTTTAGTTTCTGAGGTTGATAGAACAAAAAAGACTAAAAACTATAAACAAGGGTGTATTTTTGTATATGCTTTTATATAGTTGTTAACAGTTTTTATATTATATGTTGTAAAGTGTTGAAATTTTAATATTATAAAAAATTTATGGATGTATGTAAAAAATTATTTACAGCATCCATTTTTTTATATATAATAATATTGTAATCAAATTGAAAATTATTTTAATCAAGTTAAGGAGAAATCAAAATGAAAATTAACAAAAAGTACAACATTAAAAAAGAAAACAGAACTAATGACATTATTACTAATCTAATGACAGGGTACCGCCTCGAACGATACAGACCTGGGGACACTAGATACTCTGAACTTTACAGAATCTTGAAGATTATGAAGAGACGTTCTATAACTGTTTCTTTGAAAAATAAACTTCTTGAAAGAGCTCTTGAAAGAATTTTTACTGACCCAGAAGACATTCAGAAGAGACTCATTCAGGTTGAACCTGAACCTGAGGTTGTTTATACTCAAACTTCTGTACCGGAATCTTCTTCCCCAGAGGTTGAGACTAATCCCGAGGAACTAAAAAAGCGTACAGTTGAAAAACTTATGGACTTCTTTAGTGAATTTAACTTTTCACCCTCATTTAGATTTACCAATACTCTTGCTTTTGTAACAGATGCTAATGAGTATGTAGCAAACTATTTTGCAATTCAAGACCATCAGTATGCTGGTGAGATTGCAGAAAAAATTAAGTCATTGGAGTTTACAGATATTATATCCAAGATTAAGAACTTCAATAAACCTAGTAATGAAATTAATTCCCGTATGAAAATATATTATGGGGAACCCGGAACAGGTAAGACCACTCAGGCTATTACAGAAGCCGACAGGTGCGTGGTGTGTAGTTCCGATATGCTTCCCACGGATCTCATGCAGAATTTTGCATTTAGTGAAGGTAAGGCAGAGTTCCAGAAGAGTGACCTTTGGAAGGCTATGGAGAATGGAGAAGTAATAGTTCTTGATGAAATTAATATGCTTCCATTTGAAAGTCTCCGCTTCCTTCAGGGTATTACAGATGGTAAAAACGAACTTGACTACAAGGGTTTCCATATTGAGATTAAGAAAGGTTTCCAGATTATTGGAACTATGAACCTCAATGTGGGGGGGAGCAGTAATGAGTGTTCCTTCACCTCTTGCAGACAGATGTAGTGAAATCGTAGAATTTAAATTGACAGCTGATAATCTTATGGCCGCACTAGCGTAGCCTTGATTATAAATGATTTCTCCTTTTAGAAGAGTGCCACTTGAAATACAGTGGCATTTTTCATATAAAAAATTGCAGTTCTATGAAAAAATTATTTACAAAAGGTTCCCTCCGTGATATAATATATATGTAATTAATAAGAATAAAGGAGAAATCAAATGTTAAACTACAATATTGTAAATGAAATTTTTAAAACTCTTCCTGTAGGTTATTATCTTGGTAGAAAGATTGAGTGTGAGCTGTCTGAAACAGAATCAGGAAGTTACTACAATCCCGCCAAGGATGTCATAGTAGTAAGTTACCCTATGGTCAAAAAAGCTCTTAGTTCTGTTGAATATACTAGAGAAGGTCTTGAAGAACTTGTTAGAACTATTCTTTATCATGAAATTTCTCATGTTATTCTTACTCCTAAAAATTGGAGAATGAGTAGAATCCATAATATAGTAGAAGACGAGAGAATTGAAACCATCTTTAGAACCTACTATATGAACACAAACTTTAGAAAAACAGTTAAATTAATAAATAACTTTGAAGGTGTGTCCGTTATTAGCTCAACCCCCATTAGTATGGATAGTGCGTTTTATCATCTCGTAAGATATAGAATTGGAGAAGAAAAGTGGTTGGAAAGACTTTCTTCCCTTATTTACAAGTATAGAACTCTTAATGCAAATGATAACTATCGTGATTACCAATGGGATATTGATGATTTTTACAGAGATTTCTGTAGAGAGTGGAGAACCAAAGAAACTGATGAAGCTAGGTCTGATGAAGGGGACAAAGAATCTGGTTCTTCCACTGAACCCTCTCCTGACGTAACGGAGATGGATGAAAGCTCAGAAACGGCAGAAGAATCTGAAGAACCCTCTGAATACATTTCTAAAACATCCTCCGAGACAGCAGAAGAACTTGATGACGCTGATGATGTAGAACAGGATAATAGTGATAACCCTGGTTGTGGTGATGAGAGCGACTTTGAAGATACAATAGAGGATGCTACTAATATCATTAAAAAAGCAATTAAATCCACCATTGACAAATATAATGATGAAACTCTTACAGCTAGACTCATTCAAATAGTTGACAGAAAACTTAAGCAAAATAAAAAGACAGGTTCCGCAATAAATAGTTACAGTGGTCAACTTAATAAAAGAGCAATAGCCACTAGAGATGATTACCGTTGGTGGACAACACAGAATAGAGAAGGCAATATCAGAAGATACTCCAATGTTCACTTTAATCTTTTTATTGACAACAGTGGAAGCTTCTCTCATAATGATACTCTTATGAATACTTTTATTAAGAGTCTTGATAAGATTTCTAAAATGAACAAGCAGTTTACCTTTGATGTCATTACTATCAATCACGAAGTAGTAGAATGGGAAGACCACAATAGAGAGTTTGATTCTTGTGGAGGTAACGAACTTACTGATGATATTGCCAAAGTAATTAAGAGACATACAAAGGTCAATTCAAATAATTACAATATAGTACTCTTTGATGGAGACGCTCATAGTGATGATTTTAGAAACTACACACCCGAGCAACACATGGCTAAGGGTACAGCTATGGACCCATTCAGGCATTTTGATGGGCCTAACACAATCATTATTTCAGACCCCTATAACAAAAAGTATATTACGGCATCAGTAAAAAAGGCAAGAACGATATACACCTATGACTATTGTAATACTTTTGCTGATAATATCTGTAACCTTCTTGAAAAGGTAATATAAGGAGTAAAATATGATATATAAAAAAGATGATAATAACTTTATTCTCAGTTGTAGTTGTGGATGTGGCGAAGCTCTTTCTTTTGTTATCCCAGATTTTTACGAAGGTTATGGTGATTATTGCTTCATTAATCCTGTTTGTTACGGTACAAATAAAGATAAAACAAGCGTTTGGTATAACATCAAGGAAACTTTTACTAATATCGTTAAACTTATAACAGGTAAAAATGTATATAGAGTAGGTATCTGTCTTACACCTGGGGATATTGAAACATTGGTCAAATGGTTTGAAAAGCAACTTGTCAAAGCTAAGAAAAACAATCTAGTACCTAAAGAAGATAGTTTTATAAGTATATTTAATAGTGATATAATTGAGTATAGAGACGGTGAAGAAATTTATATAGGAGTGGATGGTGACTATTCGGACATTTTTGAACTATACTTTTATTCTACAAGAGTACATAATTATAAACTAATGCAAACTATTAGGCAGATATTTAGAGAGTTTAGAAGAAATAAATATATGCTTCCTGAAATAGTATTTAATCGTATTAGTTTTATTCATTTTTGTGAATATATGATAGATACTATTAGACCATACATAGAAAAGGAGAAATGTTAATATGATTAAAACAGGTCAATATGGTAGATACTATGAATATGAACAAGATGGGCAAACTAAGAGGTTGAGTTTGCCTTCAAAAGAAATCACTGAACAGCTAGCAGAACAATTAATAATGGGTAAGCAAGTTCAATATGAAAAAAAGTTTACCACATATAAAAAGATAATTACAGCAAAAACGGTCCCATATACAAATAAAAAGGGTAAGAACACTATCATTGTTAAAGAGGAGGAGCTTGAAACCATTTTTGATAGTGACCTTATTCTTGGGGCTGTTTCTAATATCCGTCCTGTTTTGGAGCAGGATACTATTGAAAGCCTTGCCCAGAAGTTCAAGAAGGTCATAACTGAACTAGAACTCGTTGCCTCTTGGGGAGTTAGACATTTTCATCACAGTGAACGTGCAGGTGATAAAATTATATATTATATAGGCATAGAACAGAATATGCCTATATCTCGCAGCAGGTATGGTGAAAGTTTGCCAAATAAGGCATACATAATAGACAACTCGCTGTCAGGCTGCATCTTAGAAGAACCCGATGAACAAAGGTTAGAACAGTTCAGAGCTGAAGTTAGGGTTTGGCGCGAAAAGGAGAGTGAGCGTAGGGCTGCAGAGGCTACTAAGGCTAGGGAAAAAGCTATAAAAGAAGAGGAAGAAAGAATTAGGGCCATTCCATGGAAAGAAAGGTATCTTGAAGACTATAAGGACAGCGAAAATCAGTATAATGAACTCCTAGCTGTCCTGCAGGACAAATATCCAGATAAGGACCCTTCTACTCTGATATTATACAAATATAAGTATTATAACAGAATTGAACATGATATCCACAATTCACGCCCAGGGTATGTAGACAGTTGGATGCTTGTAACGGAAATGCTCCCAGGACTAAACCCTAAAGATGTTCTCTTTGATACATTCTTTTTAGTAGATACCGGTATTTCGGAAACAACGGAATACGGGGCTGAATACAAAGTAAAGTATAGACGTCACAACGCAGATTAAAAAAAAAGGAGAAAATACAATGCCTAAAAAAGAAATCACGCAAGAAATGATTGATAATCTCAACAACGAACTCAATGACTCTATAATTATGTGTAAGTTGAGACCAGATAATTTTGGACCTACCATTGATTTTGTTCTTAGAAATGAAACAAGGATAAGTTCTTATATTATCAATCTTGAGGAAGATACTCACAAGATGATTGAAAACTTCTTTGAAAAACAAGGGATTAAAATTAAGTATAACAACACACGCTCATGTTTCTGGGCGTCTGTAAGTGATTAAAAGGAGTAAAAAGAAATGAAAACATTAAAAGAAGATTGGCAAGCTCAACAAGATTGTGACCCTAAGGCTCACGGAGTAAATCCATTAGAAATTAAAGGAGTAACTATAACTCTCACCCATTCGGATAGCGGCGGATTTATGATTGGGTTTAATGTACCCGGCAGAGGTACTTGGTCAGAGCCTGTGTCTGATTATAAAGATTTTTATGATGCTCTTGGACACATATTTGTAGAAGAGGGAGGTATAATGGATAACTTATTGTGTAAAGGAACTCTATTAGAGTGAACGAGTGCACACCCTGAAAGTGCCACTTTCACAAGCATAGCTTGAAGTGTATGCACCTTCGGGTACAAGACGTTCACAAGACTTAGGTTGGAGAAATCCTACCTACGTTAAATAGGTTATGACACCCATGGATGTTGGGCAAGACCATTGCTCTGTCGATTAGTTTTAAGTTGAATGCTAGTGTACAGATAGTTCTGTGAACTAATTATGTAAGCCTATTTAACATTGTCGATGCCAAGTCCGACACTTATTATGGTAATATTAGTAAGTTAGGCACTACAGTCATTAGAAGTACTGGTTTATAGCGTAAAACTTCTAAAATATCTACAGAAAGGAGCTAAAGCGTATGTTTGTATATGTTTTAGATAGTAATGGACAACCACTTATGCCAACATCTCGTTTTGGCAAGGTTCGTAGATTACTTAATTTAAAACAAGCTAAAGTAGTACGGAGTTGTCCATTCACTATACAGTTGTTGTATGAACCTAAAACAACTGTAGTACAAGAAATTGTCTTAGGAGTAGATACAGGTTCAAAACGTATTGGCACAGCTTGTGTTGCTAATGACAAAGTTCTATATCAATCACAGATTGAATTGAGAACTGATATCAAATCTAAAATGGACAGTCGTAGACAAGCTCGTAGGTTTAGACGAAATCGTAAAACTAGATACAGAAAAGCAAGATTCCTAAACAGAGCTAATTCTACAAAGAAAGACAGATTACCACCAAGTGTAAGACATAAGGTACAAGCTCACATTGATGAGGTAGAATTTTGTAAGAAAATACTACCAATTTCAAAAATTGTACTTGAGGTAAGTCAATTTGATACCCACTTAATGAAAAATCCTGCATTAATAAGCGAAAAATTAAAACATTGGGCTTATCAAAAGGGTTTCAATTATGAATTTAGTTCAAGAAGAGAAGCAGTGTTACACAGAGATAACTATACTTGTCAAATATGTGGTAAAAAACATACAAAATTAGAAGTACATCATATCATTTATAGAAGTCAAGGTGGTACGGATGATGAGGATAATCTCATAACTCTATGTAAAGATTGTCATGATGCACTACACGATGGACAAATAATATTGACTAAAAAACCTCGTAGGATGAATCTTAAACATGCAACTCACATGAGCATTATTAGAAGTCAATTACTTAAAGTCTATCCTGAAGCTACAGAAACATTTGGATTTGTAACTAAAGAGAATAGAAATCATCTTGATTTGCCAAAGGACCACTATATAGATGCTTGTGTAATAGCATCAGGTGGAGAAGGGTTTAAACTTAATAATGAGATATTTTACAAAAGAAGAGTAGCTTATGCAGATAGAAAACTATGTAGAGGTATTCGAGGAGAAGAAAGAATACCAACGGGTAAAATACATGGTTTTAAGAGATATGACAAAGTTAGATATTTTAACAAAGAGTATTTTATCAAGGGCAGAATGAGTAATGGATATGTAGTATTGATGGACATATTTAATAATAAGGTAGATTTTAGTTACATGCCAAAAGGCATGAAAACGCCTAAATTGGCAAATTGTAAAAGATTAAATTCAAGAAAAAGTGTAATAGTGGATAGGCAAGAAAGGTATGTAATTTTCTTGCCTAAGATTGTATAAAGGAGAAAAAGTATGATATTAGATATAGACAATGCTTGTTATGGAACTTTGTCTCTTGACTCTATGGATGATGAAGTAAGTAAGGATACTTACTTTGTTAATGGTGACACGGCGGACAGTGTATCTTTTAAGATTGGGTATGAAGTTTTACTTTCAAGCGGAAAGAAGGTTGGAAAATTATATTCAGGTGTGGTACAAAGTGTAGATGTAGATAGTGGAACAATTAGTGTTGATGGAAACGACTTAAAGGTTTCCAATTTCGAATATTTTGCCAGAGTTGGACATTACTCATAAGAGGGAGGTACAATGGCTGATTATACAAACAATGATTTTATAAAGTGTGCAAAGTGTGCTTCTAAAAATATACGAATTAAAAACAAAGACTTTGATATAATAGAAGACTATATAGAATTATATTTAGATTTTAAGTGCAATGATTGCGGTGCAAGTACTAGGATTTCACTAGTTAATCCCTATAAACCAGAAAGAGTAAACGTATTTAGCGATTAAGGAGGATAGTTATGACTCTGAAAAATTTTTTAGATACTTGTAGTTCCAATGCAATAAATATTGGGGTGTTTGATGCTCATGATAACCTATTGTATGATGGATTACTCTATTTAATAGGATATCTGAGTGAGAGAACTACCGATAGTGAAAATCAAAATAAAGCATACTTTTCTGAAGAAGAGACCGATGCAATCCTTAATTCAACCGTGCAGGTATGGTACCTAGATGATGATAGTATAGGTATAGGTACTGATTACGAGAGATAATTTTGTAAATAATTATTTACAGTTTAGAGAATATAATATATAATAATATTATATATAATACTGAAAGAAAGGAGGCAAGGTCTAAAATATGGCAAGAACATTTCAAGAGGCTCAGAAAGATGTAAATGTTATGTATAAAAATCTTGTTCAAATCGCAGATGATATAATCAAGAAAAATACAGAGCACCTAGATAAAACGATTAAGCAAATTGAGAATAATGTAGAAAATCTAACAGACAGCGATTTGAGAAATTACATATTGAAGTTAGCATCTTTGGCCTATGCACTTGGAGATAAGGTAGAACACGCAGATTTCAAACGTGATTGTGCTAATGCTCTTTTAAAGGAGACTAATGCTAGAGAATTCAACCTAGCGGCAGGTCCTGTTGCAACAAAACAGAATGTTGCTTTGCTTAATACTAGTCAAGAAACAGCGGTTAATATTCTTTACAACGTGGTTGCTGACAGTATGAAAAGTAAGTTACAATTGACAAACAGGATGTTGGATAGTATTAAAAATGTACTTATATCCAGAAGTGCTGAAGCAAAAATCCAAAATCAATTGGGATTTGGAACCAAAGAAGAACTTTAATCGATTACAGAAAGGAAACACAACTTATGGCTAGTGTATTAGATATTGCTAAACAAATAAATAAAAAATATAAAGATGGTAAAGTTATTGTCGCAGGAGACATACTACCAGATGTAAAGAAGGTGCCTTTTGGAACTCTCGGTGCTGATTATGCTACTTGGGGAGGAGTTCCTTACGGAGCGATCTCAGTTTTTGCAGGTGACTACGGTTCTGGTAAGACTACCGCAGCAGCTCTCGTAATGGCAAACTATCAGAGAGCAAACCCAGATAAGACTTGTGTATATGTAGATGTAGAAGGTGTTTTACCTCTTCAGTTACCATATTTAGTAAAGATGACAGGTTTACAGACAGATGAGGACCATTTTGTAAGATACGACTGTTACGGAAAATCCTCTAAATCAATATTTGAGGACCTTCTTGACCTTCAAACCGGTTCAGATAATATTGGTATGATTATAATTGATAGCGTTGCTTCCCTGGTGTCGGATAACGACATGGAAAGTGATTTTAGTAAGGATAACGGTATGAGAGCGAGTACGGCTAGTGACTCTCATAAATTCTGTAGAATGGTAATTCCACAACTTCAGAAAAAAGGCAATATTATTCTTGCAATTAATCAAGTAAGAACAGTAGGCAAAACCTTTACAGGAGCACCCATTCTCAAAGAACCTGGTGGAGACGCTTGGAACTATTATAGTTCATTTAAAGTAAGGTTCGGTACCAGGACTTTCGTCAAGGATGATAAGACAGACATTGCAGCATCCAAAGCAGAAGATACTACTGGATTTAGACTTAAGTTTAGTATTACAAAGTCTAGAGTATGTCCCATTAATAGAGGCGGCGGATTTATTACTTTTGACTTAGAGGAAGGTCTTGACCTTATTAATGATACTCTTGAGGCGGCCATTAAATTCGAATTTATTGAAAGACCTAATCTTCAGACTTACATTCCTGTTAATTTGACCACGGGAGAGTACTACAAGGATAAAGACGGGTCAGACCTTAAGTTTATAGGCAAGGCTAAACTGGTGTCTTATATGCAAGAAAACGAAGACTTTACCAAGGAATACTTTAATATGCTGTTAAATCATGTTAATGGAACAAATCCTTCAGGAGTATCACTACTTAACCCTGAGGAGTTGGCTGAAATTCTTGAAGAAGAAGCAAGCATTGAATCTCCCAAAACCAAAAGAAAAAAGTCAGCTGAGGTAGAAGAGTAATGGCCTCCTTATTTAAGCAGTCAATAAAAAAAGAAGCTAAACCTAAAACGACTAGGGAAGCCTCTTCAAAACAAGAACACAGTGTAGCAAAAGCTGTTGGTGGTAGAACAACTGCCAACAGCGGAGCTTCTGCATTTAGTAAGGGTGACATTTTAACAGAACAGTGGCTCATTGAAGCTAAAACAAAAATGACAGATAGTCAATCTATCTCTATAAAAAAAGAATGGATAGAAAAAAATAAGCAGGAAGCAGTATTTATGAATAAGGATTATCACTGCATAGCCTTTAATTTTGGTCCCAATCAGCCTAACTATTTTATTATTGATGAACTAACCTTTCAAGAGTTACTAAGTCATCAAAAGGAGAACCAATGAAAATTATGGAAAAGTTAAACATAGATTTTGCAGAAAGAGAAATTATAGACAATATGGTAAAATTCTGTTGGAACATCCAATCAAATTGTAGAGATGAGGAATTGGTAGATATTGCAACAGAAGTCTTAGAAAAGATAGAAAAGTTAGAGGAGTATATAGTATAAATGAAACTGGTTATAGGAATATCAGGTAAAGCTCAACACGGTAAAGACACTATTGCAACTTATCTTCAATCTAGGCTAGGAGGCTCCATTGTACATTTTACAGATCTACTTAAGGAGCAGGCTCAATACTTGGGTTGGGATGGTACTAAAGATATTGGAGGACGTACATTTCTGCAAACTTTATCGGAACCTATCAGGAAGTACGGTAATTGGTTAGCTGAAAAGTATCCAGAATATAGAGATTTTTCAGGAGGTAACTATTATTCCGCTTCTTTATACAACGCAATTTTAGAGGGAGAGTCCGATATATACTATATAGCTGATATGAGAATGATGCAGGAGTATAAATTTTTCCTCGATAAGGGTAATGAAGGTAAAATAAAATTTATTACTTTACGAGTAGATAGATTAGAAGAGGGGGCTCCATTTGATAATGGACTAACACCTTCTCAAAAACTAGATAAAACAGAAACAGAGTTAGACACTACTCAGATGGATTATCACATTATCAACGATGGGGATATCTCAGCCCTGGAGACTAATTTGGAAGGAATAGTAAAAGACTTATGCGAACTATAAACATTAGTTGGGATAGAACTTGGATGAACATAGCGGAAGAGATAGCTACCCGCAGTAAGGATACAACTAGACAGGTAGGAGCAGTTATAGTCAAGAATAAAAAATTGTTATCATTGGGGTACAACGGAGCTCCAAAAGGTTTTAATGATAACGAAATTCCTGACTCTAAAGATAGAAATGACCTTCCTATAAAGCGCAAGACCACTTATATGCTTCATGCTGAGGTAAATGCAGTATTAAATTATGGAGGTTCTCTTCAAGATTTAGAGGGGGCTTCTATCTATGTAACCACCTCACCGTGTTTTGAGTGTGCTAAAGTTTTGGCTCAGGTAGGAATAAAAAGAGTTATCTATAAGACTGAATACAATAAACCCGAACTTTGGGAACCTAGTAAAGTAATTTTGTCAAAATGCGGCGTACAACTACAAAAGTTTGAGGATATCTTACAGGAGGAGAGTAGTGCGAACTAAGGAAATTATTGAGGGATTATTATACATAACTCCTTACAAAGATATATTGACCAAGTGCCTTACTACCTGCCATATTCTCAATGAAAGTGACCGTTCTTGGAAGGCGACGCATCATCCTGAATTTCATTTTTTAGATGATTTCAAGTATTGCAGCTTCCTTATGATAATAGACAAACAATTGCATGTGTACCTTATAGGTGAAAAATCAAAAAACCGTAGTTATCATATATTAAATATTGAAGGACACACTACAGAACTATTGAACTTACCCAAAAGTTTACTCATTGAATATATAGAAACTCAATCTAAAGAAACAGATAAACTTTATTTACCAGAGTTATTTGGAAAAAGAATTATATTTATCAAACCTGATTATGTTAATGGCTTATTAGGTGAGGAAGACGTGTATGTATTTAATAATCAATCTTTAGAAGGAAACTTGTTTAGGAAGACAAACTGGAGCATTGGGACAGATGTTTATAAGGTAGACCAACCTTCATTTAGACTATCTGCTAAAAAGATTCTTCAGGAATGTTTAAAAGAAATTGTATAATATAACTTATTAAGCGGAGGAACTTATGTATCGTAAAAATGTGGAAGAAATAAAAGTATATTTTAAAGATTTGTCACCTAGGGTACAAAATAAACTGTTAAATCTTAGAGACATTAGTCAAGATATAATTGAAAATAATTATCCAGTTACCATTATTTTCCCTGAAGAAGTAACTAACTATTTAGATGATTGGGATATGGAAGAGTTTGATGACGAGTTTACAGACTATGGAAAGTATAATAGTTTGGATTTAGATAACTTAGATGATGACTACGAGGATGATTATGATGAAGATTATGACTATGATTTAAGCTACTGTGATGATGATTGCGAAACTTGTAAGAAAGTTAGATGTGAAGAGCGTGGTTTTCATGGTCACGACTTAGATTGGTAGTAGTATGATGAGTAATATTTTAGAAGTACACACTAATATGCATAAAGCTATTAATGGAGGTCCACAAACTAAATTAGAGCAGTTAATTTCTGACTGCTTTGACTATAAAATCTTTTTAAGAAAACCTACTAAAAAGCACAGAATGTGGTTCAAGTCCTACTATGGAGTTGACTATCCTACAGAAGTGTCAGAGTTGACAAAGTCCTTACAAAAAGAATTACGTCGTACTATTAAACTACGTAAACAGGATAGACTATTTGAAGAAAAAATGACTGAACAGCGTAAAAAGAATGGATATTGCGACACAGACGTATGGAACTTCAACTCTTGGCTAGCAGAAATGACTCATAAAATTCTTAGTCAAATGGCAAAACATCATATGGGGCATCCACTTATTGACGGAGAAGGTAATTATTTAAAGAATAATTACGATGTTAAAGTAAGTTCAGAAATAGCTGATAAAAAATGGACTGAGATATTAGAAAGAATGTCTTTCTTAGCAGGTGAACTAAATGAAGAAACTTGCTCTATGAATAAAGAAAAAGAAGAACTTACTAATAAATGGTGGGCTTTTCATGAACAATTTGAAAAAGAGTATGGAAATGGTGATAGTTTAAAATCACAAGAAGAATTGGATTATGAGAAAAAGCATAATGTTCATATTGCTGTGTTTCCTCACAGACATCCAGATAAAAATTTTGTGAAAGAGTATAATAAGGCTTGGAAAGAACTATCAACATTTGAAAAGAAAATGTTTAATTATCAAAATAAGTGTAAGAATGAATTATTTGATATGTTAAAAAAGTATTACTGGGACTTATGGGATTAAGTAGAGAAAGAAGGAGCTATGCTAAATAAGCCAAGACATGGATGGACAGATATAGAGTATAACGGCACATACTTAGGATGTGCCTCTTACTTGGACAACGTACCCCTGCTCATACTAACAGCCCTGTATGAGAGACTAGTAAATAAAACAAATAAATTTGAAGTATCCTTTGATGCTGAAGGCTATTATTTTGGGTTATCAGAAATTTTTTATGGTCTATATGCTTGGAAAGAGGGAGATAACCTAGAAATTATTAGCGACGACCTGTGCATTGGTGAAGATGGTGATATTGATAATATAGAGACGGTTTTAAGAAATATTTCCAAAGAGGTAATTTCAGACATAGAAGAGAATTTCGAAGATTGGTCAAAGTTTTGTGTATATGTAGACAAAGAATTAGATAAAGAGAGTTATAATAAAGAATTACAGGAAAATACAAGACAATTACAGGAAGCTCTAGATAAATTAAAGGAACAAATAGACAAGCCTTATCATGAAATGGAACTGGGCAATATGATATTTGGTCACAGCAGAGGAAAGTATCCAATACCTAGAGGTGAATGGCAAGATAAATTCGGTGAATTACTAACTCTTGGTTTTGATAGCTATGGACACATAACTAGTGACATCTTAGACAAAAAATATGGTAAAACCAAAGAGTCAAAGGAAGGGCCCATAAAATTTATGGATGAAGAGTATACTCCGTATATACATTACTTTGATAATGGTACATTTATGCTCAATGCCTACTATTGGGGAGATGAAGAGGACCTAATAGAATTTCCTAATTTTATATATTATCCAATTAATTATCAAATGAATTTTTATAAATACCCATTAAGGGATAGTTATGCAAATCAAGAGTTGACTTATAAACAATTCTGTGATATGATAGATAAGTGTAAAGAAAGTTTAGTTAAGTAGAAAGGAATATATAAGAAATGAAAAAGTTTATAAGTATTGTACTAGTAATAGTATTAGTGTTAGGAGTTACCGCCTGTGGTAAGCAGGAGACTGCTCCCCAGGTAGAAAAGGGTCAAGAAATTGGAATATGGTCCCTAAAAGACATTGAATTTAGTGAGGACGTTATTAAAGAAATGTCTGAAGACGCTTCTGGGAATCCTGAAGAACAGGCAAAATCCTTGAGAGATATGTATATATCATTTATGGCAGGATTTTATTTCGATTTCGACGAAAATGGAACTTGTAAACAAGGATTTTATTCTGAAGAGCCCCTTGATGAGGCTGTAAGTGAACCCCTAAAGTATGAAAACGGACTCATCTATGTTTCAGAAGAGGATACTGTTACATACACTTTTAATAAAGAGGGTAACTTGTGTATTGATGAAGACGGTGTTATAATGATATTCGAGAAAGTTAAAGCAGTAGAGGACATTCCACAGACAACAACTTACAAGGAAGCACAACAATTGAACGAACAAATTATGAATGAAATGGAGGCGGAGGCTGCCACCACACCTGTACTGGAAGACAAGATTGATGATGTAACAGCAAAAGAAATTGCTCTTGCAGAAGCAGGTTTGACTGAAAGCCAGGTTACTGAACTTGAAGTCGAATATAACCCCGACGAGTCAAAGTATGAAGTTAGTTTTAAGGCTGATGGACAAGAGTACGATTATGATGTAGATAACTTTGGGTCTGTAACTATAAGAGAAGTAGAACCTGATAGAGACTAATATAATTTATAGTTAAGATGGTCAATACTGTATAATATATGATTAGGAGGATTTAATGCCAAAAAAATCTTTACCTAAAAAGAGGAAGACCACGGGTCAAGAAGAAATAATAAAATTATTGAGAAAAAAGCAATGGAACCACGTATGGGAAAAAGTAAAGTACGTGGGATATGGGCAGGAACCTGATATAAATAAGAGGTACCTGTTATTTAAAAAAGCATGCCAAGATTTTAACGCCAAAAAATATGATAATTTTATCTTATTTTATAAAAATTATATCAAATACTACGGATTTGATAAGAACCTGACGTTTACTATGACAAGTAATGAGAATTTTATTCACGAACTAATAAATGAAAGCATCTCACCTACTGACGATGCTCATCCTATGGTTCAACAGTTGAAACAAATAAATCCATAACTCTGTAAAAAAAGGTTTACACCGTCAGCTTGTGGTGATATAATTATATAGAGGTAGTAGAAGTATGTTTAAGATAAAGCAAACTAAAAATACATATGTTACAATAACCAATTATCATCTGAAAGATATTAATCTTTCATTAGAGGCTAAGGGATTACATTCTTGGCTTCTTTCTAATGATGGAAATTGGTCAGGTAACTTTAATGACATACTAGATTTTCATTACGGTCTTACTCAAACTCAGTTGATAACCATATTAAATGAGTTACAGATAAATGGATATATTGAACTTAAGGCTGATGATTATGTTGTGTATGATAAACCAATCAATGTAAGTAAGAAAGACTTAAAACCCATTGAACTAAATGATACTGCAAATGACACAAAGAGAAAGCCAAATTTGTTTAATAAATGTTTAGACTTTATTAATGAATATACGGATGATGAGCACCTACGAAAAGCTCTTACTGATTATTTGTCACTAAGGTTAAATCCAGGCCAAGACTCAAGATTAATGCAGTATAAATTACAGTATTTTAATCAATGGCGAAATCTTTTATTGACTCTTGACACCATGACAGGTGACAAAGTAAAGATAGTAGAACAAAGTTATACAAAACAATGGGGTAAGTTCGTAGATATTACACCTAGTAAAACACTAGATAATGTAAAGAGTGGTTCTTATACAAAAGAAGAAATGGAATCATTTAGAAAGAAATTAGAAGAAGCAAACAAGAAAACTGTAATAGATGAAATACCATGGTAGAGGTAGAGGATGACAAACATTAGAGAACAATGCTGGTACGGGGAAGTATGTCAGCAAGAGTGTTCCGAGGGTTGTGTGAGGTACAATGAAGTAAAGTACCTGATGGACAGTAGTGGAATACCTAAGGCTCAGCAAACCCCTAAACAGCTCATACCTTTAAATAGTGAAGACAAAAAGGTTTTCATAAGATTAAGGGAAATTAAGGACGGTATCCTTGATTATGTAAATAACGGGAAGAATTTATATCTCTGCTCTGATTCTCCAGGTAATTCAAAGACAAGCTGGGGATTTAAGATGCTATTGAAGTATATAGATTCTGTTTGGTCTGGGAACGGCTTTAGGACTAGATGTCTATTTATCCACGTTCCCACCTTTTTACAACAGCTGAAGAATTTTGATAGTCCATTGTCAGATGAATACAAGGAACACATAAAAACTTGTGACCTAGTATTTTGGGACGACATAGCAGCGAGTAAACTGACGGATTTTGAGTACAATCAGTTACTTGCTTTTATTGACGCGAGGATGCTTGAAAATAAATCAAACATTTATACAAGTAACATTGTAAGTAAAGACCTCTTAGAAACAATTATAGGAGGAAGATTGACTAGTAGAATATACGGACAGTCTGAGGTACTAACTATTACCGCGGACGACATGAGAGAAGGAGTCAAGTAGGAAGTATGGTACAAGTTCAAATTTTGTCAAAAATACTTGCAACTAAAGATTATTCAATTATAGAGGATAATGCCTTAGATGTATCATATTTTCTAGGGTACGAGGCAGAATATGAATACATCAAGGACCATTATGAGAAATACAAAAATGTTCCTGATGAATTAACGTTCTTAGAAAAGTTTGACGACTTTGAACTAGTTTCTGTTTCAGAGTCTGATAAATATCTTGTAGATAAGATTAGAGAAGAAAAACTATATAATGAGTCAGTTCCCATTTTGGAGAGAGCTGCAGAGTTGTATAAGGAAGATGCTAACAAGGCTGTAGAGTTTATAGCTTCTAACCTAAAGAATATTCAACCTAATTATAACATAGGTGGAGTGGATATTGTAAAACAGGCTTCTAAGAGATACGATAATTACATTGACCGTAGTAAAAATCAAGACAAATATTATTTTTCTACTGGGTTTAAAGAATTAGATGAACTTACCCACGGTATACAGCGCGGAGAAGAACTCTTGGTTATATTTGCAAGAATAAATCAAGGAAAGAGCTTTGTGAGTGAAAAATTCGCTATATCTGTATGGGAACAAGGTTACAATGTAGGTTACTTTTCTCCAGAAATGACCGCAGAAAGCATAGGGTACAGGTTTGATACATTACATAGAAACTTTTCTAACAAACAGCTCATGTGGGGTAAGTCTTCGGGAGACTCCGAGTATAAAAAATATATAAATGAACTTCAAAAGAAAGATAATAAGTTTATTGTAACCACCTTGTTAGACTTTAATCGCAAGGTTACAGTGTCTAAACTTAGAAATTGGATAAAACAAGAAAAGTTAGATATGATAGTTATTGATGGTATAACTTACCTTACTGATGAAAGATATAAAAAAGGCGACAATAAGACTATTTCTATAACAAATATATCAGAAGACCTAATGAGTTTATCTGTTGAAATGGGAATTCCTATCATAGCAGTGGTTCAAGCTAATAGAAATGGAGTTCAGGATGAAGAAGATAAGGTTCCTGAGTTGGAACACATTAGAGATTCTGATGGCCTAGGTATGAACGCCTCTAAGGTGTTTTCCATTAAACAGAAACATGGAATTCTAGAAATAGGCATAAAAAAGCAACGTCAAGGTAGAGTGGGCGATATACTTAAATACACCTGGGATATTGATAAGGGCGAATTTACTTGGATACCTACTAAGACCGAGAATTTAAATGATGCAACCGTCGAGAATGCCATTGAGCAGCAAAGAAATCAATATGATGATTTAGAAAATATATTTTAATATAAAAAAAAGGAGAAATTATAATGTCTTATGAAGAAAGAATTAAAAAGCTAAAGGCTGACTATCAATTTTATTCAGAGGGGCTTTCAAAATTTTATAGGATATTAAACCCTAAGGATGTCAGTATATACAGAAAAATTGCCAAATGGCCTAGAGACTCAATCCAAGCAGAAGAAAATCTTAAAATTCTACAAAGACTATATGAAAAGTATGAGCCAAAATATGAGGAACAACAAAAATTAGACCATATACGGGAGCTCGTTACTCCTAAAGAAATAGATAGAGAAGATGAGCTTGGTAAGGAACTAACTATTGAGGCGTGGTTAAACCTGTATGTAAGAGCTTGTGAAAACTTACCTAGAGAGTACGGGGAGAGTCGAGCGGTAGTGGTTAATGAAAAACTATACTGTAATGCCTCAAGAGCCCTGGTTGCCAACGGTATGGGTAGAAGAAGGTCTCAATGGGATGATACCCTAGCAGGCAAGGATGGGGACAAAGTCTATAAACTTATAGAAGATGAAGATAGTGACATAGATGCAAATTATAAAGGATTATTTTGTAAGTATGCTACTCCTCAAGAATTAGATAGAATGTTAAGACCGCTGTACGGAGATGAATGGGAAAGGTTAAAATCAATTCAGAATATATAAAGAACATATAAGTAGAACTCAAGTTTAAACAAAGGAAGGAAGTCAACATGAAATTTACAATAAGCACCGCAGAATTTCAAAAACTATTAAAAAATGCATCCAGAGTGGTTACCAACAATAAACTCGTTACCTTAGGAAGTTATATCTCGCTATCCTCTTCAGGTAATGAATTAACTACTATTACTTCTGATGGTAATAACTATTTGTATCTTACCACTGCAAGTAGTGGTGATGCCTTCACAGTAGTGGTAGATTTTGAAAAACTTAATAAGCTCGTTTCGAAGTTTACTTGCGAGAATATAACTGTAGAGGAAAAGGACCATCAATTAAAAATCAAGGGCAACGGTAATTATACGCTTAATATCCTTGTAGATTCCTTGGGTAATAAGGTAGAATATCCAAATCCCTACGTAGATGCACCCATAGATGTAGAGTATTCTGAAACAATTAATTCAGAAATTATAAAAAGAGTTATAAATATCTCTGAGTCTTCTTTAGCTCTTCCAAACAGTTGTATCTATGAAAACTATTATCTAGGAGAATGTTCCATTGCTACTGATAGTTATAGAATTACTAAGATTGACAATTCTCTGTGTAGAGAATCCTTCATTATCCACCCCAAAACTTTATCCCTTATAAATATTGTAGACAAAGAGGATGTATCTGTAGAATACAACAAGGAACAAATTCAATTTATAGCTCCAAATTTTATAGTGTATAGCACTCTTCCCAAAAATTCAAGCGAATTTGCATTGGATGCTATTCAAGATGTGTTGAGTTCTTCCTTTAAAGATTCTGTAGTAGTAGATAGAAAACAACTTATTTCTGCGTTGGACAGATTAGAATTGTTTATAGATTACTATGATAAAAATACTATTACTCTCCACTTTAAAAGCGATTCACTAGAAGTAATGACTCAATCTGAAGAAAATGTAGAACAAATACCCTACTCAGAGGGTACATCTAATGACTTTACCTGTAAGATTGATATCACTCTGCTATTGTCTCAACTTAAAACCTTGGAAAGTACTGATATTACAATTGAGCAGGGTGAAAATACGGGAGCCATAAAACTCTTAGATAACGATATAATTAAATATATCGCTTTGGTAGTGTAACATAGGTAAATAATTATGGAATTAAACAAAATATACATAGGAAATAATATAGAAATTCTCAAAACATTTCCAGACGAAAGTATAAACTGTTGTATTACTAGTCCTCCATACTATGGGTTACGCGACTATGGTACTGGAACTTGGGTAGGAGGCGACCCTTCCTGCCCACATAAAAGAATCACTCATCGCAGTGATAATTGTGGCACGGGTCATGCTCAACCGGAGTTACAAGGTAATGTGGCTGGGGACATATACAAAAAAGTTTGTCCCAAGTGTGGAGCTGTTAGAAAAGATAACCAGGTAGGGCTAGAAGAAACTCCCGAAGAATACGTATCTCGTCTAGTAAGTATTTTTAATGAGGTAAAGAGAGTCCTTACCAAAGATGGTACTCTCTGGATTAATATTGGGGATAGTTATTCTTATATTAATGAAGGTGGCCTTAAAAAGAAAGATATGATAGGTATACCTTGGATGTTGGCTTTAGCCTTAAGAAAAGATGGGTGGTATCTTAGACAAGATATTATTTGGCATAAGCCTAACCCTATGCCTGAACCTGTAGAAGATAGATGTACTAGAGCACATGAATACATCTTCCTACTATCCAAGTCACCATACTATTACTTTGATTTTGAAGCCAATAGAGAACAAACAGTAGACAATAAACTGTATGAGAGTCGTACTAGGAGAGATGTATGGTCAATTCCTGTAAGCACCTTTAAGGATGCACACTTTGCAACTTACCCAGAAACTTTGGTAAGTAATTGTTTGCTGGTAGGATGTCCTAAGGATGGGGTAGTTCTTGACCCATTTATGGGCAGTGGTACCACAGGAGTAGTGGCTAAAAGAGAAAACCGAAATTATGTAGGTATAGAACTCAATCCTAAGTATGCTGAAATGGCAAACAAGAGATTGTCTACTATTAGTAAAAAATTATTTTAGCTTTGAAGACATAAGGGTTATAATATATTAAAGAGATATATATGGAGAAAAATATGAACGTACAAATTTTTAATGAAGATTGTAGAGAAACAATGAAAAATCTTGAGCCTCAATCTGTAGATGTAGTTCTTACTTCCCCGTTTTACAATACTTCTGGGACATCAGCCTTACTCAATGAAGCTGAAATCTCTAAGTTTAAAGGGAATAATAGAAATCATCCCCAACAAAGATATGATATCCATGTAGATAATATGACCTCTGATGAGTATAGAGATTTTTCTTTAGAACTATTTAAAGGTTTTGATAGGATTCTCAAACCCAATGGTGTTGTATTGTATAATATAAGTTATGGAGTATCTAATACTACTGACTTATTTTTGGTTATTAGTGACCTCATTACTAAGAGTAATTTTACAGTGGCTGATGTTATATGTTGGAAAAAACCAACCGCAATTCCGAACAACATCAATCATAATAGGTTGACTCGTATATGGGAATTTGTATTTGTATTGTGCAGAAAAGCTGAAATAAATACTTTCCACATGAACAAGAAGGTAGTACATGTATCAGATAAAGGTCAAAACTTTTATGAAAACATTCAAAATTTTATAGAAGCTCCTAATAATGATGGCCCTTGTGATTATAACAAAGCTACTTATTCTTCCGACCTTTGTATACAACTTTTAACTTGGTATGCCCCATCCTCTGCAACAGTTTATGACCCGTTTAATGGCACAGGTACAACCGGAGTAGCCTGTAAGATGATGGGTTTTGACTATATAGGCAGTGAGATTAGTCCTACTCAAGTTAAATTCTCACTAGACAGAATTAATGGAGTGGATGTCTACTCTAAAAAGAAAACTACAGCGAGTTCAAAATTATTTTAATGTTATATTTGGAGGAAAGAATTAATAAAGAAAGGAAGAAGGTAATATAAATGTTTGAGAAAGTTAACATGTCACACCCAGACAAGATGGCTGACAGAATAGCCGGGGCTCTTGTAGATGAAGCATATAGATTAAATGACAATCCTAAGATTGCTGTAGAAGTCCTTCTTGGACATGGTGTTTGCCACATTATAGCGGAAACTTCTGAAACTCTCAATAAAAACTTCGTTTACGATACAGTACATCGCATTTGCGAAGATGATAATATTTATGTATTGTATGATGAATATGAGCAGGATAGGCATTTGGCGGACAATCAGGAAAATCAAGTAAGATGTGGAGACAATGGTATATTTAAAGGAATGCCTGTGACTGCTGAACAACAGAGACTAACACAGATTGCTAAAAATATCTACGAGCATTTTCCTAAAGATGGTAAGTATATTCTTCAAGAGGATACCTTGACTATTTGTCAGTCCAACGCTACTAAAAAGGATATTCACGCATTGTTTGATAATGATGATTATAATCTAATAATTAACCCTTTAGGTTTTTGGACAGGTGGGCCTTCTGTAGATACAGGTGCTACCAATCGTAAATTGGGTTCTGATATGGGCGATAGTGTAACTGGTGGAGGCTTGATGGGCAAGGATATTTCTAAGGCAGATGTTAGTGTCAATATCTATGCTTGGTTAAAAGCTCAGGAATTGGGTCATCCTGTAGAGTATTGGTGCTCTATAGGCGATGAGATTATTGACGGAAAGCCCTATTCAGAGATTGTTAAAATTGCTAAGGACTATATTGATAGTCTTGGCGGCTTTGAAGCTTTTGCTGAATGGGGATTAATTAGGTAATATTATGAGAGAAACATTAGCTACAAAATATAGACCAACCACTTTTGAAGAGGTTGTGGGTCAAGAGACCATAGTAAAGATTCTTAAGCATCAAATAGATACAGGCACCTATAAGAATGCTTATATATTTATAGGTAGTCAAGGAGTAAGTAAAACAACTTTGGCTAGAATATTTTCTTCTTCTATAGGGGGTCATATTCTAGAGATAGATGCTGCAAGTAATAATAGTGCTGACAGTACCAGAACATTGGTAGATAATATTAGAAATAACACTCTTATAGGAACCTCTAGAGTTATTGTAATAGATGAGTGTCACGCTTTTTCTCCCCAGGCCTGGCAAGTCATGCTTAAAACTCTGGAGGAGCCCCCAACTAATGTGGTATTTATATTTTGTACTACAGATGCCCACAAAATACCTAAGACCATATATTCCCGATGTCAAACTTTTAATTTTCAAAGAATCAGGCCTGACCTAATTGTAGCTAGACTAAAATACATTTTGGATAACGAGGGAGTACATACGTACACGGATGATGCCCTCCAATATATTGCAACCTTAAGTAATGGGGGTATGAGGGATGCAATTACATATTTAGATAAATGTTTATCTTTTTCTAACAATATAACAATGGATTCCGTTCAACAAGCATTAGGGAGGGTGCCCGAGCAGGCTTTTATCAACCTTACCTCTAGTTTGTTTGAAGGCAAGTCAGATAATGTTTTAGCATTACTTAATGACCTCTTTTATGAAGGACAAGATATGAAACAGTTTATTTCTGACTATACGGGGTATGTACTACACTTAAATGAGCTCATGGTTACAGAGGGGGAGGTGCCAATTAAAAATATTGATAAACAATTTTTAATTGAACTACTCTCAACCTTAGTGAAGTTGGGGTCAGATATTAAATACGACCCTAATCCAAGATTCTATATTAGTTCTACCCTGTTATTATTTGGAGAAAAGTATGGTAATTGACCTTATTGATAAAAGCATACAATCACAAACCTTAGCTTCCAGTATTCTTATTTGTGGAAATAGCTCCATCAAGAAGAGGGAAATTATTTCTTATATTGCGAATAAGCTAAGCCGAGAGGTCCAATATATAGATTGTAAAATGACATCTATAAGAAATTTATTAGATACCATACAAACTATTAGTACTGATATGATATATGTTTTAACTGAGATAGACGAAGCTCAGTTCAGGGTAAAATATAGTATCTTGAAAATTTTGGAAGAGCCTCCTGCAAACGTGATACTTATACTCACTTGTTCTAATCTTGAAGGACTGTATCCCCCAATATTGAGTAGATGTCAAGTTTATTACCAGGACCCTATATCCAAGGAAGAATTAAAGTCATATACAGATAAAGACACAATTCTTGATGTTTGCGAGACTCCTGATGAAATACTAACTATGGAAACTTACAATATTCAAGAATTTTTGGATTATGTCCAATTGGTTATTGATAATATTACTAAAACTAGTATTTCTAATATATTTAAAATAGGCCAAAAATTACAGATAAAAAAAGATGAAGAGGGTTATAATTTGGCATTATTTTTAAAAATCTTTAGCAGGGAACTAATGAAGCATCCCTCTAAAGATAACTTGCAAAAAGTACAAATTACCAGCAAATGGTTAGAAGTGTTATCTTACCCATCTGTAAATAGACAAATGGTATTAGATGGGTGGCTCTTAGAAATTAGTGAGCAGGAGAGTAAATGGAATTAAAGGATTTAAAGCACCACCTACAATCAAATAAGGTTCGTCACTTATACATATTCAGTGGTGAAGAGTTGGGAATCAAAAATAAGTATATAGGTGAACTTATCTCTACATTAAAGGTGCCTGTAGTAAGGTCTTTTTCTTATCAAGAGGTTGCTTCTAAAATTTCAGCTATTTCTCTATTTGAAACCACCCCCACTTTATACATTATATATAACGACGACTTTATCATAAAAGAAAATATTAACATAGTTCCCTCTCGCAACTATGTTATTTTAGTATTTAATGATATAGATAAAAGAAGTAAATATTATAAGAGTCACAGACAAGAAATTTTAGAGTTTAACAAGATTAGCACAGAGATTTTAACACAAAAATTAAAGATAGATTATAAAATTACTATAGATAAAGCTCTAAGGTTAATTTCGTATTGTGATAATGATTATGCAAGAATCTTATCAGAAATAGATAAAATTCAAAGTATTAGTGAAGACATGAACTCTGGGTTTGACTACATAGAACCTACTATATATAAGCAACCTCAAGGAAATGCTTTTCAACTTGTGGATGCCATATTAAAAAAAGAGTACACCTTGGTTTATACTCTATTAAAAGATTATGAAAAATTAGAGGAATCTAACATTGCATTATTAACAAATCTTTACAACACAACTAAACAAGTATTACAGGTTCAAAATTGTAAGTCAAAAAATATTTCACAAATTACGGGAATTAATCCATACGTTATAAAGCATCTGACCGATAAACTTAATATATGGAGTAATGCAGAACTATTATATATTATGAAAACAATTCAACAGGTAGACACTAATATAAAGAAAGGTGTCATAGACGAAGAAATATCAGTTAGATATGCACTAAGTTTAATTTTTAGGTAATGAGGAGGTCCAAATGCCACTATTTGAAATTAATAATTCTAAATCTAAAGACAAAAGTATTATTGATAAACTAAATAAAAAGAAAGAGACTCCAATAAAAAAGTCTAATTTATTAATAGATAAAATTCACGACATAGAGGTTGCTGTAAATAATAATTTGGGTCATTTAAAGGACCAGTATAGAATTATTACTTCAGAGGAAGAATTGAAAAACTATATACAAGCAGCAAACGAAAATAATATCCTATCAATAGATACTGAGACTACAGGCTTAAACCCACTTATAGATAGTATTGTGGGATTGTGTCTTTATACTCCAGGGGAAAAAGGAGCTTACGTTCCGATTAATCATATAGACTATATAACAGAAAAGAGAATTCCCAATCAATTAACTTCAGAACAAGTGCGCGATGTATTAAACATGGTAACCGCTGACATATATATGTTTAATGCTACGTTTGACATTAGAGTACTGAGGCATCAAGTGGGTAGTTATTTAACCTGTTATTGGGATGCCTATATAGCTGCAAGATTGATGAATGAAAATGAGGAGAGTAATGGACTTAAAGCTCTTCACGAAAAGTACATTTTAAAAGGTGAAGACAAGGAGTTTTCATTTAGTGCTTTGTTTAAGGGTATTACTGCTGACAAAATTCCTGTTGATATCTTTTACATGTATGCTGCTCATGATGCTGTTATTACATACGAATTGTGTGAGTTTCAAAAAAAGTTTCTCAATCCTATGGGAAAGAACGGGATGAACGAGGTATACAATGTATTTATGGATATAGAAATGCCTATTGTTGAAGTAGTATGTGATATGGAAGACCAAGGTTTTAGACTTGACTTTGATTATATTGCAAAGCTTACCCCCAAATATCACAAGTTAGCGGAAGAAAAGCTTTCTCAATGCTATGAAGAAATAAATAAATATGCCGATAAGATTGACGAGTACAATCAAAGACACGGCGAAAATAGTAAATTGAGCAATCCCATTAATTTAAGTTCACCCTCTCAATTGGCTATCCTATTTTATGACATTATGGGTCTTCCTCCTATTGACCCCAAGTCACCTAGAGGAACAGGTGAAGCCATACTTAAAAAAATGGATATTCCACTCACCAAGTTACTATTGGAATATAGAGCTGCAATAAAACTAACATCCACGTATCTAGACAAAATGCCTGAAATAGCTCTTAGTGATGGCAAGGTACACTGCAGGTTTAACCAGGTTCATGCTCAAACTGGTAGATTTAGTTCTGACAGCCCCAATCTTCAAAACATTCCTTCTAAGAATAAAGAGATTAGAAAAATGTTTATCGCGGACCCCGGTTATGTACTAATGAGCAGTGACTATAGTCAACAAGAGATAAAAGTTATGGCTGAAATGTGTAAAGATCCCTTTATGAAAAAAACTTTTGAAGAGGGTAAAGACTTTTACGCTCAAATAGCTTCCGCCTCTTTTAATAGGAAGTATGAGGATTGTTTAGAGCATTTTCCTAAGGGTTCACATATTAAGATGAATGAGGATGGTAAGTCTTGGAGATATGCTACTCGAGATGAAATAGAACAGGACCTATATGATAAACTTGCTGATGGAGATAAGGATACGTTTGATGAAGGTAAAAAATATAGGTCACAAGCTAAAGCTATTTTATTAGGAATTCTGTATGGTAAGGGAGAGAAAACTATCGCTGATGAATTAAAGTGCACTAAAGAAGAAGCCAGAGCTATTAAACAATCTGTGTTTGAAAATTTCCCAGCTATAAAACAATTTGAATACGATAGTTTACAAATGGCTAGAACCAAGGGGTACGTAACTACTCTATGGGGAAGAAAAAGAAGGCTTCCTGACATAAATTTACCGCCTTATGAATTTAAATCTAAGGATGGTTCCACACTGTCTCTATACAAAGTGGAAAAATACACAAAGTTACTGAAGAAATGCAAGTACAGAAATGAAGTGGATAAAGTTTCTAATGAGGCTATAAAAGAAGGAGTAGTTATAATTAATAATAGCTCTAAAATTGCCCAGGCAGAACGTCAAACTGTCAACGCCAGAATCCAAGGAAGTGCTGCAGATATGTCTAAAAAAGCACTAATAGCTATACATAGAAATCAACGACTAAAGGAGCTTGGGGCCAATATTATAGTACCCATTCACGATGAGATTATTATACAATGTCCATTAGAAAATGCCAAAGAGGTGGAAAAAATCTTTGTTGAAATGATGGAAAATTGTGCTAAAGACAAATTCACTATGGATATTAAGTGTGATGTCACAGTCTCTAAAGAATGGTACGGTCCTGAAATAGAATTAACTTAGTGGGTCCATAAAATTTATATTACAGAAAAATGAAAATGTGATATAATTATAATGTAAGATAATAAGAGGAGAAACTAAATCTATGGATAAAACTCAATTATTGGATAGAATATCTAAAAAAGAAGTTCAAATTGAAAAAATTAACAAGAGAATTATCAAATGGAGTAAGGAACTTACGGAGGAACAAATTTCTTTTGTAGAGGAAAGTATAGACTCATTGTGGAGTGAATACAGGACCTCTATTCAAGAAAAATTTGGCAAGTATAACTCTAATATGGATGAACTGAGAAGAGCTCATCAAGATTTAGCCGAAGCAAAAGTGATTCTTAATAAATATAAGAATCAATTGGAGTTAGTGGAGAGTAGAGAGGGTCAAGAAAAAATTCCTGTACTGGTTGAATTTTTTAAGAGATACAAAAAAGAAGTAACTAGATATATCGAGTTCAATATGCCAACCTTAGTTGAGTATTATAGGATTAATAGTGAATATTGTGACTGGCATAATCACAGAAATTCTATTATGAGAGAAGAAAACTTAACTGAAGATGAATGGAAGAAAAAGTTATACCAACTTAGAGAACGAGAGGACGAATTAAAATCTATGGTTCATCCAATTACATTTTCAGTTTATGATAGAAGAGCAGAAGACAATATAGATAGAGAAAAATTAGATAAAATATTAGACAAAGATATAGAGGCTAAATATTATAATATGGTCGAAAGAGTTACTAAAATCACAGGAGAAATTATAGATGCAGACCATATTGATATCGGCGGCGATGGAAATCTAAATGGTGTTATAAAGGGTACTGAAGGCACTGCTAAATTGGAAACAATAGGAGCGGGAGGATACAATATCCAGTGCTACCATTATAGACTATTGGTTCACCCCGTAAGATAGTATGCAGTGGTTAGAATATAGATTATACGAAAAACAAGATATACAGGACACCTGGTCAGTTGAGCAATGGAGAGAACTATGGGCTCAACTTGTTAAAGTGCTGGAAGAAGGATTATCTACCATGACTCATGAAATAGTAAATGATTGTACTAATCCTAGACAAAGAGCTGTATACATTATGACTCTAGAAAAAAAAGAAGCTGCAGAACAAGAAATAAAGACCTGGGACCTGTCTAGAATGTCATACAGAGTAAAGTTACTTATAAAAGCGCAAATTATGCAAAGAGTGAGATATAAGTATGCTTTAAAGACATTTAGCAATCTCCGAGAGTTGGAAGATATAAGCGCTCCATCTGAACCTTTTGACATAAGGTTAAATGACAATACTTACAAAAATTTAAAAGCTTACTATAACTTAAATATATATGTATAGAGGAGAAATATGAACAATACAAAATTAAATTTTGAGCAATTTATTAAAATATTACATGAACTGGATGAGGGAGTTAACCAAAGAGTGCTTATAAGGGCAATAGGTGGATTTTCAATTATCCTTAATTCGGCTGTAATGGATCTAGGCATAGATAGAATGAGTCAGGATATAGATTCTCTTACAAAGGTGTGGTCTAATAGGCGAGATGATTTAACTCACTATGATGCTGATGAAATTAATAGATTAAACAGGCCCGTTGACGAAGTTATACGAGAAATAGGTGAAAAATATGGAATAAATGGAAAATACAGTTCTTGGTTAAACAATAGTTGGTATGATACTCAGATGTATTATGACGAATTAGAAGAATTTATAGAATGGAAAACCTATGTTGATGAACAGTTTAAACATATAAAGTTGCAGTACGCTGATTTGGAAAGTGTATTTTTATTTAAGATGAGGGCTATCAATGATACTGTGAAGTATGATAGACCTAGAGATAATGATTTGTATGATGTATTAAACATTATGAGGGTATTTGAGGAAAAAGACTTTTATGATATACGAAATGCTAAAATGGCAAATGCGATGGATATGTATCCCGATGCGATAAATTGGCTAAAAAGGAATGCTGAAATGTGAACGAAAGAAAGGAAACAATGATGTACAGTGATATTTGTGTAAGATTGGTAGATAACAAAACAGAAAAAATGATAAGAGCTTACCATACGACTAATCTGAGTGAAACTCTAAAAATGTATGAATTTATGATTGATAAAGAAAATCTCATGATAGATATTCCGTACCAAGATAGAGAAGATAACTACGAGGATGGATACGGTGGTTTAGAAGGTAGAGTGAGAGACGTACGAGTTAATTTTGGAGATGAAATTAATCTGCTTAGTATAAATGTGTATATAGATGTATATTAGTATATAGCCTGCGAGTCTAAACTCCGAAAGTTGCACTTTCACAGGCACAACTTAAAGGGTTTGATGGAGAAGGACGCACTTATATAAAATAATCTCAATTTTTTCAAAATTTTTGTTTACAGAATACCAATTTTTATGATGAAGTTTTAGACCCAACTTACAAATATTACAATGATTTTGAAAAAGGTATTAGTGTAGTGGCATTAAACTTTTCTCAGTTAATTTAGGTGTAAATTATGATATATTTAATGAGTGGAATAATAGGAAGTGGAAAAAGTACATATATAAAACATCATGCTGCTCCATTTGATGTAGTAATAAGTAGAGATAAGATTAGATATTCTCTTTTACAGGATGGGGAAGATTATTTTGCTCATGAGAAAGAAGTAATAAAGAAGTTCAAAGAATATATTAGACTTTCTGATGAAAATACTGAATGGGGTAATATCTGGATAGATGCTACTAACATAACAAAGAAAACAAGAAGGAGATTACTTAATTATATTTCTCATAATGATGTCACTTGTGTATATTTTAAGCCTGATATAGAAAAAGCAATAGAACATAATAACAAAAGAACAGGCAGAGAAAAAGCACCTGAAAGAGAAATTATCAGACAAGCCACAATGTATGAAGAACCAAGTTTTGAAGAGGGATTTAAGTATATAGTTGAGGTAAGAAATGAATAATAAATTAAAAGGTAAAATTAATTTTGGACCAATAAGTCTAAAAGAAAGGCTATTCTTATATTGTAAAGCACAAAAAGTTGCAATTGAAGATAAGTATTGTAATGTATGTGAACACTATATGTATGATGAAACTCAAAGTATGGGTATGGATAGAGGAGCTTGTGATTTAGGTCTCCCTGTTACTGTATTGTTTGAAGAAAAATCACATACTTGTGAAGCTTGGGAATGGTACCCCATACATATAGAGGAGATTGTGATGTAGGTCAATATCTTTCTCCCAAAGAGTTGAAGAGTTGGTACAAAAAATATAAGAATTCATAAAAATTTTATTTGCATGAGAGCTATTCTATGATATAATAATATAAAGGAGAATGTCTATGCCAAAATTTACTGATTGCAGAAATTGTAAACATTTGCTATTTTCTTTTGTTGATGCAGAGGGGAAAAATGATTTCTTGTATTCAAGATATTAAAGAATACTACTGTGGAAACGAAGAAAGTGAGAATTACAATTATCAAATAGAATTACATAATTGTTGTAAGGGGTTTGAAAGGTTTGAAAAATGAAAATCATAAATGCTGACGAGCTAATAGTAGAGGTTGAAGAGCTCGAAGAGGATGGAAAAATAACAGAGGAAGTAGCCGAACTAATTATATATTTAGTTGAAAATACGCCTGAATGGACAGCAAGTAGAGAAAATGCATACTGGGGCATATATAGTTAATTATAAGAGCCGAGGGGAATTACATGAATAAAGTTAAGAAGTTATTTATAGTTGGTTTGTTAGTTTTTCTATTAACAGGATGCAGCTATGGTACTCTTGATACTATATATTCTGGTAGTACGGAGTTTACAGAATTTGACAATTGGCTGATGGAAGAAGTTGGTATTAAGGCTACTCCTGCTCATATAATAGTAAAAGATACAATAACTAACTATACAGACGAAACAGTTAGTTATACAGAATTGGAAAAGTTATTTAAGAACGATAAGATAAATGTAGAACTTTGGCAAGAAAAACTATCTAACGATAAGTATGTCAAAGATTACGATTTAATTATAGTTAAAACAACAGATTGTAGTGCTTGTGAATATCAAGAAGAGCACTACGAAAAAACTATACTTGCAAACTATAAGAATAAAAACATACTGATATATTGGATTAAAACTGAAGATTGTTTAGGTGGTTGTGATTAATATGATATATTTTACGTCAGACCTTCATTTTTCACATAATAAAGAGTTTTTATATGGTCCTCGTGGCTTTAGCTCTGAAGATGAGATGAATGAAGCAATAATTGAAAATTGGAATAATATAGTAACTCCCGAAGATGATGTATATATTCTTGGGGATTTAACGTTATCTAATAACGATGAAGGCTTAAAGTGTATTAAACAACTAAAAGGAAAATTGCATATTATAAGAGGAAACCACGATAGTGACAATAGAATAGAACTATACAGAAATTGTTGGAATGTAGTTGAAATATCTGAGGGGAAGTTTTTTAGATATGGTAAATATCATTTCTATCTTTCGCATTATCCATGCCTCACTTCAAACTTAGATATGGATAAACCTCTTCATGTAAGAATGATAAATCTTTGTGGACATACGCATACACAGGATAAATTCGCAGATTTTGATAAAGGACTTATCTATCACGTAGAATTAGATGCTCATGAGTGTAAGCCTGTAAATATAGAACAAATTATTGAAGATGTGAAAGAAGAGTGCGAAAGGAGAGTAATATGACTGAAATCACAAAATGTAGAACAAATAGTTGTCCTATGAGAGAAGAATGTTATAGATACACCGTAGAACCTAATTGGCCTTGGCAGTCTTATGCAGATTTTACGCAGGAATGTAGCGGAGTTGAAGGATTTCCATATTTCTGGGGAAATGGAGTAAAAAGTGATAAATCTGAGTAGATGGATACATATGTCTATAGCAGAATTAAATCAAGAATTGGAACAAATGCGAAAGATTGCTTCTCTTTTAGGCAAGGAAAATAGTTTTATCTGGCAATTTAGAATTGGTTACTTGGAAAATTATATCAAAGAAAGAGTTAAACAAAGAGAGGAATTAATTCCAAGATAAGTGAGGAGAAATAGATGATAAACATAAGAGAGTCAAAGTATTACCTTTTGGCGGAGCGAGATTATAAATGTTTAAGTAAGGCGTTTGAAGTAAAGTTTTACGACAACATATTTTTACAAGTAGCGACTCAATGCGTAGAAAAATATTTGAAAACAATATTATATTACAAAAAACCAAAAGCTGGAAGAATTATGGATTCACACGATTTAACAGAGTTGAAGAGGGCAGTTAGTAGAGTCGGATTTACCACTCCTGACCTTGAAAGTATGCTAGGAATTTCTGAAATTTATAATCGGGCCAGATATAATATGAATGAAAAATATTGGAATTTTGATTACGATGAAGCTAGTAAAATATACAGCGACGTAACCCTTATAAAGTCTATGGTAGAAGAAAAGATAGATGAATTAGAAGAAGAGGAACGTAAGCAATGGATAAACGAATAGAATTATTAATAAAATATTATGATGAAGGAATAGTAGTTCCGGCAGGTACATTAATTTCACTAGCAGAGCTATATCCAGTTAAAGATAGAAGTTTATATAAAATATTTTCTTTAGATGAAGAAGATGAAATATCATTAAGTGAATTTAAACAGTATATACAAGAGTTAATTAAGATATCCAGGGAAACAAAATGCTAACAATAGAACCAATTGAAAAATCAATCTTATTAAAGGAAAATATAGGACTAATCAAAAAAATAGATGTGCTAAGAGCAATTCTTATATGTGATGAAACAGGTTCAGACTTAAGCTATTTATATCAAGTGATGGAGAATATGAAGCCTCGTACTTGTGGTGGATGTGTACATTGGAATTCCGAAACTAATGGCTGTAAGAGAAATCCAAGTGTAGAAGGTTGGAAAGAAGATGATTTTTGTAGCTATGCGGAAGGTAGGTGAAGAATAAAATATGACATCAGTAAAACTAAGAATAATTATACAGAACTTCATAGTAAGAAAACGCATAAAAAGACTAAGACAAAAATTCACAGATTATGATTTTAGGTAGTTTCAGTGAGGCATAGCTATGAAATATTATATCATTAAACCACAGAATAGACCTATAGACAGTAAAATTATAGAAGGGTTAAAGAAAGTTGATAGAGAATATAATATAGTGGATTCCTTGGATAGTTGTGATATTGCCGTACTTCAAAGGGGATGGACTCGCTCTAAGGTTTGTGTTGCAGATTGGAAAAAGCAAGTTAATGAGAGGCATAAACCTTGTAAAGAAGGTTATCTCTTTACGAATAAATTCAAGGTACAGTTGAGCAAGGAGGAATAAAATGAAGAAAGATTTTGATACTGAATTTGAGGTCGCTAGAGATAGATTTAATTTAAGACTGTCAAAAAAGAAAAAGGAAAATTGTAGATACTGTAAATATTGGTATGATGTCTATGGGGATGCTCATTGTCAGAATGAGGATGTCTTAGATGTCTTGGACAGATATGAATTTTACGATTTGTATTCAGACCCCGATGAAGTGTGTGATAAATTTGAAAGTGCAATAGACGATAAGCATGACAATATTCCTATTGATAATTGTGAGGAAAATAAAATAAGTAAGGAAATCTTACTAAACGAAAAATATGCTATTATATCTATTCCAGAAACAGCAGTAGAAGTAGAACTTAATGTTAAAGTATTTACTGGTGGTGGAGTAGAAAAAGTAAGTAGAATACTATCTATGGAAGAAATAAGAGAAGCATTTAATGGGTATGAAGAAGCTGAAGATTGTGGCTATATTCCTCCAGATGCTACTTTTAGACTTACTGATAAAGGCAGAGAAATGTTAGAAGCAATGCTGTAATTATGGAAAAAATCAAAGGAGTAGTACAAAATTATAAATTTGATTTAAATGACTTAAGAGCAGGATTTACGGTGCTTAATCTTGTTCTTGTTATTCTATTTGGAGCAGCTGGATGTTTGCTCGGATTTTGTATTGCTCTTGTTGGTGTAATTAGAGATATAGTTAAAAAAAAGAAAGTTAATAGCTATATCATTCATGTAAGTAATTGCATACTGAATATATATTTGATGATATTGTTGACAAGATAAGGAGAAAAGAATGAAAAAAGTTTTAGTAATTATTAGTGCTTTGGTATTAACATTATCGATGACAGCTTGTACAAATACTATTGAAAAGCAAACTAATACAGTAACTAATCAGGAGAGTGTAACTACATTACCTGCAGAGAAACCAATAGTTACAAGTGAACAATTAACAGAAGATACGATTAAATCTATAGTATATGAGCATGCTCAAGTAAAGCCAGAAGAAGTTAATCACATTATTATAGAAAAAGATTTTGATGATGGTAGAGAAGAAATAGAAGTAGATTTCTGGGTAGGTAAGACTGAATATTCTTATACATTAGATTTGGGTGGAAATATTTTAGAATTTGAAGTAGAGAGAAATGATTGATAAAAAGTCTAAAATTTATATAACAGGAGATATGCACGGAGAAATTGGCATATCCAAGTTTAATTCCGACAATTTTCCAGAAGGTAAAACTTTAACCAAAGACGACTATGTAATTGTTCTTGGTGATTTTGGTTTAGTATGGAATTATAAAGAAACAGGCTGTTCTGTACCCTCTAATCCTAATGATAAATGTTGGACAAGAGAAGAATACTATTGGCTTAAATGGTTAAATAATAAACCTTGGACAACGTTATTTATTGACGGAAATCATGAAAATTTCAATAGACTAAAGACCTACCCTATTACTGAATGGAATGGCGGGAAGGTACAAAAAATATCTGACTCAGTTATTCACCTTCTGCGAGGTGAAGTCTATACGATAAATGACACTAAGATATTTACATTTGGTGGAGCAAAGAGTATAGATAGGGGAACAGTTACAGGAACAGAGGAAAAAGATATAAATAAGATTTGGTGGAAAGAGGAGCTACCTTCACAAGAAGAACTTGATAATGCTATATCTAATTTAGAAAAGCATCATTTTAATGTAGATTATATATTAACTCACGCATTACCTAATAATTTACATATGAGATTAGGTTATTCTGATTTTGATACTCTTACTTCTTTTTTATGGAATGTGCATGACATGACTAAGTTTAAAGGTTGGTACTGTGGGCATTATCATAGAGATGAGCAGATAAGTTATGCCACAACAGTTTTGTTTAATAAAATAATACCTTTAGGTGATATCGTAGAAGGATGACATATGAAAAAGAAATACAAAGAAGAAATAGAAACAGTAAAAATGGTATGTGTTATATACCTACCTCTTGTGGGATTTGTATGGCTACTTGCTCTTATCTTGGGGAGGTTTGCATGATGTATAGTCTTATAGAGTATGTAAGTTCTCTACCTAAAGTCAATCTTATTGGTACAGGGCTATGGATATTAGCGTGTGTTGGCATACTTATTTTTACGGCGGTAAGGGAAAATAGATGAAAAAGACAATAGAAGAGAAAATAGAAGAAGTATTAGAAAACTGTGACTATAAAGTCAGCAAAGATAGAGTAGACGAAGATATTTGTAGGTTAGATTGTTTGCCTTGTCAAGTAGTTATTGATATGGGTCAATGTTTAGCCTTAATTGAGTTTTTTAAAAATATAGATGTGTAAAATAATTCTCTAAAAATTGTTTACAGAAAGATAAAATTGTGTTATAATAGATATATAAATTATAGCACATTTTTTATAAGGAGTAAGGACTAATGTTAATAGATTTTGAAGATATCAAGCACAAACTTAATAATAGTAAGTGGTACGGAACTCAAGCATGGTGTGAGATACTGGATATTATAGGCAATTGTGATGACAAGAGCAGACCAAAAGGCGAGTGGATTCTTGAATGTGATAGCGAAGGTGAAGGAGATAATTTGTATCGTTGTTCTAAATGTGGCTGCAGATATGGTTGTCAAGAATATGACAAGCCAAACTACTGCCTTGTCTGCGGAGCAGAAATGAGAGGAGAATAAACGGAGATGTGGGACGATATATACAACGAAATAGATGAAAACATAGCCCCGTGCAAAGGCTGTGGTGATTACGATGGCGGTGAGTGTATAAGTAAAGGTGGTTGTGCAAGAGAGGTAAAAAATAATGAATGTCAAACAGATGAAAAAACTAATTATTTCTGATAATCCTATTATTGTTATTTATGGAATTAGAAATATATGTGAATATATCTCTCGTAACTACGGTGTTAATATAGATTTTTATCCTACTACAGAGCAACTAAAAAATATTATTAAAGATTTTGAATATTATTTTGAGTATTTTGACTCATTTGAGGGTATATGGCTTTATGAATATGATGAGAACAATGTTTCTAATTTAGAAGTTATTTCTTTAGATACACATGGTGATAGGATAGTTATAAACTGTGGCTATAAAAGTATTTCATAGAAAGAGGGCATAAAAATAATGATAAAGACATTATATCCAAGTTTTCAAAGATGGTCTGAAAAAGGAAGCGTATATCTTATCAGTGATAGTCATCTTTTTGATTCTGATAGGGCATTTATGGGATATGATATTTCTGAAAGAGAACAGATTGGCATATTGAAAAAGAGATGTCATAAAGGAGATACACTTATTCATCTTGGGGATGTGGGTGACCCCTCTCTTTTTTCTGAATTAAAGTGTCATAAAGTTCTTATTATGGGCAATCATGATGAAGCAGCAAGTAGATTTGAAGAGTACTTTGATGAGATATATACAGGACCTCTTTGGGTTGCTGAAAAATTAGTTTTATCTCATGAGCCTCTATGTTTAGAAAGCGGAATAACAAGAAATCCCATAGCATTTAATATACACGGGCATGACCATAGTGGAGAATATTATAGCGATGATTATCATCTTAATGTGTGTCAGAATGTTTTTGGCTACGAGCCTCTTTCTCTTAAAGAGTTCATAAATGATGGACACTTAAAAAGAATAAAATCAATACATAGGGAGATTATTGATAGGGCAACAGAAAGAAAAAAGTCTAAATAATTTGCTGAATCAGAAACTAATTCCACACTTAAATATGAACTATTAAAAGGAAAATAAAAGGAAAATAATAAGATGAAAGATATTAAAGCTTATAACAAAATAAAAAAATTTGAAAAACCAAACTACAAAGTAAATACATCTACAAGGGATATTGTAGTATCGTTTTTTCATGATGGTAAACTCGGAATTACTGCATATGTAGATAATAATTATATTTATTGGCACTCAGTAACAACTGTAAAAAATGATAAAATTAATACTGAAATATTTAATCACATATGCAATAAAGACTATGATTTTAGCATGGGGTATGGGAGTAGCTATGATTACAAGCAATCCTATAAAAAAGTTATAGGTAACCATTATGAAGTACACTTTGACCTGAACATAGAAAAAATGGAAGTCACTAGCCTTAGTGCTGAGGGATATTCGCATAAATATTCTGATTCTTGGGTTCATAATGGGGATGTAATAATTCCTCCTGGTAACTCATCTAATTGGGGAAAATTCTTTGTAAATGATATTAGAAGTATATTTAATTTTACTAAAGAAAAATGTAAGTTTAGAGAATTAGATGGAAAATATTTACAGACACTAAAACATTATAGAAGAATGCTTACAGAAGCAGGTTATGATAATGAATTTGAATATGAGGGAAAAACATATAGAGGATATACTTCTGACCCAGTAGAAATATATCATAAATTTAATCCTCTTAGCAAAATTATAAATGAAGAATCTTATATATTATGTTCAGATAACGAAGAAATAAGGGAAACATATTTAAACCTAAAAAATGACCTTTACAGTATATATTGCACATATATGAGTATTGTGCGTTAAATTTTTGTTTAAAGAAATCTGTTTTTATGATATAATTAATATAAGGAGAAATACGGTGAATGATAAATATAAATAATTTGGGAGATTGTTCTAATAAAGATTTTATAGATATTAGAGATAATATAGAAAAGTATTTTCCAGAGTATACTTCTTCCCAACAATCTGATATAAAAGAGTTATTTAAACTTGTACTCAGAGATGGATTTCCAATACAATTCAAATTAGATAAAGTGTGTATAGACATATATGAAGACAAACTGTGCTTTAAAAATTCTTATAATCAAGTATGTTATGAAGAGAATGATATATTAGAATGTATGCCTATATTTTATAAAGTAAATGGAAAGGAGTTTAAACTTTCTTTTACAGATTCTAGAAACTCCCAGCCTGTAAACATAAGGTGGAGGGTGGATGATGGATACTCTGAAAAAGATTATGAAGATTTTGATAACTATATAACAGAATATGGAAGTACAGTATCTATTCATGATGGAGATATTATAAGTGTATGTAAAAATTTATCTGATAGTACAACTAAAGGATTACAATTATTAAAGTACGCGGTAAAACATGGAGGTAACAAACTAGATGCGTATTCACACTTATATAGATTTTATGTAACCTCTGGGTTTACTCCCATATCGGTGTGCAGGTGGGATGATGAGTTTGCACTTCCTGACTGGTTAGAAGCTAATAGATTTAAAGATGATTCTTGGAAAGAGTTACCAGACACTAATTTTAATGTTAAACGTGAAGATATTATTTTCTTTATATATACTGAAACAACTAACGTTACATTAGATTATGAAGAATGGGTAGAACAAGTAGAATATAGTAAAGACTATAATGAAGCAAAGTTTAAGCGTGATAAAATTTTAGAAGAAATGGGAGGGAACTAAAATGACTAAAAAGAACTATGAAAAAGAAGTAAAGAGAAGATTATATGAGGAATGTAATTCTTCAACTAAACAAGAAATTGATACATTTATTGAAAATAATCAAGATTTTTTCTATAGCTATTATTTTGATACACAAAAAGAAAGTTACAAATATAACGACGAGTATGCTATTCAATCAGCTGTGGATAATTTTTTGATGGCACTGTAAATTATGGATAGACAAACATTTTTTGAACGAGTAATTAATAAGACACAAGTTAAAAGACCCATATATACTTTAGAACAGGTTAAGAATGAAGCAGAGGAGTAATTTATGAAATATTTTGATACACCCGAAGCTAGAGATATTTTAAAGAAAGGTCTTGATGAGGCTGAGAGGGGCGGATATGCCAAGGCTATCAAAGACTTGAAAGAGGTTATCATAGAGTTAGAAGATGCAGGCATAGAAGTTCCATGGGAGGCTCAAAACACGTTAGAGTATATGTATGTAAAGAGATATTGTAGGAGAGAAGGAATATGAGTCATTATGCGGTAGCAGTTATTCACAAGGAAAATCAAGATATTGATGAAATGTTAGCTAGATATAGCGAACACCTTGAGGTAGAACCTTATATTCAACGTACTAAAGAGGAAGTAATACAAGATGCTAAAGACCGTAGGGATAGAATGATTGCACAAAATAGGCAAGACGAAGAATGGGTGCAAGTATACATTAACGCAAAAACGGATGAAGAATTGTATAAATGCGAAGTTGACGACTATGTTGATGAAGATGGCAATGAACTTTCTACATATAACCCAGACTCCAAGTGGGATTGGTATGTAGTTGGTGGTAGATGGGGTGGTTTACTCAAGAGTAAAGAAGATGGAGAATATTATGATGAACTCCCTATGACCGACATAGATTTTTCTCGTAACGAAGAAGAATATAAAAATGCTCTTGAAGAATGGGAAGATATTATGGCAGGCAAAACTTTCTATAGACCAGAATATTATCTTGAAACTTATGGCACAAAGGAAGAGTATGCTCGTAGAGTATCTGAGTTTAGTACTTATGCTATTCTTACCCCAGAAGATGAATGGATAGAACCAGGAAAAAATGGGTTGGTTTGGTGTAAGTAACGCTTCTTCAGAAGATAAAAGGAAGTATGAAGAAGGATATATGGATATTATTAACAGATATATGTCTGATGAATATATTATGACTATAGTTGATTGTCATATTTAGGAGGTGGTTATTATGAATCACCTTATTGAAATAGAAAATAAATTATATGAACATTTTAACAGATTTAGAAATAGAGAACAAATTACAAAATTTGTAGGTAATTATAAAGATATAATAGAAGATTTGTACAACAAAGGTTATTCTATGGATAAAATCTATAAGGACCTTAAATCTGAATTAGAAGAATGTATAGCATTAGATAGAATATTTCATGCAATAGAACAACAGGAGCGGTAAAATTGTTAGGGTATACCATATTTATAGTATTATGTTATTTCATATTATTATTACTTGGGTTTGATAATTATTCTGCTAGTATGTCTTGTATAACTGTATGGGTATTTTTACCAGTGTTTATATACGCTTATAAAGAAATAACAAGCGGAAATGACCATACTTGTAGAACTTGTGGGCACAGGGCAATGTGGTGGTGTAAACTGACGAGAGATACAGTGGATGAAAAGTGCAGTTGTGAAAAATATATCGGCATATTTGAAGAAAAGAAAAAATTATGAATGCGCGCTCAGTTAAAGACTTAGTACTTTTCTTGGCAAGTAGCTATAAATTATTGTTTACAAGGTCTCCTTTTTATGATATAATATTATCAAGAAAGGAGATTTTTATTCATGAAGTTTGATTTTTCCAGTAAGTCATTTTCCAGGTACTGTAAGACTGGGGATGTTCGCTCTTTTGAAAAGAAAGAGATTTGTTGTTTTTGTAAAAAAGAAATTACTGGCTATAGAAATAATCCTGCGCCTGTAAAATCTTCTGTTCACACCTGCTGCGATATGTGTAATAAAGAAATAGTTATTCCCGCTAGATTAAGGAGGTACCACAATGAATCCTAATAGATATCCTGCAGGGCAAAGTAATGGAGGACAATTTGCTCCTAAAAATAGTGGGCTTTCTTCAGAAGTAAAGCAATCTCTATCTAAAAAGTCTAAAACTAGGAAAAAGTTAGAAAATTTAGAAATGAAGAGTATTTCCTCTAAACTTGATGGAAAGATAGATAATGACCTGAATTCTTTATATCATGCAATAAAGCATGGACACTCAAAGATGGTATCTAAGAAAAATCTTAACAGAGTAAAATCCACTCTTGAAGACCCAGACTTTGTGTATAAAGGAGACAACAGTTGGAATTGTTACTATAAGAAATATCCAGGAATTACTAAAAGATATGATTATGTAAAAGTCGTAGTTAATCCTAAAAAGAAAAGAGTAGTAACATTTTTTGGAGCTAAAATTACAGAGGAGGAAAAAGATAAACTCTATGAAAAACAATAAAAAAAATATTGCAGTATATTATGACGATGATAACGATGTAATGTCTATTTATACTGGAAACGAAGAAGAATATTACGGAGAACAAGAAGGGGATTATATAGAACTGCGAAGCGCAGAGACTAATAAACCTGTAGGCTATATTATATTTAATTATGAAAAGCATTTAGAAGATGAATCTATATTAAAGATGCCTTGGAGAAAAATAGATTTTGTAGTAGAAATAGCTCCCGTTATTGCTAAATATTTTGAGGAAAATTATGAATAGTATTTTTATGGGTCCGTTTTTTATTATATTTCTTGAATTGATGGGTGGTTGTTTAATGTGCGGTTTTCTTTATGTTATGGCCACTAAGATATCGGATTTAAAAGAAGAACAGTTTATAAACGAATTAAAGGCCGCGTTTAAAGAAAACTTTGGAAGTGAGGATGTTGATATCAACTAGGAGGTAAAATTATGACTGACCGTGAATGGATAGCAAATTATAATTACAGTAGACTAATGTACATAAAGCCCAATGGTTTAAAATATATACGCGAAGAATCAGATATTGATATTACTAACATTATAACGAGATTCTTTGGTAAAAACACGGTGCATAAAGCAATTGTTACACTATCAAAAGATACTTCAGAAAAAGAGATATGGAATCCTGATGCGTTTAAAATATTCACTTTACGCTATGAAACTGAAATAAAGACAGAATCCTGGGAAACATTTAAGCACTTTACATTTGATGAAAATCCAATTACAATTTATTTTACTAGTGGTGATATCGTAAAATTTATAGATGGCACAATGTTTAAAATAAAGTAGGAGGGAATTATGGGTTGTTCAAAATGTTTACATGTAGAAACTTGTAGAGATGCAAATAGTGAAGTGACACAACATTGTAATAATTATGATAATGAAATGCTTGGTAAAATAACAAGAGTAGTAAGGTTACTTACGAATTATACTACCCCTTTTATTTTTTATAAGTATTCTACTCAAAAGTTAAAAGAATTTAGTGACAGGGAGTGTGTAGTTTGTGAGGCGTATGAATCTAAGGAACACTTTGATGATGTGGCATTTACTCACTGCAGCAGGTCCGCTTATGAAATTGTATTCCCTGTAGATTATCTTGAGTGGCAAAATGATAAAATAATTCAAGATATGTTTGAATCATTGACTATACATGACGAATTATTATATAATACTCGAATTAGTAGACTAAAAGAGAGAAATGATAAACTACAGGTATCTGTTACTGTAGACAAAGAACAATTTGATAAATTAGTGGAAATGAAACTAGTAAAACCTGAAGTATGGAACTATAACTTTGAAAGTTTGTATCCAGATAGATTGTTTTCTACTAGGAACAGATTTGAAGAAAAATTTGACAAGGATAAACAATGAAGAATAAATACAGTAGTAGAAATGTATCATATAGATATAGTTGTAACAATTGGTGTTGTCCTTGTAATGATGGTACTAAAGGTTGCTATGCAGAAGAAAGTATTATGGATTTATGCGATTTTGATGATGCGGGTTTTACTAAACATCTAAATAAGTGCTATAATGATATGCTAAAGGGTGAAGAAGAATATAATCTTGCTTGTAAAGATTTTTATTTCTATTGCGATACAGTATATGAACCTTGTCCTGCTAATTATAAAGGATATTGTAGTGAACTGGAAGATGGGTGCATAAATCCTAAAGAATGTGATATAAGATTAGAGTTATTAAAGGAGTAAGATATGAATATATCAAAGCACGCTGAAGAGCGCTATGCTGAAAGAATTATGTCCTATGATGAAAAGATAGATAGAAGCATATTTATTACCCAGCATAAAGAAAAGATAGAAAAAGACCTTAATAAAATGAGAGAGTTTGGAGAGTTAATTTATTCTGGAAAATCTCTTAAAGAGAGTAACTCTAATATAGATATTTATCTCAAAGATACTTGGGTACTAATAGTTGATAAAGATAAAGATTTATTAGTTACTGTATATAAAATTGATTTGCAGGTAGGCGAAGACTTTACTAAAGAGTATATTTCTAAGGTGCTTGATAAATTGAGTGAAGCTAAGAAGGAATATCAAAATTCAGTAAAAGATATGGATAAACAAACCCAAACTTACAGGGAGCTCATAGCGGCCAATGACCTAGAAATAACCAATTATCGAAAAATGGCAAAAACTCTAGAAGAACAGAATGAAGCTTATAAATCTTTAATTAGTCAATCTATAAATACTAAAAAGATATTAGATGAAAAGGTAAGGGAGACAGTAAAAATACTAACAGGCGGTAAAAATTGGTAAAATAAGATGATTACACAAGAACAATTTAACAAATTAACAGAGCAAAATAATGAAATATTGACTAGAGAACAAGAGTACGATGTTTTTGAGTTTTATAATGCTAATAAAACAATAGAGAATAGAAATAAAATAGCTCTTAAAAATTATAAACTCATATTTAAACCGGCATGGGAATATACTAGATTTGGCTCAGAAAGGGAAGACCTGGAACAAGAGGCTTTTCTAGGATTGTTACAAGCCATAGACAAGTTTGATTACACCAAGGGGGTTAAGTTTAGCGTGTACGCTTATACTTGGTTTAATAGTTACTTACAAAAGTGTACCATAGATGATGGAATTATTCATATACCATTTAATATTATATGGCAATTAGAAAAAATGAAACGACTTAGTCGTGAGTATGAGGATAAGTATGGGGAAGGTCCTAGTGACATATATCTACTAAAAATAATGGGCATAGACAGGTCCGAGCTAGGTCTATTAAAACAATATGAAACAAGGACTGGTGTACTGTCAATGGACTATAGTTATAAATCTGATGATGGAGAAAGTTTAACCTTTCATAATTTTATATCGGATGAAGAACAAGAGATGGACAATCTTATAGATAGATTGGTAGCGGAAAATGTAGTAAATGTTATCCTCAAATATGTACCCCAAGACAGAAGAGAGCTGATTGAAAGAAGGTATGGGTTAAATGGAAACCTGCCTCACACTTTTAAAGAATTGTCAGAGATATATAAAATAAGTGAAACGGCCCTTAAGATGAAATTGAAAAGAGCTCAATACACAATACGAAGAAATCCAAAGATTAGAGCCATGGCAAAAGAGATTGCTGATTTAAATATACATTAAAATAGAAAGGAACAGCCTATGATTATATTATCTGAACTATTAGCTATTCTTAGTAAAGACCTAAATATACTCTTTGTAGATGAGAATGATAACGAATATACTCTGTACACCTTACCAGTAGAACTATTAAACAGGTACGTTCAAATTATTTTGCCTGTTACTGACGGTATAGAGATAAGATTATTCGGAGAAGTTAATGAATATATAGTTGAGGATGGCTACGGAAACCATTTTGAGTATTGGACGGATGGTGAATATGATATTGCCAACATGCCTAACCATGATGTGGACAGTTCACGCTTGAACTAAGGGAGATGAAAATAATGAGAAACAAACCGATTTCTCAAGAAACAATCAACAAAAAGATTGATACTTGTGAATGGGCTATCAGAGCGTATAACATACCTGTATGTCGTGCCCTCGCATCTCCTTGTACAAGAGTGATAGATAAGGGTCTCTGCCCTATGCTGATTGAATTTTTTAGTGGAAGTATAGAAGAAAAGGAGTAAAAAATGAAAAAGATAACTATTATATTATTCAGCTTAATCCTTTGTCTAGTTTTAGCTTCTTGTGGCAATAAAACGACATCGAATAATGATAAGAGTGAACCCAGTCTTATAGAAGAAATTCAGGAAGAACCCTCAAACATTGAAGCACAAAAAGAGGAAAACATCTCAGAAGAAATTACGGAAGAAGAGACTCTTTATTCTACATTACTAACAATATGTAAGAAACACGTTTCCCCAGACACAGATGAAAACAAAGTAAAAAACTTTGTGGAAGGTCTAAGTAAGGGGAATTATACTTATCAGATAGTAAATACAGAAACAGGCGTATCTATTCCTTTTTCTCTATATGCTTTTGGCCCTAATGGAACGATGTATAAGGTTAACATGAGCCTTCTCGGTGATACTAGCAATTATAAGGTGAAGTATTACACGTATGACTGCCCGTATATTACTGGGCAAGGAAATAAGACTGTGGGGGTAACAAATCCAAGTAACCTTTTCTGGTACCGCTCTATAGATATTGAGAGTAGTAAAACCTCTGAACCTATTTATATTGGGCATATGGGTTTTAGTTATTGGGATTACACGGATTTTGAGAACGATAAAGATAAGAGGGACATCATTATACAAAATGACACTATATTTTGGAAAAAATATGATTATAACCATGAATATGTAACATCTTATGAAATACCTATTATGCTTGAGAATGAAGAGCTCGCATTAGAAATAGGTCTTTATTATCCTAATGACACAAAAGATATTATTGAACAAATAAGATTAGAAAGTATAGAACCCGTTCAAGAGTTTGTAGGTGTAGATAATTTTGAATTTGATTTCCCAATTCATGGAAATGTTACATGGAAACACTGGATAAATCTAAAATACAATAAATCTCCGAAGTACAAAATAACAAATGCTAACTTTGGTTACGGAGTAGGCGAAGGCGTAGGATTTGATATCAAGTCAGAAGACAATGAAAAACGCCTAAAGTTTTCATTTGAATTGATGCACGATGCCTATTTTAAGGGAACAATGGGCGGTGCTTATAACCTCACACTTAAAGATACATACAAAGATTGGTCTATATATGAATATAAAGACAATAATGACGGGCGAGACTTATTTGTAGTTTACGACGATACAGTTTTTAAAACCCCAACCGATATAGGTTCTATGGATGCACATCCTGTTGTACACGTAATACCATATACTCAAGAAACAATAGATATTGGGACAGTGTGTGAAATGTTAGAACAGTTCACTATTGCTATGGGAGATGAAATTACTAATGATTAAATGGATAAACGATATGATTACCAAGGAAAAGATTGACAAGCTACGAGAAAAGATTAAACCAGAAGTGGAAAAACTTATGATAGAGGAATTTCCTTTTGCGGTTGATGAAAATGGAAACTATCATCCCTTTATGGGTTCTTGTCATTCATTTTGGACATATGAGAAACAAATTCTAAAAGAAAGGTATAATATTGACTGGAAAACTCCTGCAGAGGAGCACCCAGAAATACGATATGATTGATATGAAAGATTATAGTACAATACAAAAAGATATAAAGTCTAACTGGACAAAGAAAGATGAAAAGAGAAGACAAGCAGTGGCACATCATTATAAGATGATGATTAACGAAGAAGAAGCTATAAAACTATCAGTTAGAGATAGTGATATACATGGAGCTAACTTTTCTTTTCCTATAGATAAAGGAAATCCAGAGCATATATTTGTAAATACAGACACAGTTAGTGCTATTAAGCAGTTTAATACTGTTGATATGTGTGCTCTTAATTTTGCTTCATATAAGCATCCTGGTGGTGGTTTTCTTAATGGCAGTATGGCTCAAGAAGAAGCTCTCTGCCACGAAAGTACACTATATGAAGTATTATCTAATGAAAAATTTAATAAATACTATGAATGGAATAAGAAGCATTTAAATAATAGTTTATATCTTAATAGAGCAATATATAGTGAAAATATAAAGTTTGATGATGTTTATTGTGATGTTCTTACGTGTGCTAGCCCTAATTGGGGTAGTGCTATGAAATATCACAATGTAAGTAAAGAAGAAAATAGTAAAGCATTAAGAGAAAGGTGTCAATACATAGCAGAAATTCTTAATTATCATAGCATTGATACTTTTATTACAGGAGCTTTTGGGTGCGGCATTTTCGGGCAGGACCCAGAAGAAGTTGCTAACATATGGAAAGATATAAATTGGGGAAATGTAGAAAAAGTAATATATGCCGTTCCTGGTGATAATGATAACGCTAAAGTATTTAGGAGAATATTTGGATGAGAATACTCTTATTATCTGATACTCATTATCAATACACTTGGAAACATGTAGATGATATTTTTAAGACTAAATTTGATTACTGTGTTTGTTTAGGTGATGTTGAAAATTTAATGATAAATTACTTGGCGGAGAAGTGTAAAGAACAAAATATTCCTATATATGTATTAGACGGCAATCATGATAACTATATAAATTTGGAAAATGAATATGTAAACTTAATACACATGAAGTCTTTTAGATTAGGAGATTACAATTGCTTTGGTTTTGGAGGTTCATACGCTTATAAACCTAAGAATAACTCAGAGATGCTATGGACTCAAGAAGATTCTATACAATTACTAAATAATATTGATAATGTTGACATATTGTTTACGCATGATTCTATTAGTATTAATAAACTGAAATTCACTAATAGAAAACTAAGGAATATGTTGCTAAATACTTTTCTTAGTGCATATAATCATCCAGGTTTGATAGGAATAACTAATCTTGTCAAAAAATGTAATCCTAAATATCATTTTCATGGACATCATCACTGTAATCTTATATATAAGTATAAGAATACACAATGTCAATGTATATACGGATTTAAAATAGTTGAAATTTAATGTGAAATTTTTGTTTACAGACTCTCCTTTTTATGATATAATAGTAATATCAAGAAAGGAGATTTTTATTTATGAAGATTTATTTAGAAAAAGCCCCCGAAGAAACAGGTGGCATTTCATATTGGGGAGTTAACGATAACGGATTGCATACTTGGGAAACTCAAGATTGTGCTACTGATTTAGATGCATTTAACAAAATAGTCGAAAAGTATCCCAGTAAAACACTTGAGAAAATTTTCTATACTTCTCCTGCTCAATATGAAGCCCGTAAAAAGAGAAATATTCGAGACTTTGGTACTGATTATTACTCTACAGAAATTTTAATAGAGTGTGATACAAAAGACCTACCAAGTATTACAACAGTAAAAAGTAATCTTGAAAAAGAAATTCACAAATTAACCAAAAAGATAGATGCTCTCAAACAACAACTTGATGCATTAAAGTAGGATAAATATAGTTAATAATAGGAGTAAAAATTATGGATATAATCACGGCGTTAAAAGAATTGGAATCTTCTTTGAAGGTGCATTCGTCTGTTACAACTATCTTCAGAAATGAGAGGTGAACGATAAATGAGTATGATTTTGCGTATAGAATATGACGTAGCAAGTTGTAAAGATTGTCCTCTGCTTGGCAGGGACGGTGTCAATTACACTTGCATGCTTATATGTTCTAAACATCTTGATTTTCTTATGTTAGACCAAAAAAGGGACGAAGAGTGTCCGCTTATGAATGTCGAGAACAGACAAAAGGGTAAGTGGATAGGGATAGGATACGACGGATACGCAGATGGAAATCCTGTATATGATGAGTGGGAATGTTCTAATTGTGGGCACGAGATAAAAACAGAGGACACTCCACCATATTGTGAAATGTGCGGAGCAAAAATGGAAATGACTGAAAATGAACCATTAATGACAAATAAAGAAGTAATTAACAACATGTCAACTGAAGAGTTAGCAAAATACTTATTTAACAGAGGAAACTGTCAGGAATATTGTTATGGAATATGTGCTTTTCAAGATGATTGTGTGAATCCTTATGTCAAAGGAGAGGGTTTTTGTATAGAGCAAATATGTAAGTGGTTAGAATCAGAAAACGAGGAAGAATTAAGATGAGAGATAAGATAACAGAAATTTTAGAAGCAGAATTTTATAGTGTATATTGTGATAACTGCGCTTATATATACGGACCAGAAGAAGAGGATTATAACCCTTGTGAAGATTGTCATAGAAAGAGTATGCGGTGGAGATTATCTCATGCATGTGCAGAAGAATTAGCGGATAAGATTCTTAATTGCATAAAAGAAGTTGAGGCTCAAGAACTGAAGGAACGCTATCAGGAATGTTTAGAAGTACTTGATAAAAAATTAGAAGATTATATGTAAAAGTTCACTTTGAGGGTAGATATATGGATTATAATTGTTTATTGGAATCAAAAGAATATGAGTTTTTAAGAACAAGTGAACATTTAGGTAGTAATATTTGTATGATTGCTCTAGGTGGAAGTCATGCATATGGTACAAATATTGAAACTTCCGATGTTGATATTAGAGGATGTGCATTAAATACAAAGGAAGAGATTTTAACAAATCAAAAATTTGAACAGTTTGTAGATAATGAAACGGATACCACTATCTATGGTTTTAATAAACTTCTTAAACTGCTTTCTAATTGTAATCCAAATACTATCGAAATTTTAGGATTAAAACCTGAACATTATTTATATTTGTCTGAAGAGGGAAAAGAACTTCTTAAAAATAGACACATGTTTCTTTCAAAGAGAGCATATTATTCATTTGGCGGATACGCTTACTCTCAGCTTAGAAGATTGGATAATAAGTCTATGAGAAAACTATCTCAGCCTGAAAAAGAACAACATATTCTTAATAGTATTTTTAATGCTAGTACAACATTTGAGGAAAAGTATTTTGAAGTACCTGAAGATGCTATTAAACTTTACATTGGAAAATCTGAAACAGATGAGCTTGAAGAAGAAATCTTTATGGACATAACTTTAAAACATTACCCGCTTCGTGATTACAAAGGAATGTGTGCTGAAATGAATAATATTGTAAAAGAATATTCTAAACTTGGTCATAGAAATACAAATGCAATTAAGAGAGGAAAACTCAGTAAACATGCAATGCATTTAATTCGACTTTATATGATGTGTCATGATATTTTAATTAATGAAGAGATTATTACATATCGTGATAAAGAACATGACCTTCTTATGGATATTAGAAATGGCAAATATTTGGATGATAATGACCAACCAACAAAAGAGTTTATGGAAATGGTTGAGTATTACCAGGAAAAGGTTGCAAGAGCATATAAAATTTCTGATTTACCGCATTCTCCAAATTATAATAAAATCAATAAATTTATAGCCGATATAAATGAAAAAGTTATTTTACGAGGTTAATTATGAATATGAGTAGTGGAAACACCTGTCCTACAGCAATTATGTGGATATATGTATAAATTAATTTTTTAAAAGGAAATTTTTATAGAGTTTGCCAAGAAAAGGGGTAAGTCGTTAGCTTAGCACATGAATTGGCTTTTAATTAATATTTAATTATAAATATCCTAAAAGAAAGGAGGTTAAAATGTTAGTACAAAGAACAGAGCAACACATTATAGATAGACAATCTAAGTGGTACAAAACGCTTGAAGAATTATGTCATAAAGCTAAAAACACGTACAACCAAGGTAATTATCTTATTCGGCAGGAGTTTATTAAAACTGGCAAGTGGTTGAGATATAATGAAGTTGATAAATTAATTAAGTATAGTGACGACAATGAAAACTATTATTCTTGGATTGCTAATGCAAATCAACAAGTGCTTCGCAGATTAGACTCAACTTGGAAATCATTTTTCAATAGTATTAAAGATTGGAAAAAGAATCCCACTAAGTATAACGGTATGCCCAAGTTACCTAAGTACTTAAAGAAAGATGGATTAACCGAGTTTGGGTTAACTACTGTACAATGTAAATTGAAGAATGATAATTTAATACATTTTCATCAAGCAATGAAAGGGTTTACTATTCAACCACAGTTTATCTATGATGATAGACTCGTGCAGTTTAAGCATTGCAGAATAGTACCTAAAAACGATAGAATTATTGTTGAATTGGTTTACACTATTAATATTCCTGATTTTGTTAAAGAAACGGGTCCTATTGGAAGTATAGATTTAGGTTTAGATAACTTCGTAACTTTTGTTGATAATCTTGGAAATCACCCAATTATCATCAACGGTAAAGGTCTAAAATCATGTAATCAATATTACAATAAGCTTATTGCAAAAACAAAGTCAGAGTTGGATAGAAACGGTAATTCAAATAAGTATTCACACTTGTTATATTCAATAACAAATAAGCGAAACGATAAAATTAAGCATTTTATGGACAAAGCGAGCAAATACATAGTTGAAAACTGTGTCGATTTAGGAATAAAAAATATTGTAGTCGGTAAAAATGATAATCAAAAACAATATAACAAACTCAAAAACTTTGTTCAAGTTCCATATAATCTGTTTATTCAAAAGTTAGCTTATAAATGTCAAGAAGTTGGAATTGACTTGATTCTTACTGAAGAAAGCTACACTAGTGGGACAAGTTTTATAGATGATGAATTACCAATCAAAGAAAATTATAATATTGATAGACGGATAAAAAGAGGATTATTCAAATCAAATAATGGTAAGTTGATAAATGCAGATGTAAATGCGGCTTATCAGATAATGAAAAAGGTATTCTCCGATGCTGTGAAGCCAGGAGATATAGGGTTAGTAATGAACCCAGTTCGGGTAAATCTTAGTTTCTAAGGTTGATAGAACAAAAAAAGACTGAAAGTGTTAACAAAGATATAATTTGTATATATTTTTAACACTTGTTAACAGTTTTTTATATTATTAATAAATTTATGGCGTATATTAATGAAAGAATTGTATTAAAGGAATAGTAGGAGGAAATATGATATTTAATGTGCCGATTATAACAATAGTGGGGTTTGGTTGTTTATTTGTGGTTATCACCTTTGGAATCTTTGTATTAAACCCTGCGGAGATGTTTAATGCAAAGCGTGAAAATGAAAAGTTTGTGAATTTAATGCTCACCATAATTGCATTTATAATAATATTTGGTAGTATAATCTGGTGGTATAATGGAACCGAATCTGGAAAAAGAAGCGCAAAGACATGGCAATCAAATATAGATAGCGGTATAACAAGAACTGTTAGAGTATATGATATGGACGGAGATTTACTTCAAGAATATACAGGAAAGTTTGATATAGATTTTAGTGATAATGAAAGAATTCTCTTTGACGATGAGGAGGGTAATAGACATGTGATATACTTTAAAACGGGAACGGTTATAGTTGATGAGGTAGATGATGAGTAAGAAAAAGGTAGCATTAGCAGCAGGATTAACAAGTGTAGGAATAGTAGGTATTTCATTATCAGTTCTTATGTTTAAACTTGCTAAGATAGTATATGATTTAGAAGATTTTGATGAAATGTACTTTAGTGATTTTTAATGAGAATTAATAACGTAAATTTTGATTGTACAATGGAAGAAGTACTAGAGAAACTCCAAACAGAGCTTAGGCATAGGGGTTCTCCTTTATTAGCCTCTTATAAAAGAAGTAAGGGATTTTTAATGGTGCCCTGCGTTTATCACGGGAACGGGGTAGAAAATCATCCTAGCGCTGAATTTGCAGAGGATGGGTCTTTTTACTATTGTTTTACTTGTAAGGAATCACACACTATTCCAGAAGTAATTACTGACTGTTTGCATGAAAATGGGTGGAATTGGCTTAGAAAAAATTTTCTCAATCACAGAGTTGTTGAAAGAAGTGTGGAATTTAACTTATCAAGAGGCAAGAAAATTAAAGATAAAAAAGAAACAGAAGAAAAATTAAAATATATAGATAAGTCAGAGTTGGACAAATATAGATATATCCATAAGTACCTTCTCAATCGGGGCATATCCAAAGAAATAATAAGGAAGTTTGACATAGGGTACGACAAGGAACAAGATTGCATAACGTTCCCCAATAAAGATGTGAACGGTAACATCTTATTTTTTGCAACCAGGCACACTAAGAAAAAGAGGTTCCATTATCCCCCGGGTGCTAAAAAGGTTGTCTATGGCCTTTACGAAATAAAAAGGGAACTTAAAAAAGGTGCAAAGATAGATGAAATTTACTTAACAGAAAGTATGGTTGATGCTTTAACCATTTGGTCATGGGGAAAGTACGCAGTGGCTCTTAATGGTACCGGAAACTCCAACCAAATAAAGGAATTAAATGAATTTCCTTGCAGAACATATGTCCTTGCCACCGATAATGATGACGCTGGGAAAAAAGCGAGAGATTTCCTAAAAAAGAATCTTAAAAATAAAATATTAAAGCAAATTAGCTACAAGTCTTACGGTGACTGCAAAGATATAAATGATATGACAAAGGAACAGTTTGATAAGTGCAGGATTATTTGGGCGTAAATAGAGAACAATTAAAGATTATTGCCTTAGTATCTATGCTTATCGACCATATTTCTGCTATATTTTTAGAATACGGTTCCATACTATATGACGCGGGGCGAAATATAGGGAGACTTTCTTTCCCTATATTTTTAGTATTGTTCATTTTTTCTTTTGAGCATGTTACTAATCATAAGAAGCATATTTTACTATTAACGGTTTCTGCTGTGGTATCAGAGTATTTTTATTTTGAGCTATTTAAACCTTATCACAACATTATGATACAGTGGTTAATGATGTATATTTTATTTTTGGTGATTCAACATTTTGACGATAAAACTATGACTGTATCTGCCTGTTTTTTATTTGGAATTAGTTGCAGTTTATTAAAAATAGATTATGATATAATCCCTGCGGTGTGTATTATGATTTATTGGATATTAAAAAATAAACTTAGTAAGTTAGAGTTATCATTTATAATTATTTCTTTTACTGCTTTATACACGATGCAACCTTGGTGTTTGTTCTCTGTTCCTTTATTTTGTGTATATAATGAAAAAGATTATACAAGATTAACTCCAAAATACCTGTATTACATTGTGTATCCTGCACATTTATCTGTATTTTGGTATTTGTCTCCGCTTGTACAAGGTCATATTGCTCTACAATAGAAAAACGTATTTTTACCTCCTATACAAAATTGTATAATCAGAGCATTTTCCGTTCTCTTATGCATCATAGTCCATGCATCCTGACCTGTTGAAGTAAACACTATGTCGGCAAAACTCTTACTTCTAGTCTGAGGTTGAACTCTTTCTATAACTTTGTAATCTTGATACTGATTTTTAGCATTCATCAATCTTACTTTAGAGCCCACTTTTATTGTATTAATGTGACTCATTGCTCCTGGATTGTGCCCCGCTAAGTATTTAACTCCCTTAGTCATATCATCATTAGGATAACATATAATTTTTCCTGTGTCAATAATTGACTGTAGTTGAGTATACATTTGTTTAAGGCTCAGTACTGTAAATGTTTTTGGAGCTCCTCCGGGCAAGCTTAGATATTTAGCATGAACATCCTTTGAATTGGATGGTAACTTGATTTCTGGCCTTTTAATAGTTAATCCTTTCGTATCCCATGAACTTGTATAATACCTTTTATTTTTAGTTGTACATCTCACTGAATATGTATATATTACTCCTGCTTGAGCTGTCTTGTCAATGTAGGATGTTGATGTTGTGTCTGTTATCTGGTACCATACACTACTTCCATTAGTTTTTCTAAATATCCTATAATTTTCAGCCTTGTTTACTTTATTCCAAGTAACTTGAATTCCGTTTGACACATTGGCAACCTTCTTCAATTTGGGCTCTGTAACTGGAGTAATGGTTATAGAGGCAGATAGGGGACTAGTATAAGACTTACCAGATTTATTTACACATCTAACAGCATACGTATACTTATTACCCGCTTTTGCTGTTAAATCAGTATAAGCAGTAAATGCAGTATCCGTGAGCTTTTTCCATGGACCTCCGTTAGTTTTTCTAAATACTCTATATTTTTCTGCCTTACTAACGTTGTTCCAATATATGGATGCCTGATTTTGTTTATTGACCGTCAAACTTGATAATTTTGGAGCACTCACTTTTGTAACTACTGCAGCCTTTATAGCTGGTGTTGAAATTATCTCTTTAGTTTCAGCAAATGCACCAAGGGTTGACGAAAACATTAATAACCCAATAATTAATAATGATAATAATTTTTTCATATTTTCTCTCCTTTTTTATACCGCCCTACAATACCAAAGATTGTTTTGACCATTAATACAAAATTGGATAATTAGAGCATTTTCCGTCCCCCTCGTTAACATTGTCCAAGCATCATAACCTGAAGTAGAGAAGTATGCATCTGCAAAACTACCTGAAACATTCTGCAATCTTTCTATTACTTCGTAATCTTGATAGATGGCATCATTACTAAATCTAACTTTAGAGCCAATCTTTATACTATTAATATGACTCATAACCCCAGGATTATGCCCAGCGAGATACTTGACTCCTTGGGTCATATCACAACTCGGGTAACATATAAGATTACCCGCATCTATAATACCTTGAAGTTTATTTATGTCCATAAGAGTATCGTTACCTATTACTGTTATTTCCCTTCTAGTGTTATTAGGAAGTCCCAAATACTTACCAGTTACATCGGAAACATATTCAAACGTTGGTTCCAACGGGGCAAAGGTTATTTCTACTCCGTCTACTGATGACTCAGCTACCGCCGCGTCAATTGTCAGTACCTCATTGTTTTTCAATGCTTCAAGTTGTTCTGGAGTAAGTTCTGTGTCGCTTACTTCTGGGGATGTAATTTCACCCTCATATATTTCTTGAGACTGAGTTTCTTCTGGATATTGTATTTCAAACTCTGTTTCTGTTAATTCATAAGTTGGACTTCCTTCTATGGAGTCTACTTCAAGTTCTTGAGCGATTGGCTCTTCAAGGACCTTTTCAATAACGGACTCTTGTTGAACAGGCTCCTCTATTATCTGAGCAACACTATTACTTTCTATCTTATTTTCATTATCTTGGTTAGATGGATTAACAACCTTTATTGGTTCTTCTACTTTTACTTGTTTATTGGTTGTGGGATTAATGATATCTGGTTCATTAATTTTCGTATCATAACCTTGTGCATAAGAGGTTCCCTGTAAATTTAAGACTACACCTCCTACACATAATAGACATAATAGTACTATTATAATTACTATTTTCCTTTTCATATCTAATTTCTCCTTTTAAAACTAATTTCCCCTCTTACAGCTGATGTAGAAGCACTTCAGTAGCACTTTCTTATAATTAAATACTTTTATAGTGGCACTTTAGTGGCGCTTCAGTTGCAGTTCAGTAGCACTTACTTATATGGAAGGGAGCACCTAAGACCAATCCAAAAATTTAATTACAGGTAATAAATTTTATGATAAAATATATCCCATTGGAGGTATATTTACTATGAAAAGAAAAAATGAACAATGGAAATTATATAAGGTTACTTTTGCGGTACTGGTTGTACTATTGGGATTACTCTCTTCTATTGCCTATACAAATGCAAAAGCAGAGTCCAATTATAAGGAAGTACTTGATGATGTTACTGAAGCAGTAAAAAGTGTAAGGGAGATTACCTCAGAAATATCAAAGCAAGGAGTTATTTCTGAAGTGGAACCAGCTGTAATAGGAGATGTAGAAGATAATAATGAAACCGAAGAAGTTTTAGAAGAACCTTTAGAAGAATACAGCGAGGAAGTTTATTCCATTGATGAATACTCAGATGAAATATACGAAGAACCTTTAGAGGAATACTATGAAGAAGAATATGTAGAGGAAGCTCAGGAAGAAGAGATATACGAAACGTACACCACCACTTATTCCCCAGAATATCTAAGAACTATGGGGGTAGTATATGATGGTGGCTTTAGATATACCTGGTATAGCGAGAGGGTTCTCCCCGGTGGCGGGTTAAATATTCCAGGTCGTTGGAGCGATGGAAATTTTGTTAGAGATGAAAATGGATATATCTGTGTAGCCTCAGAGGACTTTGAGAAGGGAACAGTATTAGATACTCCATGGGGAGCATCAAAAGTCTATGACTGTGGATGTGCTCACGGAACTATAGATATGTATGTTTCTTGGTAATATATAGAAATAAGATACACTTGTAACTTTGCAAGTGTATCTTATATTTGTAAGGAGAGAAATATGAACAGCACTAAACTAAAAATAGGGAATCTTATTTGGACAGTAAAGAAAGTAACAGAGAACAATAAAAATCTTATTGTTGATGATATCCCTTGTTATGGGGTATGCTATCCAGACAGTCTCGAAATTTATATAAGAGGAGACGGGTTAAACAAACAACTATATGTGTCTTATCTTATACACGAACTTACTCATGCCTATATATTTTCCCTTGGTTTTACTTATCGTATGAATAAGAAATTTGATGAAGAAGAAGTTTGTTATTTTATGCAATACCATGCCAATGAAATATTAGACAGTGCAAATTATTGTTATAGAAAACTTTTTCATAATAATTGAAAATTTTTATTTACAGAATGCATTTTATATGATATAATGTATATGTAAACAAAGAGGGCAGAATATAACAAAACGTTTGACAACGGATAAGATGAGTTGGTCACTTTAACATCTACCTAAAAAAGGAGAAACAAATGCTATTTGAAATTTTTAGATATAGTTTAGCAATAGCATCAATGCCTTATGTTTACTACCTATATGTGAAGGTAGTACTGGCATTATTTAATGAGTAAAAATGAACATTCTAAAAGGAATAAATAAAGCAAAAGAAGAAAGTAAGAAGAGCACCTATAAAGCTAAAGTGTCTCAACATCTTGGATGTGCTATATATTACAAAGGTAATCTTCTTGCTGTAGGACATAATTCAGATAAAACACATCCTCTACAACATTCATATAACAATGAGAGATATGATGATGAAAAGTGTCCACCAAAAATCCATGCAGAAATCATGGCACTAAGTAAAATAAAATACTTAGATGTAGATTTTAATAAAATAGAAGTATTTGTATATAGAGAAACTTTTGATGGTACTTATGCAAATGCTAAACCGTGCGTCTCCTGTGAAAAGTGTATGAGAGATATGGGAATAAGAAAAATACACTACACAGGAAATAAGAGTATAGTTAGTGAAAGATATATGTAAGGAGAATAATAAGAATGGAAAATTTTGAAAGAGAAATGCTAATGCTCCAAATTAGAAATCTTCAGGAGCAAGTGAGAGTTTTAAGAAAAGAAAAAGAAGAACTCATGCAGAGAGTGAATAACTTGGAACAGGCAATTAACATGATTCTTCAGAATGAGGGTATGATAGATTATGGAGAATAAAGATTATAAAAAACAAGTAAGGAACCACTATATTCTATGTGGAATTATTATTGTGGTAGGTTTAATTTTTATGCTTTGCTTTACATTAGGAGTAAAAGCCAAATTACAAAAAACATTTGAAAAGGAAGTAACGTACATAGACACACCTATTGTAACCAATGTTCAAATGTGTTAGGAGGAAGGATGCTTTTATCTGATATCATTTATACGTTAGACAAAGAGATGGTAATTAAATTTTCAGAAACAACTTCTGATATTGAACATACTCTAGACACCCTACCGTTAGATTGGTTGAATAGAACTATTGTTTTTATTACTAGGGAAAATGACGAAGACTTGGACGAAGAACCACTGGTTATCTATACAGTTAACAATGAGGAGTTAAAACAATGAGTAGGCCAGTTATAATTCAACTCATACAATGTATAGGTTCATTAACATTTATAGGTCTATGCGTTATTTTTAGGTTAAACGGTAATGAAGGGGTTGCTAGTGCATTATATGGCGCTTCATTATTTTTTCTTATAGGTTTACCACTCTGCTATATAATATGGGATAGATTTTTTAAAAAAGGTAAGCATGAACGTAAAAAATAGTTTACACCTCTCATACTATGAGATATAATATTAATATAGAGTACGGGAGGTAACTATGAATTTAAAATTGTTTGAAAAGAGTAAAGAATTATATATATCTTATGATAAGATATATAGGGATGCCAAGAGTATATATGAAAACTTATTTAAACTTGTTCTAGTATTATTATTTTTGATGTTTGGTTTTATAGGAAATGTTGAGGTTGACCCCAATGCGAGTATTAAGTTGGCAATTATGGAATGCAGTGCGTGCCTAGTTCTTTTGGGCATCTGTACCTATTTTATCAACAGGTATCAAGATATTGCAGAAGAATATAAAGACAAGGCGTCTAAAGAATATATGGAACTAATTGATTAATAGCGGATAGGAGGAGAATTATGAGTAACCCAATTAAACCTATATGGAAGGGTGAGATCCATCCTGACCACATGATGAAATGTAACGAAGCCCCCTATTGTCCGCAGTGTAATAAAGTAGCAGTAAGCGAAGACAACTATTATTACAATTATTGCCCGTGGTGTGGACAAGAGTTTGATTGGAGCGATATTAATTGGGATGACCCCGGATTTTGGGAGCCTCCTAAATTTGTAAAGTAACTAGTATAAGGAAGTGTACGATGCATAAAGTAAAAACAAATGCAAAAACACCTTGGTACAGTGGTAATAACAGACCAATCGTATTGTTAGATATGGACGATGTTATTACCAATACGTTGAGGAGTGCGGTGAAGAACTTTAATGAAGAACACGGCACCAACTTTAATTATAAAGATTGTAATACTTGGAACCTTGAAGATTTCTTGGGAGTAGATACTGCTACAGTATTGTCATTATTTAGAGATGAGGGGTTCTTTGAAAATCTCGAACCAAAGAGGGGTAGCATAAGAGCTATAAATAAACTTATAAAATCTACTTTGTATGACATATACATAGTGACCGCAACCAGCGATGATGATGGCAGCGAATTGGTAGAAAAAATTAGATGGTTTAAAAAATATATACCAAACTTTAATACCAAGAGAATTATCAGTTGCAGAGATAAATATATTATAAGGGGAGACGTACTGGTAGATGATAAGGTAGACAACTTAGATGAATGCCGACCCTATATGCAGTGTATCTTAATGGACAGTCCTACTAATAAGGAGTGTAATACATATATTCGTATTCGTAGTTTGAGTTCCCTCCCCGACCTTCTTGAGAGAATGTTTTACAGCGAGGATGGAATAAGAGAATTCGAAAAACGAGAACAGGACCAACTTATTCAAGAAACTAATAATTAAAAGGAGAAAACTATGACTATACATACTTTAGAAGATTTCTATACTCAACTAGACCTTAAGTTTGACAAGGCTGATGCTCAGTGGATAAAGAGTTATATAGAACAAAAAGATAAAAAGATTGAAGAATTAGAAGAATATATACAAGGAGTACAAGCCAGACTAGCAGATCTAAGGTAACTGTTTACAATTGTTAGTCAAGTACTAGTTCACATAAAAATATATTTAGTAATATATTAAAATATGATATAATATATATGAACCAAATTTCTCCTTTCAAAGTATGTGAAATTCATAACGCTACACCGTGATAGTCGGTACAGAATTAATAAGAGCGCGGTTACTCAGCCTAAACACTCCGCAGATGGACGGCAACGCAAGAAGCGAGGTCTATAAAGACCGGGTAAGACCTATAAAGTTGAATCCAATCACGCGCTATATAAATAGTAAGGCAAAGACAACTCACAGCCTTTGAGAATCACGTGGAATTCGTATTCAAGTGAGTGTGGACGGAGCGAAGGCAAAAACAAATATGCCGTTGTGGTGAAATTGGCAGACACAAGGGACTTAAAATCCCTCGATTGAAACATATCGTGCTGGTTCGAGTCCAGTCAGCGGCACCATAGACTAAAATAAGTCTAAATAAACTTATGGTGGTGGAAGTTTAGAAATTTTTTCAAATCACTATTTCTCCTTTTATATAGAGGTAATAATGAGAAAGTTTTTAAATTACTATAAAGAAATAGTTGCCGAATTTATCTATGATGACAGAACAATATATCTTTTAACAGTACTAACCATTATATTTATTATGTTAGGCACATTTATAACTATTTCTGTCGGGTTTATTACAGCCTTATATGTAATTTTATCAACATTGATAACTATGTCGGGATTAATTCTTATAGTTATACCTATATCAATGTTTATTGCTGACAGCATTATTGAATATAGGGACAGTAAAATTAAGGAAAAAGAACCAGAAGTATTTGATATAGAAGAATTATTATGAAAGTATATTTCTTAGATAGTTATGATAATAAAAGAGAAATTGCGGAAGTACAAACTACAAAAGAAGTTTGGTCTGTAATAAATAAATTCCTAGAAGAAAGAAATTATAAATCATACTATACAAGAATGTGGTATAAAGATAATATGACTTGGATAGATGTTGGTAGTCACAGTGAATTCTTTCTTGTAGATGAAGATATTGTTAATTAAAAATAAGTGGTGGCGGAATAGGTAGACGCTAATAGGAGAAGATGCAGGAGTCCGTTAGCTTCAAAGGGTCTAATGGCTGGTATTGCGTTACGAGGGATAGACGAAACGAAGTTAAGTAGTTCGTGATACTTTAACGGAAACGTAACCCTCGGACAGCCCAACGAAAAACCAGACAACGAGGCGTCCACGAAACGCCTACAATGTCTCGACTTCATGTAGGGTGCAAATCCCTACCCACTTATTTTTAAAAATATTATGTAGAGGTGTAAATATGAGAATTGTTGATGTAACAGAAGAAAAAATCATATTTGATAATGATTCTTATATTGAATTCTATCACAAAAGAGAATGTTGTGAGTGGAATTATGCAGATTTTTCTCAAATAGAGCCCCTTGCTATATCAACAGATTTTGCCTCTCCTATAGAATTTGAATCTGTGGAGTTCTATGGGTTTAGATTTGGAAATAAACCTCTTAAGATGTTTTTTATTCCATGTTATACAGAACAAAATGGTTGTTATGGCTATGATTTAGAGATATTATATAAAGATAAAAATGGTAATATTTTAAACAAACTTACTACAGAGTGTAACGATGAAAAGAATTGGTGGGCAAAAGAAGCCGAAGAAATGAATACCAAATGTTTCTTAGAGGAAGTAGAAAAAGTGTGTAAGAAGTGGAATAGGTCTATTGCACATGAAGATTTTCAGGGGGCTTTTCTTATAGAGGCATACAAAGAAGATAATATAGAGTGGCTTAAAAATGCCAAGACTGCGGTAATAGACAAACCTCCACTGAGTTAATATACCCCTATATTTCAATGATAGAATATAAGTGCTAACCAAGAAGTAAGGCACCGAACATGATGATGTAACTCAGTAGGTAGAGTAACGGCCTTTTAAGCCGTGAGTCGTGAGTTCAAACCTCACCATCATCACCATATAGGTTCAGAATGGTTGTTACTTCGAGTATGTCCTGTATACTAGTTGGGAACCTTATTAAAAACCATTGCCTTATATGAAGAACGTAGCTCATTGGTAGAGCGCAGCGGGGTTTCCGTGGGTTATTCAAGGGATAGGCTCCTACTCAAATTCGGAAAGTGAGATGTTATGAATGAAATAACGCCCTATGGCTGGTCAGTAGCAGGTTCGAATCCTATCGTTCTTCACCATAGTAGTAAAATAAACTACTTAATAAATTTCTCCTTTTCAATTTTTCCTTATATAGGTTGATAGGAAGGACGCATCCATACTATCGTAAAATAGGGTGCTCTAACATAGGCCCTTCGTATAATGGAAGTACATCTGACTTTGACTCAGACAGCCCCTGTTCAACTCAGGGAGGGCCTACCATACCTACTCCTATAGAGGATGGATGAGGGATAGTTATCAACCTCCACGAGGTTTACATTGTTGGTTAATACTAATAGATAACTAAAATAATATTGAATAATATATCATAAGGAGGCAACCTATGAGTTGTGAGTATAATCAGTGTGAGTATTGTAAAGATTGTGAATATAGTTATTTAGAAGACGATAAATACTACGTCTGTGACCTACGCCTTGAGAAGGATTATATTAATTATATAGTTGACCAAGTATGTCAGGTTACAGTAGGTAGTGCTCATTTTTAAAGAAGTTAAAAGCATTTTATACAATACGTAACCCTCATCATATACTGAGGGTTATAATTTTATATAGTAACATTATTTATTAATAAGGAGAGGATACAGTTATGAAAAATTTTTTAGCTTTTGTGGGTGGTTGTACCATCATAGGAGTAGTAGGGTTAGTTGTCCTATTCCAAAGGCCCAATTATAATGTATGGAGAAGAAATTAGTATGGCAGTTGATAGTCGTAACAAAGGAAAGCGGGGAGAACTTGAAGCGGTTCATTATCTTAAAGACAAAGGGTATGACACAGCGAGAAGATCCGTACAATATAGTGGAAAAGGTAATGAAGATAGTGCAGATATAGTTGATGCTATTCCTGGAATTCACTTAGAAGTAAAGAGAACCGAAAAATGTAATCCGTACAAATACCTTGAACAGGCTATAGAGGATAGTGGGTTAACAGGAAGGGGTGATATTCCTATAGTAATGCATAGACAAAATAGAAAAGAATGGATTGCTATAATGAAAATGGACGACTTAATAAATATACTAAAGGAGAAATATAAATATGATGCAGATGAATGACTATTTGGAGGGGGATTACCTAAGTTTAATTGATAAGTATATGCCTGACTCAGGAGAAGGTGAAAATCAGGCAAGTCAGGCGTGCACTGCTATTAATAAACTTACGTACAAATGGTACAATGATGGAGATGTATTTGATAATACTCATTATTTAAGAGGTTGGTGGAACGACCTAAGTTCCTATGCCAATTGGTTATACAACCATGGTTTAGGAAAAGAAGTATTATCTAGGATTACCCAGATTAAAACTGACAAAGAGTATGAAGAATTATTGAATGACCTACAAAAAGAAGTTATAACTCCTAGTGTATTAGAACAACTGGAGAAAAAACCTCTCGACGGTTCAATATATTCAGAAAAAGGAATATTTAGATTCGTAGAAGACTTTGATGATGAGGAGGACGATTGGTAACACTCGTAGTTGACAATGTTAAATAAAGAACAATTTGCAGAATATATGCAGGCATTTAAAGCCATGCAGGAAAAAGAGCTGAGTATCTATAACAATACTGATGGTGTGGTAGATTTATTAAATTTACAAGAGTACACAAATCTTACAGAACTATACATAACTATGTTGGCTCGTTTACTGGAGTGTAGTGCTGAAGACCTGTGGTACTATAATTCAGAGTGTGCATTACCCAACGAAGTAAAAACAGTAGTAAAAAATAAAAAGGTCTATACCCTAGATAATTATGACAGCCTGTATGATTGGTTAGTTGCAAAAGATGAAATTTGTGATTGCCTTAGAACTTATTTTGGTCAAGATGGCCGGTTCTCTCATACAAGATGTGCGGGAACTAAAGAACAGGACTTTTGCGACTGTGACGGAGATAGAGCTAAATGCAATTTCTATTGGTTTGACAGAGAGGGCCATAGCCATATTAAATAATTTTCTCTAAAAATCTTAAAATTTTTATTTACAGGTGCCGACTTTTTATGTTATAATGATACTATAAAGGTTGGCATTTGTTTTAAGAAAATGAGGGGTAAAGATTTTATAGAAGAAAAATTAAAGGTAAGTTATAACCCCTGCACGTAAAAATGCTTCACTTTAGACGAGTATAGTTATCAATGAATATTTATTAAAGAGGTGAGCAGAGTGAATAGAAACTCTTTGATATGTAAATATATACATAGTAATCCAATTACTTGGAAGAAAGATTTTGAAAACATAAATATACGAATAAAGGAACAGGACAATCTTTGTCTATTTAAATACGGCCTAGAAGCCGACTTTAACAATCCTTTAGTGCGAGAATCAAGAGGCATAATTATTGACCTTAATACTCTTGAGGTTGTTTGCATAGGATTTAATAAGTTTTTTAACGCACATGAGTCCTATGCAGATAGTATAAATTGGGAGAGCATCAGAGTTGAAAATAAGTTAGATGGTTCAATTGTAAAGCTCTTTTACCACAATGAACAATGGAATTGGTCCACCAACGGAACAATCTTTGCTAAGGACGCTCCGTGTGAAGACCTTATTCATACCACTTATATAGACCTGATTAAGAGTGCAGTTAACTACAAAGACATAGATTATAATGTGTTAGATACAAGTAATACTTATATATTTGAAATTGTTGACCCTATTATGCACCCAGTAAAATATGATGAGGTAAAGCTTTATCATATTGGTACAAGAAGCAATATTACCCTAGAAGAGAGCATTACATATATAGGCATAGAACAACCCGAAAGGTATGGGTTAAATTCTCTCGATGAAATTATTTCTTTTGTAGACCACATGAATGAGAATAAGGTCACTCAAGAAGGAGTAGTTATAGTAGACAATAATTGGCACAGAGTAAAGATAAAAAATATGAATTATTTGCAAATTCACTATTTAAAGGACGCTGTCCTATCAAAATCAAGAGTAATAGAACTCTTGCACAATGATGACATCAATCTAGAAGAACTTACTAAGGATTATCCTCAGTATGAGCAAATATTTAACTTTTACAGAAATAAAGAGATAGAATTATACTATGATTTACAAACGTATCTTAACTTTGTGAATCAAACGTATATTAATTTTAAGAGAGATAGAAAGAGAATTGCAGAGGTAATAAAGGATGATAAATACAAGTTTTTTGCTTTTGAATCCATAACTAGAGGGGATAATGCTCTGCAGTTATTGAAAAAATATAGACTTAAAAATATAAAAAATTATTGTAAACTGTTACCTGACTATAAAAATAGCTAGGAGGGAAGTATGCCTAAAAAGAGAAAAGAGTTAGAAAATATATCTTTTGCTGAATTTGAAAAGATAATCAATCAACTAAAAGACGCCTTTGACTTTGAAGATGATATGTTAGAACTAAGTAGAAAGTATATAAACAAACAAGTACTATTTGATTATATATCTACTTCTTCTACTTATCTTGCAAGTTCTGTATGGACACTACTTAATAAAGTATTCAATCTTCATGAAGATGACGATTTGTTTAGTTGGTGGTGCCTTGAATGTGAATTTGGTAATAAATTTAAAGTTGGAGATTTAGAAGATAAGAGTTTAAAGAAAAATCATAAATTTAGACAACCTGATTTAACAACAATAGAAGGTCTTTATGATTATGCCGTTTTTTGCAGTAATAAGGTTAAGTAAGTGATGAAAGCTAAAACACTGTTTAAAAAATTAGGTTATACCCAAATAGTAAACAAAAATGAAGAAATTTATTATAAAGAAACAAATTACGGGGATGAAGAAAGAATAGTATTTGATATTCTAAACAAAGTGGTATATAAAAAAGTTTTTATGTTTCCAAGAATAGATTTAGTTAATATATCTGAACAAGAAAAAGTTGCAGTTGGTTTAAGAGTAAAAGAACTTAACTGGTAGGTAAATGACCTTTTTACAGGAGAAAAATAGTAAAATTAATCTGTTTTCTCCTATTTTTATTTACAAGAAAGAAAAAATATGATATAATCATTGAAAGGAGCAAATGATGAACTCAATAGAATTTGGGAAGAAATGTAGACCACTAAACATTCAATATAGGGAATTATTTGATTATGTACCTTGCAGAGGGAATTACAGATGTAGTCAAGAAGAATATTTTGATGCATTACAAAAGAGTATATCTCTCGGTAAAGAATTAACTGAGTTTTTAGAACAGTATAGTACAGAAGTTAGAGACGGCATATTTACTTAGGGGAGAATAATGACACTTGAAGAAATAGATAATCTCATTGAACTTGTTGGCTCAATAAAAAAGATAAAAAGAAAAGATGGAATATGGCCTATATATCCAGAAGGTTTATATGAAAGTCTATACGAACTTGGTGGAGATATAAATTATATGGAGAACTATAAGCTATCTAAAGATATTCCTTTTGCAAATAAAACTATTGCTGAATTAAATACTTATTTTATGTGGCTTGTTAGAGGCGAAAGATTTTGTGATGGACTTATCACATGTGAAATAGAGAACAAAAATCTTTTAAGAGCACTTAAAAGATTTCGTGAATTATTTGTAGAAGAAATTGAGAAAGACTTAGCAAAATGGCATAATAAGATAATCCGTAGTGGTGAAAAGTATGAAAATCTGTAAACTTGCAACAATGTGGGATAAAGACATAATACGCAGGTGTCTAAATAGCGGAGATGCTGAGTTAGACAGTGAATTTATGGGATTTGAAGAAATCTATTTTACTGTTGCTAAACATATTCCTAAAGACTTTACTATTGTTGATTTGGGTTGCTATATGGCCGCTCAAAGCATTATATTTAAGGATTATAAGAAGTATATTGGAGTAGATTGCTATGATATATCTAACATAGAAGGGTACACTCCACCTATTAGATTTAGTACAGAAAATACAGAGCATTATAGTATGACAATACAAAACTTTCTTATATCAAATGATATGAAGAAGTTAGACTTAGATAAAACATATTTTATTATGAGTTATGTTCCTGCTCATGAGGTAACTAATCAAGTATTAGAACAGGTAAAACACGGATTAATATCTTATTGTGGGGAACATAAAATTAAAGGGCTTAACGCAGACAAAATTAAACAAGATTTAGAAGATTGGTATAATGATAAGTCAAAGTGGTGAAGAAAGATGATTACAGAAGATAGACTAAAACACATGTTAGGCGTAGCAAGAAAATGTTACAATATAGCAAAAGAAAGAAAACATTCAGAAGATTTTTGTAAGAAGATGTGGTTTATTGGTTACACTCACGATATAGGTTACGAGTTTGTAGAGTCAGAAAATCATAGTACAGAAAGTGCAAGTATGTTAGCCTCATTTGGTTGTACTGATTATAATATTCTTACTGCTGTGAAATCTCATAGTAAGGCGATAAATACACATAATGAAGTGTGGGAAATTCTTACATTGGCTGATATGCAAGTTGACAGTCAGGGAAACGAAGTAACAATGGAGGAACGACTTGAAGACATAAAATCAAGATATGGAAAAGTATCTAAAGAGTATAAAACAGCATTAGAAGTTGTAGAGGGAATAGTATGAAAAAAATTAATGTGGGATTATACGGCGGAAAAGGTATATTTGGAGGAAAAGAAACTCCTCTAACTGCTAAAATTATATATTGTGATAAATGTGAATCTTGTGGCTTATATAAAGAAAACAAGTGTTTAAATGTAACTGCACCGTTTTCTGCTTCTTGTAAATATGGTAAAGTAGAAAGTATTAAGGGATACACTTCCAGGGCAACAAAATATCATGAATTTAGAGAAAGATATAAGACTGATGAATATTATAGTAAGTTAGTTTACCCTAATGATTTTTCCTTTGTAGAAATTGGTGATTATTATGTGATTAATATTGCTCATACTCAAATACGTTGGGACGACGGTAATGGTCCATATAGTTATAGAGCGGGCTGGGATATAGATGTTCCTTTTATGGGTACAAGTGTTTCTTTTATCCCTAAAGATGATTTTACTTTAGATTTATTGAATAGAATAGTTAACTTTACTCCGAGGTCTTTAAACGGAGGTAACCTAAGAGATACTAAATCTGTGAATAATTTCTTAGTAGAAGTAAGTAAAAACTTACCTGATTTATATAATGAATTTATTAAAGATAATCCAGAATATAGTAATATAAAAACAGATTATGTAGGTAGAAAAGCGTACATAAATACCATAACAAATAACAGTGAATTAATTGACTCGCATAAAAATAAATTTATACTAAAAGATGGTTATCTTTATTGTGATAACTATAAATCAAGCTTCCTGCCTTTTAATTCTAAAGTAGGAGAATTGAAAATTAAAGTAACAGATGATATGACATATACTATTACAGATAACAGTCAAGTTAATTCTAGTACAAAATTCATTTAGTCTTAAAATGGAGGAAAATCAATGAGAAAATTAGCAAGTATACAAATAATTAAAGATATTCGACCAATTCCAGATGCAGATAGAATAGAAGTTGCAACAATATTAGGATGGAAAGTAGTTGTAGAAAAAGGGAGATATTCTACCGGTCAAAAAGTGGTCTATTTTGAAATAGATAGTTTTTTGCCTTGTGTGGAAGAGTATGAATTTTTAAGAACATCAAGCCATGTAAATAGTCCAATATTAGGTGAAGGCTTTAGATTAAAAACTCGTCGCTTAAAAGGAGTTTATAGTCAAGGACTTATCTTACCTATTAAAGTATGTTTTAAGGATTGTATGCCTTTATCTGAACTTGAAGAAGGTGAGGATGTTACAGAAATACTAAATATCAAAAAGTGGCAAGAACCAGAAAATGCAGTTATAGGTGGAAATCCTATTGGTAGACGACCTAATTTTATAAAGAAAACACACGAAGAAAGAATACAAAACTTTCCAAAGTTATTAGAAGAATTTTATGCTTGTGAATATGTTTATGCTACAACTAAGATTGATGGAAGTTCTCACTCTATAGCGATTGATAGAGATAATAAATTCCGTGCTACTTCTCACAATATGGAATTACGAGATGAGGGAAGAAAAGGAAGTTTCTATGAATTTTGTAAAGAAAACAATTTGGAAGAAAAATTAAGAGCAGTAAAAGAAAAATACAACGCAAATGAGATAGTAGTACAAGGTGAGTATTATGGACCAGGAATTCAAAAAAATAAACTCGGTATGAAAAAACCTGCTTGGAGAATATTTACAGTAGATATAAACGGAGAAAGACAGGATTTAGATACAAGTAAAAATATAGCAGAAAAACTTTTTAATAAAGATAATTATTATGTTATTGCATTCGTTCCTATTGTTTGGTATGGCACGGGAGAAGAATTTAAGAAAGAGTTTCCTAATACAGAAACACTATTAAAAGCAGTAGAGGGGGATAGAGCAGAAGTATATACAAATCATCAAAATGAGGGGTGGGTTATTAGACCAACAGTTCCAAGATACTCATATACTATTCAAGGTGATTTGAGCATGAAGGTCATAAATAACAAGTATCTTCTAAAAGAGTAGTTTACAATGTTGAACATGTGTGATATAATTAAAAAGAGGTAGTGTATATGAAAAACTTTTTAGCAACAATAGGGGCAATTGCTCTTATAACTGGTGTAGGTCTTTTAGTATACTCTGCTAATAGGCCTAATTATAGTTTGTGGAGGAGAGGATAAGCATGACTATTTTTTGGGATTACGAGTCTCTTACTGAAGAAGAAAAGAGAAGAGAAAATAAAAAGTTAGTAGAAAAATATCCATTCTTACTACCAAGAGATTGGAACGATGAAGAACTAAAAGATTATGCTTATTCTTGGACACTTATGGACGAAATTCCGAGAGGGTGGAGAATTGCCTTCGGAGAACTACTTTTTGATGAACTTAAAAAAGAATGTGAAAGAGTTAATTATCTAAATGACCTGCGATTAGTACAACTAAAAGAAAAGTTTGGCGGACTTAGGATATATACTAATGGTGAGCCTGAGGGTTCAAATATTAACGATATTATAGAAAAGTATAGCTTACTTAGTGAAAATATATGTATTAAATGCGGTAAACCTGATGTAAGTATGGTTAACGATAGTTGGGTTAGTCCGTATTGTTTAGATTGTTGGATTGATATTGAGCAACAATATTGGGAAGATAGAAAAGAGCCTGAAGAAATTCTCGTTGATGCTAAGGAATCTTATAATGAACTTACGCATGGAGATAATGAGATGGTTGACAAATTAGTATGGACAAGATATAGTAAAGAAGGCAAGACGGAAGAAGTTATAGACATATCAGAAACCGCAAAAAAGATAAGAGAAAACTGGAATAATTATCAGAACACTGCGGCAGTTAATGTATTTGAGAAAGGATGTTAAACATGGGACTTGATTTTGGAATATATTACAAGAAAAAGAATGAAGCAATTCCAGACTGGGAGACAGACTATAATGCTTATTATGAATGGATGAATAAGCACGAACTCTGTTATGGTAGAAAGAGTTGGGAACTTGTTCATGCTCTTAGGCTCCCTATTGATGATGGAGAAGACCCCATTGTAGAAAAAGAGTATTGGGATGAACTCATAGCTAGTATGAAAACATTTCTTGGTGATAATGATAGTTCTTATTTTGACATTATCAGAGACGATTATTGTGCTATAGATAAGTATCATGAAATGGATGTAGATGTCCCGCCAGACATTCTTAATAGAGTAGTGCAGTATGAAGTATGGTATGATAAGACATTTGATGAAACACCTCATCTTGGATATGATTTTGCTCTTGGGTATCTTGCAGAATTTTATAAGGCAGATGAGCAAATACAGAAATATTTTAATGATGAGTACGAGGTGAGAGCATATGTTAGTTACTAACGTTATAGAAGTAGTTGAAAGAAATAAGAATAAAGAAATAGAAACAGTAAGAACCAGAAAAGACTTTTATGATATATTGGTGAAATATATGGGATATGAAGTCGCTAATTGGTTTGATAATTATGATAACAATCTTAAAAGTAGAGTGGAATATTTAGAGAGTGAGGTTGAAAGTCTATATAGACTACCATAGGAGAGGATATGTTTACAAAAGATGAGCTTATAGAAAAGATATATACAGATAGAGAGGGTAGTTTAGAATTGCACTATGACGATGCCTGCACTGTACAAAAAATATTGGTGGATAAAGGTTATTGTGTCCTTATGTCAGGCGGAGATTGTGGTGAATACGAAATTACTTGGAATTATGCAGGTGATACAGGTAATTTAGACTTTGCTGATAAAAATAACATGGTATTTTGTAGCAAAGACTATGTAGAAATGTTAATCTTTGGTGATTACGAGGAGGAAGAAGATGAACCTACAGAGTAGATTGGCTGAATTACTAATGCAGTTAGACAGACTCATTTTAAGTTATGAGCATCAAATTGAAGTATTAAAGCAGGAAAACGAAAGATTAAGAAAAAGTATGGAGGAGAAAAATAATGACTGATGATAAATTAATTGAAATGGGTTATAACAAATATGAGCCTACACCTATTCATACGGACAATGTAGAAGCCTGTTTCCAGAAGAGAGTAGGGGATGATAGAGGTACAAAGTATTTTATTGACATAGAAAAAAGTAAACCCTGGATGCATCCTCATACAGGAGAAGAATTCCCACCTTCTTATGAATTCACTACACAGCTGTGCTATAAAGACAATGATTGTCCATTAAATCTTAGAATGTTTGCAGGGTGTACAGCCGAACAGTTTGAAGAATTTATGGAAAAACTGTTTAATACTGGAATGTTTGATTATTATGAGGAACACTAGTCAACAACCCACCACTTAGAGCCTAACGACTCTTGAAGTGGGGGCTTTGGCCCTAGTTGACTAGCCTGAGTTCTTCGAGAACTACGTTATTTAGGTCATCACACCCTGAGATGTAGCACCTAGTTCCAGGCACTGTGGCTTAGTATTAAACAGTTTTGATGGGTAGAAACAGTGTGCTAAGTGTAAAAAGCCTAAATAACATTGGCGAAGGTATGACAACGGTAGATATGCACCGGCTTACAGCATAAAGCATATCGAAATCTAACGAAAGGAGCCGTACTTATGGTCTATGTAATAAGTAAATCAGGACATCCGCTTATGCCTACCATGAGATATGGCAAGGTTCGCAGGATGTTAAAAGAAGGTAAAGCTAAAGTAGTTAAGAGATGTCCTTTTATCATTCAGCTCTTGTATGATGCCGAAGAAAATATCCAGCCTATATCTCTAGGAATAGACGCAGGTTCAAAGGTTGTCGGGGTGTCTGCTACGACTAAGGACAAGGTGTTATACGAAGCTGAGGTTGAGTTAAGAAACGATATGTCCAAAAACCTTGCAACAAGAAAGGAGTTTAGAACATCAAGACGCAACAGAAAGACCAGGTACAGAAAGCCCAGATTCCTAAACAGAGTGAAGTCTAAGCATAAAGGTTGGCTTGCTCCATCGGTTCAAGCAAAGGTAGATACTCATCTAAGGGTAGTTAGGGATGTGCATAAGATACTCCCCGTGTCAAAGATTACAGTAGAAGTTGCGTCTTTCGATATCCAAAAGATTAAGAATCCTGAGATTAAAGGCATAGAGTATCAGCAAGGCGAACAGCTGGGTTTCTGGAATGTAAGAGAGTACGTTCTTTTTAGAGACGGCCATCAGTGTAAATGCTGTAAAGGAAAATCTAAAGACACTATCCTAAATGTCCATCACATAGAGTCGAGAAAGACTGGTGGAGATGCGCCCAATAACCTTGTCACTTTATGCGAGACTTGCCACAAGGATTATCACTTAGGGAAGATAGAACTTCCTAAAACCATTAGGAGGGGCGCATCATTTAAGGACGCAGCCTTTATGGGAGTCTTACGTTGGAGTTTTTATAACAAGCTCAAGGAGTTATACACTGACGTTCATCTGACCTATGGGTATGTAACCAAGAACATTAGAATTAAGAATGGCTTAGACAAAACCCATTACATCGATGCAAGATGTATTTCTGGCAATCCTTTAGCAAAGCCTTTGGGATATTACTTCTATCAAAAGAAAGTAAGATGTCACAATAGGCAGCTCCATAAGGCGACAATTCTGAAGGGTGGCTACAGAAAAATGAATCAAGCACCACACGAGGTTAAAGGGTTCAGGTTAAACGATACTGTTATGGTAAAAGGTAGAGAATGGCACATCCACGGAAGGCGAATTAAAGGCAGTTTTGTTCTTGCATCCCTTTCTGGTGAAAAACTGGAAGTAGTGCCAACCAAGCTAAAGTTCGTTAGCCCAGCAGGGCATATTATTACAGAAAGGAGAAGTGCGTAGCACCGTCAAGGTGCTCCTCCCCGCCTTACATAAGACGGGGTACCTACACTGAGAAAGTTGATGGATAAAACTATACTGACAGCAGTAATAGTGGCGGCATGCTCTTTTATATTGCAAAAAACTCTTAATAATTTATTATATGGGTTTGTTATTCTTGTGTCTAGACCATTTAAGAAGGGTGATAAAATCTCTATTAGACAGATGGATAGAGAACTTGCTTCTGGTACTCTTATTAAAAGAACCCCTCTTCACATATATGTAAAAAACTACGAGCGTGATGTGTTTATTATTCCTAACTCAGTATTAGAAAATTGTACAGTTAGGAACTCTAATTATAAAGATAAGGTAAATTATACCAATTACATAAAAATCAGTTTTGATTCTGATATAGAAAAAACAAGAGGTATAATTGAACAAGTAATACTCAACAATGAAGAAACACTTAATACAGAAGAAAATACTCATGTCATACTAAAAACTAGTGATGGCGGACTTATCTTAGAGTATAATGTAAGAACGGAAGATGTAGATAAATCGTTTGATGTGTGCAGTAAAATAAAAGAAGATATCATAACAGAAATACAAAAACATAAAGATATACAATTAGTGTAAGGAGAAATATTATGGAAGACAAAACAATCTACGGTTATGTTAATGGTGAGCCTGTATATTCGGCGGAAGAGTTTAAATACAAGTCGAGAGGGTTTGGAGAAATAAAGTCCGACGCCGAACTTCTTAAATATGCTGAAAAGGTTACAGGAGGATGGATGAACGCAGGTCATCAACAAAAATTTACTCACTTTTATTTAAGTGACTATGCTTTAAGCGAGCCTTATCGTTCCCTCACCTCCAAAGAATTTGTTCGTCTCAAAGAGTTGCAAGAGCAGGCTCGTGCAGAATGGGAAGCAGAACAGGCTAAGTATAAGTATGAAAATTATGAGGGTAAACAACTAACTGAAACTGAAGTGAGGATGTTTCTAGATAAGCGTATAAAAGATGCTGAAGAACAATGGGGAGAGAGTCATTTTTATACAGAACAAGCTAAAGAGCATAAAGATAAAATTTTAGCAAAGTTTAAAGCTGGGGAAGTTGTGCCCGTGGATACCTACGATTATGTTGCTGGATATGGGAATGGTACAGGTTCCTATGATAAGACCCTATATAGTGATGGCACTATTAAAGATGGATGCTATGGGTATTTGGATTAGAAAATACCATGATAGGCGGATACGGAGAATAAACAATGATATATGTTTGTAGCGATATACACGGTCAATATCGATTATATAAAGAGATGTTGGAAAAAATAAATTTTTCTGATAATGACACCCTCTATATCCTTGGAGATATGATAGATAGAGGACCAGAGTCGGATAAATTAATGTTAGACATTATAAATAGACCTAGTATTATTTGTTGTGTTGGTAATCATGAAGTAATGATGTATAGTCACGAAATAGGTGACTATAAAAATAATTTTTGGTGCAATCCCTCTAATGGTGGAATAGAAACACTAACTCAATTTGAAAAATTGACTGAAGAAGATCAAGAAAAAATAAAAGATTATATATTTAATAAAACATATTTACAAATAGAAATAGAGGTTAACAATAAAAAATATCTTCTTTCTCATTCTGGATTTGTAGAAGGACAAGGTACAATAAAAGATTGGAAAGAATTATATAAGAGAAATAGTTCATTTTGGTATAGTGATGTCTTCGATGTAGTGTGGAGGAGCCCTTGGAGATTTAATGAGTATAGAAGTAAAGAAAGCTACAATGACGGTAGAATACATATTATAGGACACGTTCCCGTACAAACGGTTAGGTATAATGAAGACTACCAAAAAGAAAAATGTATAAGAGGACAAGAGTTAGATATAGAAGAAATAGAAGAACTATGCGATAAATTAGAGATTTGGCAAAATAACAATATTATAAATATTGACGGTGGGTGTTCATTTAAAAGCAAAAGAGAGGTAATATTTAAAAATACTGGTTTGTTGTGTATAAATTTAACAACTGTAGATGTTGTAGGTATTAAGTAGAGATGTGAAATATATCTCTACTTTTTATAAAAACTTATTTAATAATTGAGGGTATTGTGATATAATATATAAGTGGAAATAAAAGATAGGAGGAGACATGGCTAAAAAGAAAAAGAAACAGCACGTAGGAACTATTTCTGCATTAGAGCTGCTCAAGAAGTCTGCTCCTATGCAGGACATTCCTTTTAGAACAGGTAAACATATGACTAGAAAAGATAGACCTAGAAACAAGAATTGGAAAACTTGGAAAGAAGAGTAAAGGAGAAATAATATGATAAAATTAGAAGTAGTTTCTGAAATGATTGGTACATTCGAAGTAATATTACCAAAAAGTCCCCAGACTGATGAAGAAAAAGAAATGGTACTACAAGAATTTAGTAAATGGCACCTAGGTAATGGTGATAGATATACAGTTATAGAGGAAAAATAAAGTATGGAAGTTTTTTACAAGTTGATAGCCCCCGAATATGAAGGTATAATTGCAAAGAGAGATACCGAAGGAGGTAGTTATATCCACGTTTATGATAAGTGGATAGAGTTTGATACTCAGGAATTTTTTGGAGAAGGACTATTTAAGGATGAGTATGAGGTCATAACTGAAAAGGAAGCTAGCAGGTTAATTGCCACATATAATAAACAAATTAAAGGTTTGTATAATAGAGTAGAAAGTATTGCTAAAGAGTATCACAAAACGCAGGTAGACCTAGGAGGTAACCCTTATATAAATCATGTGTGCAGTGTCGTGGATGGGGTGGAACTTCTAGAGGAAAAGATTATTGCTTATCTACATGATACTCTAGAAGATACTCCTATGACTATAGGTAAGATGAGACGACACAGAATACCTGAGTTCATTATTGCTCACGTTAATATTCTTACCCACGATAAAGAGGGTAACTACCTTGAATATGTAAGAAGATTACGACACTACCCTCTTGCAAAGAATGTTAAACTTTCTGACCTAAAAAATAATATGGACACATCTAGATTAAAGAAGATTACTGAAGAAGACAAAGAAAGATTAAAGAAGTATAAAAAAGCATGTAAAATTTTGAAGGAGAATTAAAATGGCCAATCCGTATCATTATCCAGCAGGAGATAGCAGAGGAGGTCAATTCGCTCCCAAAGGCACAGATGTAATAGTTTCTTTAAATGCAAAGTTTGGCAAAGATGTGATAGAATCCCGCAGCGAGACTATAACAGAAGTCTTAGGTGATTTAACAGGTAAGTGTAGAGTGGATGACATTAAGAAGGAAAGAAGAGCCTTGGAAAAGATGTCGGAACCTGACTATATTGATTATCTTAAGATTACTACCAGTGAAGCAAAAACTACAGGAGACCTTAGAGAAAATATAAACGGGTTAATAAGTTTAGAAACAAGGGTAAAATCACCAAGCTCTACTTATGAAAAAATTTATGAGCGTGAGAAGTATGGTTCTGTTTCTGAGTTAAGTGACATTCTTAGATACACCAGTATAAAAGATAAGGACACTTATACAAAATCAGTAAAAAAAGATATTTCGAAGATGAAAAAATTAGGTTACGTAGTTATTAAACAAACCAATTATTGGAAGGATACTACAACCGGATACAACGGCATTAATTATTGTCTTTTATCTCCAGATGGAGTAAAGGTGGAACTACAGTTTCACACAGAAGAAAGCCATAGCTGCAAAGAAACTGAACTTCATCGTTTATATGAACAGGAGAGAGTTGAAAAGGACCCAATTAAGAAAAAAGAATTACAGTTAGAGCAAATTAGGGTTGGCTCTAAAGTAAGTATGCCTGATAATGTGCATACTATATGATAATAAGGAAAAGTATGAAAATAACATTCAAAAATATTGAAATTCACAATTTTATGTCGTTTACTGACAGTTATATTACTCTCAATACCCCAGGTTACATATTAGTAAAGGGTGATAATGAAAACCCTAGTGATAATAGTAGTAGTAATGGGGCAGGTAAGAGTGGAATTTTCGAAGCCATCTTATTTTGTCTAACAGGAGAAACCCAACGAGGTATTTCCGGAAAGTCAGTTATCAAACACGGTTCAAAAGAGTGCAGCGTTACTCTTTCATTTTCTATAGATAAGGATGAGTACACTCTTACAAGAGGAATGTCACCCTCCCAAAGTCTCACCATAATTAAAAATGGTGAAGATATATCAGGTAAGGGTGTAACAGATAGTAAGAAAATTCTAGAGGAGCAGTTACCTGACCTCACTATGTCGTTGCTTTCTAACCTTGTTATTCTTGGGCAAGGATTACCCAATAGATTTTCTCTTAATTCCCCTAGTGGTAGAAAAGATGTACTTGAAAAGCTGTTCAAGGCAGACTTTATGATAGAGGATATAAAGACCAGAATAGGCGATAGGCTTAATGAGTTAAAGGATAAAAAAAGAAGCTATGAGGATAGACTCCTTGGTCTCACTACTAAAAAAAGTATCGCAGAAGAAAATATAACTGCTTCAGAAACAGAGCTTGCTACTATGGAAGATGTATCTAACCTTATGCTTTCTTTGGATGAACTCTCACAAGAAATATATAACTTAGAGAATCAAATTAAAGAAATAAATAAGAGTAATAAAGAGATAATAGTAAGCAATGAGGGTATAAATGCAAAAATACTCACACTTACAGAAAATCAAATAGAAGTAAATAACAGTGATTATCTTGTCAAAGAAATTGAGGAAGTTAAGGAAAAGGGTCTTGCCTTAAAAAGTGAGGTCATTGTTTTAGACAAAGAAATAGAACGAAAGGATAAAATCACTGATACTTGCCCCACTTGTGGCCAGAGACTTGTTGGTGTGGAAAAGCCGGATACCTCTAAAGAAAAAGAGCTTTCTATGATGATAAGGTCTAATCTAGATGGCCTTAGAGAAACTCTTAGGGGCTTGCAAGAAAAGAGGCAAGATAAATTAAATACAGAACTCGACCAGATAAATGAAGATATACTCAATCTCAAGTCACAACTGAGGTCTATTACAGACATTAGTTCTCTAGAATCTAACCTCTCCATTAAAAGGAATGAGTATACTAATATAGAAAGTGAAATAAATATTCACGATGTTAAGAAAAAAGAGATTGAAACGAATATAACGAAAAATAAAGAAATTGTGGATAACTCAACAAGAGAGATAGAGGGTATAGAGGTAGAAAAATTAAAATTAGAAGCACACATAGATGTAGATAACAAAATAAATAGTATTATAAAGAGAGATTTTAGAGGATACCTACTGTCTAACATTATTGAGCTCATAGATAGTAAATGTAAAGAGTTTGGTCAACAACTATTTGGCCACACAGATATTGGAGTTTCTCAGGATGGCAATAATATCAGTATTACTCTAAACAATAAAGAGTATGAATTATTAAGCGGAGGAGAAAAGCAAAAGCTTGATTTAATCACTCAACTTGCAATAAGAGATGTACTTATTAAGTATAGTGGATTTAACTGCAGTATGTTAGTGTTAGACGAAATCTTTGATAACTTGGATGATATAGGCGGGGAGAAAGTGCTTAATCTTATTGCTAACAATCTTAATATTCCTAGCATATATATTATAAGTCATCATGCGGATATTCAAATTCCTTACGATTCTCAAATCATTGTTAAGAAAGATAGTTTTGGTAGTAGGGCTATACAACTATAAAATATAAGGTGTAAAGGTAGGTAAACAATTTTGAAAATTTGTATATATACCGATGTACATTTTTCACAAACTTCTTCTATAGTAAGAGGTAATGGAAAAAAGTATAGTACGAGATTAGAACAGTTAATAGAGAGCGTTAATTGGGCGGAGAATCTTGCAGTTGAACATAACTGTGATGCAGTGTATAACTTGGGCGACTTTGTAGATAAGTCATCTATGAATGCACAAGAAATTTCAGCTATATCTGAAATACAGTGGGCAAAGGTTCCCCATACCTGTATATTGGGTAATCATGAGATAAAAGATAGAAATAAGGATTTTTCCAGCCTTCATGTCCTTAAGTTACTAGGGTTTGACCTCATCACGGAACCATCCGAAGTAGAATGTGGAAACATAAGTCTTTGTTACTTACCCTACATGTTTGAATATAAGTCTCTTGATGAAATTTTTCCTGACAGCGTGGGAAAGAAGAGAATAGTATTTAGCCATAATGATATTGAAGGTATTCAGTTAGGTGGGTATATTTTTGACAAAGGTTTTTCTCTTGTAGACATATCTAAGAGTTGTGAACTCTTTCTTAATGGTCATATTCATGCTTATGGAGAGTATGGCAACCTGATTAATCTAGGTAACCTTTGTGGTCAAAACTTCGGAGAGCACAATGTACCTCACAGAGCTTATATATTGGATACTGAAACATTAGAGCTAACTCATTTTGAAAATCCATATGCATTGAATTTTTATAAAATAGATTGTACAACTAAAATAAAAGACATAAAATTAAAAAATAATGCAGTACTAACAATAAAAGCAACTGAGGATAACATAGAGGAAGTTAAAAATATATTTAATAATAAGAAAAATGTTATTGATATAAAATACACAGTTGTACCTAAATTGATAAATAATAACGAAAATAAACCTGCAGAAGATATAATTCAGATAGACCACCTTCAGTCTTTGAGAGAGTATATACTTAAAGAACTTGGCGAAACAGAGGTAGTAAAAGAAGAGCTGAATATTTTAACAAAATAAGGAGAAGTTAATGAATGTAGAATTTGAATTTCATGAAATTATAAGCTATGGAATTATTATTTTATCTGTAATTTTTGCTATTATCAAAAGACCCAATACTACTCAAAAGTCTAAAAATAATACTGAAAAACCTGTTATAAATGGAAAGACAATAGAGATTAAATCTATTAAATTACCGTTTTTTGACAGTTCAGATGATAGCCTGAGCAGTGAGTTTAATGGTAAATCTAGTAAAGAAGATAATAATCCGTTTGAGGTATAAATATGAGAGATAAAGAAAGAATATCAGAAATATTAGGATTATTGCAATATTATTGGGAAGATAGGCCTGACATGAGATTTTGTCAGATTGTGTCTAATCTTACTTTTTTCAATGAGCTTGATATTTTTTATATAGAAGATGATGTATTTTTAGAAAGTCTTAAAAATGCTATTGAAAGAGATAAGGTAGTTATGCCTATGTAGAAAGGAGAAATAATGAACAAATATCTGATGGAATTTTGTGGGAAAAACTGCGTAAGAATTTTTGAGTGGACCAAAAATAATGACATTTGGTTTGAAGACTTTAATTATGATATTAATGAAGACAACGAAGATTACGAAGAGTGTATAAAAAAGTTCTTTGATGAAAAGGCACATCTTTGTGAAATGGTAGCATGTGTTGAGGAATATATAGATAAAACAATAAGTGATAATTTTTCTTGGGATTTCGGTTTTGATATTGATGTACAAGCACTAAAGAATAAAAAATAATAAGGAGAGAGCCATGCCAGGAAATGCACATGCAAAAATGCAGATTGTAGTTGAAGTTGAAATATCAGTAAAAGATAAATTATCAGAAGCACAAACAAATGTTGCGTTTGATATAGTTGAGGAGTCTATTACTAAAATTCTAGATTATAATAATTTTGAGATAAAAGAAGAAGATTGTAGAAGTCTTTCTTCTGTACATAATAACTATATACTAAAAACGCAGTATAGTGTTACTCTACTAATTGAATGTGACCTTCGTATCATACCTGGTACTTATCAGGAACCATCTGAAGTGGATTGGAGCGATACGATATTTTATGAAAACGTGGATGATTTTAATAGTATGAAACTAGGTATGGAAAATTATATTAAGGAGCGCTTCACTAAAGATGAATCATTAAAAAATCTGGGCTTTGTAGAAAGTTTAGTAAATTTTAGAGTAGTAGGAGCCCCTCATTTTGAATGGAAGAGAGTATGACTACAAAATTAAGTATTACCAAAAACAAAAGTAAAGAAACACAGAACACCTCGGTAATAGAAAAAATTAAAAAGAGCCCTTGGTCAGCCCTAGCGGCAAAATTACTCATAACTATAGTAATAATTTTAGGGTTGCTTAAATTTGTCATTGGAATAAATATTTATTACGGTAACAATATGTTTCCAGCTATGAACGATGGCACCCTTATCATTACATACAAATTAAATAAAAATATATATTCAGAACTTATAGTTGCTTATAATGTAAATGATAAAACAAGGTTTGGTAGAATAGTGGGGGTCCCCGGGGATATTATATATCTAGACGATACCGGCAAATTTACTATTAACGGTAACATTGTCTCTGAAAATAATATTTTTTACAATACCTTTGAGGGCGAAGGAGTGATATACCCGTACACCGTGCCTGAAAATAGTTATTTTATATTAAATGACTACAGAGAAAACACAGAAGACAGTAGAACCTATGGGGCAATAAATAAGAAAGATATAGCGGGTCAAGTTTACCTAGAACTTCAGAGGAGAGGATTTTAGAGCAGTGTATAAATCAACCATACGAAAAATACTTATACTATTCATTATTTACTCCATAGTGGGGTGGCTATATGAATTTACACTATGGTCGTTTGAATTACATCAACTTATGAATAGAGGATTTTTATTTGGTCCATGGCTCCCCATATATGGTTTTGGGGGACTTATTATATATAGGTTTTGTTACAAGTACGCAACTAAACCCGTAGAAATAGGAAATACCAACGTTAAACCTTTAATGGTGGGCATTATTATTTCTATAGCGGCTGCACTAATCGAACTGGTCTCTACTTTAATTTTAGACAAGGTAGGAATAGATTGGACATCACTCTGGAAGTATGATGATTATTCTATTAACTTTCAAGAGAGAGTGGCCCTTTTACCCTCCATAAAATTTGGTATTCTAGGGTGCATTATTATTTATGGGGTACAGGCTAAAATAGAAAATTTCGTTAATAATCCTAGTAAAAGGCAAGAATATGTTCAATATATAATATTTGCAATATTCATTATAGATTTAATTTATCATTTAATAAATGGAAGTCATTATACAGACATACCGTTTTTACTTCTATAACCAAGAAATATTTTGAAGTATAGAAAGGAGAGAAAAGCGTGATATTTTTTACTGAAGACGCAGTTAAAAGAAGATTTAAAGATGACACTGATGATAGAGTATATAAGCTCTATAAAATGGAAAATTATGACATTGTAAATAATGATACTAGTTTCACAATTACACTAATGGAAGATATTGAGGATGAAGACAACGCAGAATTTATGACAGTAACTTTCTATCCAATGATTGAATCTGTTCAAGAAGCATTAGAAGCTCATGATTTGAAAGAAGTTAAAAAGGAAGTTAACTAAAGAGAAATATATGGCATTTAATTTAGACGCATTAAAAGCAATGAAGGCTGGAAGAGATAATATGCTCGTATTTAGAATTAACTTGAATTTTGATTAACAATGTAATTTATATGAAAAAATTAGGAAATACATTAAACAATACGTATGATAGAATATTGGTAGGGGTGTTTGTCTTATTGCTCCTACTTTCTTGCTATATGGCTTATGACACTTGGTATGTTAGGTATGTTTCTGCGGGGTCTGATTACAATGCGTATAAACCAAGTTTAGACAATCCTGATGCTTATAATGAATTATCTGACGAGTGTATAGGATGGATAACTCTAGACCGTACGAGCATAGATTACCCAATTATGCAGGCTAAGGACAATAATAAATATCTTAATACTAATCCGTACGGTGAATATAGCTTAGCGGGCAGTATCTTCCTTGATTATAAAAATAGTCCTGACTTTAGTGACCCTTTTAGTCTAGTATATGGTCATCATATGTCTATGAGGCAATCTGTATTTTTACAAAATCGTAATGATGAGTCATATGATATAGCGAAAGACCCTGGCAGGAACTCCATGTTTGGAGCCCTGGACCTTTTTAATGAACTAGAATACTTTAATGAACATACCACTGGAACTCTGACTGCTGAGGGAAAAGTTTATAATCTAGAAATATTTGCGTTTACTATAACGGATGCTAATGAGAGTATCATATTTGACCCTACTAATTACAAGGGTCAGTATGAATGGGTACAGAAAAATAATATATACTTTAGGGAGCCTCTGTATAAGGATAGAATAGTAGCTCTAAGTACTTGTAAAGACCCAGGCACAACAGAAAGAACAATACTATTTTGTAGTATAAGTGAGTACCCATAATTAAAGACAAACTTATATAGAAAAAAAAAATACTGAAGGGAAAACCATGAATAAACGAATTAAATTAAAACTATATAGTATTGGAATTTTATTTTTACTTATATCTATTACATTAATTTCAGTACTAGCTCAAGGTAATCAACTAGAAGAGTTTGGAGGTACGGGATATTATGAAAGTTCTATTAAGCACATTAAAACTAAGCAAGATGACTTAAGCACAAAACAAAGTCAACTTAACAAGTTGCACCTTCAATCCAATAAAAGTAAATATGAAAAACACACTAGTAACAAAGATGCAGAAAAAATTTATGAGAGTGACCTAATGCTGTATGCAACAGAAAAAGTGGACCTCTATGAAGAATCAAGAAGTGACTCAAAGGTGATATCTACCTTAGACAAGGGTACTGAAATTCATATTGTGGGATTGACCTCCACGGGATACTGCAAATGCGAAGTTGATAACCTTGAGGGATACATCCTGTCTGAATATCTAAAAGATAAAGAAATTGAGATAACCGCCACCGGAAATACAGGAGATTACCAGAGGTACGCCTGGTCATTTTTTGACAGTTATGGGTGGGATGCCGAAGACTTTAATTGCCTTGTAAAACTATGGAATAGAGAGAGTGGATGGAATCCCTCAGCAAAAAATCCTAGTTCAGGAGCATACGGAATTCCACAAAGTCTGCCCGCCAGTAAAATGGCAAGTGAGGGTGATGATTATCTAACTAATTATCAAACTCAGATAAGATGGGGATTGAAATATATTAGTCAAAGGTATGGTAGTCCTACAGGTGCGTGGTCACACTCAGAGGCAACAGGTTGGTATTAAATAGAAAATAGAAAGGAGAAAATTATGAGCGTTAGTGATTTATTGGAATTGTTTGTAATGACAGAGGACATCGTAATATGGGACTGCAGTTCCGAAGAGGAAGTGTTTAGAGGAGAAATACATGATATTCCTACTGAACTAGAATACACAACAATACAATCCATAGACTGGCCAAATGGTAAAGAATTAGTAATTAACGTAGATTTAGATGAGTAATAAAGAAATATTAGATTTTATAAAAGAATTTAGTTTCTTCGGTAAACAAGTAAGAGAGTGTTTTACTAGAGGAAATTGTTACTGGTTTGCTTTTATTCTTCATGAAAGATTTGGCGGAGAAATTATGTACAACGATGTAGAAGGGCATTTTGCTTGTAGAATAAAAAGAAAACTATATGATATAACTGGTTGTTGTGATAATCTTTATTATGATAGTTGGACTAAATGGGAAAACTATAAGAAAGTAGAAAATAGTCATAGTAAAGGTATTATTAGAGATTGTATATTGAAGAAGAAAGGATAGGTAGTATAAAATTGGTGGAAAAATAAATGAATGATGATAAGCAAGTGAAAAGAAAGTTAATATTGAAAATATTTATTGTTCATGGAATAATAGCTATATTATTATGTTTGTGTATGTTGTTATTATATAGAACCATGGACAATATGGAAGGCGGAATTGATGCAATTGGAAAAGCTATTGCTTATGCTATAGTTTATCGCATAAGTGCACTTTTACTTATAGTTAATTTATTTGTTTTCGGTGCTCGCATGTTAAATGCGTGTGTAGAAAATAGTGTAGCTAAACTGATAACATATAGTGTTGTCGGATTAATTAGTTGTCTTCTTTGTGTGAGGTATGCGTATAGTTTTATAAGTCTTTATAACTTTACATGGGGGTTTACTGAGTTTTTTACGCTTGTATCTTTTATTTTGTTTTTAATTTTTTTGGCATTAAGTGTTTGGTGTATTTATAAGATTTCAAAAATCGTTAAGAAAATTAAGGAAGAGCGGAGTATCGGTTCACAAGAGTAGAACGGACTTACATAAAATTATAGAAAGAGACCATATTAAATGATATTAAACATAATAACACTAATAGCAATAACAATAATAGGAATAATTTTAACTATACAAGATTATATAGATAGAGAAGTAGATAGTATCTATTGTTATACACATTTATTTCTTATCACTATCTTTTTGTTTAATAAAACTGCATATTGGCCATTATTTTTAGTTCTTGCTATGTTATGTGTTATTATAGTAGGATTTGATTTGGCAAACGGCGACAGCAATAAAATAAATTTTATAGATTTTATATATCTCATAGAAGTAGCTGGTGTAATAATGATACTAAAAGATGTAGAAGATTCTAAGTTAATGTTGTTGCCGTTGTTAATAATATGGTTTATATATATTTTAATAGAGAAATTAATAAAGCAAAAGTTTGAGGATAAAATACCTTTTCTAAGTGTATGTTGTCCTTTAATAAGCGTGTATTTAATATGGTATAGTTTTGTTTAGAAAAGGAGCAAGTGAACAACGAACGCAGTTGGCTAATGGATGGCGTAAATAATTTAGGAGAAAAATATGATTACAACGTTATTATCAAATTTAATGGATTTTGTACTTTCAGTTCCTATTAATCTTGTTATAATAGGAATTATTTGTTTAATATTAAAAATAGCAGGAAAAACAATTAAAACTATAATTAAAGTATTTGTTGGATATTTTATTATATGCTTTATCTTAGCGGTTTTAGGATTGAGTTTACCTTCGATACCTGCTTTAGTTATATGGTTAAAAAATATAATCATCTCAATAGGGGCTTGGTTATCTAGTTTAGGCATACTGTGATCTATAAAAAATATAGGAGATAATATGAAATGAGTAAATTTAGAAGAAACATTACAGCAAGAGAATTAGCCAGTGAAATTGTGCCTGATGTTACGGGAGCATACAGTGAACTGTTTGATATGTCTTTTTATTTAGATGCATTGAGGCAAATTGACGCAGGTGAATTAGATAATGATTCTATTACGTTTGATGGACTTATTACAAATTCTGACGAGTTTATATATTTTCAAACTTGTTGTACTGGACTATTTTTAAAAGAGGAAGTTGATGTTTCCTCAATGAATATTTCCCAAGAAGTATTAAACGCATGTGATGATGAAACTGGATTTTTTGAATCTGTAGATTATGATTTTCTTGAAAGTGTGATAAAAAGAAAAATAGAAAATGAATTAAAGGAAGGAGAAGAATTATCAGAAGAAGAAGAAGAAAAGCTCACAGCTCTTCTTGCACAAATTGTAGATTACATGATGGAAGAAAGGTACTATGCTCAGTGGATAAAAACATTTAAAGATAGGATTAACATTACTTATAAACCTGATTTTGAACACCCCAGAGCACTAAAGGGTAGCAAGGAAGAAGATATGAGTTTAGATGAGGGCACTAGATGGTGGTAAGCTATTCTTGGAGCTTAATTGTATGAGATTAAAAAAGACAAGGTTAAAAGCTAAATATCTTCTTAACTAAGAGGTGTAAATTTTTTAATAAAGTAAGCAGAGCTCACAAGAGTAAAGAATCACAAAACAAGATGAGAAGTAAATAGTAACTCTACAACCTTTATGGAATTAGTCCCTTTAAATACATATATAGAGACATTCAAGGAGTATACGAAAAGGATACAGAAAATTTTAAGAAAGGCAAAATTTATGTCAGTAGACCTAAGTAAATATTTAACCACCCAGAAAAACATATATACCCAAACTTATAGTGATATATTTAATAAAAAGTATGATTCAGGCTGGATAGATTATATTTTCCCCAGATTAGAAGAGCAGTGTGACAGTCCCAGAAGCAAAGGTACAGGATTAAAAAGTAAAAAAGAAGTAGAAAAATTTTGGAATACTCAATTATTACATAACAATTACATAGAAATGTTAAAACTATTAAATAATTACACGGTTGAAGAATATAAATCTATTATATCTGAACGTGGAAGATATAAAATAAAACAGAGTCTTAATATATTTATACATCAGAGTAATTATGATGATTTTTATTTGATAAGTAAATTTTTAGAGGAGAAATATGCATGAAACCAATAAATGGAACACTTAAAGATTACGATTTTCAAGGATTGATGGACAGAGTAAAGGAAGCCAGAGAGTCCTTATATACAACTCTGGAGTACAATAGCAAATACTATGACTTTACTATTCGTACAATGGAACTTATCACGGTGCTTGATGAGAATACTTTATGGCAATTCTATGTGCATGAAATTTATGAGGATGGTGATGGCAGGTTGTTAAGTACTTATAGTGAGTGCAGTAACTTATTAGAAAAAGATTTAGTTATAAAAATGATGGATGAATATAGAGCCAGGATTATTGATGGTGAGTTTGAGAGGTAGGAATGGATGATAAAGTTAGCTATAATAGGATTGGGCGATATTGCAAGATATTATGTCAAAGGTTTGAGAAATTCGAAATTGTATGAAGTAGTGGCAGTATGTGATATAAACGATAATGCAACGGCTAAATCTGAATATTTTGTTCCATTCTTTAAAAGTTATACAGAAATGACAAAGGTAGCTAAACCAGATTGTTGCCTTGTAACTGTAAATGAACAATTTAAATATCCTATTATTGTGGACCTTCTTTCTATGGGTATGAACGTTCTTACCGAAAAACCCCTAGCTTTAACAAAAAATCAATTTAATAGTTTATTTTCCACTGCGAAAGAAAACAACGCCATATTAGATATAATGTACCACTATCAGTATGGAGGTGAAGTACTTTTTCTAAAGGATTATGTAAAAACTATGGGTGCTTTAAAAACAGGCACTATTTTATTGCACGAAAGTTATGCTTATAACAAAAATTGTGAAATAGATAAAAATTTTAATCATAAGGAAGCCTGGATAGATAATGGCATAAATGCAGTAAGTGTATTTGACCTGTTGGTGAATTTAAACGATTATAACTTATTTTATAAGAACGATATACGAACCACAGCTCTGGATTGCATAGCTACAGAAAGAGTGTTTAAAGACAACCAAGGTAATATGTTAAAAATACTAGTAGATTGGAGAACGCCCAGTAATAAAAAATATTTCATATTTGAGTATGAAGGGGGTATAATATTAGTAGACTCCAAAGAGTTGAAAGTATATAAAGATGGTGAGTGCATATATAACCAAAGTATAAATTATCCTAGAATGTACGACCAGTACGACTATTATTTTAATAACTGCGAAATCCAGAATAATTATGAGAAACATCAAAGGATACATAGATTAATATATTTATAATTGATATAATTTATAGGAGAAATTATGGAACAATTTGAAAAGAATTTATTAGAAAAAATTAATACCAGACTTATGCAGAGTACCGGGTCTAGAATAACTGATACATATTTACACAAAATACGTGAGAATGTATATAATCTGAATTTAAATGATGAAAATTTGCTATTAGAGATAACAGACCCAGATTTAGAAGAACCCATAATACAAGTTACTCTTGGTGACAGAATTCTCACAACTGATTTGTTAGGTGAGGGCTGTGGAATGTTAGATATTACTGGTCTAGTAGAAAAAGAAGTAAGATACATTAGAAGCATTTTACGAAAGAAATATCTAGAACAGCTAGGTGTAACAATTCGCAAAGAGTTTATGACAAATAATTTTCACAATGGAAGGACAGCTAAATCGAGTGACTATGAATATAATATAGTCCCAATCGGGCATTGTCAAATTTCACTTGTAGATTTTGAAGATTCCTCCATAGGTTTATTAGAAATAAATTTTGAACATTATTGTGGATGTCATATTAATTTTGACAGTAATACAAGGTACTACTCTATAGCTCAAGAACTAAAATTTTTAAACCCAGGATATAGTGGAGGAAGAATGGTCACGACCAAATTTAAAAATACAGCCGTAGCAGAATTTATAGCAGATTGTTATAAATTTCCAATAAAAATTACAAATCTTAGTGAAAATCAACAAAAACAATTAAGCCTTCAAGCTAATAATTTTAGAACTTGGGGAATTACCATTATTGAGGATAAACATCCCTATGATTCTAGCAAAAATGTTTATATATTAGATAACACTCATACCTATGACATTAGTGAAAATACTAGAGAAGAAAGGCTTAAGGGTGTTTGGGATGTCACAAAACAAATGATAGTAAATATTACTGGAAAAGTAGTAGCAAGTTATATTACAAGTCTGATGTAAATGCCAGAGGTAATATTAGAAAGAGGTAACAAATGGCCAAACCAAAAATAAGACATTATCCAAGCAAACAGGATTATGAAGAAGGTTTTAAAGCGTGGTTAAAAGACCAACGTGGAATATACCATAAGATGCTATTGGACAAATTAAATTACGAAAGTATGGAACAATTAAGAGAGGATGAGTATGCAGGAAAATTCGGCTTCTGCTGTGGATATGTTAATCTTATACCTAAAAATGAAGAAATGTTTCACGAATGGGGATTAGACAACGGAAAATACGGTGCTAAGATTCACGATATAGGTTTTTACGGAATATCTTCTCAACTAGTAATTTTAAAAGAGCCTATAGTTAGACAAATGTTAGAAGACATGAATTTGGAAAATGAGTTTAGTGTAGAAATAAAATTAGATTAGGAGAAGTTAATGTTTTTAATAAAGGATGGAAAACCTATGACAAAAGAATTAAGAGAATTAGCTGAGAACATTGCAAATGTGCATGTAGAGTCTTACCTGGCTTATAAGCCTATATTAGAAGGGTTAATGAATACAGTGGTAAGCGAAAAAGAATTCGAGTTTATTATGGATAGGTTTGTTGGTTTTTGTGGCTATGAAAAAAATGAAGAACTGTTTAATGAGGTGTGTTCACAATATAGCACTATCTATCCAGAAGCGGTAGCTTTTCAAAGAAAACAATTACAAGAACAGTTTTATGAGTAAAGGAGAAATGTAATGCCAAGAATTATAGAAGAATCAAGGGAAATTTACTCTTATGAAGAATTATCAGAAGAGGCTAAATCCAATGCCCGATGGGGAGAAATGGAAGATTATCCAGAGGATATCCTATATGAAATAATGGAAGATATAGGTAAAGCTTATCTTGGGGATACTCTCAAGCAGGCACAGTTCGAACGGGTGAGTTACGACCTTTCATATAGTCAAGGGTCAGGGGCTGTAATTGAATTTAAGTATACTAACCTAGCTGACTTTGTAAAGGATTTCCCAGAAGTAGATAAGTATTTAAACAATAAGCTCCCGAATTATAAAAAGGAAGCAGAGTTAGATAGTCTATATTTTAAGTTTTCTTGTAAGTGTGACAATAGATATTGCTTTGAAGTTCTAGACTACACAGTAGATGGCTACGATGACTATACAGACAATCTTTGTAATTGGTTAGATGAATACTTGTATGAAAATATCAGCACTCGAGGTGGAAGATCCAATGGAAATATTGCAGAAATAATAAAGGATATACAAAAGGAATATACATCCAAATGCTATGAGGCTTATGAAGGACTATATTCCAAACCGGAAGACTTTGAAGATATGTGGTTCTATAGTGATGGTACCTTTGCATACTGGGAAGAAGATTTACAGTAATATATTATAGAAAAGAGGAGAAACAATGTTTAATTATGATGAAACTATGTTATCAGAGAGAGATAACAAACTTATAGATATTTGGAGTAATATCTATAACGCCTTTAATTCCATCGACTATGAAGATGGAGTATGGCACGTGCATGGACCAGACTATGAAGAAAAATTTAGCTCTTCTGAGGCTATGATAAAAATGATAGAAGATGACGTTAAAGAAAGTTTACTAGTTTATGCCCTAAACGATGAACTAAGTGAACTAATATGATATGAAAGGAGTATATTATGGCCACCAACAGTTATATAGGAAAAGAGTATGGAGGTATAATCAAAGCGGTATACTGTCATTATGACGGTGATGTGGCAGGTGTAGGTGAAGCTCTCAAGCAATATTATACTCATGATGATGTAATTGACAAATTAATAAATTTAGGAGACTTGTCTTATCTTGGTCAATATGTAGGACCTAAGGAAGGTCAGCCTCATGACTTTAATCACCCCGCTGAAGGAGTTACTGTTGCTTATCATAGGGACAGGGGTGAATCCCTGCTCATTAAACAGTTTGGAGATGAGACAGAGTACTCAGAGGATGCGAAAAATAATTATATAAAATATGTCTACTTGTGGAAGAACGGGACCTGGTTATTATCTAAACCACAGGATGAGGGTGCACAGTTCAAACCTTTTTAACAAGAGGGTTAAATTTTGTTGTAATCTCAATATACGGGGTTATAAAATTATTTATTTATAATATACATGCCCCGTATGGATATTATAAATATATCTTTCTTATGGAGGGAACACTAGAGTGTGAACTACAGAAGAAAGATAGTTATTAGAAGATAGTTATTAGAAGATAGTTATTAGATAGAAAGGAAAATTATAATCATCTCAGTTTATCAAAGGAACCACTATATTGGTGCTTGTACGATAGAGAATAATGGACAGAGGTGTAAAGGAAATAATAGTAAACAAAAAAAAATGTTAATAATGTTTTTAGAACGATTTTATTTGGATGTACATACTCCAATACTAAATGGTTTTGCCTCAGGGCTAAACATATAGGAGGAACTTATGCATATACTTATTACAGCAATAGCTTTTATTTTTATGCTTGGACTAATTGTGTTAGTTCATGAATTTGGACACTTTATAACGGCCAAAAAGTTTGGTGTGTATGTGCACGAGTTTTCCATTGGAATGGGTCCTACTCTATGGTCTAAACAAGGAAAAGAAACCAAGTATAGCCTTAGGGCCATTCCCATAGGAGGATACGTCTCTATGGCAGGTGAGGATGTAAACTCCGATATAGAAAAAGACAAAAATATCGAGGAAAACAGAAAGTTTTACACTAAAAAATATTATCAAAAAGTAATCATTCTCATAGCTGGTGTGGCTATGAACTTTATTCTAGCGATATTTATTTATAGTGGGTTACTAATGTCAGAAGGTTCGTACTATGAACCCATACCTGCCACTATATCAGCAATACGAGAGGATAGTAATGCAGAACAAGTAGGCATCCTGCCTGGAGATGTAGTGATTAATATAACCAAAGAAGACGGTTCTTCCTCGGTTATATCCGATTTTTATGATATCAGTTTATTTACCTATGATATAACGAATGAGTCATTAATATACACAATTGATAGAAATGGAGAAATTCTAGATTTTAAAGTTACTCCCAAATACTATGAGGAGGAGGATGACTGGCTTATTGGATTGCAGTTTGAAACTGACAAAGAGCACACAGTGACCTGGTATAACTCTCTATATTATGGTGGAAAGTATGCTAAAGATAATTTCCAACAAATGATAAGGAGCTTTAAATTATTACTGCAACCCAAGGGCTACGAAATGGTGTCTGGTCCTGTTGGTATAGTATCCATAACCTCCCAGTCAGTGGAGTATGGGTTATTTTCTTACTTAACCCTCATTGCACTTATAAACTTAAATATAGGTTTGGTAAACTTATTGCCTTTACCTATTTTGGATGGGGGTCAAATAGTTTTTATAACCATATCAAAACTTATGAAAAAAGAGTTACCGGAACGCATAAAATCAGCTATTATGGTTGGAAGTTGGGCCTTGATACTCATGCTTATGGTTGTTATTACTTATAAAGACCTTATGAATTTAATTTGATAACAGTAAAAAAATTTATTTACAAAAGAGCTTTGGCGCTCTATACTTAACTAAGAAAGGAAAACTTATGATACAGGAAGTACAAGCCTACCTCTATGATAAATTTGGAAATGCAGAGGTTACTAAATTGTCCGATAAGGTTACCAATATAATAGTAACTTTTAGAGATATAACGGTTGTTTATACATTTACTACTGACGAGTCTACTCATAGAACTCAGTGTGGTTTACAACTTAGATCATCTACGGAGTTTAAGTTTAATGAACTGGGTGTAATGGAGTCCTTTATAAGTTCTATGAAAGTAATTTTAGAGTCATACTATAAGGTTGATGAATTAGTATTAGTGTCTAATAGTTCAGTAAACAAACTCAGAATATAAATAATTTAAAATTGAAAGGAGAAATTATGACTGACAGAGAACTTAATAAGTTTAAACAAATTTACGTCAGGTGTGTTGAGGGAAACTCAGAGTTGCCCATTGAAGGAGTGGAATGGGTTACTGTAGAAAAGTGGATTCCCAAGATATATATTGAGGCATGGGAAGCTTTTTTACACTCTAATAGACTTTTTCATCAGGATGATTATGATGAGTGGCTTGAAGGTCTAGAAGACATTAAGAGCGTTTCCGAAGAAAGATTTTCTCAAGGGCTACCTTCAGACAAAATTGATGTGATACTATCTCCATCTAAGATATTATTTGGTGAACTTACAGAATTATTTAAAACTCAACTAAACAAATTAAAGGCCAAACTAGATAAAATTGAGCAAGAGGGTGGATATAACGGCCTAGATTGTAACTATACAGTAGATAAAACTCAAATAATGTTTGCAATATTTTCTATGAATACTAGCCCTGGTAGTATAGAGGCCAGTGCTCCTATTAACCCTATTAAACAAGAAAACTTTATGGCGATTAAAATATATAATGAAACCCAAAAAGAAGCGGAAAATATAGTTAAGAAATTTAATGCAAACCAAGGAGAAATAGGAGTGCAGGCTAAGGTTGTATCTCATAGAGATGGGTCTGACTCAGACGACTACTTTATGGAAGGGGCTGCTTTTGAAAAAACTTTAATAATAGAATTTTTCATCATGCCTACTAAAAATTCTAGAAGACTGCTCACCTTTGAGGAACTTCAGGAATTCGTAAAAGATATGCCTGAGTCTTATGGATATATAAAAGATAATGTGTTTAGATAAAGATAAGGAGAAATACAGTGACTAAAGAAATTTTTATTAACGATATATTTAATCGTATGACATCTTGTGATGGATGCCTTACAGAGTGGAACTCCACTAATGAGGATTGGGTTAAGAAATATATGGAAAGGTACATCTATGAAGACCTAACATTTTATGATACTGAGGAAAAGAAAAATGACCTTGCTGATAATCTTGCTCATCATTTTATAATTACCTCTAAGGATGACCCTTCGGGGTACTATGAGACTCTGGAAGAGTTGTATAATGAAGGAGCTTCCTCAGATGGAGAAAATGATATTCTTGACAAGCAGGGAGATAAAATATTAGTGTACAGTATGTATTATTTACCTTAGTAGTTAAAGGAGTTTTCTTATATGATAGTAAATAAAATTGTAATCGAGGGTGATGTTGCTAGTTTATATCAAGATGAAACTTTGCTCTACACTGTAACTAAGGATGGAAAACATATTATAGACTGTAGAAAAAATCAAGAGTTACCGCAGACCCCTGACGGTACTCACCAAAATTATTTAAGGATTTCTCAAGACATAACTATTAACGGAGTTAACTACAGAAGAACTCATAGTATAGTGTACAGATGTTTTTCTGGGGGAGAGCTTAACGACCAAGAAATACATCACATAGATATGGATGAGCATAACAACGACTTCAGTAACCTGATACCTGTAGAAAAAGAGGTGCATAAAGCTTATGACAGAATTTCAGACAGACATCTTAAATTAAAGAGCGGTCAACCTATAGATGGCCGTGAACTAACAGAATTTTTCACTTCTTCTAAATATTCATCATTTAAGGGCACTGATACCTTATTTACTAGTGAAGATTCTAATATGTACACTAAAAATTCTTTATTAGAATTGGTAGACCGTGAACCCTCAACGAGACTTAAGTTATTTTTTGATGAGGACATTATGGAAAACTTCAAAACTGGTAAAGATGGTCAATTGTTTACTAGAGTGGAAATCCTATAAAATATTTTGTACTTGTGTTAAATATTTATTTACAAGTGTGTCTATATGCGATATAATGTATGTATATAGACGTGGAGGGAATTATGATATACTTAGTTATAGGCAGCGAAGCCTACAGAGGCCGATTTTTTACTAGAACTATTATAGCTAGTGAGTTTACTGTTTATCCATCTTTCGACACTTACGATAATAAAGAAGAACTGTCAGCCTATATGGAGAGTCATCCTGGTAATTATGCCTTGGGGTGTTCTACCGTATCTGAGGAATGGTTAACAGATAAACTTTTTAACTTGGTGGATGAAATAGTAGTTGAAAAGGGATATAAATTATCCGACCTAGAGAATAAGTTGGTAGGGTTAGATGAATCTATTTCCAAGGTGGAACCCATGATATGTGTATATAAAGAAGGTCAACCATTATACTACCACTTAAATGGAATTGCTCTAGGAGGCAAATACTATGACTCTCAGATTCACAGGTGGATAAAGTCACATAAGAAAGACATTAAAGAATTATTTTATGAGCAGTCTTAATATGAATAAATTTGATATGAATAAAATTGAATCTTTTTTAATATCTTCGCTGTTGTGCATAGTGGGAAAATCTGGAACTGGCAAAACAACTCTAGGTAAAGGATTGACCAAAGTATTTCCTTCACTAAAGGAGGTAGTGCCTTATACTACCAGACCTCGTAGGTCAGAGTCAGAAGATTGTTATGTATTTATCACAAAAGAAGAGTTTAATAACTTGCAACCTTCTTTAGTAGAGTACACTTCATTCGGGGGCAATTACTACGGAGTAACAGAAGAAACCCTAGATACTCATCACATATATGTTATTGAACCTGAGAGTTTAGCGAGACTAAAGAAGAAGTATCATAATAAACCTATTATAACAGTTGGATTGGTTTGTGATGATGAGGTACTTAGAAATAGGTTCCTTCAAAGAGGCCAATCTGACCAAGATTACCTTAACAGAAAACTTACAGACGAACAAAAGTTTAGTGAAGGTTATCTTAACGATTGTGATATTGTTCTTAATGCAGAGGCATCAGAAGAAGACGTATTACAAGAGTGTATAAACAGCCTTGAAAATTTTACAAATGGTAGAAAGTGAGGATATTCAATGGTATGTTAACACTTGAACAATTTGAAAAATATATAACCTTGATAAAAAGAGAAGAAGAGTATTGTCATAAGAAATGCGCATTAGCAAGAGAATATGATGATATAGATATGAGGTACCCTCCCTCTAATAATCTTCTCACCTCCATGGTTGAGTTATTAAGTTATGCTATGGAGTTAAAAGATTATAAGTTACTTTCATGGTGGATATGGGAAGCAGAGTGCGGTAAAAAAGAGGACTTTGCAAAATCTGTAGAAGATAGAAATTTTCCTATAAAATCTGATTTCTATAATCCTGATTTAACAACCATTGAGGGGTTATATAAATATATTGTAGCCTGTTCTAATAATAAAAAATATTATGATATAAAACACAAGTAGGTATTTACAAATTTTTTGAGATAGTTTATAATTATATTTAATAATAAGAAAAAAGAATTAGTGCTCTTTGCCCAAGAGGGTTAAATGACTAATGTGGCGGTTAGTAACAGCTAAATCATAGCGAACCTCCTTTCGCAGATATAATGGTTTATGGGGTTTGGTAATATTACCTGGATAACTATTCTTAGAATGTTAGTCCCCACAGAAAAGTATAAGTTCTGAAAAATCCCATCATAATATGCAGTTATAGTTTAATGGAAAATGTCGCTTTCCCAGGGACGGATGCAAGTATCAAACCTTGCTGACTGCTCCATACGGAGAATTACTCAAGAGGCTAAAGAGGACGGTTTGCTAAACCGTTAGAACTATACTGGTTGCGTAGGTTCGAATCCTACATTCTCCGCCAGAATGATAATTATATTTAATAATAAGAAGTTGAAGAATTAAATTGTTATTTCTTTTCATTATATAGTTTTTTACTTATCACCTCGGTAAAAAGCATATAACTTATTACAAACTTAGATAGGTTCTTTGTAAAATAACATCCTATCAAAATAATTTATCAAGTTAAAGAAAGGATTAAACAAAATGAAAGTAGTAAACACAAATGTATGGATTGGAATTGGAAGAATTGGACAAGACCTTGAACTTAAGGAAACTAAGAATGGACAAAAACAAGTAATGTTCTCTCTTGCAGTAAATGAAGATTATACTGATAAGAATGGAAAAGAACAAAAGCTTTGTAACTGGGTACCTTGCGTGGCTTACGGGGCTCAGGCAGAAAATCTTAGTAAATATAAGAAAAAGGGAGACCTCATTCTTGTAGAAGGTGCTATTACTGTTCGTGAGGGTGAAGATAAGAATGGTAATAAAAGAAACTTCGTTAATGTAAGAGTGAAGAATACTGAATGGTTGCCTAGTGGAAGTAATACTACATCCTCGGATACTTCACAAGATAATCAGTCTAATGAAACCAGTGACAATTATGAACCATACGCAGCACTAGACGAAGATATATTCTAATTTCCAAAATAAAATAACTTAGTCACGTGGAAATTTAGAGATATAAAATTGGGCCCGACACTGTAAGTAGTGGGAGTCATTCGTTTACTCAGTATAGGTGGATGATTCGGGATTGTGTGAGGGTAACACACAACTTTAGTGATTCTAACTGCAATTTTACAAGATAACAGTACAAATTTTCTTAGAATTTGAATAAGACCGGAGATAGAATCATGTAATAAGAATTAAATAATAGAATTGCTCATATATTGGTCTATATGGAAGATATTAATCCATAGAATTTCCTCCTATAGTAACAAACACAGAAATAATTGATACTAATAAAGAGGTAACGTCAACAGGTAAATAGGTCATAGATATAAGTACTATATTTAATTCTTCTTTTAGAACTACTCGGCGGTTTAGCTTAAGTCTTTCAACTGCTTGGGTGGTGAACAGCAATTACTAAAGCACTAACATCGTAAGTTAGAGATGAGAGTTTGAGTCCTTGTTCACTAGTAGTTCTAATTTTTCGGAATGTGGCGCAGTTTGGTAGCGCAACTGCTTTGGGAGCAGTGGGTCGCAGGTTCGAATCCTGCTATTCCGACCATCGCCCTCAAACGTGCGAAAAAGAATGCCCTCTACAATCTGTGGATTGGTATAACACTGTAGGATGCGTCCTATAAGATTGGGAGATTATTAGTTTCTCGTGAAAGCTCGCTCTTTACGGAGAGAATGAGAAAGGCAAAGGTTTATGGATTCTTAGTTCAATGGTAGAACATGCGGCTGTTAACCGTAGAACGAAAGTTCGACTCTTTCAGAATCCGCCATACTGAAAAAGAAAGATTAGGGTTGAAAGTAGCCCTACATTCTAGATATCATTTCTTTTTCGGTTGTATATTAATTCCAATGCAACTTAATAGATATAGTGCACTTTGTTTATTAAGAGAAGTTCACCTTGATGCACCAAGGCTATCTAAGGCGTAGGATAGATAGAACAGTACCCGTACATATGAATTCAAGAATTTCCCTATAACAAAATCGGGGAGGGATGCAAGAGAACTGAAGGAATTAGTGTAACATCATACGCAGTTACGTCACTGCGTCATATCCCACAATATGTGAGGAGAAATTAAATGAGTCGCGTTGATTAACCGCAAGTTCGCAATAGTTAATCTTTTGTCCGACAAGGACACTTCCTATACAGGAAGATAGGATATAGAGAATTCTATATCCTTCATGGAGAATAAGCTAACAAAAATGATGCATGAAAGATGTAACATACACAAAGGATGTGCGGTAACAAACGACGGAGAAATTCGTCTGGCGAGTGGTTCGACTCCACTATTCTCCTTAGAGAGGTCCTGCTTTAGTGGACGATTCAGAAATTAGGCAGATATTTTTTCTGCCTATGGGTTCAAGTTACAAGCCTCCTCGTGGCGAACCTGGGTAGCTCTAATTGTAACAAGTAGTGTGATTTGTACAGCAAATACAAGAACAGATATGTAAGGGTAACATAATCAAATCATGGATATTTTCAAACTTCTATAGTGACTCAAACAGCAACTATTGCAAGTATTGATAAGGTTTAATGCAGAGTCATGCATAATAAGTTTGAAAATGAAAGAAAGGAAAAAGAAATATGAAGTTTGAAGATGCAATTAAAAATGAAGTAAGAGAAACAGTTACAGAGAACGGTCAAAGAGCACTTAATTCTACAGGAAATAATTGTCTTGACTTTTTTGCTGTGGCAGGAGCTTTAAGACAGGCAGATAAGGATAGAATAACAAGATTGTTTGAAGATGCATATAATGAAGATGCTCTTCTTGCTACTAAGACATTGTTCTATCTTAGAGATGTTCGTGGGGGTCTCGGAGAAAGAGATACCTTTAGAACAATCTTAAATTACGCTGCCGATAATCATCCAGAAGCAGTAATTAAGAATCTTAGACTTATTGCTGAATTTGGTCGTTGGGATGACTTATATTCTTTGGTTGGTACTTATCTTGAAGATGCTATGTGGGCTCTTGTTAAGGAACAGCTTGATAAGGATATAACTAATATGTATGCTAAAAAGCCAGTATCTCTTCTTGCTAAGTGGTTAAAGACTGCTGATGCAAGCTCTGAAAATACAAGAAAGCAGGGCATAAATACAGCGATTAAACTTGGTTATAAAGTATATGATTATAAGAGAATAATTAAGGCTCTTAGAAAGTATATTGATGTAACTGAAGTTAAAATGTCTCAAAATAAGTGGGACGAAATAAACTATAGTGCAGTTCCTTCTAAGGCTATGACCAACTATAGAAATGCTTTCTATAGACATGATGAAGAAGGATTTAGAGACTACACAAATAAGGTGGTTAGAGGAGAAGAAAAGATTAACGCTTCTACTCTGTATCCTTACGATATTATTGAGAAGTTCATATACTACAATATGAATGGTATCGATGATAATGAGAATAAAATTCTTAATGCACAATGGAATGCTCTTCCTAACTATGTAGAAGAAGGTAATGTTATCGTTATGGCAGATACTTCTGGCTCTATGACAGGCAGACCTCTTAATACTGCTATTTCTTTAGCTATCTATTTTGCCCAGAGAAATACAGGTGCTTATCATAATTTGTGGATGAGTTTCAGCAGAAACCCTAAGTTCCACAAGATTAAAGGTAAAGGACTTGAGCAGATTATTAAAAGCATTGACTATAGGGATTGGGAAATGAACACTGATTTAAATAAGGCTATGGAAAAGATATTGGAAGTAGCTATAAAAAATCATGTGGCTCCAGAAGACCTTCCTAAATCACTTGTAGTTATTTCTGATATGGAAATCGATGCTTGTACAGGTGAACTTTTCCATGACCATCTTGTAGAAATGTATGAAAAGGCTGGATATGTACTACCAAATATTATATTCTGGAATGTACAGTCTAGACACGATACTTTACACGCAGATGCAAAGAGAAGAGGGGTACAGCTTGTATCTGGAAGTTCTCCTTCTGTATTTGCACATACGATGAAGATAATTGACATGACTCCAGTAGAAGCCATGCTTGAAATATTAAATAGCGAAAGATACAGTTGTATTGAAGTCGCTTAATTTGGTATAGTAATTTATGGGATACATGGCGTTTGCTGTGTATCCCTTTTATTTAAAAGAAAAAAGATGAAAACCGCAATTAAAACAATTATAATTATTTTGTTAATAGGAATTATTATAGCAATAGGATTTGTAACTTATCTTAAGTTTATTCCTTTTGATATAGATAGTATAACTGTAGAAGATTCAATTCCTTGTGATGCAATATTTCCTTATGAGGAAAGTAATAAAATAAACGCTTTTTGTCAAGATGAAAATTCAGTACTATCTTATAAAGTATCACTATATGAGAATAAAACACTTATAGATACATTAGTATTAAAGAAAGCATGTAGAAGAGCATATGAAGATTATGGAATATCTAATGAAGTAGATGATTTCTACAAAGGAAAATTTGAAGTAATTGCAGAGGATTTTAAGGTCAAATGTATATACTTTGATAAGGTTATAGTAATTATAAAAGCAGGAAATACTGCTTGGGAATATTTTTTAGAGGATGAGGTAAATAAGATAGAAGAAAAAATAGGAGTGTGATACTTGTGAAAAAATGTCCTATATGCAAAAGAACAATGAATAGAAATATGGTATATAACTACGGGACTCCACTTATAACCTTCAGGTGTAAGTGCGGTTATGAGGAAGGAAAATTGTTTAATGGACAACAAGAGAATAAATCACATTTTCGAAGAAAGATGAAAAAGTAAGGAGGAAGTAATGACTGGAAAAGAAATAATTAAGAAAATTAACAAAATCACAGGAATTGTGAATGAATTATCTGAACAAAAGAATGTAGATGGTAAATTAATTACCAAAGCAATAAGAGAATTAAATGCTTATCAAAAAATTCTACAAGATGCTTTAGATAAGATTGATATAGATGTAAATGTATAGTTCATACGAGAGGGATATATATGAAGAGAGGAAAAAGACTAGTAACATATTTACTATTATTTACAATGATTTTTACTTCTGTAATAGGAAGTAATTTTTCTGTTTTTGCAGAAGATAATACCAAGGAGCCTATTTTTTATTGTGATAAAGAAGAACATACTCACATAGATACTTGTTATAGTATATATAATGTTTTTGATTGCAAAGAATCACATGTGCATGAGGGCTCCTGTTTTTCTGAGTACAAATTTTTAGATTGTACCGAAGAAGAACATGTTCACGATAAGAATTGTGAGAATGAAGATTATAAAGAGCCAGAACCAGAGGTAGTTGAACCTACTGAAGAAGAAAAGAAAATAGAAAAAGCTCTAAAAGAAGAAGATAATTTATATATATCCTGTGAAGATGAAGAACATACTCACGTTAAAGAATGTTTTAAAGAGTATGATTTATTAAATTGCGAAAAAGAGCATGAACACACAGAAGACTGTTCCACAAAGGCATTTGAAATTATATGCGAAAAAGAAGAACACGCTCATACCATTGATTGTGTTAGTGAAAAAGAAGTTATAGAAGAAAATGAAGAAACCAAAACAGAAGAAATAATTGTAGAAAAAAATGTTATAGAAGAAACTAAAGAAGAACCTAAAGAAGAAATTATAGAAGAATTATTAACAGAGCCAGATGTTACATTTATAGAAGGTGATAAAGAAACTGAAGCACTTATAGCTGAAAATCTAGATACTGAAAAAGAAGTTATAGAAGCATTAGTCGAACAAGAAAATATGACTAAGTCTCAGGCTAGGTCAGTTTCTAGAAATCTTATGAATACACCTATGAAATCAGGTCTTGCTCCTGAAGGTATAGAAAGACAAGGGGATGGTTCTAATATAGAAAATATATCTGCCAAATGGATAACAGTAGATACAGAAGACAATGATGACCCGGCTCTATTATATGTAAAACCACCAGGATATACAGATAATGAACAAATAGTTAAATTACAAATTAACTACGCTCTTTCTGGTGAACATGATTATGAGCCAGGCGATGTTACCATTACTGTTCCTGCACATATTTTTAAGGACAGAGATGGAAATGATTACGGTAAACTAATTATTCCTTACGCAGAAGAACCAAGCACAAAGAATGATTTTAACTGGAAAAGAATTGGTGATAATTATATTCTAACTAATACAAGAAGAATGAGTGCTGCCACAAAGGGATATATTCAATTTGCTATTTCTGGACTTATTCCTCATGAAATTGTAGATATGGAAGAAACAGCTCCATTTAGTGCTTATATTGAAGTAGTAACTCACAGAGGAAATATTATTGGTCTTGAAAGTAATGACCTTACCGCTCAAATAGACACAGAGGCAAAAGTAACCTCTGCAACAAAAAGAGTACAAGGAGAACCAATGAGAGTTCCAGCATCTGAAATTCCTGAATCTCAAAGAATATCAGGAGAAGAAGAGTACATAGTAATTAACTGGTCACTTTGGGGAAGAATCCAAAGTAATACTATGTATGACCTTAAAATGGAAGATGTCATTATAGATGATTATGAAGGATTTATAGTAGATATCACTTCTGGATATACTACTAATCGTAATTTAATAGATGAAAGAAATGTCGAAGATGACATTTATGATATTTATAGAGGTGGGGATACCCATACTTGGAATATTAAATCAGCATATCCTGCATCACAATTTGACCCAGATGTAGAATATGAGTTTAATAATAAAGTCGTGTTAACTCTTACAGAAGAAGACCCTGAAAGAGGTAGTGACCCACAATTAGTAACTACAGCTGAAGCAACCGTTAATACTACATTTATTTGGCATTTACCAGAATGGAAAGACCCAACTGGTCATTTTATGGTATGGAAAAATGGTAATGACGATAATGTAGGAAAGTCAACATACACGACACATAAGTACTATGATTATTATAACTATAGTGATAGAAATTTAAGAAACAATGGATATTGGGGAATATATAACAAGGCTCTTAATGATTTAAGAGATGGAGCAGAGACATATGAAATCGCATATACTGTAAATACTCTTGGCTATATTATGCCGTGGACATATGAAAGTGATGGCACTCCAGAAGGGGCTAGAAAATTAGACAACTATGGTAGACATGAAGTTACTATGGTTACCGAAGAAATGGGAGTAAGAATTGTAGGAGTAGGAGACCTTACTTTACATGAAGATTACGAATACAAGGCTATAGAATTCCCATATGTGCCTATTATTTATTCAGCAGTACCACATAACATCAATCCTGATGGTTCTTGGGTAGCTTTAACTGCAGGCGATGGAACATTTCTATATTCAGAAGATACTGATGTTACTCATATTCCAGAAGTTATTTTAGAAATTTATAAAGATAATGAATGGATAGAATATGCAAAGGCAAATTATACTACAGGAGAGCCTGTTGTTTCTCTTATCGATGGGACTCCAGTAGAAGGCATAAGAGTAGAGTTACCAGAAGGTACAGAAAACTTTAGAACAAAAACAACTACTAATCTTGCGGGTATGTCTTATGACATGAGACCTATTATTGTGCTTAAAAATGTAAATAAAATTAGTACGCTTGTCGAAAAAGCATTCTCTACTTCTAACGTACCGACTATCAATGTGTATAATACTGTCAATATGAAAGCCTATGTAGATGATAGTACAGAAAGTCTATTATATTTACAGAAAGACGGATTTGATAAATTAAGAGGATATAAAGTAGATACAAAAATTGTGCCTAAAAAATCTTCAAGACAAACACTATCTGAAGATGTAGATTTTGAAAAGAGACTTGTTACTATTCACTATAGTGCTCAAGTTGAACAAAGAAGTTATATTAATGATAAAATAGTGTATGAAGAGGCTATAGCAGATGGAAGTCTTTCTCATGAAACAAGTGGTGTATGGAGAGACCTTTTACCGAAGGGTGTAACTCCTATTTTAGACACGGTTAGACTTCGCAATAAGGATAAAATAGTTAATGCGTACACTATT